>Ga0181521_10007658_pt1 | contig 11311 bp, 12 predicted proteins | sample PEATcosm2014_Bin_32_FD_119764 | JGI IMG/M metagenome (GOLD analysis project Ga0181521, IMG submission 119764) | Peatland microbial communities from MTU Mesocosm Facility, Houghton, MI, USA - PEATcosm2014_Bin02_60_metaG | ecosystem: Environmental > Terrestrial > Soil > Wetlands > Peat | place... | reverse complement strand
TGTCCACGTGGTCGGGATCGGCGGCGCCGGGATGAGCGCGATCGCGACCGTGCTCGCCGCCATGGGCAACCGCGTCACCGGGAGCGACCTGGTGGGGTCCCCGGTCACCGACCGGCTGGTGAACCAGGGGATCGCGGTGGCGGTCGGGCACCGGGCCGAACAGGTGGCGGGGGCCGACCTCGTCACCGCGTCGCCGGCCGTCCGAGACGACAACGTCGAGTTGGTCGAGGCCCACCGCCTCGGCATCCCGGTGCTGGCCCGTTCCGAGGTCATGGCGGCCATCGCGCGGACGAGGCGCTGCGTCGCCGTCGCCGGGACCCACGGCAAGACCACCACCTCGTCGATGCTCGCGCTCGGGCTCGGCGCCGCCGGCATGCGGCCGTCGTTCCTCATCGGCGCCGACGTCGGCGACCTCGACACCAACGGTGTGTTCGACAACGGGCCCTGGATGGTCATCGAGGCCGACGAGAGCTACGGCACGTTCGCAGCACTCACGCCCGAGATGACGGTGCTCACGAGCGTCGAGGCCGACCACCTTGACCACTACGGGACCCTTGAGGCCCTCCGCGACGCCTTCGGGCACCTGCTCGGGGCGACGACCGGGGTGTGCCTGGTCGGCGCGGACGACCCGGGGGCCGCCGCGCTCGGTCGCGCCGCCGGCTCGCTGCTGGTCGGGGAGGCCGCCGGCGCCGCCTATCGGGTGCATGACCTCGTGCTCGGACGCAGCTCGATCCGTTTCGATCTGGATGGACCAACCGGTCGCCTCGGCCGGGTGTCGGTGCCGGTGCCGGGCCGTCACAATGCCGCCAACGCGGCACTGGCCGCGGCGGCGGCCCTCGAGATCGGGGCGGAGTTCGCGGCCGTCGAGGCCGCGCTGGCCCGCTTCGCCGGGGTGCCTCGGCGCTTCGAGTTCCGCGGCCAGAGTGCTGCGGTGACCTTCGTCGACGACTACGGACATCTCCCGAGCGAGGTTGCGGCGACGCTGGCCACGGCGCGCCACGGCGGGTTCAATCGGGTCGTGGCGGTCTTCCAGCCGCACCGCTACACGCGGACGGCCGCGCTTTCGAAGCAGTTCGCGCACGCGTTCGACGACGCCGACGTGGTGGTGGTGACCGACGTCTACTCGGCCGGTGAGCACCCGATCCCGGGCGTCTCGGGTCGGCTGGTGGCCGACGCCGTCACCGGTGCGAACCCCGGTCTCGAGGTCCACTACGCGCCGACCCGCGACGAGCTGCGCCGGACGGTCGTGGCGTTGCTCGAGGCGGGCGACGTGTGCGTCACCCTCGGGGCCGGCGACCTGACCACCCTCCCCGACGAGATCCAAGAGGACCTGGCCCGGTGAGGAGGGCGGGCCGAACCCCCACGCTCGACGCGCTCGCCCGGGCCCTCGGAGACCTGGTCGAGCGAGACGTGGCCCTCGGGCCGCTCACCACCTACCGGGTCGGGGGCCCCGCCGCGCTGTTCGTCGAGGCCCGCGCCGTGGCCGACCTGTGCCGGGTGCGGGACGCGCTGGCCGAGGCACCGGTGCCGGTGCTGGTGGTCGGAAAGGGTTCCAACCTGCTGGTGGCCGACGCCGGCTTCCCGGGCCTGGCCGTGCGCCTGGCCGCGACCGAACCGTCGGAGTTCACCGCCTTTTCTGTCGGGCCGCTCGAGACCATGGGGTCCGATGCCCGGTTGGTCCGGGCCGGTGCCGCGCTCGGGTTGCCCGTCCTCGCCCGCCGAGCCGTCGAGGCCGGCGCGCGCGGCCTCGAGTGGGCGGTGGGGGTCCCCGGGTCCGTCGGGGGTGCGCTGCGGATGAACGCGGGCGGGCACGGGTCCGACGTGGCGGCCAGCCTGCGCCGGTATGGGTGGATGGACCTCACCTCGAACGCGCAGGGCGAGGACGGGATCGAACGACTCGCGCCCGGGTACCGGTCGTCGTCGATCGGGCCGGCCGAGGTGGTGCTGTGGGCCGAGTTCGCCGCCACCGCGGGGTCAGTGGACGACGGACGGGCCGAGATCGCGCAGATCGTCCGGTGGCGCCGGGCCAACCAGCCCGGAGGGAGCAACGCCGGCTCGGTGTTCACCAACCCGCCGGGGTCCTCGGCCGGCGCCCTCGTCGATCGGGCCGGGCTCAAGGGTCTGCGCCTCGGCAGCGCGAAGGTCTCGACCAAGCACGCCAATTTCATCCAGGCCGACGAGGGCGGCTCGGCCGACGACGTCTGGCGGCTCATCAACGCGGTCCGCGAGGCGGTTGCCGAATCGAGCGGCGTTTTCCTGGCCACCGAGGTGCGGTTGGTCGGTTTTGACGAGGAGCCGAGCGAGGTGACGACGTGAGCGGATCCACGGACCTCGGCACCCGTCGGACCGGACCGTCGCGGTCGAACCGGTCCAGACCTCCCAAGGCGCCGATTGATCCCCGGCTCGACCAGCGTCGCCAGGCGGTCCGTCGTCGCCACTCCCGGCGCCGTCGGGTGGTCGTCGTCGCGCTCGGTGTGGTGGTGATGCTGGGCGCCCTGGCCTGGCCGCTCGCGCATTCCCGCTACCTCTCGGCAACCGTGGTGCGGGTGGTCGGGATCGACCACACCACCGCGTCGGCGGCGCTCGACGCATCGGGGTTGGCCGCCCATCCGCCCATGATCGAGATCAACGGCCCGTCGGTCGCGCAACGCATCGAGGCCCTGCCGTGGGTGGCGAGCGCCCGAGTCGACCTCGAGTGGCCCGACGGGGTCGTGGTGACGGTGACCGAGCGAACGGCGGTGGCCGTGGTGGCCGACGGGTCGGCCGGGTGGGCCGAGCTCGACTCGACCGGCCGGGTGTTGGCGACCGTCACCAACGCGCCGAGTGGTCTCGTCCATCTGGTGTCGACGGGCGTGCCGGGCGCGCCCGGCACCACGTTCGGCGCGGCTGAGCCGAGCGTTGTCGTCGCGGCGGTACTGCCGGCGGCCTTCAAGTCGATGGTCACCGGGGTCGCGCCGGCAGCGGGTCGTGGGGTCGACCTCTCCCTGTCCGATGGGATCGGGGTCGTCTTCGGCACCGCGACTCAGCTCCCGTCGAAGTTCGAGGACATCGCATCGCTGCTGGCCGGGGCGGGCCTGGCCCCGGGATCGGTGATCGACGTGTCGGTGCCCAACTCCCCGGTCGTGACGTCGAGGTCGCCGCCGCCGAGCTCGTCGTCGGCCTCGTCGGTCTCGTCGGCCGGCTGACCCTCACTGGTCACTGGTCACTGCACACCGCGCACCGCGCACCGCGCACCGCGGACATCGCACTGCCGACCGGTGAGGTCAGCGCGCGGGGCCGATCGCGAGGCCTTCGCGGTTCGCCAGGGCCAGGTGGGGAGTTCGGCGTTACCACGAGGCGCGTCGCGCGCCACCCGTACGCCCGGCCGGGTCGGCGCCCGAGCGTCGACCGAGTGGCCCGCCGGTAGGTTGGCACCGATGTCGGCCCGGGTCGACAAGTCGTTCACCGTGGTCACGAGCCACCAGACGCCCGAGGCCAATCGTTGTGTCGATGTGTTCTCGCGCCCCGACGGCACGTTCGGCTTCGAGGAGTTTCGCCGGGACCCCGAGGACATGGGTGTCTGGACGCCTCTCAGCTACTTCTCGGGCCACCAATACCGGACCGAAGCCGAAGCCGTGAGCGCCGCCCGCCGGGCCGGGCCATGGCTGGACTCGCTGCTGGGCGGCCGATCCTCCTCGGCTGACCGCTCGCCATTGTCTTGACCCGCGCCGGGCCCGGGTCCTCACCTCACCCGACCGGCTTCAGGGTGTTCACCCTCGATCTGAGCTTGAGATCGCGCCGAATTGGCGATTATTGAACTATCCTGGCTCTCCTACGAGGGGGAGCGAGCGTATGGCACAAAGCCGGGGACCCCGTCAGCACCCCAAAGACTCATGACCCTTTCCCCAACGAGCAGCTATCTCGCCGTGATCAAGGTCGTCGGCGTGGGCGGTGGCGGCGTCAACGCCGTCAACCGGATGATCGAGGCCGGGCTCCGCAACGTCGAGTTCATCGCGGCCAACACCGACGCCCAGGCATTGCTCATGAGCGACGCCGACCTCAAGCTCGACATCGGCCGCAACCTGACCCGTGGCTTGGGGGCGGGCAGCGACCCTGAGATCGGGCGCCAGGCCGCCGAGGAGCACCGCGCCGAGATCGAAGAGGCGTTGGCGGGTTCGGACATGGTCTTCATCACCGCCGGCAAGGGCGGCGGCACCGGTACTGGCGGCGCGCCGGTGGTGGCCGAGATCGCCAAGTCGCTCGGTGCGGTGACCATCGGCGTGGTGACGCGCCCGTTCACCTTCGAGGGTCGCACCCGGGCCATGCAGGCCGAGAAGGGCATCCAGGCCCTGAAGGAAAAGGTCGACACGCTCATCGTCATCCCGAACGACCGTCTGCTCACGGTGTCCAACGAGAAGACCTCGATGGTCAACGCGTTCAAGATGGCCGACGAGGTGCTGCTTCAGGGCGTGCGGGGGATCACCGACCTCATCACCGTCCCAGGGCTCATCAACACCGACTTCGCCGACGTGAAGATGATCATGTCGAACGCCGGCACCGCGATCATGGGCATCGGCACCGCGAGCGGCGAGGGCCGCGCGGTCAACGCGGCTCGCGCCGCCATCACCAGCCCGCTGCTCGAGGCGTCGATCGAGGGCGCCCGCGGCATCCTGCTCAACATCGTTGGCGGTAGCGACCTCGGTCTGTTCGAGGTCAACGAGGCCGCGGAGATCATCCATTCGGTCGCCCACCCCGACGCCAACATCATCTTCGGCGCCGTGATCGACGAGAACATGGACGACGAGGTGCAGGTCACGGTGATCGCAGCCGGCTTCGAGCGCTGGGAAGGCGTCAGCCGTTCGGGTGGCAAGGGCGCCGACTCGGGCGCGAGCGTGCTCGGCGCACGAGCCAGCTCGTCGCCGGTCGACATCTTCGCCGACGGCGAGGACGACGAGATCGAGATCGGTGACGACGACTTCGACGTCCCCTCGTTCCTCCGGTAGGGACCCGGTTCAACCCACGCGGGCGGTGACCGCCCGTTCGACGTGAGCCAGCCTTCCGCCCCCGGCTTCGACACGGGTGTGGCGGCGCGGCTGGCGACGGTGACCCAGCGGATCGAACAGGCCGGTGGCGACCCGGAGAAGGTCAAGATCCTGGCGGTGACCAAGGGCTTCGGACCCGATGCGGTCGTGGCCGCCCAGGCGGTCGGGCTGGGCGAGGTCGGGGAGAACTACGCGCAGGAGCTCGTGGCCAAGCGGGCCGCCCTCGACGAGCTCGGACGAGGGGTCGGGGTGCGGTGGCACTTCCTCGGTGCGATCCAGACCAACAAGATCCATGGCCTGGCCGCGCTGGTCGACTGTTGGCAGTCGGTGTCGCGTGCCACCGAGGGCGAGCGGATTGCGCGCGCCCGTCCCGGGGCCACCGTCTTGATCCAGGTCGCGTTCTCTTCCGACGCCGGGCGACCCGGTTGCGAGCCCGACGCGGTCCGGGCCCTCGCGGAGACGCTCACCGGGTTCGGGCTCGACGTCACCGGGTTGATGGCCGTCGCACCGCGCCGAGCGGACGAGGCGCGGGCGGCGTTCGCCACGGTGGTCAGGTTGGCCGACGACCTCGGGCTGCCGGAGCGCTCCATCGGGATGACCGAAGACCTCGAGCTGGCGGTGGCGGCGGGATCGACGATGATCCGGGTGGGCAGGGCCCTCTTCGGTGTCCGCCCGCTCCGTCCCACCGCTCCCGGCTGAACAGGCACGACGTTGGGTGAGCGGGTCGTGAACAGGGGTAACCTCGGGCGCGACGCCGGAGCGGTACGCTGTCTCGAAGGAGACGTGCACGGGTGCCCTCATTGTTGAAGAAAACCATGGTCTACCTCGGGTTGCTCGATGACGAGTACGACGACTACGGGGACGATTACCAAGACCGGGGTTCCAAGGGCTACACGCCGGTGGCTCGGCTCGAGACCCACGGTCCCGAGGTGGACGAACCCGAGATCCGCCCGCTGATCGCCCAGTCGGGGCGCATCCGCCCCCTAAACGGGGCCGGGGTTACGCCGACGCTGCGGCCCCAGGCGGTCTCGCCATCGGTGCGCCCGATCACGTCTGATTCCACGCCCAAGGTGGTCGCCCCGGCCCGGTTCGGCGACGCCAAGGAGATCGCCGACTGCCTGAAGTCGAACCGCCCGGTGATCGTCAATCTCCAAGTGGCCGAGCGAGATCTGCAACGTCGGATGATCGATTTCTGCAGCGGGGTCACCTACGCGCTGAGCGGCGAGATGGAGAAGGTCGCCGACCAGGTGTTCCTATTGGCCCCGAGCAACGTGAAGGTGTCTGACGAAGAGCGCCAGCGCCTTCAGGAGCGGAACTTCGGGCGCTACTAATCGGTGATCCTCTAATCGGTGATCCTCAAAATCCTGGCGGGCCTGGTCGAGATCTTCGTCGTGGTCCTCATCGTGCGGGCGCTGTTGAGTTGGTTCCCGGTCCGATCAGGTTCAGCCCTGATCCCGGTGCAACGCGCACTGGCGGCGGTGACCGAGCCCGTCCTGCGCCCAATCCGGCGCATCCTCCCGCCGGTGCGCGCCGGGGGCATGGCCATCGATCTCTCGATCCTGGTGGTGATCCTGGTGGCCGAGATCATCGTCATCCCGCTGCTGCGCAGCTGACCGTCACCGCTGCGAACCCACTGGCCGGGACCACCGGGGAGACCGAGGGGTAGTGTGTCGGGTCTATGGATAGCGGCCAACCCCCCCAGCAGGCGATCCTCGAGACGCTGCGCACGGTCGAGTTCCGTCTCGGACTGAAGGGCTACAACGTCGACGAGGTCGACGAGTACCTGGAGAAGGCGGCGGTCGAGGCCGAGCGTCTCGGCGAACAGCTCCGCCAGACGGTCGAGCGGCTGCGTCAGGCCAGCGAGAGGATCGCGCAGCTGGAGAGCGCGGGCCTCGCGTCGGTCCCGGTGTCCGAACCGGCCCGGGCCGAGGTCGCCCCGTCACCCGTCGCCGACGACTCCCTGCAGCAGACCCTGCTGCTTGCACAGCGTTTCGTCGAGCAGACCAAGCGAGAGAGCGAGGAAGAGGCGGGCCGCCTCGTGTCCCAGGCCGAGGAGCGGGCGCGGTTGCTGCTCACCCGGGCCGAGGACGAAGCCGCGCAGCTGGTGACCGACTCCCAGCAGCGGCTGCGCGACGAGGTGAGCCGCCTGGAGGGCATGCGCGCCCAGTTGGCGACCGACGTCGAGAACATGGCCCGGCACCTCGAGTCCGAGCGTACCCGCCTGCGCGCCATGCTCTCGGAGGTCTTGAAGTGGATCGAGGAGAACGTCCAACCGGCCGAGTCGCTCATGGCCATGCGGCCACGCGCAGTGGAGAGCGGTCGCGCCCAGCCGGCCGGGAAGCTCGCCGCCGGGGACCAGTCGCGCCAGAGCGGGGGACGCGCCGATGCCGATGAGGACGACAACGAGGACGGAACCGTCGCCCAGGTGCTCGACCTGAGGGGCCCCAACGCGGCCAGTGCGCCGCCAGAAGGTAGGGCCTGAACCACCGCAGATCGCGGCTCTTCGACCCCGTGCGCGTCGGGGCGAGGCCGACCACGCCGGGATGGGAAGTTTTGCCACCCCCCAGGCGTTCCAGTATCGTCACCGCCTCCCGGTCGCCAGGTTGTCCGCCACGGGGGTGCCATTCGCCGGCCTTTGGCCGCAGAGGAGGAGCAGATGACCCCAGCCAGCAGAGCCCCGAGCGCACGCTCGGCAACGGTGGCGAAGGCAAAGACATCGAAGGCCGCGCCCGCGGCCAAGAAGGCCTCCAAGGTGCCGGCCAAGAAGGCCCCCTCGAAGAAGGCCCCGGCCAAGGCGGTGCCGGCCAAGAAGGCCCCCGCCAAGAAGGCCCCGGCCAAGAAGGCCCCCGCGAAGAAGGCGCCGGCCAAGGCGGTGCCGGCCAGGAAGGCCCCCGAGAAGAAGGCGCCGGCCAAAGTGGCCGCGCCCAAGAAGGTTGCGGTGGCGACCAAGGCCCCGGCCAAGGCTCCCGCGAAGAAGGCCGCTCCCGAGAAGCGGGTGACACGCGCCCGCGCCCCGATCGGCCCGTATGCCGCCGAACCCAAGTTCTTGGAGGAGCAGCGCCTGATCCTGATCTCAGAGGGGGCGGTGTATCGCGAGCAGGCCCAGTCGTTGAAGGCCGAGGCCGACTCGCTGGCCCAAGAACGCGAGCCCGGCGACGTGCAGTTCGACGAGGAGTCCGGCGAGGGTGGGACGGTGACGGTCGACCGCGAGCGTGACCTGGCCCTGTCCGCCCAGGCCTCCGCAGCGGTCGAAGAAATCGAAGAGGCGCTGGTGCGGATCACCAAGAAGACCTACGGCGCCTGTGAGCGCTGCCACCAGCCGATCCTGAAGGCCCGACTCCGCGCCCTTCCCTACGCCCGACTCTGCGTCGCTTGCAAGAGCGGGGGCCTGTCGCGGCGCTGAGCGAGAGCCACGACGCGGCGGTCCGCTCACCCAAGGGCGGCGGGACAGCCCGGCAGCGTCTCGCCTCGACCGCGGTGATCGCCGCCGCGGTCGTCGCACTTGACCAGGTCACCAAGTCGATCGCCTTGGCCCACCTGCACCGGCCGGAGCACCTGGTCGGTCCGCTCGGACTCGGACTCACCTCCAACTCGGGCGCGGCATTCAGCCTCTTCACCGGCTCGACCGGGGCCATCATCGTGGTCGCGGTGGTGCTGATCGCCCTGCTCGGATCGGTCGCGTGGGGAAGCCGGACGATCGGCATGTCGATCGCCTTCGGCCTCATCTTGGGTGGGGCACTCGGCAACCTGTCCGACCGGTTGTTCCGTGGCCACAACGGCGCGGTGGTGGACTTCATCACCTTCACGCACTGGCCGACCTTCAACGTCGCCGACTCGAGCATCACGATCGGGGTGGTCCTGGTGGTCGTGCTCTCCCTTCGCCGGACGAAGTCGCCGGAGGCGGCGTGACCGACCAGGGCACCTCGAGCGGGCCGCTCGAGGTCGAGGTGCCGACGATGCTCGATGGGGTCCGGCTCGATCGCGCGGTGTCCTTCGTGACCGGGCTGTCCCGGGCGGTGGCGGCGCAGCTGATCGACGACGGCCAGGTGCTCGTCGACGGGACCGCCCAAAGGCGACGGAGCGCCGTCCTTCGGGCAGGCTCCCGCCTGGTCGTCGACCACGCGGGAACGGCGAAGAGCGCCATGCAGGCCGAACCGGACGTGCACTTCGAGGTGGTGTTCTCAGACGACGACGTCATCGTGGTCGACAAGCCGTGGGACCTGGTCGTCCATCCGGGGGCCGGTCGTCGCAGCGGCACCCTCGTCGGGGGGATCCTGGCTCGGTTCCCCGACGTCGGCGAGCTGGTGGCGGCGGGGGACAGCGAACCCGACCGACCCGGCATCGTGCACCGGCTCGACCGCGGGACCTCGGGACTGCTCGTCGTCGCCCGCAGTGGCCGCGCGGTGCGCTCGCTCAGCGAGCAGATGGCCGAGCACACGGCGGAGCGACGGTACGCGGCGCTGGTGCACGGACACGTGGCCGAGGACCGCGGGCTCGTCGACGCGCCGGTCGGTCGGTCGAGCCGACAGCCGACCCTCATGACGGTGTCCGCGGCCGGGCGGGACGCCAAGACCGGGTATGAGGTCGTGGCGCGCTATGACGAACCGTTCCCTTCGACACTGGTGCTCGCCACGCTCGAGACGGGCCGGACCCACCAGGTCCGGGTGCACATGGCCGCGATCGGTCACCCGGTGGTCGGGGACGCGCGCTACGGGAAGGGCCAGAGCTCGAACCGGCCCAGCCAACTGCCGCCCGGACGGTTCTTCCTGCATGCGTTCGAGCTGGCGTTCGACCATCCCGCCGACGGGCACCGAGCGACCTTTCGGTCGCCGTTGCCAGGGGATCTGTTGGCCCTCCTCCCCGATGCGCCCGAACTGGGGTGAGCCCGAACTGGAGTGGGGCGGTCAGGCCGCCCGGTGGGCCCCCACCACGTCTTGGTCCTGGAGGAGCGCGGTCAGCGCCTCCTCCTCGGCCCGACGAACCCGACGGACACCCACACCCAGCCGTTCGGCGGTCACCTGCAACGACGCGGGGGAGTCCCCGTTGAATCCGAAGCGGAGCTTCAGCACGTCGCGCTGCAGCGCCGGCAGCCGGTCGATCGCATTGCGGACCTTCTCCAGGACCAGGTGCTGCTCGACGTCCTCGGTCCAGTTCGAGGCGTCCGGCGCCACCAGGTCCCCGAGGGATGTGGTGGAGTCGATCGCCGCCGGCTGGTCAAGACTGGCCGAGACTCGGGCTGCCCCTTCGAGCGACTCGCGCTCTTGCGCGGTCAGGCCGGTCGCTTCATCGAGCTCGGCCGAGGTGGGTGTGCGTCCGAGCTGGGTGGTCAGCTCCGCGGTGATGCCTTCCAGTCGCTGGAGTCGCTCGCCGACCTCGAGAGGTAGACGGATGATCCGGCCGTGCTGTTGCACGGCTCGTTGGAGAGCTTGGCGGATCCACCACGTGGCGTAGGTGGAGAAGCGAAAACCCCGCTCCCAGTCGAACTTCTCGACGGCCCGGATCAGCCCGAAGGTGCCCTCTTGGACGAGGTCGGTCATGTCCACGCCGCGGTCCTTGTAGCGCCGGGCCCAGTGGACGACGAGACGCAGATTCGCCGCCACCATCTCGCGTTTCGCGTCCTGGTCGCCGGCCGCCACGCGCTTGGCCAGCGCCAGCTGTCCGTCGTAGTCGGGCATGGGGTGCTGCTCGAGATCGCGCAGGAGCAATCCGAGGCTGTCGGTGAGGGGTGCGGTCGTGGTGCTCATCGCTGACCACCGTCTTGGGTGTGCATGGTTCCTTGGTTTTCCCCTGGTCCTCGTCGGCCCCGCGATCTTCCGCCGAGGCTGTGACAGGTCGGCTGTCGATTCGGATCGCTCATGGGTCTTCCAACGCCTGGAAGGGTCGGTCCATTCCACCCGGAGAGCGCTTCTGACCTGGGATGGGAGTCTTCGGCGGCCGAGTTGCGACCGTGGCCGGCTGATGGTCTTCTGATCGGGTGAGCTCTCCGTCCCCAGAACCGGCTCGAGCCACACTCACGGTGGTCCGTCACGGGGAAACCGAATGGAGCCAAATCGGTCGCCACACCGGCCGCACCGACGTGCCGATGCTCGAGCGAGGGCGGGAGCAGGCGAGGGTATTGGCCGGCCCGCTCGGGGCGATGCAGTTCAGCCGGGTGCTTACGAGCCCTCTTTCCCGGGCGGCCGAGACGTGCGCACTGGCGGGCTTCGCCGATCGCGCCGAGGCCACCGACGACCTGCTCGAGTGGGACTACGGGGACTACGAGGGACGAACGGCATACGAGATCCGTGAGG
>Ga0181521_10007654_pt1 | contig 11312 bp, 14 predicted proteins | sample PEATcosm2014_Bin_32_FD_119764 | JGI IMG/M metagenome (GOLD analysis project Ga0181521, IMG submission 119764) | Peatland microbial communities from MTU Mesocosm Facility, Houghton, MI, USA - PEATcosm2014_Bin02_60_metaG | ecosystem: Environmental > Terrestrial > Soil > Wetlands > Peat | place... | reverse complement strand
GCCGGCGGTTCCAGACTGATCACGCGCAAGCTTTCTGTCGGTCTCGAACGCTCCCGCTGGCAGAACCTTCTGGAGATTGTCGTCACAGGTATCGCGAAACAGATTGAAGAGGCAGGTCTGAGCCAGCCGCAGAAGTATATCGGGTTTCTGGGCACGCTTTTTCTGTTTATCGCCACAGCCAGCCTGTGTAACGTTTTCCCGGTCTACCAGCCGCCGACCGCTTCGCTCTCGACCACGGCGGCGCTGGCGTTATGCGTGTTCGTGGCAGTGCCGTTGTTCGGCATTGTGGACCAAGGAGTCGGCAATTACCTTAAGTCCTATATGCAGCCGACGTTCTTCATGCTGCCATTCAACATCATCAGCGAACTTTCACGCACGCTAGCCTTGGCCATCCGCTTGTTCGGCAACATGATGAGCGGGGCGATGATTGTCGGCATCCTATTGACTATTACGCCCTTCATCTTCCCGATCGTCATGACGCTGCTCGGTCAGCTCACCGGCATGGTGCAGGCCTACATTTTCAGCATCCTGGCGACAGTGTACATCGCGGCCGGAACGCGGGTCCGCAAGCCCAAGCCGGAACCCGTGAAGGATTGATGCATGAACTACCAAAGCAAAAGGAGCCTCTATGGATAGCATGACTATTATCGCGGTGGCATCGATTGTGATCGCCGGCATTACCACCGGTTTCGGAACTATGGGACCTGCGCTGGCGGAAGGGAGGGCGGTGGCGACGGCGCTGAGCTCGTTGGCCCAGCAGCCAGATGCCTCCGCTACCATCACCAGGACGTTGTTCGTGGGCCTGGCGATGATCGAGTCCACGGCCATCTACTGCTTTGTGGTTTCGATGATTCTCATCTTCGCCAACCCTTTCTGGAACCACGTCATCGTGCAGGCCGTGAAGAAGTAAGCCCTATGTTAGCCGATTGGTTCACCATCGTAGCGCAGGCGCTCAACTTTCTCATCCTTGTTTGGTTGATGAAGCGGTTCCTTTACAAGCCTGTCCTCCACGCCATCGATGAGCGGGAGAAGCGCATCGCTACCGAACTCGCGAACGCCGACGCGAAAAAGGCTGAAGCTCAAAAAGAACACGACGAGTTCCAGCAAAAGAACGCGGAGTTCGATCGGCAGCGCGCCGCGCTGTTGACCAAAGCGACCGGCGAGGCGCAGGCCGAACGCCAGAGGCTCCTCGATGAAGCGCGGAAAGCCGCTGCGGACTTGAGTTCAAAACGGCAGGCAGCGTCGCGAAGCGAAGAACAGAACTTACATCAAGCAATCCGCCGGCGGACGCAGCAGGAAGTATTTGCCATCGCACGTAAGACGCTGACTGATCTGGCCACGACGAGCCTGGAAGAACGCCTGGGCGAGGTGTTCACTCGCCGCTTGCGAGAGATGAACGGCGAGGCGAAAGAAGGTCTCGCCGGAGCCCTTAAGACAGGCGCCGATCCCGCGGTGGTGCGCAGCACGTTTGACCTGCCTGCGGACCAGCGCGCGGTCATACAAAATGCGCTCAACGAAACCTTCTCGGCTGAAGTCCGCGTCCGGTTCGAGACCGCGCCAGACCTGATCGGCGGCATTGAACTCACTACGAACGGACAAAAGGTGGCTTGGAGCATCGCCGATTATCTGGCTTCGCTGGAAAAGGGCGTCGACCAGCTTCTGAAAGAGAAGGATAAACCCGCGGTCAAGGCCGAGACTAAGCCCGAGGCCAAGGCTGAATCTGAAACCAAGGCCGAGCTCATACCAGAAGCCAAGGCCGAGCCTAAACTCGAAGCCAAAGCGGAGCCTGAACTCGAAGCCAAGGCTGAACCTGAACCCAAGGCTGAGCCTAACCCCGAAGAGCCTAAGCCGGCAACTCAGAGCCAGTGAACATGGAACCGGAGAGCCTTCAGAACGATTTCGACAGCGCCTTTGCCGCAATCAGCGAAGTCCGAGAGGCATTCATGCCTGCACTGACGCCACGGGAGGTGGGCACCATCACCAGCGTGGCCACCGGCATCGCCAAAGTGTCGGGGCTCCCCGGCGTGGGCTTCGATGAGTTGGTGCTATTTCCCGGCGATGTGCTCGGCATTGCGTTCAACGTAGACGCAGACGAAATCGGCGTGGTTCTGCTCGGTGAATACCAGCAACTCCACGCGGGAGATGAAGTCGAGCGCACGGGCCGGGTCATGGACGTGGCCGTGGGCGACGCATTGCTCGGGCGTGTCATCGACCCCCTCGGCCGGCCACTCGATGGCAAGGGGCCAGTGGCCTCCAGCAAGCGACTGCCCGTCGAACGCCCGGCCCCGCCCATCATGGACCGCGCGCCTGTTACAGTACCACTCCAGACGGGCCTCATGGTCATCGACGCGCTCATCCCCGTTGGGCGCGGCCAGCGCGAGTTGATTCTCGGCGACCGGCAGACGGGCAAGACCGCCATTGCGACCGACACTATCTTCAACCAGCGCGACCGGAACGTGCTGTGCGTTTATTGTGCCATCGGCCAGCGCGCGTCCGCGGTTGCGAAAACCGTGGCGAACCTGCGGGAAAAGGGCGCGATGGATTACACCGTCGTCGTCGTGAGTGAGGGCAACGATCCGCCCGGTCTCGCTTACATCGCTCCTTACGCCGCCACCAGCATCGCGGAGTTTTTCATGGAAGCGGGCCGGGATGTGCTGATCGTTTACGACGACCTCGTGCAACATGCGCGCTCCTATCGCGAACTGTCGCTGCTGTTGCGCCGCCCACCCGGCCGGGAAGCGTTCCCCGGCGACATCTTTTATATCCACTCGCGGCTGCTCGAACGTGCGACGCACTTGCGCAAGGAACTGGGCGGCGGCTCGCTCACCGCGCTGCCCATCATCGAAACCGAGGCGCAAGACATTTCCGCCTATATTCCGACCAACTTGATTTCCATCACGGATGGGCAGATCTACCTCTCGCCGTCGCTATTCGAATTGGGTGTGCTGCCCGCCGTGGATGTGGGAAAGTCCGTGTCGCGCGTCGGGGGTCAGGCGCAGCTAGCGGCCTACCGCGCGGTGGCGGGCGATCTGAAGCTAGCCTACGCGCAGTTCGAGGAGCTCGAAACTTTTTCCCGGTTTGGAGCCCGCCTGGATGCAGACACGCGCAAGACCATCGAACACGGACGGCGGATTCGCGCGTGCCTGAAACAGCCGGAATTCTCTCCGGTCTCCGTGCCCGCCCAAATCGCCGTGCTCCTGGCATTGACCGCGGGACTCTTTGACCTTGTGCCGCTCGACCAGATGACGGACGCCGAACACGCCCTATGCGAGGCCGCGGCGGATATCCCGCCGGAGGTGCGCGTGCGACTGGATACCGCCGCCAAACTGAGCGACGAGGATCGTAAAGCGATTATCGACATCGCGAGCAAATCGCTTGTCCGCTTCCAGCCCAAGCCTGAACCCGAGAAGAAGCCATGAGCGACACCACGGCGAGTTTGCGCCGAAAGATCGGCGGAGCCGGGGATCTCGAATCCGTTGTCCGCACCATGAAGGCCGTGGCCGCCTCGAGCATCTCACAATACGAGAACTCGGTGAGTGCGTTGACAGATTATTATCGCGCGGTGGAACTAGGCTTGGGCGCATGCTTACGGGAAGGCGGACCGGCGCCGTTGGCTCCGGAACGGATAGGGCGGAACCATGCGGATGCGATCGGCGCCATCGTGTTCGGTTCCGACCAGGGACTAGTGGGCCAGTTCAATGAGGTGGTAGCCGATTTTGCGATCAAGACACTTGCCGCCCTTCGCGGCAAACCCAATGTCTGGGCCGTCGGCGAGCGCGTTCATGAGCGCCTGGCGGACGCAGGCCTTGCGCCGATCGGAATCTTCGCTGTGCCGAATTCCGTCAAGGCCATTACTCCGCTCGTCGGGCAGATTCAAATCGAAAGCGAAGAGCATCGGGCGAAAGGCGAGTATACGCGTCTTTATGTATTCCATAATCGCCCACAATCCGGGGCGCTCTACGAGCCGGTCAGCCAGCGGTTTTTGCCGCTCGACGCGCAATGGGAACAGGGCTTGGCCAAGGTCCCCTGGCCCACTGGGAGTTTGCCCGAAATCATGTGCGGCGGTTCCACGACTCTGCGCGCACTCATTCGCGAATATCTTTTTATCTCGCTCTTCCGGGCGTGCGCGGAATCCCTGGCGAGCGAGAATGCCAGCCGCCTGGCCGCTATGCAGCGCGCCGAAAAGAATATCGACGAATTACTGGAGGATCTCAACCGGACATTTCATCGCCTGCGCCAAGGTGGCATCGATGAGGAACTGTTCGACGTCATCTCCGGCTTCGAAGCGCTGAGCGAAAAGAAGAAGGCCTCTGCGACGGCCCGGAAGCCGTTTGATCTTACGCCGCGGATCGCCACGCGGGCCTATGAACTGTACCAGCGGCGAGGCGGCCGCGATGGTGGGCCGGATCAAGACTGGCTTGAGGCGGAACGCGAGATCACACCAAAGGGATGAAGATGAGGATCAATGCCCACGACTCTTCAATCCTCCTCTTGGTAGCTGGAGGCGAGCAGGAGAAGAGTCGCCCGTTTTCGCCTGAAACTGTACAAAGCATTCTGTTGAGAGCGGCGGACTGCATCATCGCCTCATACATCCGCCCGGTGTGCCCGGCTGCATTTCGGTCAGATGCCACCCCTGCCAAGGACTCGGTTCTGTGCACATGCGCCCGCGACCAGACACACACAGATACCTAAGGCAGTTCATCAGCAGGTCGTTTTGCTTCACTGCTTGGCCACGTTCGTCGCGGCGATACAACCGGTATTGCCGGAAGAAATTCTCCAGCGTCCGGAACACCCTCAGTTGGCCTGATCGCATGCGCTGAAAAATGTCACACACCCGCTCTGTTCCGAGTCCGTGGGCACATCCAGATCCAGCCCCAGTCTCCGATAGATTTGCAGTAGGTTAAAGCCATCGCTCTGGCTACGAAAGTTGGCCTTGGGGTCGAGCAGCCCTGGAATCCACTTGCCGCGGGACCCAATTCCGTGAGCATGAATGGCGGACTCGGCGCTGCTCTGGTAGTGCTCGCTGAACACGTACAGAATGTCGGCTGTGGGATCAAGCGCACCCCATCATGCCGCCGTCTCCGTAGGACGAGCATCCGTTCCAAAGACGCACGGCCAGTGCGCGGGAATCTCAATGGGGTCGACGGCGATCTCAGACTCTGCAACTGTGTAAATCCTGCGGCTTATGCCGTGCAGTCGATTCAAAGCTTACGTCAAGGAGTCCACTTGACCATCGTGTGTCGCATAGGGAAACGCGGCGCATTCCTCAATCAGCTCCTCCACCCACGGCGCTATCGCCGGATGCGGCAAGTACACATTGCCGGCCTCGATTTGCGGGCTTACCGCGGCCGCCCGAGCGATCTTGCCGCCCTCCGGGTTCACCGCGATCCGGCCGGTGATCTCGTGCTTGAGGGTCGCGATCACCGCGGGCCCGGTCTGGGTACCCATACAGGACAGAGGCTTTGCTGGAATCGGCAGGTTTCTCAAACGCAAGGGGTTTCATTGGTTCCACCACGACCCGTTTTGTGCGATGAAAGTTCGAAACGTGTCCAAAGTGGGGAAGCCGATCCGAAACGTCTCGACTTCACGCCATCTGATTGATTTCATTACGAGCATTTCAGGCGGGTCTTCTGGATTGAGCCCACTTGCCTGTGACCCCGGCGTGGACTCGAACTCTTCATCCGGCCAGCATCCCGAAACGACTCGGCACTGGTCCACTATGCGTAGTAACTCCGGATGGGCTACATTACACCCGCTGGCCAGGTTCCGGCATAAGTGACGAACCCCAAGTTGGCACGTAGCTTGCAATCAGATTGGTTGGCTACCTAGCATGTTTTGCACACGTACCGCGGCTTGAAGCACTCGGGCTTCGCCGCCACGCTCTGCAGTCAGTTGCAGACCTAGCGGTAGGGCAGTTCCCACGGGCATCGGAATGGAGGCAGCCGGCGTACCTAGAGCGGTCCACGGCGCGTTCATTCTCGGATCTCCAGTGGACGCCAGCCCGGCCGGCGCGGGGCCCATGGCGGCCGGCGTCAGTATCACCGGCGTGCGTTTGAATTGTTCCGCGAATTGCGCCCTGCATGAATCAATGTACTGTAGGGTCTCATCATAGCGTTCCACCGAGATCTGCAGGCCCTGCCGAACCAGGTCCGCGAGGTCCGCCAGCCGGTCGCCGAATTGGTCGTAGCGCTGCTTGTGAAATCGCGCGCCCTCGTAAAGCATCACCGTCAGGTTTGCCTCGGCAAGCTTAGCGAGCGTTCCGGTGATATCAATCGGCCGGATCGATGCGCCGGCGTTGCGCAAACGAGAGAGAGCATTCTTGTATGCCGCCGCCATCGTTGGTTCGACATCGGGAATGGGCTCCGGTGCTCCGAGGTCAAAATCCTCCGGGCGTCCCGTGGAATAACCCAATGAAGCCCAAAGCGCCGACATATCGGCGGGCGTGTGCGTAAAAAAACCAAGCGTGTCCAGGCTCTTCGACAGCGGTAGCACGCCCTCCATTGAGAGAAGACCATAAGTGGGTTTGAACCCGGTAACGCCGCAAAAAGAGGCGGGCCGCAACACGGACCCCCGGGTTTGCTCTCCGATAGTGAACGGCACCATACCCGCTGCGACTGCGGCCGCCGAACCGCTTGAACTTCCACCAGGCGTGTGCTCCAAGTCGCGTGGATTGCGTGTGGGCGCGGGCGTCTGGTATGCGAAAGCCGTCGTTTGCGTCTTCCCCAACAAAATCGCTCCGTGCTTCCGCATCTCTCGAATGATTGCGGCATCGGTGGTTCCGATTCGCCCTTTGTAAATCGGAGAACCGTATTCGGTGGCCAAGCCTTTCGTCTCGACGATGTCTTTCACGCCGTAGGGTATCGCGGACAGGCGTCCCCGGCCGGCGTTCCTCTGCGGCGAGACCTGGACCCAGGCATGGATTGACGGCTCCAGTGATTGAATGCGGTCCAGGCAGCGCTCTAACGCAAGCTTGCGCGTTTTTGCCGGCGCACCCAGCCACTGAGTCAGTGTTTCAGGAATCGGCCCTTGCTGCTGGGCGTAAGTTGCGGCGCGGCCCGCAACTGCCACGAAACCTGCAAAAAGAAGCCTGCGGCGACTTGAGCTACTGATATTTTGATATTCCATCGGATTCCTCCATCGGGACTCAATAAAGCCAAGTCTACCGCCGAAATGGTCAAGGTCACCGTACGTGTTACGCTACTCGGAAGTTATCTTCGGCTCCCTTGGCGGCCCAAAAGGCGCCCGCAAGGAAGCCGGCTTCCAGTTGGGGAAGGTCCAGGCCGGGCTTGTGCCGACCGACTGGAAGCCGTTCGACGATGTGGGCGCCGGTACAAGAGCAATTCGCATCCGGGATGCGAGCGGCATCTACCGTGGGATGCGCGTCGCCAAGTTCGAGGAAGCCGTGTACGTACTGCATTGCTTCGAGAAAAAGACTCAGTGGCCAGCAAGCAGGACAAGGACATTGCTGCGGCGCGCTATCGCGCAGTGGTCGGCGCGAGGAAATGAAATGAAGATCGACACCGAAATTCCACGTGACAAGGCCGGGAGCGAACCTCCTCCTGGAACTGGTTCTTACGCCGGACGAGGCCCAACGTCTACAGGCTACGTCTCGCAAACAGATCAATGACACGCGGCTGTTGAAACACCAACTGATGGAAGAGCTGTCCTGTCTGGATTGCGAGACATCACTTGAGGAAGGCCGCGGCCGCCCAGATTCTGATGGTCTCGCACCCGCGTGCGTCCAGCGCGGTGAATAAGAAAACGGCCAAGTTCACCATCGATACGCTCGTGGAAATGCTCAGCTGTGCCGCCCGCAGGTGTCACAGGTCGGCGTTGCAGATTTCAGACTCTGGGCTTCTGTCCGGACGAGCTACCGGTAGAAGTGAACCTGTGCCGGCCTGAAGTTGCCTTGGGGACTGGCGCCCTTACAGCGTCAGGTCGTCGGCGGCCCCGACTGGCCAACTGCCGGATCGTCAACGGCACGCCGGAATACACCTAAGTTTTATTGTCTTGCTGCGGGATGATAACCTGGAGAGCATGAACCAGCATTTCGCGGTTTATGGATCGATTGTGACAGTAGCCGTTGCCACAGGCGCTCTTGCCCAGCAGGCCAAGCTGCCGCCACTGAAACGGCAGGGCAGCGCCGAGGCGGTAGTGATGGAACATATGGCGGCGATAAACGCCTGCGATTGGAACCGCATTTTGGCACAGGACCCAGCGGACGTGGAGATATTCTCGCCGGACGGGGTCCTGGCGCAAGGGCGGCAGGCGGTTGGCGCCATGTTTGCCCAGGTAGTGAGGCCGTTTCGTGAAGGGGGAATCTGCGGGCTGAAATTCACGGCTGAGCACACGCAGAAGGTGGGAGACACGCTAAATGTGCAGTGGAGGGCCGATGCTCCGTTCTTGGCCCAGCCTTACCGAGGCGCCGACGCCTATGAGACGAAGGACGGCCTGATGCAGGCTCAGGTGACCACCTTCAAACGGGAAGATTTGAAGACCAAATAGTGCTCGTTAGAAGGTCTGCAAATTCAAGCGTTGCGATTTCATCAGATTGGCGGCGAGAAGTTAAAGCTGGCTAATTTCATCCGGCGCTCCAGTACCTCTCAATCTTTCTGGTCCGATATACGGTCACAATCGCAGGCGCCCGGCCGAATCGAAGCACAGCTCCGGCGGGCGGCGCGGACTGGCGCGCATGCCGGTCGTTTACCCCGAATCCACCATGCTGAACCTGCCGGTGATCCGCGAGACCGTACCGGTCTACAAGGGTCACCTGCATCTCACGCGAGGTCTGATCCTCGCCAAAAAGATTGATCCAGCCGAGCTGATCGTGGAAGGCGTATTCCGCTATCAAGCCTGCGACGACAAGGAATGCTATCCGCCCCAAACCATCCCGCTCAAGTGGACGTTGAAGGTCGAGAAGTTGGACCGTCAGCGCGCCGGCCGGACTGCAGCGCACAGTTTCGCCGCGCTGATCGCCTGCCCGAGATGCCGTTGCGTGTGCTCCGCGATGTGTGTAAGCAGCCCTATGACGGTTGTGGGCAGCCGCTTGCGTCCCACGAATCGCGGCTCGGCGAGCGTCGCCGTATTTATAGACCGAATGACGTCCTCGGCCCTGCCTAGCGCCCGGTCCACGCCGGCCAACAGATCGTCAAGACCCGCGCCCGGCTCCATCTCCTTAGCGAGCGCCGCCATCTGCACCTCGTTCAGTTGGCGGCCCTCCAGATAAGTCGTCAGCCGGTCCACGCTGCCGGCGATATGCCGCAGGTGAAAACCCAAGGACGCCAGCCCGTGCGGGCGCTCCCATACCTGATCCGTAGTGAGATCTTCCGTGTGCCGCACCAGATCTTCGCGCGCCTGCTGCAGCGCATACAGCGCAGGCGCCAGCAAAGAACTCACGCCGGGCAACGGCCCGCGCAGCCAGGGTTCCAGTAAGTCGCTCATGCAATCCCTCAGTGCGGCGCGAGGGGCCGGTAGATGAGGCCGATCATTATGCCGACGACTATCCATTCGACGAGGTAGGCGATCGACTGTTCGAGGGTCAATCTCAACCCGATGTTCAGGTTGACGTAGTTGTGTATCACAAAAGCGCAAACCGAAAAAACTCCGATCAGCACACCGAAGCGTGCCCCTTCGAAGACCCCGGAGCCGCCCTGGTATAGCATTGCATAGATCACCGCAAGCACCAGCATCGCCACGAACATAGCGGCCATCCCGCCCGGCATAACGCTCTTGATTCCTTCCTGGGACCGGTACACGGCAGGGTATTTGCTGAACTCATTACGAAGGGACGGAACCAGAGCGAACGAGAGACCCCCGAGGACGAAGTACGCCACGAAGCCGCCCAGGGCTGCCAAAGCGACGCGCGAGAAGTTCATGAGCATCCTTTCCGAATCATGCCGGAGTCACCAGAGCCTGGCCGGCCAGCAACGAATCGAGCTTGTCGAGCGATTCGGTGGTGCCTTGCGGAACGGTTTTGCAGAAGGTCTCATCCAGGCGCCCCTCGTGTGTGAGGACCACTTTTGTGCCCTTGCCTTGCTCGAAGAACTCGACCGTCACGCGCGCGACAACTTGGCCAAAATTCGCATGGTAGACGATCTTTTCCGGCTCGACGATTTCGTCGTATGTGCCCCTAAGCGAAAACTCGCATGTCTCCCCGTTCACGGCGATCTGCATTTTCTGGGCGAACGAGCCGCCGACGCGAAAATCCATCTCGACCTCACACCGGGTGGACTCTTTGCACCCGGACCATTGCTGTAACTTTTCGGCCTGTGTCCACCAGCCAAACACGCGCTGCCGGGGAGCATCGAAGACCCTCGTGATCCGGAGGCGATTACCGCTGATGTTTACCTCGGACTTCATCTTTTTTCTCCTTTCTTTGTTCGTTCTTCAACAACTCGTCAAGTGCGTCGAAGCTGAAATCCCAGCCTGCCGCACATTGGGCGATCCAGTCCTGGGCCTGCTTGAATCCCGCGGCCCGAACGCGGATCAGGTGGGTCCGTCCCTCGCGCCGGCGGTCGATAAGTTGCGCCTTCTCGAGCACGCGAAGGTGTCTGGAGACGGCCGGCAACGAGATGCGAAATGGCTTGGCTAACGCAGTGACCGGACCCTCTCCGCCGTTCGAAAGGCGCACCAGGATGCGCCGGCGAGTGGGATCGGCCAGGGCCGCGAAGACAGCCGTGATCTTTCTTGGATTGTTAACCAACGCGTTAATTGTAAAGGTGGGCGCGGGCCCAAGTCAAGGAAGTTTAACCTGCGCGTTAAGTATTTTACATTTGCGGGTTCGGCCGGTGCCTGCCGCGGCCATCGGGTGCAAGACCAATACGCACAACGAGGGCAGCGTCGGCTCTAGCGGAGCGCGGTGCCTTCGAAGCCGTTTCGGGCACGCCTTTCGAAGGACATGCCTTTCCGGCGCCCCCATGGAGTTCAGGCTTCCTGCCGAGGAGCCTATGTTTGGATGGCCGGCCACCTGGGAAAAGCCCTGCTGGCCCGCAGCTCTTCTCGTGGCGTTGCAGAGCGTCAGGTTTTGCAACCAGGCGCCATTCGCCGGGTGCGGGGCTTTGACGATACTGCATTACGTTTATGCTTGGCGGGGAACCGAGGTCGCGGCCGCGAAGTCCAGGTCACTCCGCCTGAATCGTCACGATATGCTGCCCACGCGGCAAAAAGATAGCATTGCCCCCCGCTGCATCGGGAGCGCCCGCCACCCCGTCAATTTCAACACGCAGCGGCTTGCGGTCCAGCACCGCCAACGCCCGCGCCGAACTCTGGTACGACAGCTCGATCGTGTGCCCATCCACCATCTCAGCGGAAGT
>Ga0181521_10007650_pt1 | contig 11317 bp, 13 predicted proteins | sample PEATcosm2014_Bin_32_FD_119764 | JGI IMG/M metagenome (GOLD analysis project Ga0181521, IMG submission 119764) | Peatland microbial communities from MTU Mesocosm Facility, Houghton, MI, USA - PEATcosm2014_Bin02_60_metaG | ecosystem: Environmental > Terrestrial > Soil > Wetlands > Peat | place... | reverse complement strand
CTCGCACTGGTCGAGGCAGCCCGATTGATTGGCGCGCACTTTTCCTTTGAGGCCACGCTCGGCCAGTTTCTGCTTGAAGAGTTTTTGCAGGCGGGCTTCCGCCTTGGGATCGCAGCATCCCCGCGGATGGCCCACCGGGCGCTGGTTTCCGCAGACGAAAATATGTCTTTCGAATTTGGGCATCAGGCTACCGTGGGTATTCGCGTTTCTTCTGGCGCGATCTCCGCATCCCAGATCCCCTCGAAATCCATGAAATATCCCTGCACCCCGACGCCGGGAATCGCTACGCGAAGATTGGCGGCAGCGCGTTGCAGATCGCGTTCGTGATGCGCCGCCTCGGCCGCGGCGTCTCCGGCGAATCCGCCGTCCAGCCCGCCATAGGCGCCGCAATCGGAGTGCAGCATCAGGATCACGCGCCGCGTGCCGTGCAGTTGCATGGATTTGCGGATCTGCTCCAGAACAAACTCGCGGTCGGCTTCGCGGTCGGGCGACACGAGAACCTTGGCGCCCCCGGCAATTTTGATGGGATCGGAATTCGTCACTCCGATCCGCTTCAGGAACTTGCGAAACCCAAGCTCAAAGCGGTTGTCGAAGCACCAGAGGATGGCAGCGTCGCACTCATACCTGCCGCGTGGAGCGTCAAAGTGGTATACCTTTTTCACGGAGCCCTCCTCGATGAAGCGTTCTTCATCTTACCGCGTTGCCATTCTCCGCGCTGCCACGATAAGATAATGCGTACACGTCTTCTCCGCTCATATCCCAGTAACTCTTTGTGAAGGTATTCCCGCGGGCGAGGAGTGTGCGGCCCGGGAGCGGCGCAGCCATCTGCCCGCGCGAATTTTCCGTGACGGAGCTGGAATTGAAAAAAGGCAAAACCGCGGTGATCGTAGGCGCCCAGTGGGGCGATGAGGGCAAAGGGAAGATCGTCGATGTGCTGTCGGAGAACTTCTCGGTCGTCGCCCGCTATGCCGGCGGACACAATGCCGGCCACACCGTCGTCATCAACAACAAGAAATTCATTCTCCAACTCGTTCCCTGCGGCGTGCTGCGGGCCGGCTGCCGCAGCGTCATCGGCAATGGCGTGGTGCTCGATCCCCTGGCCTTTCTGAAAGAGGCGGGCGCCCTGCGCGAAGCCGGAGTGAAAGTGGACGGCACTCTGTTCGTTTCCAACCGCGCCCACGTGATCCTGCCCTACCACCGCATGATCGAACTGGCCGCGGAAAACGCGCCCGGGCGGGTCAAGATCGGCACCACTTCGCGCGGCATCGGTCCGGCTTATGAAGACAAGATGGGCCGCCGCGGCCTGCGCGTGGCCGATCTGCTCGACCTCGATCTTCTCAAGAAACACATCGAGAACACCGTGCGCGAAAAAAACATGATTGTGCACGCGCTCTTCAACACCGAACCGCTCGACGCCGACAAGATGGACGCGGAATACGCGCAAGCGGCGGAGAAGATTGCGCCTTTTGTCTGTGACACAGCCGTCCTGCTGAACCAGGCGCTGGAGAACGGGGAATCAATCCTGTTCGAAGGCGCGCAAGGGACGATGCTCGACATCGATCATGGGACCTATCCCTTCGTGACGTCTTCGAGCGCGACTTCGGGCGGCGCGGTCATCGGGACCGGCGTGGCTCCAACCGCCATCAACTCCGTGATCGGCATCACCAAGGCCTATTGCACGCGCGTGGGCGGGGGCCCGTTCCCCAGCGAAGAAAAAGGCGCGGGCGGCGAAAACCTGCGCCAGCGTGGCAACGAATATGGCGCCGTTACCGGGCGTCCCCGGCGCACCGGATGGCTCGACCTGCCGCTCCTGCGCTACTCCGGCATGATCAACGGCACTTCCTGGCTGGTGGTGACCAAACTCGACGTGCTCGACGATCTGGCGGAAATCCCGGTCTGCGTGGGCTACAAGATTGACGGCAAGGTTACCGTCGAGGTGCCAGCCCAAGACAGCGGCTTCGACAAGATTGAGTGCGTCTACCAGAAACTGCCCGGCTGGCGGACTCCGACCGCAGGCATCACGGAATACGAGAAATTGCCGCGGCCGGCGCGAGACTATCTGGCATTTCTGGAGAAGGAAGCGGGGGCGAAGATCGGCATGATCTCGACCGGCCCCGACCGCGACCACACTATCCTCCTGGACGAATTCGTTACGGAGTTGAAGACCGCCGCGAAGAAAGCCTAGAATGACTTCCCCGGCTCGGGCTTCTGCAAACCGGCTCGCTTTGCGAGCCTGGGGCCGCGGGGAAGGAGCGAACGATGGTGGTGCTGGCGGTTACCTGGATGGCGAAAGTTGGGCACGAAACCGAAGTTGCCGCACTCTTTGAGAAACTGACCGAACAATCCCGCAAGGAACCCGGCTGTGCCATGTACCAGGTGCATCGGCACAAAACCGAACCGCGGCGCTTCTTCATTTACGAGCAGTACAAGGACGACGCCGCGCTCGAAGCGCACCGCTCCGCTCCTTACTTTCTGCAGTTCGCGCGAAAAGATCTCCCTAAGTTCGCCGACCGCGTGGAAGGACATTTGTATGAGCTGCTGGGGTAGGGCAGTTGCCAGTAAAGCCACGCTCTTTAGGTGAGCCTCGGCTCCGTTTCCGGATTCGGCGGAATAGAAAACCACGCGGGGACAGCCGCCCCCGGCTGTCCGGTCGAGCGAAGCCCGACGGAATTCGCCCGGGCGTTACTTTCCCTTGTCGATCACCAGTTCGCCGCCGGACGCGTAGTTTTCCTTCGACACCTCATGGAAAACAACCACAGTCGCTTCCCGCGGCGCTCCAGCATCTTCGACCAACGCATCGGTGATTCGCTTGGCGACCTTACGCTTCTGATCGGCCGTGCGGCCCGTGAGCATCGTGATTTGAACAAGAGGCATAAGAACCCAGTTGTCAGTGGCCCGTTGCCAGTAAAGTCGCAAGACTCTTCAAGCTAATCCCGGCCTTATCCGTGAGAATCCGTGGAAATCCGTGGCCCAGGGATCCTTCGACTTCGCTCAGGATGACGGCTGCGGGCTCCCGCTCCGCTCACGCCCGCAAAGCGCCGTCACTTCGCCAGTTCGTATCCCGCAAAGAAGAAGCTCAGTTCGAAGCGCGCTGTGTCTTCGCCGTCCGAGCCGTGAATCGCGTTGTACTCAATGTTGGTTGCCCACTTCTTGCGGATCGTGCCTTCCTCGGCGTTGGCCGGGTTGGTGGCGCCCATGAGCGCGCGCAGGTCGGCAATGGCATTCTCTTTCTCCAGCGCCAGCACCACAATGGGACCGCTCGACATGAAGTTGGTCAGCGAATTGTAAAACGGCTTGCCCGCGTGCACGGCGTAGAATTGCTCGGCCTGATACTTGGAGATTTCCAGCATCTTCATGGCGAGGATGCGGAATCCGTTCTTCTCAAATTGCTCAATGATGTCGCCGATCGCATTCTTGCGCACGGCGTCCGGTTTAATGATGGTGAAAGTGCGTTGCAGAGTCTTCATTCAGTCGTTGGTCCTTAGTCGTTGGTCGTTAGTCGTTGGTCTTCGGTCGTCAGCTTCAAGCCATTCAGTGCGATTGTTTCTTGAGGGCGGCATTCAGAACGTGCGCGGTGGACGGAAGATATGCTCCGACAGGCACGGGCATTGTCGACCTCGAATCGTTGTCGAGATGTTCAATAAAATCCACTTCGCACCCTTCGTTCCCGTATTGCGTGCACGACACCCTGTATCTTCCGCCCAGGAGAATCGGGAACCGACCCGCGACCTGGTCGAGCTGGGAACGATTGATGTTTTTTGTAGAGGTCTCAAAGGAGCTCAGAAGTACGACGTGGTCCCCTCCTTTATCACGAATTAGAACGTCCACAATCAAACGAACTCCCCCGGAACTGATCCCGCCGTACTCGCCTGTTATTGACATCGGTCCCTCCAGCGAAAGCGAAGGGCGCCTCCTTCTAAGGTTGGCCATCACTAAGAAGAGTATCTGTTCTTCTTTGTCAGAGGCATCTATTGCCAACTGTCCTGCCGCGTTGGATTGGTTGACCTGCGCGATCACAGCACCGAGCGCAGACTGCCCATTCTCAACCGGCATCGCCGGATCAGCGCCAGCTTCCAGAAGCCTCTTAGCCTGCTCCGCGTCTTTGTTGCTGACTGCGACTATGAGCTTCTCCGCTAGCTTCTTCGGCGTCGGGCGACACCCACAAAAGAAAGTTATAGCCAATAAGAGAACTACCACCGTCCGATCAGCAGGTGTCCTCACTGGGCGTCCCTAGTCTGAGCGACGACAGAATAACACTATGAGCAACTTCAAACGGCAAAGAGCAGGATGAAATGACCGCCATAGATTCCGGCGAAGGCTCTCACCCTATACGCCGACTCCGATCGCCGCCGCCAGCGTCTCGCCGATCGCGGCCGGCGATTTCGCCACGCGAATCCCGGCTGCCTCCAGCGCTATGATCTTCTCTGCGGCCGTGCCTTTGCCGCCAGAGATGATCGCTCCGGCGTGGCCCATGCGGCGGCCGGGAGGTGCGGTCTGCCCGGCAATGAAACCCACGACCGGCTTCTTCATGTGAGCCTTTACGAATTCCGCCGCGGTCTCCTCGGCGTTGCCGCCGATCTCTCCGATCATCACGACAGCTTCGGTCTCGGGATCACGATTAAACAGGTCGAGGGCATCCAGAAAGTTCGTTCCGATAATTGGATCGCCACCGATGCCAATCGCGGTGGACTGCCCGATGCCGCGCTGGGTGAGCTGATGAACCGCTTCGTAGGTCAGCGTGCCCGAGCGTGAAACGATGCCGACTGGTCCTTCTTTGTGAATCGAAGCGGGCATGATGCCGATCTTGCACTTGCCCGGGGAGATGATTCCCGGGCAGTTGGGCCCAATCAGGCGCGAGCGCCGGTTCTGCAGAAATTCCCACGCCTTCACCATGTCGAGCGTCGGAATGCCCTCGGTGATGCAGACGATGAGATCGATCTCTGCGTCGGCCGCTTCCATGATGGCATCGGCGGCGAACGGCGGCGGCACAAAAATCACGGTGGCATTGGCGCCAGTCTTGTCGGCCGCTTCCTGTACGGTGTTGAAAATCGGCCAGCCCTCATGCGTGGTGCCGCCCTTGCCCGGCGTCACGCCGCCGACAATCTGTGTGCCGTAAGCGGCGGCGGCTTTCGCATGAAACGTTCCTTCGCGTCCGGTAAGGCCCTGCACCAGGACCCGCGTCTTCTTATCAACTAAGATTGCCATATAAAATTTCCTCACTTCTTCTGATCGCCACAGCGTGATACCAAATGCATTGTCATCCCGAGCGAAGCGAGGGACCTAGGTCTTTGCCTGCACCATTCTGGTCGCCGCCACGGGCGAAACACCCAGATCCCTCGCTTCGCTCGGGATGACAGCGCGCAATGTCTACCGCCATTCCGTGACGCCGAGAGTGCCCTTGGCCGCGGCCACGACTTTGTCGGCCGCGTTCTTCATGCTGTCCGCGACAATGAAATTCAGTCCTGAATCCGTCAGGATTTTCTTGCCCTCTTCCACGTTCGTGCCTTCCAGCCGCAGCACGATCGGCAGCTTGATGTTGGTCTTGCGCGCGGCCTCGACCACGCCCGTCGCCAGCATGTCCACGCGCAGGATGCCGCCAAAAATATTGATCAGCACGGCTTTCACGTTCTGGTCGCTGAGCAGGATCTCGAACGCGTGCGCTACCTGCTCGGCGTTTGCGCTTCCGCCCACGTCGAGGAAGTTCGCAGGCATGCCGCCGGCGTACTTGATGATGTCCATGGTCGCCATCGCCAGTCCGGCGCCGTTGACCATGCAGCCCACATTCCCGTCGAGCTTGATGTAGTTGAGGCTGTACTTCGACGCCTCGACTTCCAGCGGATCCTCTTCCGTAATGTCGCGCAACTCCCGCAGGTCGGGATGGCGGAATAGCGCGTTATCGTCGAAGTTAATCTTGGCGTCGAGCGCGAACAGGCGTCCGTCGGTGGTGGTGATGAACGGATTAATCTCGAGCAAGGAAGCATCCGTTTCGAGAAAGGCCTTGTAAAGGCTGGTCAGAAACTGTACCGCGGGATTGATCTGCTGCGCCTTCAGCCCCAGTTTGAAGGCGATCTTGCGGGCCTGAAAGGCCTCCAGGCCCATGCCGGGATCGATGTGCTGCTTCAGAATCGCGTCCGGATTCTCGGCCGCAACCTGCTCGATCTCCATTCCGCCCGCTGCCGAGGCCATAAACACCGGCTTACCCTCGGCGCGGTCCACCAGAATGCCCAGGTAAAGTTCCTTTTCGATGGGCAGCGTTTCTTCGATCAACAGGCGCCGCACGATGCGGCCTTCTGGCCCGGTCTGGTGCGTGACCAGCTTCATGCCCAGCATTTTTGCGGCGAGATCGCCGGCCTCATTGACCGACTTGGCGATCTTGACGCCGCCGCCCTTGCCGCGGCCTCCGGCGTGAATCTGCGCCTTGACCACGACTCCGGTCGCGCCGGAACCGAAAAGTTCCCTGGCGACAGATTCGGCCTCGTCGCGCGAGTCGGCCATCGCCCCGCGCGGGACAGTTACACCATATTTCTTAAGGACTGCCTTTGCCTGATACTCATGAATTTTCATAAAAGAAGCTCGTCAGTAAGAATCGGAAGGACCTTGCTTGCGGCGTCGCACTGCGGGCAGCAAACCTTTAATTTTATAGAAGGGAAGTACCTTAGGGCAAACGATACGCAGTGGCGAAACTCGTCCCGCGGATTCGGTAGCGCGGACGCCAGCGGACAACTGTCATGGCGGGCGCCGCTTAGCCCTTCGCTGAAAGCGGCACCCGCCATGCGCTCGAATCACCGCCTCTTATGCGGCGGTTTTTGTCTTGGGCGCTGAGGTCTGACTCTTGACAGAAGGTTTTGCCAGGAACTTCACCAGCGCGCTGTTGACTTCTTCGGCGAAAGTCCAAGCAATGTTGTGCGGGCCATCTTTGATTGTGACGAGTCCCGCGCCGTTGACCAGCTTGGCCGTGCGCTGCCCCGCGGCCGAGAAGGGCACGATGCGGTCCGCGTCGCCGTGAATCACCAGTGTCGGGACATCGATTTTGGCCACATCTTTGCGGAAATCTTCGTGCCACGCGGGAACGCAGGCGAGGCTGGCCGTCGCGGAAGCACTGGCGGCGACGTTCCAGCTTGCCTGCGCTGCTTGTTCGCTGACGCGCTTTCCGAGATAGACATCAGCGTTGTAGAAATCCTTGAAAAACGCGGTGAAGAACGCGTAACGGTCAGCTGTGACCGCTTTCTCGATTCCTTCAAACACGCTGGCGTCAACCCCCTCGGGGTTGTCATCCGTCTTGAGCAGAAATGGCGGAACGCCTGAGATAATCACGGCTTTGCTGACATCTTCCGATCCGAACTTTCCGATGTAGCGCGCAACCTCTCCGCCGCCCATGGAGAATCCGACCAAGGCAAAGTCCCGCAGCTTCAGATGAGTGACGAGTTTGTGCAAGTCTTCGGCGAAAGTGTCGTAGTTGTAGCCGGTAGTCGGCTGGCTGGACTGCCCGAATCCGCGGCGATCGTAGGCGATGACGCGATAGCCCGCGGCGAGAAGCACCGGAACCTGCTTTTCCCAGGACGCGCTATTGAGAGGATAACCATGGATCAGAACCACGGGCTGGCCTGAACCGTGATCTTCGTAGTAGAGGCTGATCGAACCGGAATTTTCTCTTCCCACATCAACGTAAGGCATGGAGAACCTCCTTTTGTGGTTTTCTTTTTTTTCCCAGAAATGAAGTGGTATACGAACGGCTTGCTCCTGCAGTAGATTGCTGAGGAGCTTTCAAGGATTCACTTTGAGCTGCTTTCGCGGTCAAGGGCGGGGATCCGGCTCAACATCACGAAATTGCACCTGATTTGGTGCAGGCTAAAGCTCGAGGCCATCTGATCATCCGCGAGTCCTGATCCTGCTAGACTCGTGCGTTTGGAGGTGGAACGTGCCAGGCGTTTATCTACTTTCGGCGGTGCGGACTCCGATCGGGAAATTTGGCGGGTCGCTCGGGTCGCTGACTGCGGCGGACATGGGAGTAGTGGTGGCGAAGGCGGCGATGGAGCGGGCCGGGGTGCAGCCGGAGCAGGTCGAAGAGACCATCTTCGGCAACGCGCGGCAGGCGGGGGGCGGGCCGAATCCGGCGCGGCAGATTTCGGTGCGCAGCGGCGTTCCTGAGACAGTGCCCGCGTTCACGGTGAACAAAGCCTGCGCGTCGGGGATGAAGGCGATCGCACTGGCGTATCAGGCGATTGTTCTGGGCGAGGCGAGTTGCATTCTGGCGGGCGGCACGGAGTCCATGTCGCGGCTTCCTTATTATCTCGACGGCGCGCGCTGGGGATACCGGCTAGGGCATCAGGAACTGGTGGATGGCATGTATCGCGACGGATTTTTCTGTCCGCTGGCGAAGATGGTGATGGGCGAAACGGCGGAGGTGCTGGCCGAGCAGTACAAGATCACCCGCGAGGAACAGGACGAGTATGCGCTGATGTCGCAGACGCGTGCGGCGCGGGCGATTGCGGCGGGGCGGTTCGAGGCGGAACTGGTCCCGGTTACGCTGGAAGGGAAAAAAGGACCAACCACGTTTGCGCGCGATGAGCATCCCTTCGCCGAGGCGAGCCCGGAAAAGCTGGCAAAGCTGCCGCCGGTGTTTTCGAAAACCGGGACAATTACGGCGGGGAATTCTTCCGGCATCACCGACGGGGCGGCGGCGGTGGTGGTGGCCAGCGAACATTTCGTGAAGCAGAACAATCTGAAGCCGCTGGCGCGAATCGCGGCGGTCACTTCCGCGGCCGTGGATCCGCGGACCATGGGAATTGGTCCGGTTCCCGCGCTGCGCAAGCTGGATGAGAAACACGGTCTCAGGCTGCACGACTTCGGGCTGATCGAGTTGAACGAAGCCTTTGCCGCGCAGGTACTGGCCTGCGATCGTGAGCTGAATTTCAATCGCGAACGGCTCAACGTGAATGGCGGAGCGATCGCGCTCGGGCATCCCATTGGCTGCACCGGGACGCGCATCACGGTCACGCTGCTGCACGAAATGCTGAAACGGAATACCAGGCGCGGCGTGGCCACGCTGTGCGTGAGCGGCGGCATGGGAATGGCGCTGGCGCTGGAAAACGTGGTGTGAACGTGTCTGCGTGGTTCCGAAGAAAAGCACTTAACCGCAGAGTGCGCCGCTTGCAGCGCGAAGGCACTGAGGCTTTCGGAGCACCGGGACTTCTGCTATCCTTCCCCAACCAATCTGTGGGGCGGCGTCTGCGGACGCCGAATTGAGAGGAGGCCTTTTGTGCTGCGAATCACCGTTCGTCTGTGCTGCATATTCATGCTGGGGCTGAGCACACTCGTGCTGGCGCAAGACTTTTCTGCCGATGTCGTCAACGAGAAATCTGACAATTCAGGGTTGAAGAAGGTTTACGCGACTAAGGACAAGATTCGGTTTGAAGTCCAGGCCCGGAATGCTGCGATGGGACCCAGCGCTTTCATTCTCGACGAATCGCAAATGAAATACATCGTGATTATGGCGGAGCGGCACATGTACATGGACGCGCCGCCCATGATGGTCCGGCCGATCATTGACAAGTTCTGGCGTGTCAACGACGTCAACGATGCCTGCCCGGCGTGGAAGAAAGTCGCCGAGGAGTCCGGAACCTACAAGAACTGGGGCGGTTGCACAAAGGTGGGCAGCGAGACCCTGAACGGACGCAGCACCGTGAAATACGAAGGCGTGTCGAACAAGGGTGAGAGAGGCTATATCTGGGTAGACACGAAACTTCACTGTGTCGTCAAAACGGACAGCCTGAACGGCGGGATCGAACTGCGCAACATCCAGGAAGGGGCGCAACCTGCGAATCTGTTCGAGATTCCGGCGGGCTATACCAAGTTCGACATGGGCAGCATGATGCAACGCCCACAATAAAGGCGAACGACAAACCACCCGACGACCACGAAGGAGGGCTCGGCTGCCGCGTTGCGTGGGGAAAATCGTCCCACTATACTTTCTGCAGCGATTTTCTGGCGCCTCCGGAGCAGCGATGTCCTTAACCGCGGTGATCGTGGACGACGAACAGTTGGCCCGCGACGAACTCGCCTATTTGCTGAAGAATACGGGTGACGTGGACGTTGTGGCCCAAGGCAAGAACGGGCTGGAAGCGGTCCACCTGATCAAGGAGCACAATCCGGATCTGGTTTTTCTGGACGTGCAGATGCCCGGGCTCGACGGCTTTGGAGTGATCAAGAAACTGCTCGAGAAGAAGCTTCCCCTGCCCAAGATTGTCTTCGCCACAGCGTTCAATCAGTATGCGGTGAAAGCGTTCGAAGTGAACGCAGTGGACTATCTGCTGAAGCCTTTCGACAAGAAGCGCGTGGCCCAATCCGTCCAGAAGGCAAAAGCGCAGCACGAAGCCGGCGCCCTGCCTACCGAAAAAATTGACGCGCTGGTGCGGATGATCGAAGCGCAGAAGCAGCCCGCCTCCAAGATCCTGCTGAAAGCTCTGGGGCGCATGTTTCTGGTGGATCAGAGGGACATCTGTTACGCGTGGATTGAAGATGGCGTGATCTCGGTGGTGACTGGCGGGCCCAACAGCATGGAAGGACAGTCGAACTGCCGCACGCTCGAAGAACTGCTGGCCAGCTTAGACGCGAATCTTTTCTGGCGGGCCCATCGCTCCTATCTGGTCAACATCAACCGCATTCGCGAAGTCGTTCCCTGGTTCAAGAGTTCCTACCAGTTGCGCATGGACGACAAGAAGCAGAGCGAGATTCCGGTCAGCCGGGCCCAGACCAAGCGCTTGCGCGAGCTGTTCGGACTCTGAGCTTGCGTTTCCGTCGCGCCCAGCATGCAAAGCGGCGTGGCCAGCTCCGGCATTCGCATCTTGCGGTGGTGACGATCGGGCGTATTTCTCCACTTTCTCCACCAGCCCGAACAGATCGTTAATCAACGTTCCCGTATACATCCAAACTTTCTGCTCGGAGGACCAGTGGAACGGAGTCAGAACGGCTCCGGAGGGCGGCCGAGAGAGAGAAGCACCGCCCTCCGGTCCCAGGGGGAAGGTCAAACCGCCAAGGCCTCCAGCGCCTGGCGGTCACGGATCACTAAAGTTGGTCCGTCCAAGTGAACCAAGTGTCTTCTCCGCAGATCGCTCAAGAGCCGGGTTACAGTCTCACGGGACGAGCCGATGCGCTGCGCCATCTCTTCGTGGGTCATGAAGGAATGGACACGAGTTGGGCTAGCTCCCAGGTCCTGGGCCTGCGATTGCGACAGCAGAAGTCTGGCCAGCTTGCCTGCCGACGAACGGGTGAGCACCAGGTCGTGGATGTCGCGATACGCCGAGTGAAAGTCGCGGCT
>Ga0181521_10007648_pt1 | contig 11318 bp, 9 predicted proteins | sample PEATcosm2014_Bin_32_FD_119764 | JGI IMG/M metagenome (GOLD analysis project Ga0181521, IMG submission 119764) | Peatland microbial communities from MTU Mesocosm Facility, Houghton, MI, USA - PEATcosm2014_Bin02_60_metaG | ecosystem: Environmental > Terrestrial > Soil > Wetlands > Peat | place... | reverse complement strand
TGCGGCTTTAGCCGCTGAGGTCAGGAATCAGTCCTCAATCCACAGTTTCTGGACAGGTTCTTGGGGGCAAAACATTGGAGTGGTTTTAAACCTCCTCGAACGATCCTGCGCAGGCCACGCACACGGAACAACCGCTCTAGGCTTCGGGTAGGACCTGAGGAAGGTGATCCATGGACAATTCATCGCCTCTGGTCCTGTGCGTGGACGACGAGACAGTCGGTCTGCGCGTCCGCCAGATGCTTCTGGAGCGCGCCGGTTACAAGGTACTCATCGCCGTCGACGGCTACTCAGGACTGGAACTCTTCGCCGCCCATCCAGTCGATGCCGTCGTACTCGACTACTCCATGCCCGGAATGCATGGCGGCCAGGTCGCAGAGAAGATGCGCAAGACCAAGCCCAAGGTACCAATCCTGCTGCTCTCCGCCTACCTCGATCTCCCCGCCGAGGTCACCTCGCTGGCCGACGTCTACATGACCAAGGGCGAGGGTGCGCCCGCCCTGCTCGACAAGCTGGGCAACCTGATCCCCAACTCGCCGCATCCAATCCGCCAGCCGAAATAATCAAAGTGCAAGAATAGATTGGGATTAAAGGACGAGAAGGTCTTGGAGTTTATTCTCTTCAAAAGAACTATGCGGCAGGTCCTTCTGCTGCCCGTTGTAGCCTGCCTTGTGCTCGCAGGCATTCTCGTCTGGCAGATCAGTGGGGCCAACGCCACCGTCGGCCTCATCGAGCAGGCCGACCAGAGAATCGCCCTGGCAACCCTGGTCGAAAAGCTTGTGGTCGATGAAGAGACCGGCCTGCGCGGCTATCAGACCACCGCCGACCCGCGCTTCCTTCAGCCCTACCACGACGCCGAAGTCCCCATGCAGCAGGCCATCGCCCAACTGCAGTCCATGACCAGGCCCGGTCAACAGCAACTTCTCAACCAGTTCATCCAGCAGCACCAGACTTGGCATCAGGGCTTCGCCGAGCCCCTCATCGCCACCATCGCCGCCGGGGGGCACGCCACGGACGTGGACCTGAACCTGCAGGGCATGGCCCGCATGAACGCCATGCGAGACAGCCTCAAAGCCATCGTGTCCGCGGCGGAGCAGAGCCGCAAGAACCGTATTGCTCAATGGCGTCTGCAGACCCGCCACATTCTTTTTCTCCTCATCGGGATGGCACTGGCCATCGGCCTGCTCATCGGACTCTTCACCCGCGTCCGTCTCAAGTCCGCCTACGATTCCTTCCAGCACCAGCTCGACCTCCAGCGCCAACGCACCCAGGAGCTCTTTGAGTCGGAGCAGCACCTGCGTACTACGCTCGCCTCCATCGGCGATGGGGTCATCGTTTGCGACGCCGAGGGTCGCGTCCAGATGATGAACCTGGTGGCCCAGGACCTCACTGGATGGACCGAGTCCGAGGCACAAAACCGCCCTCTCGAAGAGGTCTTCCACATCGTCAACGAGATCACCCGCCAGCCCGTAGAAAATTCCGTAGTCAGGGTGCAGCGCCTCAAGCGCATCGTCGGCGTCTCCCAGCACACCATCCTGCTGCGCAAGGACGGCGCCGAAATCTCCGTCGACGACAGCGGAGCGCCCATCCGCGATGCGGCAGGCGAGATCACCGGCATCGTCATGGTCTTCCGCGATATCACACTCGAACTCAAAACCCGCGCCGCCCTGCTCGCCAACGAGAAGCTCGCCGTTGCCGGACGACTCGCCGCCACCATCGCCCACGAAATTCACAACCCGCTCGACTCCGTTGCCAACCTCCTCTACCTCCTGCAGCATGAACCCAAAGAAGAAGAGTCCAAACAGTTCCTACAGATGGCCCATAACGAGCTGGCACGCGTCACCCAGATCAGCCGCGCCATGCTTAGCCTCTATCGCGAATCCAATGCCCCCGTCAGCGTCAATCTTAAAGAGATGCTCGACGACCTGCTCCTGCTTATGCAGCGCCGCTTCCAGATCCTCGGTGTTACCGTCTCCACCGATCTCCCACCCGAGATCGCAGTCGAGGGATTCCCCGCCGAGCTCCGCCAGGTCTTCACCAACCTCATCATTAACGCCGCCGAGGCCGCCGGCCAGGGCGGCAACGTCACCGTCCGTGTCCGCCCACAACCCGACGGCGCCGCATCCGGTCAGGCGGCGGAAGCCGGGGCCACAGTCGAAATCATGGACAACGGCCCGGGAATCTCCCCGGAGAACCGCAGCCGCATCTTCCAGCCCTTCTTCACCACCAAGGGGCAAAGCGGCACCGGCCTCGGCCTCTGGGTCTCGCAGGGAATCATCCGCAAGCACGCAGGCACCATTGACATCGACAGCCGCACCGAAGGCCCCAATCACGGCGCTACCGCGCGCGTCTTCCTCGCCTCCAAGCCTGTCATCCACCTCGGCGGCAACTAGCTCCTGCACCCCCAGAAGTCGTAATCCTGGCGATGCTTTTCGGAACTCGTCATTCTGGCAAAGCTTTGCAGAAGTCGTCATTCTGGCAAAGCCAGAATCTCCGGATTTAGCCTTTGCCTTTCGGAGGGAGCAGGGGGCTTCAGCCCCCTGAATAAGGCCAATCGAATCAAGGGGCTTTAGCCCCGGGCCTTTTCCCGTGATACTTCATCATTCCCACCCCGCCAGCACCTCGCCCGCCACCTCTGCTGCCCGCTCACACTCCTCCCGGCTCACATCGAAGTGGGTCACAAACCGCACCGTCCGCGGCCCAGCCCCGCGCGCCAGCACACCCTTCGCCTGCAACGCCGCGCAAAACTTCGCCACATCTTCTTCCCTGGGCAGCTTGAAGATCACAATGTTGGTCTGCACCGACTTCAGATCGATCTCCGCCGCCTTGTGTGCTGCTACCGCCTCCGCCAGCAGGCGCGCGTTGGCATGGTCTTCTCCCAGCCTCGCCGGCATCTCTTCCAGCGCGATCAACCCCGCCGCAGCCAGCACGCCCACCTGGCGCATCCCACCGCCCATCGCCTTGCGGAAGAGCCGCCCACGAGCGATCGCCTCCTTCGTTCCCACCAGCATCGACCCCACCGGCGCGCCCAGCCCCTTCGACAGGCAGAACATCACCGTATCGAACCCCGCCGTCAGCTCCCTCACCCCAACCCCCAGCGCAGTCGCCGCATGGAAGATGCGTGCTCCATCCAGATGCACCGGCAACCCCATCGCATGGGTGCCCTCGCATATCTCCCGCGCCGTGGCCAGCGGAGTCACCGTTCCGCCCGCCATATTGTGCGTGTTCTCTACGCAGATCAGCCCCGTCGATGCATGGAACGCCATCCGGCGAAAGATCGCCCCACGCACCAGCTCCCAGTTCAGTATCCCGCGCTCCGCCGCCACTGGCCTTAGCGTGCAGCCGGAGAAGGCCGCGGCCGTCCCCATCTCCCAATTCAGCACATGCGACCGCGCCTCGCACACCACCTCCTGCCCATGCTCGGTGTGCAGCCGGATCGCCACCTGGTTGCCCATCGTCCCGGTGGGCACGTACAGCCCTGCCTCGCGCCCAAAGATCTCCGCCGCCCGAGCCTCCAGCCGGTTCACTGTCGGGTCTTCGCCATACACATCGTCGCCCACCTCGGCCGCGGCCATCGCCGCACGCATCCTCGCCGTAGGCCGCGTCACCGTATCGCTTCGCAGATCGATCATTGCCATCCGCCCGCCCTCACTCTCTCGTTCGTACCACGAAATCGGGTGCCCCATTCATCGCGGTTTCATCGCGATGCCGGGGTCCCCGGCGAGCGCTCTATGCTCGCAGGGGTAGAATCAGTGGGTTTCCCGCCACAAACTAGCCCTTCCATTACACCACCGCCTCCACCAGCAACCGGCTGAACACCTCATTCGACACCATCCGTCCCCGTGCTGTCAGCCGCACCCGGCTGCCCTCGCGCTCCACCAGCCCGGCCTGCTCCACATCGGTCAGCGCAGCCACCGCTCCCCGCGTCAACCCCTCGCCAAACTCCGCCCGCAGCTCCTCCAGATCGACCCCCACGTTCATCCGCAACCCCAGAAACATCGCCTCCTCAAACCCCTTCTCCATGCCAATCCATTCCACCTCCGGCCCCTCGAACCTCGAACCTTGTACCTCAAACCTGAGCCCCTCGTACCTGCTCAACTCATCTGTATTCGCCCACCGCACCGCACCCTCGCCAGCCTTGGGCCCATGGGGACAGGCCCGCAGCATCGAGTGTGCATCCAGCCCAAAACCCACATACGGCTCTCTCCGCCAGTACTTCACGTTGTGCCGCGATGCATGGCTCTTGCGCGCAAAGTTGGATATCTCGTACTGCATCACTCCGCCCGCCTCCAAACCCTCGCATGCCGCCGCATACCACTCCGCAATCGCATCGTCTCCCGGCACATCGCTAGCCCCGAACTTCAACCTGTTCCCTGCTCCCTGTTCTCTGTTCCCTGTTCTCTGTTCCCTGTTCCCTGCTTTTAGCAGCTCGCGCCCCAGGCGCGAATCCTCATCCACCTCCAGCATGTACACGCTCACATGCGGAACCCCGCTCCCGAGCGCCACTTCGACCGACTCGCACCAGCTCACCGCCGTCTGCCGCGTCAACCCTACGATCAGGTCTACGTTGATCTCCTGCACGCCCGCCGCACGCATCCGCTCAATCTCCGCCAGGCAGATCGCGCGGGTATGCATCCGCCCCACCGCGCGCGCCTCCGCATCCACAAACGACTGCACCCCGAAGCTGACGCGGTTCATCCCCAGCCGCAGCAACTCGTCCAGCGTCTCGTCGCCCAACTGCCCCGGCGCGCACTCCAGGGTAATCTCCGCATCCGGCGTCACCTCGAACTCGCCGCGCAGCGCCGCAAATACCCGCGGCATCTGCTCTGCGGAGAGCAGGCTCGGCGTGCCTCCGCCGAAGTACACGGTATCCAGGCGCTCCGGCAGCTCCGCGCGCATCGCCGCCGCCCGGGCCCGCGCCGACCCAATCTCCGCGCACACTTGCTCGACATACCTGTCAATCCGATCCGCACCGGCCGTCCCCGCCCCTAACACTCCTGAGGCAAAGTTGCAGTAGCTGCACTTCGCCTTGCAGAACGGCACCGAGATGTAGGCCCCCAGCAATCCCTCCAAGCCGCAACCTCCTGCGCAATTGTTGCACGCTCACCGCCGTGTTTCCCTGCCAGAGTTACACTTGGGTGGCTTCGCTCTCGCGCACTGCGCCCGCTGCCTCTCGCTTCGATCGCATCCGCGCCTTCACCGCGCTTAGCCCCACCACCACCAGAATCACGATCTCGGGCTCAATGGGTTGGCGATAGTCCATCGTGGTGTGCGAGATGTAGTACGCCATGGGAAAAATGGCGATCGAGAGCAGGTAAGGCAGCGCGGAGGCGCGGTCCTTGCGCCACCAGTCGCGCGCGCCGATCAGCATCAGCAGGGTTAGGCTGCTGCAGAAGAAGACGTTGGGTAGCTGGTAGGGCTCTTCCTGAACGTAGACTGGGGAGAGGCTCCAGAAGCCGGTCCAATAGAACACGATGCGACGCAGCGAGAGGCGGATGAAGAAGCCGGGATGCCGGGCGATATAGTCCATCACCAGGGCGCGTTTGCTGGCGATGTAGGCAGCCTCGCCCTGCGATCGGTACAGTTGCATCTCGTCGGGGTTGCTGGCGGGGTGGGTCGAGGCAACCGTGGGGTTGGAGCTGTCGCCGTTGTTCGACGACCAGAACTCGTACCAGAATCCGTCGCGCACCGGGCACACAACGTGCAGGGTGCGGTAGTTGCGGATGGTCCACGGCATCAGCACAAGAATGATTCCCACCGCCGCAAACAGCCCGCTGCGCAGCACATCGCTGGAAAACCAGGTGCCCGTGCGACGCTGCTTCCACAACTTCCACAACGGAAGCAGAAGCAGGACCGGGAACAGCGAGAAGACGGCCGGGTTGCTGAGCCCGGCAAGCCCGTACATAGCTCCAAAGCCCAGCCAACGCGCGGGCCGCTGCCGATGCAGCCTCAGCGCCAGCCAGAAACATGTCGTCAGCAGAAGCGAAGTCAGCGAGTACTCCCAGACGCGCCCCGCAGAAAAGTAGATGGCGAAGGGATAGATGGCCCAGCCCCATCCCGCGAACATCGCCACCCGCGCGTTCAGCGAGAGGCGCGTCGCCAGATAGATCGGCACACAGGTGAGCGAGGAAAACAGGCTGTTCAACGTCAGCATGGTCAGTGCGGACGCTGCGGAGTAGACGCCGAAGACACGGAAGATGCCCGAGAGTAGATATGGATACAGCGGCGGCAGCAGCGCCGTGGGCCCGCTCAGCAGATAGAACGGCGAGGAGAAGCCATGGTTCCACGCAATGGAGCGCGCCACCCAGCCGACTTCGTTGCCAAAGCTGTCGTAGTGCCGCGCCGGATCGGAAAAATCGCGGAAGATCAGGGCCACGACCACCATCCTCAGCGCAAAGGCTGCAGCCACCATCATCAGAAGACGCATCCTGGCCTGCCGGCTAAGTCGGCCGTCGGAACCGTCCATCGTTGGCTCGGGAGTGGGGCGCGGTGTCGTTGTTGCCATCAATACAATTCTTTCGGGGGATGTCGCGTAGCTGCTTCAGGGGCGCCGGGGATGCGCTTTACCCTGTCCAGCGGCGAACTTTGGCTAATTGGCTGGATGAACTGAAAATTCATGCCGCGCAATTCAGCTCGATCGATTTTACTCTGTTCGCCGCGCAGTGTGGCAGATGGAACTGGATATTATGCACTCGAAGTATCATGGATGCACACGGGTTGCTCGCTGCTGAACATCCGCTCGAAACACCCATGACCAGGCACGAATCGTAAATTGTGACACGGTTAGACGACGCAGATTCACTTGAGAAAGAATCTAAGAAAGCTCTGAATAAGTCCCGGTTTTGATAGGGCGGGAGTTCAGTCCCGCCGTAAGCACAACAATTGCAATGTGGCTTTAGCCACTGAGGGAATGTTGAATACTTGTTGAGACCTTCCCTAACCCTCTGGCAGCAATTGACAACGGAGGACCATGGCGCGAGTCGTTCGATGTTCGTTGATCCAGGCTGCAAATGTCGTCCCCGCGGACCTCGATGGCGCGGGCGAGTCGCTGGCCGCGATCAAGCACGCGATGGTCCAGAAGCACGTCTCCATGGTCCGCCAGGCGGCAGCCGATGGCGCGCAGATCGTCTGCCTGCAGGAGATATTCAATGGGCCGTACTTCTGCGCGGAGCAGACCACCCGCTGGCACCCCTTCGCCGAGCGCATCCCCCACGGCCCAACCGTGCAACTCATGAGCTCCTTGGCCAGGGAACTTGGCGTTGCGCTCATCGTCCCCATCTATGAAGTGGACGATACGGAAGCAGAGGGCGCGCAAATCTTCTACAACTCCGCCGCGGCGATCGGCCGCGACGGCGCATTCCTCGGTAAATATCGCAAGGCGCACATCCCGCACGCCGCACCGGGCTTCTGGGAGAAGTTCTATTTCCGCCCCGGCAACCTCGGCTTTCCCGTCTTCGACCTCGGCTTCTGCAGGATCGGCGTCTATCTCTGCTACGACCGCCACTTCCCTGAAGGCGCGCGTGCGATGGGATTGAACGGCGCGGAGATTGTTTTCAATCCCTCGGCCGTGATCGCCGGTCCCAACGACTTTCTGTGGAAGATCGAGCCGCCCGCGCTGGCCGTGGCCAATGGATATTTTGTCGCCGCCATCAACCGCGTGGGGACGGAAGCGCCCTGGAACCTCGGAGAGTTCTTCGGCCAAAGCTACTTCTGCAATCCGCGCGGCAAAATTCTGACTGAAGGCGCACGCTATCGGGACCAGATCGTTACCGCCGATCTCGATCTCGATCTAATCGCCGAAGTCCGCAGCGCATGGCCCTTCTATCGCGACCGCAGGCCCGACCTCTACGCCGACCTCGTGAAACCATAGGGACAGTTGTGAGTTGGGAGCGTTCATGGAGTTCGTGAAGAATCCGGAAATTTCGCAGCGATTTCCCGACCTGCATCCGGCGCTCGATGCGCGCGCCGCAGTAGTCGAGGCCAACCGCTGCCTCAACTGCTTCGACGCGCCTTGCATGGGCGCATGTCCCACCCACATCGATGTGCCTGGCTTCATCCGCAAGATCGCCGCGAACAATGTGACGGGGTCCGCCAAAACAATCCTCGACGCAAATGTTCTGGGCGCAAGCTGCGCGCGCGTCTGCCCCGTCGATGTCCTCTGCGAGGGCGCGTGCGTGCTCCATGGAAAACACCAGAAGCCGATTGATATTGGCCGCCTGCAGCGCTTCGCCGTGGAGACGTTTTACGATGCGGGAGGAAGGCTTGTGCTGCGCAAACGTCAGGAACGCAGCCAGCGCGTGCTATGCATCGGCGCGGGCCCGGCCAGCCTGGCCTGCGCGGCGGAGCTGCGCCAGCTGGGCTTTCAGGTGCGCGTCATCGAACGCCGCCCGCTGCCCGGCGGCCTCAATACCTACGGCGTGGCGGAGTACAAGCTGCGCGCCGCGGACAGCCTGCGTGAGGTGGAGATGGTGCGCGGCCTGGGTGTCGAGTTCGAGACTTGCGACGTGGACACCGCATCGCTGGCGCAACTAGAGCGCGACTTCGATGCAATCTTCCTTGGCGTAGGCCTCGGTGCTATGCATCGCCTCGATGTTGCAGGCGCGAACTCCGCATCTGGCATCATCGACGCGCTCAAGTTTATCGCCTCCTATAAGTCCGGTACGCCACCCAGCATTGGCCGCCGTGTGGTTGTCATCGGCGCGGGCAATACGGCAATCGATGCGGCCTGCGCGGCCAAACGGCTGGGCGCGCAGACGGTCACTATTCTCTACCGCCGCCAGCGTCAAAACATTCCGGCATTCGACTTCGAGTACGACCACGCCCTGCGCGAGGGCGTCGAGTTTCAATGGGCAACCCTGCCCACGGTGATCGCGGCCAGCAATAACGGGCTGGCGCTGACCTGCGTCACCGTGGCCCAGGACGCGACCGGACGACTGACACCGCAGCCTGGGTCGGAATTTACGATTGAGTGCGATGCACTCATTCCGGCCATCGGACAGTCGCCTCTGCTGGAGTTGCTCTCGCAGGTGCGCGGAGTAACCATCGAGCGCGGGCGCGTCGCAATCGACCGCGCAACCGGCCAGACCGCAAACCCAAAATACTTCGCCGGAGGAGATTGCGTGAACGGAGGCCGCGAAGTGGTCGATGCGGTCGCCGACGGAAAGCGCGCCGCACTCGGAATCGCAGCCTGGTTAAGTAATCAGAAGAGAAATAGCGCGGAGGAACACCGTGGCTGATCTGACGACAAACTTCGCGGGCATCCACTCTCCCAATCCGTTCTGGCTGGCCAGTGCGCCACCCACCAACTGCGGCGAGCAGGTGATGCGCGCCTTCGATGCGGGTTGGGGCGGGGTCGTCTGGAAGACCATCGGCGAGCCCATCGCCAACGTCAGCTCGCGCTACTCCTCCATCGATTGGAACGCGCAGCGGATGATGGGCCTCAACAATATCGAGCTCATCACCGACCGTCCCATCGAGACCAACCTGCGCGAGATTGCCGAGGTCAAGCGGCGCTATCCCAGGCACGCAGTCATCGCGTCACTGATGGTCGAGTCGACGCGCGCGGCCTGGCACGAGATAGTGAAGAGCACCGAAGATGCTGGCGCGGACGGGCTGGAGCTCAACTTCGGCTGTCCTCACGGCATGAGCGAGCGTGGCATGGGCTCCGCCGTCGGCCAAGTGCCCGAGTACACCCAGAGAATCACGGAATGGGTCAAGGAAGTGGCGCGCACCCCAGTTCTGGTCAAGCTCACGCCCAACGTCACCGACATCCGCGTCATCGCGCGCGCGGCCCGGCGTGCCGGGGCCGACGGCCTCAGCGCCATCAACACCATCAACTCCATCATCGGAATCGATCTCTCGACCTTTGCGCCGCGCCCCAATGTCGATGGCAAAAGCTCCCACGGCGGATACTGCGGCCCCGCGGTCAAGCCCATTGCATTGAACATGGTGCAGCAAGTCATGGCGGACACGGTCGATGGCCCGCCCATTCCCATCTCCGGAATCGGTGGCATCGGCAACTGGCAGGATGCTGCGGAGTTTCTTCTCCTCGGTTGTACCTCGGTGCAGGTATGCACGGCGGTCATGCACTACGGCTACCGCATCGTCCAGGAGATGATCGACGGCCTCTCCAACTGGATGGATGAGAGCGGATTCGCCACCCTCGACGATCTCCGCGGCAAGAGCCTGTCCAGGGTGACGGAGTGGAAGCACCTTAACCTCAACTACAAAATTGTCGCGCAGATCGATGAGGCGCTATGCATCGGCTGCCAGCTCTGCCATATCGCATGTTGGGACGGCGCGCATCAGTGCATCCACGTCGATCGCGTCAGCGGGCCTGTAGATGGTCCCGTTGAGCTTCACCCCAAGCCCCGCGAAGTTGGCCGGGAGAAGATCGCCGTCACGCCGATGCCGAGACTTGATCCGCCGAAGGCGCACATCGGGCCGTATGCAACGCCGCTGGAACGGATTCCGCGCGTCGATGAGACGGAGTGCGTCGGCTGCAACCTCTGCTCCCTGGTCTGCCCCGTCGATGGATGCATCACAATGGTCGAGCGACCCACCGGCCTTGCGCCGCAGACCTGGGCGGAGCGCAGCACTGGCACACAAGGCGCACCGCCGCAAGGTGACCGGGTGAATGGACTATGAAGAAACTTACGATCGTTTTTATCGAGATCGGAATGCTGCTAGGAATTGTCCTCGCCGCATTCACTGTGCCTCGTAGTTTTCCGCTAGCGGCTTTTTTGATCCTTAGTACCTTCTTCCTTTTCGGAGGAAACATCCTTTTGTTCAGGAAGGTCAAACAAGTTAACGCGGGAGGGGGCCAACACGATGGGAAGTTTTGGTCACGCATATGGAAGGCTTTTATCATCTTGGAACTCGCCTGGTTGCTAGGCCTTTTATTCAGATGAGCTGTTAGTACGCTAAGCGGGAGGACTCAATGGGAACTTTGATTAAGGGTGGCACCGTAGTTAGCTCCACCACCTCCACTGCGGCCGACGTGTTGATCGAGGACGAAAAAATTGCGCGCGTCGCGCCTGCAATCGACGTAGTAACACACACCGTCGTCGATGCTACCGGTCTGCTTGTGCTTCCCGGGGGCATCGATGTGCATACCCATCTCGACATGCCCTTCGGCGGTACGGTCAGCGCGGACGACTACGAGTGGGGAACGCGCGCAGCGGCCATCGGCGGCACCACAACCGTCATCGACTTCGCCCTGCAGTCCATGGGCCATCCGATGACCGAGGCCTTCAAAACCTGGCGCGCCAAGTCCGAGGGCAAGGCCTGCATCGACTACGCCCTGCACATGGCCGTCACCG
>Ga0181521_10007647_pt1 | contig 11320 bp, 8 predicted proteins | sample PEATcosm2014_Bin_32_FD_119764 | JGI IMG/M metagenome (GOLD analysis project Ga0181521, IMG submission 119764) | Peatland microbial communities from MTU Mesocosm Facility, Houghton, MI, USA - PEATcosm2014_Bin02_60_metaG | ecosystem: Environmental > Terrestrial > Soil > Wetlands > Peat | place... | reverse complement strand
GCTCGGCTACAACCCGATCGCCCATCTCGTCGGGCCGTCCGTGCTGGCCCACCTCTCGGCGGGACATCGAGCCGTCCTCGAGGGTCGTTCGTTCTTCCCCCACCTCATCTCGGCCCCGTTCCACCGGGGGCTGCACACCGCCTTTGACTTCGCCATCGGGGCCTGCCTGCTGGCGGCGGCGGCGTCGTGGATCCGCGGCGGACGGTACATCTACGTCGACGAGCGGGCCGGTGCCGACGAAGCGGTGCTGTCCGATGAGCAGATCGCCCAAGAGCCGGTCGTGTTGTGAGCGGCACCCCGCAGCTGGCCGAGGACGAGGTGTCCATGCGCATCGGTGAGCTGGCCAAACGGGCCGGGCTCACCACCCGCACGCTTCGCTACTGGGAAGAGTTCGGCCTGGTCAAGCCGACCGATCACCGTTTTTCGGGCGAGCGGCTCTATTCCAAGGCCGACCTCGAGCGGGTCATCCACGTCCGCGAGCTCCAAGAGCTGCTCGGTCTCACCCTGGCCGAGATCCGGATCGTGCTCGAGTCCGAGGACGCCGTCGAACGCGCCCGGAACGCCCGTCAGGCCGGCGCGTCGCCGGCCCGCCGGGTGTCCCTCCTCGAGCAGGCCATCGAAGCCCACTCGAGACTGATCGAGCGGATGGACGACCGGCTGGCCCGCATCGCCGCGTTTCGTGACGAGTGGGTGCAACGGGGCGAACGGATGCGGGAGCGCTCAGAGGAGCTTCGCTCCGAAGCGGGGGCTCCAAAGCAGGGTTAGGAGGGATCGGCGAAGCGATCGGCGAAAGTCATTTCCGAGCGGGGCTTTGGGAGAGGTCGTAGGGTCGGCACAGAGAACCGCAAGGGGAGAGCCATGTCTAAGTACCTTCTCGAAGTCAACTACACCCTCGATGGCATTAAGGCAGTCAAGTCCGGTGGCGGATCGGCCCGTATCGCGGCGGCTACGGAGCTGATCGAGAGCGTCGGTGGCAAGCTTGAGTCGTTCTACTTTGCCTTCGGCCACACCGATGTCTATGTCGTCGCCGACTTCCCCGACAACGAGTCTGCCGCCGCGGCGTCGTTGGCAGTAAGCGCAGGAGGCGGGGCTACGGCACGAACCGTGCCGCTGCTCACGGGAGCCGAGGTCGACGCGGCCGTGGCCAAGAAGACGACGTACCGCCCGCCCGGGAGCTGACCGGCTCGCTCCGGAGCGACGATCTGCGCCACACGCGGCACTGCTCTCGCTTGGGCCCCCGACCAAGACCGGCGAGTTTCGCCGATCCGTCCTAAGTCCCGCTCACCGCGACCGGGTCGTCGGCGGTGGTTGGGGGCCGACCGGACACGTTCCTCGTCGGCCGCTGGAGCGACGAGTGCGAGTGGACTTTGTCCGCCTCCGTCCGCAAGAGGTTGAAAAACGGGGCAAAGCTACGGCAAACGATAAAGGGTGAAAACCCTGTTCAGCCCACAAGTCACCTGTTCATGGGTGGGTCTGGATGCTCTTCACACGGCTGAGGTCGGAGGTTCGAGCCCTCTAACGCCCACTTTGTGAGGTGGGGAAGGCCAGACGGCACCCCGGCTGCGTGGGGACTGGCCCACCGGCTGTCGTTACGTCGCGAGGAATTCGACTATGGCCTCCGCCAGCGCAGGGTTGGCGACGACACCTTCGTGATCTCCCTCGAGAACGAGGGACCGTCCGTCGGGCAGGGCTTCGGCGAGCTCCTTGGGAGAGGCGTCTTTGTCTCCGCAGACGACCAGGGTCGGAGCCTTGAGCGATTCGAGGTCGATGTCGGACGAGAGGTGCTGGCGGTTCGAGCGGAGCAGCGCGGCAATGGCCTTGAGGTCATTACCACGTGACTCGAAGACCTTCCGGGCCCCACGGGCCACTGGGTCCTCGATGGAGTTGGGGTCATCTGCCTCCAGACCGGCCAGCCACCTCTGCTGCATCGAGGCGCCACTACCCTCCGGTGGCGCTCCCCACTTTTTCGGATCTCCTCCGATACCGCCGAGCACCAGCCGACGGAGTCGGCTGTCCGAAGCAGCGAATCGGAGCGCAGTCCCCGCCCCCATCGAGTACCCGACCAGGTCCGTTTCCACCAGCCCGAGGTGGTCCAGCAGGGCAGCCACGTCCTTTTCCGGGGCCCCGTCTTCGTAGGCCGCCGGATCATGGGGCTTGGCCGAGAGCCCGTGGCCACGGGCGTCAAGGCCGATGACCCGGTGGCCGGCGCGCACCAGGACTGCCCAGATGCCGGGGTCCTTCCAGTTCCCCTTGGTGCTCGAGCTCAGGCCGTGGAGCAGCACGACCGGTGAACCCGCTCCTTCTTCCTCGTAGTACAGGATCGTCCCGTCGAAACTCGAGAGTTCGGCCATCAGCTGCTCCTTTCCCGCCGGCTACCCCGAAGGCAGCCGTTGCCGGCGGCCATGCCATGTTGCCAGGACGGGGACGCCGCCGTCTGCCCGACCCGTTCAGTATCGCGGTAGATCTCCGGCCTCGCCACCGAGATGCGGCCTCCCCATCTCGACGGCACGGGCTGGCCCGTGCCGCCCCTAGAGCGCGCCGCGGCGGCGCCCGTCAGTGACCGGCGATGGCGTGGGGCTCGTAGGGCTGCTCGAGGTGCTCGATCTCTTCGGAGCTCAACTCGACTGCGATCGAGCCAAGTGCGTCCTCGAGCTGGGCGGTGTTCGTGACCCCGACGATCGGGGCGCTGATCACCGATTTTGCTTGCAGCCAGGCCAACGCCACCTGAGCTCGCTTGAGCCCGCGCCTGTCGGCCAGATCCGCCACAGCCTGCACGACGGCCCGGTCGTTATCCGAGTAGAGCCGCCGGCCGAACTCGTCGGTCTGCGTCCGTTCGGTGACCTCGTCCCAGTCCCGGGTGAGCCGACCCCGGGCGAGCGGGCTCCAGGGTATGACGCCAATCCCCTCATCGACGCAGAGCGGGAGCATCTCCCGCTCCTCTTCGCGGTAGAGGAGGTTGTAGTGGTTCTGCATGGAGACGAATCGGGTCCAACCGTGGCGTTCCGCGGTGTGAAGCATTTTCGCGAACTGCCAGGCGTACATCGACGAGGCACCCACGTAGCGGGCCTTGCCCATCTTCACCACATCGTGGAGAGCCTCGAGGGTTTCTTCGACCGGGGTCGAGTTGTCGAAACGGTGGATCTGGTAGAGGTCGACGTAGTCGGTGCCCAGTCGGCGAAGACTGTTGTCGATCTCGCTCAAGATCGCCTTGCGGGACAGCCCGCTTCCGTTCGGCCCTCTGAACATCCGCCCGTGCACCTTGGTGGCTAACACGATCTCTTCGCGCTTGGAGTGCTCGGCCAATGCTCGGCCGACGATCTCTTCGCTGCTCCCGTCTGAGTAGACGTTGGCCGTATCAAAGAAGTTGATGCCCCCTTCGAGCGCCTGGCGGATAATCGGTCGGGCGGCGTCCTCACTCAAGCTCCATGGATGGCCACCCCGCTGCGGATCGCCGAAGCTCATGCAGCCCAGGCAGATTTTTGACACGTCGAGCCCCGTCAAACCCAGCTTGCGATACTCCATCGAAATCCTCTCTTCGCTGTCCGGCACGCTTCGAACCCACCTTACGAGCGGTCGGGGCGACCGCCCAAACGCGTTGGGTCAGTTTCAGGAATCGGGAGAGCTGACAGGTCGAGTCGGCGATCTCGGAGCAGCCAGCTCGGCCGCTGTCGACGCCTGATAACAGCTACCCTCCAGTTCGGCCGTGATCAAGTTCACCTGGTCATGGACGCTGGAAGGTACGACGTTGGCGCTGTCCATCCATGCAGCCACGGACTGCACGATGTCCTCCGCGATGGCGACCCACACCTGTCCGAACGCCAACCCGAACGACCGGAGTGCTATCGGCTGCACTTGGGTGACCCGATGCAGATGATCATCGGGATCGACTGTTCATCTGAGTGCCGAGCGCGCGAGCGATGCGGGGCGCTAACCGACTGCGGCTTGTGGGGCTGCCACCACGTCATCCCTGACCGCCAATTGCCGTGAGCGGCGACCAGGTGAGCACCCGGGCCAACTCCCAACTCGCCGTCTACGGTGTGCTCGACTGGCAGGCCTGCGCGCCGCACACATCGGGGATCACACCGGTCGTAAGGAAGGTCGCGATCTGGGTGAGCAGTGACGCGTTGCCCCGACCGTCGCCGTGGGGGTCCGCGCCGTAGGCCGAGCCATTGGGCGCGAGGTCTGTCGTGGGCGGCGTCGGCGTGCCGTAATCCCACAGGACGAGGCCAGCCTTGGCCGCTTTCGTCTGGTTGAGCTTCGACAGGCCCCACTGCACAACGACGGGAACGTTCGTCCGTGGCGTTTGGCCGAAGAAGCTGGGGTTGAACGCGGGCTGGTGGTTTTGCGCGCCGATCGTGCGCGCCAGCATCTCCGCCGAGACGTTGGCGACCTGGTGGTCGCCGTAATTCTCGATGATGAAGACCTGCTTGGCTTGGATCCCAGGATAGGGGTTCGACGTCAGGTGCTCGACGTAGCCGTCGTTCTCACCGCGGTCCCATGAGAGCTGGCCCAACTGGAGCACGACCTGTTGGTCGACTGGGTCGGTGTATGCCTTGTCGTAGATCGAGGAAAACTCGTTCCAGTCGACGGAGCGGTTGAGGAGCAGGCCGCCGTAGTCCATTCCCGGAACGCCCAGGATGACTCGAGTCCACTCGGTGGAGACCGCAGAGACGGCGCCACCCATGATCCCGCCCTGGCTGTAGCCCATGAACGTGCACTTACCGACCTGGAAGAGCGCCGTGCCCGAGCCGTTCTGGAACGCGGGGTTGGAGGCAAAGCCGGCGGGAGAGTTGATGAGGCGTCCCAGGAACTGGAAGTTCACGAAGCCCTGGAGCATGTGGTCGACCTGGGTGTTGAACGTTGACATGTCGTTCAGGTTGCGCTCCACGTTCGGAACGTCGCTTGCGCTCATGCCGACCCAGTCGGTTGCACAGCCCGCCAGATTGTGCGTGAGGGCGACCGAGAACGAGCTCCCCTCGACCTCACTCGCGCTGCCCAGGAGGCCGTGGCCGTAGACGGTCGGCAGTGCCGGGCCCGAAGGAGAGATGGTCGACGGCAGCACACAGATGAAGTTCGCCGTCCAGGTCTTCGTGCCGTTGATGACCGGATTGCCCGAGCGGTCCACGGTCATGGCAGAAAAAGGAGTGGTGTCCTTGAGGAACAGCGGCACCTGGAAGGTGCCGTGGACATCGCGGACCCCATTGATCGTCGTCGACGAGGTAACGCTGAAAGCCGGTGCGTAGTCGGTGATGGGGATTGCGGTCTTGTTGTGGTAGGCGAGGTGATGGTTCGCGAGCCACTGGTACGCGAGCTTGTGCATCGTGAGCGCCGGCCCCGCGAGGCTCTTCTCGCTCGCGACGGTGAAGTCCCACGCCATGTAAGGCTCGGTCGAGCCGATGACAGACGCGGCATCCTTATGAAGGACTCTTGAGATGTACCGGAGCCGAGTCGAGCTCTTTGACGTAGCGTTCCACGCGGCGGTCGTCGACGCGAGCGGCGCGATGGAGTGACCAGAGTTGTCGACGAGGTCACGAAGGACGACCACGTAGCGGTGGGCTTCGGTGAGCGCGACGGCGGGATGGATAAGCAGCAACTGCTCTGCAGTGTTCGTCGTTTGAGCATCAAGCTCGGCGAAGTAGGGGAGGCGTTTGCCGGTTACGGTGTCGAGAAGAACGATTGGGGCGTTCGAGTCGAGCGACGAGCCGATGTCCGTCGAAGGCGCGATGTGCGAAGCGACGAGGTCGAGGTTGGGGACGTAGGTCATGATGACCGACCCAGGAGAGAAGCCGTCGTCTTGATTGATGTAGATCGTCGACACGTGAACCCCCTTCACGTTGGTCGGATCGAGCGTGGACGAGACGGCGAGCCGGCGGCCGGTCGGGGTCGTCTTCGAGGCGACCGTGAAGGCGTTATTCGGCCACGGGAGCAGGCAGTCGTGACCGACCGGTGCGGTGAGGAGCACGTCGCAGCCCCTAACCCCCGGGTCAAGAGTGGTGGCGCCTGCGGTCGTGACGAACGGCACCGCCACGATCGTTGACGCGGCCAACGCTGCAGCAACTGCGAGAACTCGAACTCGTCGCATGCATCCCCCCCAAGGCGCTTGGGTGTGCCTCATCGCGAACCTACTCCCATGGGTTCGGGCGTGACTCAAAAGAGGCTTCCAGTGGGACCGTTGGGCACGTACTCTTCGCGACCAGGTGCACGTAACCGCGCAAGCGGATCGGCGATCACAGAACCGCTTGGGAGCGGGTCACGGGGGAAACATCTTGAGAGCACGCCGTAGTCTGTGGATGTCGGGTTTCGAGTCCGACGAGCCGACTTACCAACGCCGGGTGGAGGTGGCCAAACAGCTATCGCAAAGGTTCGGGATTGAGCTGATACCGCCGAGGATCCCGAGCTCCAATCAACTAGACCTACGAACGCCTCGGATCTCACCTCCCGCTCCGTTGGTTGAGTTCTGTCGTCAGGACAATTGGGAGCGGGCCTACCACTCCTATGGCTATGACCGAACCGATCACGCTGTTTTCGGACGGTACCCGAACCCGCCCGATGTGGTTGCTCACCCGCGCAGCGACGCCGAGCTGGAGGCGGTGCTCGAGTGGTGTGCCAACAAGAGCTATTGCGTGATTCCCTACGGCGGTGGCTCCTCGGTGGTCGAGGGCGTGACGCCACCGGAAGACCGGGGGCCGATTGTGACCGTCGCTTTGGACGAGTTGGACCAGGTCCTGGAGATCGACGAGACATCGCGGGCGGCGCGGATCCAGGCCGGGGTGTTCGGCCCTCACCTAGAGGATCAGCTAAGGCCGCACGGTTTCACGCTTCGTCACTTCCCCCAGAGTTTTCGCGACTCAACCCTGGGGGGCTGGATCGCCACCCGATCTGGTGGGCACTACGCCACCAACCACACCCACATCGACGATCTCGTGGAATCGGTACGGATGCTCACGCCCCGCGGGTGGTGGGAGACTCGCCGGCTGCCCGGATCTGGGGCCGGCCCCGACCCCAACCGGTTGGTGATCGGATCGGAGGGGGTCCTTGGCGTTATCTCAGAAGCGTGGATGCGGATCCAGGTGCGTCCTCGCTTTCGGGCTACTGCCGGCGTCTGGTTCGCCTCGTGGGAAGCGGGCTACGAAGCCACCCGCCACATCGTCCAGGCCAAGCTCTGGCCGGCCAACCTGCGCTTGCTCGATCCCGAACTGGCGCGAGGCACCGCCGGTCTGGACGGCGCCCACGCCCTTCTCATCATCGGCTTCGAGTCCTCCGACCTGTCCCAGCGGTCCAACCTCACCCAGGCGGTGGGGATCGCCCGTGAGGGCGGCGGCATCATCGATGACGAGGACATGTCTGTCGACGAAGGCACCGGGGAGGCAACCGGTCGTTCGGGTGCCGTGGGGGCTTGGCGGCAGTCCTTCATACCTGGGGGCAGTGGTGGGCTCGGCGAGGCCGCCGGACTGGGGTTGGTGGCGGGCACGTTTGAATCGGCCGTCACCTGGCAGCGCTGGCCCGAGTTCGACACTGCCGTGCGGAGCGCGACGCTGGCTGCCCTGCGCGACGTCTGTGGCGGTGGCAGCGTCAACTGTCGCTTCACCCACGTTTACACGGACGGGCCGGCGCCCTACTACACCTACTTGGGTGCCTGGCGTGCGGGAGCTGATCCACTCGAACAGCAGCGGGCCATCAAGCAGGCGGCCTCAGACGCGATCATGACCGCAGGTGGGACCATCACCCATCACCACGCCGTAGGCCGCCAGCACCGGCCCTGGTATGACCGGGAACGTCCAGAGCCCTTTGCCGACGCGTTGCGCGGCGCAAAGTTGGCACTCGACCCGAACGGCATCTTGAACCCAGGTGTGCTCGTCGATCCATGACGCCCGAGGGTTCGGCACCGGCGGGGCCAGGCAGGGTGGGGGCTGGAAACCCCGTTCTACCGAATCGGCCATGGTGGGGTTCTACCGCCAGCACCCGAAGGACGAACTAGCAGCTCGGCTTCGCTGCGCGTCCGGCGCAGGGCTGCCTCATGTTGGCTGTTCACCTAACAGCTGCGGTCCCCCTGCCAGTCACGCAGTTGATTGATTATCAGCCCCATACTGGGAGTCGTTGACGCTTGTTCAATTCTCGGGGAGACATCCGCTTGGCGATTTGGGAACTCACTTTGAACCGCTGCCGGGCGCGCACGCCGCGTCACTCAACTTGATCACCGATCGCGTGCAAACGAGCTTGCCGAGGGCCGGCCGCGGACCGTGCTATGGCTCCACGCCCTGGTCTGATAGTACGACCGGGAATAAGTTACTTATCATAAGTAATCAATACTAAGGTAGCAAGCATGATCGACGAGCAAGTGCGTCATTCGGATCCCACTGGAGCGGAACCGGAAGATAGCGAGGCCATCGGCGCTATCGAAATGGAGCTGCACTCGCTCGTTCGATCGCTCAAACAGGTCAGACTTCACGAGTACCTACTCACCAAGGCGCGTGTCGACGTCGATCGAGCTGGCATGGCTCTCCTCTATGTGCTTCATGTTGAAGGCACGAGCTTGCGGGTCACCGATCTGGCTGAACAGCTTCAGATCGAGGCTCCCGCCGTGACACGGAAAGCACAACATCTCGAGCGGTCGGGTCTTGTCAGCCGAACCCCCGACCCGAACGACGGCAGGGCGACTCAACTGCAGCTCACCACGCAGGGTCGCCGGACGATCAACCGGATTCTTGCTGTCCGTCGAGAATGGCTGACGATGCTTCTCTCCGAGTGGCCCGAAGCCACTCAGGTTGAGTTCGCTCGACTCCTTGGTCTGTTTACCAACGATGTCAATCAACACCTCAAAGAGCTTGACGCCTAACCGGCGGGACTCGGTACCCGGCAACAAGGTCAGCGAGCCGGGGACCAGACGTTCGTGATCGATCCGGTGGGGCGCACAAGCGTCGTCAATCCATGTTGAAACCCGACAACCGTCAATTGAGTGAAGAACGATGATCAACTCTTCGACCGAACTGACCGACGGGGTTCCCACCCCTGTCCTCAGCCACCGCCGCATCCTGGTCATCATCGGTGCGCTGATGCTGGGGATGTTCCTGGCGGCGCTCGATCAGACGATCGTTTCGACCGCCCTGCCGACGATCGTGGCCGACCTCCACGGGGCCTCCCACCTCGCTTGGATCGTCGTCGCCTATTTGCTCGCGTCGACGGTCTCGACACCACTTTGGGGGAAACTCGGCGACCAGTACGGGCGAAAGATCTTCTTCCAAGCCGCGATCGTCATCTTCTTGGGCGGCTCGGTCTGTTCGGGGCTGAGTCGCAGCATGATCGAGCTGATCGCGTTCCGGGCCGTCCAGGGCCTCGGTGGTGGTGGGTTGATGGTCGGCGCGCAGGCGATTGTCGGGGACATCGTCCCGCCCAGGGAACGCGGTCGCTACCAGGGGCTCTTCGGCGCGGTGTTCGGCGTGGCGAGCGTGGCCGGGCCACTGCTCGGGGGCGTCTTCATAGAACAGCTCTCCTGGCGTTGGATTTTCTACATCAACATCCCCATTGGCGCGATTGCGCTCATGGTGGTCGCGAGCCGAGTTCCGGGGCATCTACGCCGCGTCCACCACGTCATCGACTACCTCGGAAACATCGTCCTCGTGCTCGCGACGACCTGCCTCGTGCTCTTCACGAGCCTCGGCGGCACGACATATCCGTGGCACTCGGCCCCGATCATCGCCTTCGGCGTCGCCGGCGTGCTTCTGGTCGGTGTCTTCGCCGTCGTAGAGCGGCGCGCGACCGAACCCGTGATTCCACTCCACCTGTTCTCCATCCGGACGTTTTCGGTCGCGAACCTCGTCGGCTTCATCATTGGCTTTGCGATGTTCGGCGCGCTGACTTTCCTGCCGCTGTTCTTCCAGATCGTGCGTGGCGAGTCGCCGACTATCTCGGGACTTCAGCTGCTGCCCCTCATGGTCGGAATGCTGATCGTCTCCATCGGATCGGGACAGATCATCAGTCGGACCGGCCACTACCGGGTATTCCCGATTGTCGGGACCGGCCTCGTCACGGTCGGGCTCCTGCTCCTATCGCGGATGGGGATCGGGACGAGCTCTTACGTCGGGGCGCTCTACATGCTCGTCCTCGGCATGGGCTTGGGTTGCGTGATGCAGGTTCTGGTGCTCCTCGTTCAGAACGCCGTCCCCTATTCCGAACTCGGAGTTGCCACGTCGGGGGCGACGTTCTTCCGGTCGATCGGAGGGTCATTCGGCGCCGCGATCTTCGGCGCCATCTTCTCCAACGTGCTCGTCGGCAACCTGGTGAGACATCTCGGCATTTCCAGGTTGCCGAGTGGAGTATCAAGCTCGAGCATCACGCCGGCAATCCTCGACAAGCTTCCCTCGACGATCCACCACAGCCTCGCTGCCGCGTATGCCGAGTCGATCCAGACGGTCTTCGTCATCGCAGCACCGATCGCCGTCATTGCGTTCCTCGCGTCGTGGCTCATTCCTCACGTGGAGCTCCGGCGGGGAGTAGGTGCGTCTCCGGGCACACCGACGGACGGTGGTACAAACGCCCCGACGCCGCCACCGGACTTCGAGCCGCGCGAGCCTCTCGCTCCGGCGGCCACGAATCGCGCGATAGGGACCGAGCTCGCTTAAAGCGTCTTCTCTCACAGCCGCACTTGGCCCGTTGGCGACGTTGATCCTCCACAAGTCGGCCCGTCGCCGTGTGGATAGGCAGACAGCCGCCGGCCAACTTCAAGACGACCACGGCCAAGGGCAGCAGACTGGTGAAGGACGACGAACGCCGTCCAGTGATCCTCTAGCCATCGCGGCGCCACGGTTCGGTCGCGGGTGGAGACCTCGACGCGACAGCGCCGAGGGATGGGAGAGGCGCAAACTTTGTCCGTCTGCGTCCGCAAGAGGTTGAACAACAGCGTCAAACAGTGCCAAACGATGAGAGGTGAAATGCCTGGCCAGCCAGCAAATCCCCAGGTCACGGGCGGGCCTGGATCCTCTTCACACAGCTGAGGTGAGAGGTTCGAATCCGCTAGCGCCCACTCGCCATCAGAGGGATGGGCCAGACGGGTGCGGTTGGGTGAACAACCGGCGTAGCCACTTAGAACGGTGGATCTGGAGCGGTTGACTCGCGGTCAGGAAACGGGCGGTCCGGCTACCTATCGCGCATCCTCTAGGTTTGGCACACGCTGCAACGGTCAGGGAGTTGTCGCGGCGTCCCCTGACAGGGAGCTGTCCTCCAAGTTGCCGTGAACACGACCGACGCCTCGCGCGATTTCGGTCTCTTCCTTTGGAGTGATGACTCGCCCTAGGTCACTTGCACTCGAGGCCGGCGCAGGCTC
>Ga0181521_10007645_pt1 | contig 11322 bp, 13 predicted proteins | sample PEATcosm2014_Bin_32_FD_119764 | JGI IMG/M metagenome (GOLD analysis project Ga0181521, IMG submission 119764) | Peatland microbial communities from MTU Mesocosm Facility, Houghton, MI, USA - PEATcosm2014_Bin02_60_metaG | ecosystem: Environmental > Terrestrial > Soil > Wetlands > Peat | place... | reverse complement strand
TACTCGCCTTCGGCCCGCACGCCGTGAAGCTCGGCCATCTCAGCCGCAATCGGGGGCAGCGGGTTGATTACCTCGCCCTCCAGGGTAACCACCCCTTGCGGAGTGGCGCGCTGGCCCAGGACGAAGTTTTCAAATAGTAGCGACGTTGCCGGGGTAAGCGGCAGTGTGCCCTTGTCATCATCATCGTCATTGCTCATTGCTCATTGCTCATTGCTCATTGCTCATTGGTGTGCCTCTCTGGCCTCTACCTCCCATTTTCGCACGCCTTGCGCCGGAAATCATTAAGCGGCGAAACAAGGCGGATACACTCTTTTCGCCGGTTCAATCGGGGGGTTACCAGCACCCGGCCGATGCAGATTCCGCGCGTCGGCACCGGTAAACGGGCCAGAAATGGCCTATTTCACAGGGAAAACTGCTTCTTCGTGGGCCAGTCGTCGTTCGACATAGCAAGTCGCCGTTCCCCGTCCATGGGGGTGGGTTACCAAGCGTTAGACGGCACAATTCCTCTTCCGGCCCGAATATTTCCCCGTGCCCAAGGCATTGGCGCATCCCGCCGCTAAGCGCATTAACGTGCTGTTACGACAACGTGCTAGCCTTAAATAGATATCATCAGCCAGCAAGGAGCATCATGGCGATCAAGCTCCCCGATGGGGATGAATTTATCACATCCGCCGAGGTGTGCGCCATTATTGGCTGCCACCGGACCACGTTAGGGCGATATGTGCACAACGACGAAGCGCCGTCCGGCTCATTTCTCTTCGGGCGCATGCGTTACTGGCGGAAATCAACCGTCTACGACTGGCTGCTGTACCAGGAGACCATAGCAACCGTGGAGACACAATGATGATCACCGACGAACGCAGGCCTGTAGAAGGCTTCCCGCATTACCTGATCACACGAAACGGCACAATCTATTCCCCACAGGGCAGGGAACTGTTCCGAACGGATGATGTCGAACGCAGCAAGGTGGAGCTGAGGCTGCCTGGCGATGCCCCTACCTGGCCGTGTCCACCAGCCCGGCAACGGACGAGTGGTCGACACGCCTGGTTCCTGGTCCGCCAGCTCAGGGATAAGTTCGGCCCGTTCACCGGGGACGGCGCTGCCCTTATGTAGGCCTGCCCGGAGCTGTACGGCCCCAACTAGCCTCGCCCTCGCGGGCTCCGAGTTCTGCGCACGCGGCCCCCGCGCCGGGACCTCCGCATAGCCCCAGCTCAGGGACCATCCTGGGGCCCTCCTGGGGCCTCTGCGCCCGAGATCATACCGCCGCCACCGCCGAAGACACCCAGCGGAGCCCGGCTGCCGGGAGGACCAGGCGGGGGGACCTCGCGGGAGCCGAGAGATTCACCAGGGCCACCCGGCGCGCAGGAGGCGGCGAGTTGCCGAGCGCCCGATCGCTCTCACTTTGGGTGACGTTCGACTCTGCTTTCCCGGTCATTTTGGCCCGGTCATTCGGACCTGATCTCCCGGTCATCCTGCTCTGACCACCATGATGCACGCTGCGTAGGGTCAGGCCAACAGAGAGCGAAATAGGGCCTTTCTGTACTGGGGGAAGACAAGATAATGAAACTCAATAAGCTCATCGCAATCCCCGCCATCGCCATTGCCGCAGGCCTCGGCCTCGCAGGATGTGGCAGCAACTCGGCCCCGGCAGCCGAGCCTGCCGCCCTTCAAGCTCGGCCCCGGCTGCTGCCCCGGCGACTCAGGCACCTGCCACGCCGAGTCTGACGGCGCAGGTAGCTACGTGGGTCGCTGGCTCCGGGTACACCGAAATGAAGGCCGTCGAGAGCGACACGACGACGACAATCGGTACGGACGCGAGTAACCAGGATGTGTCAGCTGTTGAATCGGACGGCTCCACGCTCGCCACCGACGCGCAGGCTGCGGCACTTGATCCGCCGCCCATCGACAGCGCTGAATACACCGCTGCGATGACCTATTACGCAACGGCTGGTAACGACGCTTCGAACGGTGACTTCACCGACGCGACCACGGCGATGAACAACGGCACTGCGCTAATCAACAAGGTGGCCGCTGCCGTGACCAACAGCTAGTCGGACTAGTCGCTGGCTATCGTGCCCCGGAAAGGGGCACTGCGGTGAACGGTTCAGACAGAATCGTCAAAAACGAGGGGGAGACATGGGACTCTTTAAGACCGATGCAGCTAAGTCCGCATGGGCCAACGCTTCGTTCAATGTTGAGCAGAATGATGCCGCCAAGGAAACTGCTAAGGCGGAAAAAGAGGCAGCCAAGGCCGAGAAGGCTGACGCCAAGGTCGTCGGGCAGGCAGCGAAGAAGGAAGCCAAGGCGGAGAAGGTAGCTGAAAAGGCCACGGCGCACCTCGCCGAGGTCACGTGGATCAAGATCTTCAACAACGTCACCGGCGGTCTCACCGGCGACAACTATTATGCCGTCGCACGGTCAGGCGTCTCGGAAAAGGACGCCCTCAATGACCCGGACACTCCCGTCTACTGCCGGAAGAAGGGCGGGAAGAAGATCGGCCGCCTCGCGGACTTCAAGGTCACGGTTCCTGGCCTGCGGACGCACGGCTCCGCCGCAGCCGTCGGGGTGTTCGGTGACTGGGGGCTGGGTGCCCGGCGAACCGCCGCCACGGTCGTCGTTCAGTGTGGGGAGCAAACGACGTCCTACCTCATCGCGAAGCTCACGAACATTGAGAGCAAGATTCTGTACCGGCAGATCGCGGAGAACGACGCTCGCCTGGAGCGCCTGAACCCCGTCGCTGCGGTGGCAGCGGTGCAGGCTCCGTCAGCCGCCGCCGATGATCTCCGCCAGCTCAACCAGCTCCACGACGATGGCCTGCTGACCGACGGCGAGTTCGCCGCCAAGCGCGCCGAAGTAATCGGCCGCATCTGATCGCTGGCTACCGGACAAGAGGGGACAAGAGGGGGACACCATGAAATCACCGGCAGGCCGCGCGCCAGCTTCTTACATTCGCCAATTCAAAGGCCACGCAGCAGGCGGCTCAGAGCAAAAACTTAAATGGGGGAGACTACGTCGAGCGGGTCATTGTCGGGCGCCTCGCCCGCGGCGACATCGCGGACCTGATCACCCCGCCCGCCGCCGTCGACACTGCTGCCCTGCACCGCGAGGCCGCGTCCATCCGCGCCAACCTCAAGCAGTCCGCCGCCGACGCCATGCTCGGCCTGATCGGCCGGGACGAGCACCTGGCCGCCAGCGCGGCCGGGCGCCGCCGCCTGGAGGAGATCGCCACGGACCCGGAGGCTTCCGCGGCCGGGTCGGCGCTGGCCCCGTTCGCCGCCGGGAAGGCCGCCGCGGAGGTATGGCCAGGGCCCGGGCCTCAACTTCCACGAGCAACCGCCCCCGCCAGGGATTCCCCGCCAAATCCCCCCTCCGGACGGTCGCACCGCGTAACACGTGACGCATCCTGCGGCCCTCCGGCGCAATTTTGGCCGCATGAGCACCAGCACCGAACGAATGCGCCGCCTGCGCGAGCGGAGGGCCGCCGCGCTGATCCCCGTCGACGGCCAGGCCCCGGAGGCCGAGCGCGGCGATCCCTTGGCCCCGTCCTGGCCTGCGGAGTACGAGTCGGCGGCGGCGGCGGTCCGGGCGGCATCTCGCCGCGTCGAGGCGCTCGAGCAGCTGCGGGCGGCCCAGCTCGAACGCGACGGCCAGCGCGCGGCCGCCGTGAAGTCGGCGCAGAAGGATCTCGCGGGCATGGCGACGGTGCTGTCGGCGTCCCGGGATCAGGTCGCCGCTGCGGCCGCCGAGCACCTGCGGTCGCTGGCCGCGCTGGCGTCGGCTGCCGCCGAGCACAACGCCCGGCTGGCTGAGGCGCGGTCGAGCGTGGCCGAGCTGGGCCTGCGGGTGCGCGACGACCTGGACGGCGACGGCGCCGAGCACGACGAGGGCGTGCTCGACGGGCCGGGCCTGCGTGCCGGCGGCACCGACTGGACTCCCGTTCCCGCGGCCGGGGTGGTCGCTCACGGCCTGCGGCAGGTGTTCGGCCCCGCGGGCGCTCTGCATCCGCTGGCCGAGGCCGGCAAGTACACGTGGCGCCCCCACGAGGTCGAGGCCCGCCCGGACGGCCTGAAGGTGCCGACCCTGGCCGATGCCGGTGCGGTCGCGCCGGAGGCCCCGCCGCGGGTGACCGCCCGCAGCGCGCCGGTCGCCGACCTCGCGCCGCCACGGAAGACTCCCAGCGGGGATGTCAGCGGTTACCAGCGCGCCCCACGGCACGAGAGGAAGACGCTATGACGGACAGGGACGGCGCGCTTGACCGGCTCGTCGAGACCGTCTTTCGCGCCCACGACCCGCGGGCCCGGGCCATCGACCACTTCGCCGAGACCGTCTCCGCCATCTTCGCCGATGCGGCCGAGCGGGACGGTGCCAACCAGGAGCTGCACATGCGGCTCATGGACGTGAACACGCAGGCCCGGGCACTCAGGAGTCGCGCCGAGGCCAGGTACGGCCCCGCCGCGGAGCTGTTTGACCGGATGCAGGCCCACGGCAGCGGCTTGTCGGCGCGGATGTGGTGCTAGCGGCCCGCTAGACGTGCCGCTATCTCGATGGGACCTCCACCCACGCTCGGAGGCGGCGCTGGGCCTCCCCCCTGCCGTAGGGACGCTTACCAGCGGGCGGCAGGGGGCCCCTCAGGCTCCCGCGGGGCCGTTCCAATATGGGGCCCGGCCCGGCCACTCAGACTTCCCCGCCTCGCCGCCGCCAGGCCCTCACGGATCATCTCATTCAGCTCAGCGGTTGTCCGCACACCCGCAAGCAGGTCGTCGATGGGCACCTCATCGGCGCTGGGAATCTCAGGGGCCTGCGGTCTTAGGTCCATGCACTGACCGTCACCGGGAAGCAATGGCTGGGCAAGGGCCAGACGGCACCAGATAGTGTGCGGTTTGTCACGGATTGCGGCGGGCCCCCCAGAAGCGCATACGCGACGGCGCCCCGCCGGGGATGTTCCCCAGCGGGGCGCCGTCGTCCTGCTCCTGGCCGCCGTCAGCCGCCGCGTACCAGCCGCAGGTGGCGGTCGCCGTCCTCCTGGCGGCTGAGGGCGTCCTCGGCGTCGCGCCGGAGCGCGCGGCAAGACTCGCTGAGGCGGGACAGCTCGTGCCGCATCTGCGCCACCTCGGCGGCCAGCTGCTCGAGCTCGGCGCTCACTTCCCGGCCTGCCTGCGGCCGATGCGCTCGCCGGTCCGGTAGGCGAGCAGGACCGGCCGCACTGCCCATCTCACATAGGCGGCGAGCGCGAGGGCGGCCACTGTGCCGCCAGCGATCATGGTTGTCATCGTCTGTCATGTCTGCGGGATAAAACGGTGCTTAAGGGACGCACGGGACGCGCGGCCGGTGTACTGGCCCGCCCGGCCCGTTCGGACGCCGCGGCCGCGCGGACGCCCGCCGCGGGCTGGCTGCTGGGGTCGCGGACGCCGCGGGCCAGCGGGCTCAGCGGTGCCGGCCACCGTAATCGCTGTGGTCAGGGTCCGTCCGGCCGTGACCATCGGGCTCCCGGACGGGGGCCACGCGGACCAGCAGGTTACAGGTTATAGGTGATCACCGCGATGGACAGGTGCATCAGGGCCAGGAACAGCACCGCCTGGCCGGGCTGTCCCTGCGTCCAGATGTACAGGTCGGGCAGCAGCAGGACGATGGTGACCAGAATGGCCAGCCGGAAGAAGACCCACCGCGGGTCGGACGTCACCCGGGCCACCACGGGCCAGCCGATGCACGCGATGATGACGCCGATGATGGTCAGCTTCGCGTAGTCGGAGAACTGGAAGTGGGCGTACCCCTTGGTGGCCGGGAAGACCGCCACGGCCGCCTTGGCCAGCAGCCAGTCGGCGAGCAGGCACAGGACCAGGCTCGCCACGGTGGCGACCGCGAGGGAGACGGCGCGCGGGCCACGGTGGCGGGGGGAGAGGTCGACGCGGGCCAGTTCCATGGCCCGGTCCATGACGGGGGATGGCATCCTGCGGTGCTCCTTGAGCGTGTCTTCGGGTTCCTGGTGGCCCCGGTCGGGTTCCTGGTGGCCCAGGTCAACTACTCAGGTCCCGGGTCAGGCTGACCGTCCGGGCCGGTCCGCGGGTCGTCGGCGAGCAGGTTGGCGAGCAGTTCCTCGTCCTCGGGGCTGAGGTCGGCCACGAACCGGGACAGAACGCCGACGCGGTCCCGGCCGCCCTGAAGCAGCCGGAGCATCCGGTGCGCCGTCATCGACGACTCCACGTCGGCCTGGCCGCCGGACATCTCGTAGGCGAATCCGCGCCCGGAGGGCCGCCGGTCCACCGCACCCTTGGTGTGCAACCGGGACAGCGTCGTCATAATCGTGGTGTAAGCGAGGTCGTCGCCCAGCTGGGTCCGTACCTCGCCGGGAGTCAGCGGGCGCCCCGCCGCCGCGAGGCAGGCCAGCACCTCCCGCTCCAGGGCGCCGCGCGGTCTCCCGCGTGATCTGGATGTCACGGCACCTCCCATCTACTACCATCAGTGTAGTACGACAACATTGATCGTAGTTATCTTCCCAAGCCCGCGGGGTGGATAGTCGCCACCAGGAGGAAGTGAACATGCACGCGATCTACCACATGACCTATTTCCAGGCCGTGGTCATCGGGCTGATCCAGGGACTCACCGAGTTGTTCCCGATCTCCAGCCTCGGTCATACCGTGCTCATTCCCTCCTGGTTCGGCGGCACGTGGGCCATCCTGGTCAGTCAGGAAAGCAGCGCCGAAAGCCCCTACCTGGCGTTCATCGTCGGCCTGCATCTGGCCACGGCCGTGGTCCTGCTGGGCTACTACGCCAAGACCTGGGGGCGGATCATCCGCGGCTTCTTCACGAGCATCTTCAGCCGCCGGATCGAGTCCGCCGACCAGAAGCTGGCCTGGCTGCTGGTCGTCGCCACCGTCCCCGTGGGCGCCGCGGGCCTGCTCCTAGAGCACCCGTTCCGGGAGCTGTTCGCCAAGCCCCTGGCCGCGGCGATCTTCCTCACCATCAACGGCGTCATCCTGGGCGGCGCCGAGGTCCTGCGCCGCCGTGAGAAGGCCGCGGGGGCCGCAGGCGTACCCCAGCGCAAGCCGGTCATCCAGCCCGCCGGCGTCACCCAGCCCGCCCGGTCCGCGGGCGGGGGCGCGCACGCGGCGGGCGTGGAGCCGTCCCGCTTCCGCGGTGAGCGCGACGAGCGCGACGCGATGCTCGATCAGGACGCCGATCAGCGGCTGGCGGGCCTGGGTGTCAAATCCGCGCTGTTGATCGGTGCCTCCCAGATCCTGGCCCTGTTCGCGGGCATCAGCCGCGAGGGCGTCACCATGGCGGGCGGCCTGGTGCGCGGCCTCAGCCACGAGGACGCGCTGCGCTTCTCGTTCCTGCTCTCCACGCCGGTCATCTTCGCCGCCGGCGCGCTCAAGCTCTCCGACCTGACCGGACCGCTTGGCCAGGGCGTCCGCGGCCAGGTCATCGCGGGCAGCATCGCCGCCGCGGCCACGTCCCTGTTCGCGGTGGTGTTCCTATCCCGGTACTTCCGGACCAGGACCCTGACCCCGTTCGCGATCTACTGCCTCGCGGCCGGCCTGATCAGCATCATCCGGTTCGGCATCTTCTGACCCGCCGCGCCGGCCCGTGTCCTCATTCCGCCGAACGGACCGGATGCGGAGCCATCCCGCTGCCAAGCGCGCCCAATGTTGGCGACACTGCCGCGGGCCAGGCCAACGGCAACAGGCTCAACCTGAACGGCGGGCTGTGGTACGAGGTAACCCCGTCCGGCTAGCCGCCGAAAACAGCGATCGTGGGTGATCTGGCGCCTCGGCTGGCTTCTGCGGGGTCTCGTTCGGCGTGCGGCGGTAGTCCATCCAAGCAGCCTCAGAGGCTCTCGATTCCAGCGGACTTGGCGCCACCGCAGATGACCGCGCCGTAGCCGTCGTGCTCCGCAGGTGCGGCGCTGGGGCGGGCTCAGGGGCCGTAGCGGTCGAGGGCGTTCGTCCCGTCGTTCACGAACAGAATGTCGTTGCCTGCCCCGGTCGTGGTGAGGCCGAAGAGGTCACCGGCGCCGTTTTTCACCAGCGTTTTGGTGGCAAGCTGCTGGCCGGCGGTGCCAATCTCGACGGCGTTGCCGTTGTTGCCGTTGACGACGATCAGATCGCCGTCCGGGGCCAGCGTCATGCCGAGCGGGGCATTGAGCGCTCCGCCCGAGGAGATGATGCCGGCGGATGCCGTCACGGCGCTGGTGCGGGTGCGCGCCTGCGGGATGGCGGAGATGAAGCTGGTCTGGGTGTCGTCCACGTACAGGGTCCCGTTGTGCCCCAGGGCGAGCCCCGTGGGGGCCAGGACGAGCGCGGCCTTGTTGGCTCGCCACGGGAAATACGTCCCGATGACGGTCGAGCTCGTGAGCACCGGCGGCGCTGTGGCGCTGAGGGCGAGGTCGAGGCGCACGATGGTGCAGTTGCCGGCCACGGGTACGCCATGATCGGTGCTGGTGTTGCCGCCGAGGGCGTTGGAGACGAAGAGTTCGGCGGACGTCGCGCTCGAGCTGACCGTGAGGTCCCAGGGGCCGACGATGTCCTTATTGGTGATGGTCTTCACCGGTGTGCCTTGATCGTTCAGCACGATGAGGCACCCGGCGGGGTCCAGGCCGGGCAAAGCACCGCCGGTCGTGGTCGGGAGGCTGCCCACCACCACCCAGCCACCGGGCAGGATGCCGAGCGCGGTGGTCAGCCCGATGCCCCCCGGACAGGCTTGGCCAGCCGGCATCGTGGAAAGCTGGGCGAACGTCCTCGCCGAGCCCGTCGGGGAGATCTCGGCGATGGTCGTGCCGGTGCCCTGGACGTTGGCCTTGTCGTTGAAATTGCTCACCAGGGTGTCGCCCGCCGTCAGCCGGCCGGCCGAGGCGGGGACCACCGCCACCCCGTACGGGTTCACGTCACCGTTGCCCGGAACCGTCGAGGCAACCTGGGAGACGGTGTGGAGCTGATTGAGGAACAAGGAGGCCGCGCTCGGTGCCGAGGCCGGCTTGGTGCCCGAGGTGGATCCGCACGCCGCGGCGGCCAGGCTGAGCGCGGCCGCCGCGGCGGTAGCAAGGTGTCGAGGTTTCACGGTTCATCCCTTTACCGGGTTAGTGCCCACCGGCGGTCGCCGGGAGGAGGAACAGGGGACCGGTGGCGGGGACGTCGCGATGCCCTGCCACCGGCCGGGATTGGTCCCGGCCGGCCAGCCGGGCAGCGCGGCACCGGCCGGCAACGCCGGGTTCCTCGCCGGCCGCCATGCAGCTGGCTGTGGCTGCCGCAGTGAGGACCTGGGCACCGGCCCGATCATGACGCTGGCTCGGTTGGTCATAACTTGGATACGGGCGGATGACCGAGATGGCTTGCCCGGATCGGCGAGCCCCGGCAACTTTCTTGCTCAGGACAGCGCCACCTACGCAGCCGTCAGCGTCATTAGCGAGGCTGCGCCCCGCCCGCACGCAGGCGGACCCCCGCGCCGTCCCGTTCGGCATGAATATCACCGGCAGGGGAGCTCACGCACCAGGGGCAGCGCCGCCTCCGACCGCGGGCGCCCGGTGCCCGGCACACCAGCTACCGGCAGATCGCTGCGAACTGGGCGTTCATCGAAGAGGTGCCCAAGACACCGTCGGCAAGTTCGACAAGAAGGTGCTGCGCGCCCGCCACCGGGCCGGCGAACTCGACGTGAAGCGCACGCATGACTGAGCCCGCGGCGCCCCTCTCCCCGCTAGGGTCGGTACACCATGGTCGCGCCTTACCGGGGGTACGCATGCATCTGAAGGACGACGAGCTGGCAGCGGCGCTGGGCGACCACGCCGATGTAACGGCTCTTCTCGTCGCGACCTACGCGCGGGTGGCCACGGCGGTGAGCTTTACCCGGATGCTGACGCCATTGGGCGATTACTTAATCGCGCGTCCCGCGGCCCGGGCCACGGCGCACCACATCACCGCGGAAACCGATGTGCCCCTCGACGCCGCGGTGGTGCTCGGCCTGTCCGCCGATGCCCTGCACGTCTGGAGTGCCGACCCGATGCTGGACCAGGTGGGGGAGTACCTCGGGCTCGTCCCGCTGAAGCGGATCACGGCAATGCGGGCCACGCCCGGCCGGAGCTGGCAGGCGCTGACGATTAAGCTCGACGGCGGCCACGAGATCAACTTGGAAGCCCGGGCCGCGAGCCATGCCCTGGTCGCCGCCTATAACCAGCTGACCGGCGCTCCCAGCTAGCCGGTCGCGTTTCCCCGCGGACGGGAGCCGGCCGGCTTTGTGGGCGATCACTGCGGCCAGGGCAATGCCAGGACAGCAGTAAGCGCCCACTTTTTCGGTTCGAGTGCCCGGCGGAGCCGATCCAGTGCCCGGGGGAGCCGGTCCAGGTCCTCATCGACCCCGTGACGAGGGTCGATTACCGGCCAGGTAAGACGGGCTGGATCCGGCGGCCTCTACTATTCACCGCATGCAGGCGCGCAAGCTCGGGCTGAAGTCTGGCCAGCGGGTTTCCCTCGATGCCCCCCCGCCCGGCTGGACCCTGTCCGATCCGCCGGACGGCCTGGAATACGTCGGCGGTCCCGGTGAAGCCCCCGGTAAAGCCGACGTGATCATCGCCTTCTTCACCTGCGCGGAAGAAATCGGCGTACGGTTCCCGGCGCTGGCGGACCGGATCTTCCCCGACGGGGCGGTGTGGGCCGCCTGGCCGCGGCGGGCGGGCGGTCACACCAGCGACATCACCGACAACGTGGTCCGCGAGCACGCGCTGGCCATCGGGCTGGTCGACGTCAAGGTCGCGGCCATCGACTCCGACTGGTCCGGCCTGCGCCTGGTGTGGCGCGTCGCCAACCGCACGCGCTGACCTGGCCGCCCAGTGCCCCGATCAGTGCGCTAGCCGACGGGGATGGCGAGGCCCTCGATGACCTCCGCGCCCGGCAGGCGGGCCAGGAGCGCTCCGGGGAGCCGCAGCTTGGAACCCCGAATACCGGAGCCGATGATGACGTGCGACTGCCGCGCGACCGCGCCGTCGATCAGCACCGGCCAATCCGGTGGGAGGCCGATCGGCGTGATGCCGCCGTACTCCATGCCGGTCGCGGCCAGCGTGTCGCCCATGGGAGCGAACGACGCCTTCCGCGCGCCCAACCGCCGCCGGACGACTCCGTTCACGTCGGCGCGCGTCACCGCCGTGACCAGGCACGCCGCGAACGTGGTCTCGCCGCCGCGCTTGGCCGCGATGACGACGCAGTTCGCGGACTCCTCCAGGCGAACGCCGTAGTGCGCGCAGAACGCCGCCGTGTCGGCGAGATCCGGGTCGATCGCGCCCACCTCGACGCCTCCGAGGCCCCCGGCGTCCCCAGCCGGCCCGGCGCCCCCCGCGGG
>Ga0181521_10007644_pt1 | contig 11323 bp, 9 predicted proteins | sample PEATcosm2014_Bin_32_FD_119764 | JGI IMG/M metagenome (GOLD analysis project Ga0181521, IMG submission 119764) | Peatland microbial communities from MTU Mesocosm Facility, Houghton, MI, USA - PEATcosm2014_Bin02_60_metaG | ecosystem: Environmental > Terrestrial > Soil > Wetlands > Peat | place... | reverse complement strand
CCTCTCGACTACCCTCGCATGGCTCGGGGCCAGGGTGGCTCGCTAGACCTTCCCTGTACGACTCTTTCATTCGCTACTCCATGCCGGTTTATCCCGGCGCTATCCGGACCAGGGGGTCCGCCCCACTGTGGGACTACAGTGTTCGGAAGCGGACAGGCTCATTCGTAGCGCAAGGCCACAATGGGGTCGATTTTCGTGGCGCGGCGAGCGGGCACGTAAATGGCTAAAGCGGCGGCCAGCGCCAGCGCCAGCGGGATGCCGAGGAAGGTGGTGGCATCGGTCGGGGCGACGCCGTAGACCAGGGCGCTGAGGAGGCGCGCGAACCCGTAGGCGGCCGGCAATCCCACGGCGAGTCCCGCGAATGCCGTCAACATGCCGCGGCGGAAAATCCTGCCCAGCACCTCGCCACGCGGGGAGCCCAGCGCCATGCGGATGCCGATTTCCCTGGTCTGCTCGGAAACCATGTAGGCCATCACGCCGTAGATCCCGATGCTGGAAAGCGCCAGCGCCAGGATGCCGAAGATGCCCATCAGCACCGCCATATAGTTCAGCCCGGTGGCCTGCTGGCGCATGGCGGTTTCAAGCGTGTGAACTTCCGTGAGAGGCTCTTCCGGATCCACGGCGCGAATGGCCGCGGTGACGGCGGGGACCAGCCGCATGGGGTCGCCGGCAGCGCGCACGCCGAAATCCATCGAGCGCGAGGGGAACTGCTGGTAAGACACGTAGAGGGTGGCGCGCGGACCGCGGTCGTAAACGTCGTGCACCAGGTCGCCGCACACTCCCACGATGGTGAGCCAGGGACTTTTGGAATCGTCCAGGCCGAGCTTGATGCGCTTGCCGATGGGCGATTGCCCGGGGAAATAGTGGTTGGCGAGCTTTTGGCTGACCACCGCGACTTTCAGCGTGTCCGCGCCATCCCGATCGGAGAGAACGCGTCCGGCGATGAGCGGAACGTGCAGGGCTTCGAAAAAATGCGGGCTGGCGGGCTGGTACATCGCCACGGGACGGTCGGCAATATCCACGGGCCGGCCTTCCATCACGAAGTAGCGGCCTTTGGAATGGCCGGAGTAGGGCAGGGAAGCCACGGCCACGGCGGCGCGTACGCCGGGAAGGGCATTGACGCGTTCCAGCACGCGGCGGTAGAACTCGGCCACCTGGTGGTCCTTCGGATAGCGCGTTTCGGTGATGGCGAGCCGCATGCTGAGAAACGTGGCGGGTTCCATGCTTGTGCTGCGGTTGACCAGGGTTTGGAAGCCGCGCACCATCAGGCTGCCGCCCGCCAGCAAAACCACGGCGAGGGCCATTTCGGCCGCCACCAGGGCGCTGCGCAAACGGTGATGGGCGCGCAGGGCGCCGCCGCCGCGTCCGCCTTCCTTCAGGGCATCGGTGAGATTGGGGTTGGAACATTGCCACGCGGGCGCCAGGCCGGCGAAGATTCCGGCGGCCACGGCGGCCAACAGGGTGAACAGCAGAGCGCGCGCGTCCAGTTGAATGTCGCTCCACCCCAGAACATATTTTTCGACTTCCGCCGGCATCCCGGCCTTGATCATGTGCATGCCCCACCGCGCCAGCAGCAGGCCAAAGGCTGCGCCGGCCATGGACAGGAGAAGGCTTTCCGTGATCAGTTGCGCGAGAACGCGCCCGCGGCTGGCCCCCAGCGCGGTGCGCAGGGCGACTTCGCGCATGCGCACGGTGGCGCGCGCGAACTGCAGGTTGGCGACATTGAGGCAGGCGATCAGGAGAACGAAGACCACCGCGCCCAGCAGCATCAGGGTGTACTCCCGGGTTTCTTCGCCGATCATGAAAAACAGCACGGGGGTGACCTTGAAGCGGCGGTGCTTATTGCTGTCGGGCCAGGCTTGCTCGAGGCGGCGCGCGATGCCCTCGAGCTCGGCGGAGGCCTTTTCGATACCGACCCCCGGTTTGAGGCGGGCTACCGATTCGAGGTTCTGATTCACGCGCGAATTCCAGGCTTCGGCGGAGAGCCCCAGCGGTGTCCAGAGCTGCGTGGCGACGGGGAAGTCGAACTTGGCGGGCATGATTCCGGTGACCGTGTACTCTTCGTCGTCCACCCGGATGGATTGGCCCACGATGCCGGGATCTCCGCCGAAGCGGTTTTTCCAGAGATTGTGGCTGAGGATCACTTCGTGGTCGCGCCCGGGCCGATCTTCGCCGGGCTGAAAGGCGCGGCCGCGGGCCGGCTGCACGCCCAGCACATCGAAGAAATTGGCGGTGACCAGGGCCTGCTCGACACGCTGCGGTTCGCTGCCCGCGCCGGCGATATTGGCGAGGCCTTCCTGGTAGCTGGCGAATTGCGCGAAGGAGCCGCTCTGGGAGCGGATGTCCGCGACGTCCGCGGGCGTATTATCGTTCCAATCCAAGGGCTCGCCGGGAACGGCCTGCAGCACCATGGCCAGCGACTCGAGGTGCGGCAGGGGCACGGGTTTCCAAAGCATGGCGTCGCACACGCTGAAAACCGCCGTGGTGGCGCCGATGCCCAGGGCCAGCGTGAGAACGGCGGTGGCCGTGAAACCGGGAGAGTTGCGCAAAACCCGCGCGCCGTACCGTACGTCCTGCCACAGATTCATAGAACCTCGATAGCTCTATACGGATATTACGCGCCGGAGTTCCCCCGGAGCGCAAGTTATTGGCGGCGCGCCGGGCAGGCGCCGGCCGCGGGCGAAGAAGCCCGCCCTACGGAAAGCCTATTCGTGCTTGGTCAACTGCAGCGTGATGGTGCCGATGGTGAACTGCATGCGCACGCGGACCTGCACCGGCAGGCGCCGGCGATCGTCGGTGAGCCAGAAGTTGAGATGGGCGGGGCGGCGGAAGAGCACGTCGTTGAAGAGATAGGCTTCGTAGCGAATGGTGTGGAACGTGCCTTCGGCCGTTTTGACGTCTTCGCGCGCCTGCGCTTCCACTTTGGCCAGCACGCTTTTTTTGCCGTCGCTGACCGGCATGGCGGTGCTTTGACCGGGCTCCAGGCTCAACGTGCGCAAGGCGTAGAGGGCGCCGATGACATCGTGGACGCAGGCGGGGATATCGGTTTCCTTTTGCAGGAGCGTGGAATTTTTGGCGAGATCGCGCTCCAGGTAGAAGGCTTCATGGGCGGCGGAATCGAAGGTGACTTTGGTTTCGCGCTGGCGGCTGCCTTCATGCGCGGTCAAGAGCGACGATTCGGTGCACAGGCCCTGGTTGAGGTTGACGCTGTAATCGTCTTCCACGCGGAAGAGCTTGGAGACCAGGCCCACGGATTCCAGGTGCAGGTCGATGTGCCAACCGGCGCGCTCCTGCCGCCATTCCACCTGGGCTTTGCCGGCGGTGATGAGGCGCCACTCGATATCGTAATCGAGAGTTTCGCGCGCCGGCAGGCTGATACTTTGCGGCACCGCGGCGGACGAGCACAACACGAGCAAGCACAGCAGCCTCAAGCGCATGAAAAGCCCAGTGTCGCAGATGCGGGAAGGCGGGCGCAACGCGGCGGGTTTTTGGAGCGGGGAGTTCCGCCGATTCTTGTGCTACAAGTAGTACTAGATGGATGCCACGATCCACAACCTCGACGAACATGCTTACAATGCGTTGCGCCGCCGCGCGCTCCTGCAAGGTCGAACCGTGGAAGATCTCCTGAACGAAGCGATGCGCGCGTATCTTTCCCGCGTTGCAGTGCAGCAGGGGAGTTCGACCCTACGGCTCCTCGAGCCCGAGATGTTTCCGGAAGGCAACCAACGCCTGAGCCAGGAAATCGACTCCATCGTGTATGGTGGCGGGCGGGAGTGATCGTTTTCGACTCCAGCTTCCTTATAGGTTTTTACAATGAACGCGATGCCCACCACGCCGCGGCATCAGACCGACACGCGCCTGAGCTTCGCCGATGCCGCGATCGTCGGCGCCGCGCGCAGTCGCGCCGCCGACCGGATACTGAGCTTCGACGCCGAATTCCGGAAAATTGGAGACATTCGGATCAACCCCGAGTGAGGGGCCGAAAGACCCCGCGTCATGTGGGCCGGAGAGGGTTTCGATCCGCTTCGCTGGAAAGGCCGTAGTCATTACCGCAAGCCGATCGCCCTGAGGAGAACGATCCGTCCGTTCCAGGCGGTATGTGGTCCCGGTGCGAGGCCAGCGAGCGCTTCAGAACTCCAGCCGCGCCTGGAAGGCCACCATGCGCGGCGAGCTGTCCCCGCCCAAGCCGACGCCCAGCAGCCCGGTGGGCGGCGAGGTGGGGTAGCTGAGCGCCCCGAATCCGGTCTGCGTGGATGGTTTGCCCGGAATTCCGGCGTATCCGAGAACCGGGAGACCGAAATTGGGGTGATTCGCGATGTTGAAGAATTGGCCGTCGACGCGCAGCTTGACATGTTCGGTCAATTGAAACCACTTGGTCAGATACAGGTCGCTCCACAGGAAATCGGGACCGCGCAGCGCGTTGCGCCCGAGATTGCCGAATTGGCAATTCTGCGGACTGTCGCCGCCCGTGCAGGCGCCCGTGCTGGGATCGACCGCCGAAACAAACGCATTGGGGTTGAGCCACTGGAGCGTGCCCGCCTGGGTCACTCCGGGGATGGGATTGCGATCGTACAGCGGAACGCCGGGGACCACGCTGGCGTACTGCGGGCCGCTGCCCTGCAGGATGCCGTTGCCGTTGGCGGAATAGGGCGCGCTCAGGACCGAAAAGGGCAGCCCGCTATGCCAGAACACGGTGCCCGATACCTGCCATCCATTGAATGCGCGGCCCAGCATGCGATTGCGCAACTGGAAGGGCAACTGGTAAACGTACTGCGCCGTGAGGTTCTGCCGCACATCGTAGTCGCAGGGGCCATATTGGCGGCCCAGTTCGCCCGGCAGGGGCGAAAGAATGGCGCCGGCGGCGAATGGCAGGAATCCACCGTTGGAGACGGTATCCATGCAGCGGCTCCAGGTGTAGTTGGCCTGGACCTGAACGCCGTGGCCCAGGCGCTTATCGCCGGTCAACTGGAGGCCGTTGTAGTGGCTGTTGGCTCCGGTATTCAACTGCGTCACCGCGCCGAAACGGGGATCGGCCGGCTGCCCGTAGGGGAGCGGCGCGAAGCAGCCCTGGCAGACCGTTTGATAGCCGTTGACTTGCGTTTCATAGGGCTGGTTGACGGCGCGCGTGCCTACGTACTGCGCGCGCAGATTGAGGGCATTGCCGATCTGATGCTCGAGCGCCAGGCTCCACTGCATGAAGTAAGGCGCATGCAGCCGGCCGTCGGGAACGGCGGTGATGGAAATGGGCGGAAGGCAGGAGTTGGGATTGGCGAGCGCGGAGGCGCAGGAAAGCCGGCCTTGCGCAAAGCCGCTGCCGAAGAGCTGATTCGCCGCCGTGGTTGCGTCGATGGCGCTGCCGGGAACTCCCGGCGCGATGGCCACTCCTCCCACGGTGCCGAGCAACCCGCCCTGGAAGGTGTTCGAGTAGGGAGGATTGGCGCCCACCGTATCGACCACGCTGCCCGGCAGGATGTCGCTGAACAGGCCGAATCCGCCGCGCAGCACGGTGTGGGGCGCGAACTGCCATGCCAGGGCGGTGCGCGGCTGGAGGATGGCCGCCGGAGTGGCGGCGAAAATGGCGCTCTGGCCGGTGCGGATCGCCTGGCTTAGCGGCTGGTTCACGTCGTGGGAAATGGCATCGAACGATCCTTCCAGGCGGGCCACGTCATGATGCGGATTCAGGGGATTCGAGTTATAGGTATCGCGCAGGCCGAAGGTCCAGGTCAAGGTTCGCGTCAGCTTCCAGGTGTCCTGCAGATAGAAGTCGAGATTCAGGAAATTGTAGGGTTGCGAATTGGCCAGCGGGAAGGTTTCCGAAGCCGTGGACGCGATGCCGTAGACGAATTGGGGCAAGGTCGCGTAGGTGACCAGCGGGACCGCGCCTTCTCCGAAATCGTAATCGTTGAGGCGGAAGATCCGGTTATTGGTTCCAAAGCGGAGCTCGTGCGAACCCAGCGTCCAGGCCAGATTGTCGTTGATGAAAAAGCGCGTGGCGCGGCGCCCCTGGACCCAGGTGTTGTCCAGTCCTCCGAGGGTGGTGAAGGGCGCGTTGGATCCGCTGCCCTGGAGGACGATGGGCAAGGCCGCCAGGGTCTTCTGGAGATCGGCCGGCCCGAACAGGCTTTCGTACCACGAAAACGCGGGATTGAAATAGTTCACCAGGTGGGCGGAGAAGATATGGGTGTAGCCCGAGGCGAAGGAGTACAGGGGCTGCGGAGAGGTGGAATCGAACAGCGGGTTGATGGGATCGGTGTAGGCGGCCTGCAGTCCGGTGTCGGCCTGAAAGCGGAACCAGGCAATATTGGCGGCATCGATATTGTAATCGGCGCGGGCGGTCTGCACCTGCTCGGCATCGTCGCTGGAATGCGAAACGCTCTGCCGGTTGGCGCAACCGTTGCCATTGGGTGGATTGCCGGCGGCGGCCGTGCCATCGCTGTTGAAGGGACAGCCCAGGACCGCCAACGGAGTTCCCGCGGTATTGCCGTAAAGCGAAAACATCCGCTTGTAGAAGGGCACGAGCTGCGGGTTCGGCTGATAGACCGATCCGGTTACGGAGTCCACTCCGCCGCGCGGAAGCTGTTGCAGGACATAACTCTGAAACGCCGCCGCCGGCACGGTGGTGGCGGTGACGATGGGGAGGGCGATGCGCACCCATTCGGAATCGAAGAAGAAGAACAGCTTGTCGCGCCGGATGGGCCCTCCCAGGCTGCCTCCGAAATGATTCACGGTGGAGCGCGGCTGGTGGTTTCCGGCGGTGGCGTTGGTAAAGAAATCGGCCGCGTCGAATCTCGAGCCGTTCCACAATTCGTACAGGTTGCCGTGAAACCGATTGCTGCCGGACTTGGTGACGTAGTTGACCTGCGAGGCGCCGTAGCGGCCCTGATCGACGGAGTAGGAGACGGTGTTCACGGTCACCTCCGCGATGGAATTCAATCCCAGCACCAGGTTGGTGGAAAGGCCGCTGTTCAGATTGGTGAGGGGATCGTTGGTTTCCAGGCCATCGACGATATAGCCGTTGGAGAGCGACGGCAGGCCGTTGAACTGCACGTTGCCATAGCCGTTGGTGCCGCCCACGAAGTCGTTGCTGCTGCCGGCGGTGTTGATGAGCGCGCCGGCGGCAAACTGCAGCGGATAGGTCATGTCGCCGCCGGGATTGGGAAGATCTTCGATGGCGCGGGCATTCAGCGTAGTCGAGGTGTTGGGACTGTCCGGATTGATGAGCGGCGCTTCCTCCCGCACCAGGATGCTGGAGCTGGCGGATGCGATGTTGAGCTTGAAATCGATGGTTTGCTTCTGTCCCAGACCGGCCGGCACGGCGGGGTTGCGCTGCGCCTCGAAGTGCTCCGCTTCCACTTTCACCGCATACGTGCCGGGCTTGAGTTGCGGGAAGGCGAACCGCCCGGCGCCGTCCGTTTTCATGGTGCGTTGCAGGCCATCCTCCGTGTTGGTGACGGTCACGGTGGCGCCGGGGATGGCCGCGCCGCTGGGATCGGAGACCGAACCGGCAATCGCGCTGGTGGTTTCCCCCTGAGCCAATGCCGGAACCGGCAGCGTCAACCCCCAGGCCATTACGGCCAACAGGCCGCATCCCCACGCTTCCAATTTAGGCATACCTAAATATTAGAAATATCCCGCTATTCATGTCAAGGATGCGATTGCGGGCATAGGATGAGGGGAGTAGTCTAGGATTTAGTGGCCCCTAGAATGCATGGACCGTACAACACCGAATCGGTGGACAACTATTTGAAGGCCATCCTGGAGCTCGGCGGCCGCGGCGGGGAACGGGTGAGCGGCAGCGCCCTGGCCCAGCATCTGGGCGTGCGGGCGGCTTCGGTCACCGGCATGCTGCAAAAGCTCGCCGCGCAAAAGCCCCCCTTGGTGCAATACGAAAAGCATCACGGCGTGCGTTTGACGGCTAGTGGCAAGATGCGCGCCCTGGAGGTTCTCCGGCATCATCGCCTGCTGGAGCGTTTTCTCCACGATTTCCTGGACTACTCGTGGGACGAGGTGCACGACGAGGCGGAACGGCTGGAGCATTTCATCTCGGAGCGGCTGGAGGACCGGATCGCCGCGAAACTGGGAGATCCCGAAACCGATCCGCACGGGCACCCGATTCCCGAGCGCAGCGGCACGCTTCCCGCGCGGGAAGAGGTGCTGCTGTCCAGATGGGCGTGCGGCGTGCCGGCGATGGTCAGCAGCGTGTCCGACCGCGACCCGGCGGCTCTGCGCGAGATGACGCGGCTGGGATTGAAACCCGGCGTGGCCATCACGGTGGAAACGGGAACGCGCCATGCCTCTTTGCGGGTGCGCATTGGCGAGCGCGCGGAGGCGGTGCGGCTGAGCCAGGCGCTGGCCGGCGGAATCTCGGTGATCGCGGCTCCGGGGAACTGTTTGCTAACGATGAGGACGGAGGAACACAGATAGAGAAGAGCGTTTTCTGCGTGATCCGTGTGCATCGGCGTGCATCGGTGGCCCAAGAAATCCCGCGGCCAGGTGGGAACTTATCGCGGGTGCGTGCGTACGTCTGATAGATAATCGAAGCTATATGGCATCTGGAGGTTTATTGCGGCGCCCGGCGGTTCTGCTCGCGCTCGGTTTATGCGGGGTGGGCGGAGTGGTGACGCTGCTGGGGCATCTGGCCACGGGCCCCCGGTTGGAACAGAAGCGCGTGGCGCTGACCAGCGAAGCGGGGGCGCAGGCGTATCCGGCGTTTTCTCCCGATGGGCAAATGGTGGCTTACAGCGCGCGCGGCGTTGGGGCGGATGCCGTCTTCCACGTGTGGGTGCGTTCCGCCGCGGGCGGAGCGCCGCGCCAGCTTACCGAAGGCGAGGGCGGCGACATCGCCCCGGTGTGGTCGCCGGACGGGAAACTGCTGGCGTTCGCGCGGATCAAGGAAGGGAGGGCCGCGGCGATAGCGATCCCTTCGGGCGGCGGCGCGGAGCGCAAGATCGCGGAGTTCGAGGCGGCCGGCGGCCCATCCGGCGAGGAGGCTTTGCCGGCGCCCGAGCTTTCCTGGACGCCCGATGGGAAAACCCTGGCGGCGGCCGTGGGCGGCGGCGAAGGGCGGCCGTCGGCGATCTTTTTATTGGATGTGGCCAGCGGGCAACTGCGCCAGATCACGCGGCCGCCGGAGGGTTCCGAAGGCGATTCCAACCCGGCGGTGGCGCCGGATGGCGGCACGGTGGCGTTCCTCCGCACGCTGGATGCCGACCACATCGATATCTATTTGTGCGATCTCAAAGGCGGCGCGCCGCGCCAGTTCACATTTGACGGGCGGCCCATCCGCGGCATGGCCTGGACGCCCGGCGCGCGCGACCTGGTATACGCCGGCGACCGCGGTATCGGCTGGCGTCTGTGGCGCCTGCCGGCCTACGGCGGCAGCGGGCGCGACCTGCTGATGATGGGGCGGCGCATTCTGTATCCGGCCATCGCCCCGGCGGGAAGCCGCCTGGCGTACATGGAAAGCCCGCAGGTGAGCGAGATCTGGCGCAGCGCGCTGGGCGCGGCGGATGGGGAGGCGGGCGAGCGCCCGGTTCTGCGCTCCGCGGGGCGCGAAACGGCTCCTTCGTATTCCCCCGATGGAAAGAGCATCGCCAATGTTTCCGAACAGAATGGAACGGAGGAGATCTGGATCGCCAGCGCCGATGGGCGCGTGCAGGTGACGCGCATGGAGGAGGCGCGCATGCGTCAGCCGCAATGGTCGCCGGACGGCCGAACGCTGCTGTTCGAAGCGAGGGGCGCGCGCGGCGTGGAAATTTATGAAACGCCGGCGGCGTCCGCGGGCCAGGCGGTGCGCGTCGTGAGCGACGCCTCCGATCCGTCCTGGTCGCGCGATGGCAAGTCGATCTATTATGCCGCCGATGGGGGGATCTGGAAGGCCGATGCGGACGGCAAAAATGCGCGCCAATTGACCAACCGGCGGGGCGGCGGCAGCCCGCGCGAATCGGTGGACGGGCAGTATGTGTATTACCGCTCGCGCCGCAGCATCTGGCGCGTGCCATCCGGCGGCGGCAAGGAAGAGGAAGTATTCGTTCCCGATCACGACCTGCTGTCCGCGCCCATGCAGATTGCGGCGGGCGGAATCTACTACAGCGAATTCGACCGCGCGCGCCGCGGAGCTTCCCTGGCCTTCTACGATTTCGCATCCGGCAAGAGCCGCCCGCTGCTGCGCTTGAAAGGGTTGGATCTGGAGGACGGCTTTGCGGTATCGCCGGACGGTTCGAACGTGCTTTATGCCAAGGTGGACGCGGGCGAAACGCACCTGGTTTTGGTGGAGAATTTCCGTTGAAACAGGACGCCGGATTTTTCCAAGACCGCGAGGCCATCCTTATTTACATCGCCAGGCGGCTGAACGACGCCGTGCGGCTGGAGGCGGTGCTGACCGGGGCGGGAGTGGATTACGGGGTGGAGGCGGACCAATACCACGGCGGCGTGGTATTCCGCAGGATGCGCACGGGGGCGTTTTTCTACGTGCTGCCGGACAGTCTGGCGGCGGCGCGGGAAGCCATGGCGCGGCACGGATTCCAGCCGATTGTGGAATAGGGCGGTTGTCGACACGCCTCGCCAGGAGTGGCGAAGCGGCACGCAGGTTGGGTCGCAGGGTGCGTGCGCCACTTCCGGGCGAAATGCGGGCTAACGGAATTGGCGAAAACATCCGATAAGAGTACATGGCAATCTACGGCTGCGGTCGAGTGACAAGGGCAAACTGATGTTCCGCTCCTCGCTGCGCGGCAAACTGGCCGTTCTCATCGCCGGGGCGAGTTTCTGCACGGCTGTGCTGGCCGCGGCGGCATTTTCCGGGTGGGATGTCACGCGTTACCGGCACGAGCGGCAGGTGGAACGGTCGGTAGTGGCCGGCATCCTGGCGGGGCAGGCGGGGCGCGCGCTGGCGCTGCGGGACCGCCCGGCGGCGGCGGAGGTGCTGGGTTCGCTGCGCGCCGACCAGGGCATCCGCAATGCCGCGATTTTCGATGCCGGCGGTGAATGCTTTGCGGTATTCAGCCGCACCGACGGGCAGGGATGCGCGGGCGGCGCGGACATTTACAGCGATGAGGACGAGGCTGCGGCGGTCTCGAAAACGGAGATTCTGCGCGGCGGCGAACGCGTGGGAATGCTGGTTCTGGTTTCGAGCGAGCGTACCACCGCGAGTGTGTTCGCGCAATATGTGGGCGAGGCGGCGCTGATTCTGGCGTTCAGCCTGCTAGCGGGAGTTTACAAGATATCAGCAAGTTTCCGGGCAAACCATTCCTGTGGAACGATTTACGGGGAGTGTCGGGTATGACCTAACGGGGAGCGGGGGCGAATCGCTGGAGGTCGAGGAGGG
>Ga0181521_10007643_pt1 | contig 11324 bp, 10 predicted proteins | sample PEATcosm2014_Bin_32_FD_119764 | JGI IMG/M metagenome (GOLD analysis project Ga0181521, IMG submission 119764) | Peatland microbial communities from MTU Mesocosm Facility, Houghton, MI, USA - PEATcosm2014_Bin02_60_metaG | ecosystem: Environmental > Terrestrial > Soil > Wetlands > Peat | place... | reverse complement strand
TCAATCGATGCAGGATGCTCCAAGGGATAAATTGAACTCCATCCCCCTGCGAATACGACGCACAGTATCTGATTGTAACCAGGAAGGCATATATGAATAATTTGCAAATCTTGGCACAGATATTCATCGAAACCTTGAAAGATTTTCACACTAACAAACAGCCACTTACTGTTGATTCTCTATGTATGGCTCTATTTGCTAAACAGGAACTATCGGCCATATTGTGCAACACCGCTGTAATAAGTTCATTAAATGCCCATCCTGCACCTGATAATTGCTCAAGCTCAAATAATAGTATATCGGATAAAGGTTATTTACATGTTACACAGGTCCGCAACAGGTTTATGGAGATTCTTAATACATGTACACCACTACTAGATAATGATGATGATACTCAACGCTTTGATAGGATGAAGAATATAATTATAGATTCCACACCTTTAGATATATTGTTGTCACATGGTGTCGATATCTTAGACCTTATGAATATGCTTATTGAAAATGCTATTCGTAAACTTAACTACACAAATGATTTTCTAACCGAGTTAAGCAAAGATTTAATACATCTAGAGAAACAATTATTATCATATCAAACATATAATAATGAGATGCACTCTAATGATAACGCTTTTAGTGATGAACTTCTCTTACATACCAAGGATATGAATGATATACTTGGTACCAACAAAAGGTTGTCTGAAATTCGTAGCTTCATAGTTTCAAAGCTATCTATAATAGCTAAATCAATAGAAAAAAAGAGACACGAAGATGAGTTAAAGCTTAAGGCGGCAGAGGAAAGAATGAATGAGCTGCAAAACTGCCTTCGGACATATGGTGACGAGATTCTTCAGGTGAAAGAACGGGCAAATGCGTTGGAGAAGGAAGTATTGCTCGACCAATTAATGGGAATTTCAAACCGCCGCGGCTATGAGTTGCAGATTCGTGAAAGTTTCCGGCGCTACCATAGCCATCAAGAGTCTTTCGGCCTCATTATGATGGATGTGGATGATTTCAAGACCGTCAATGATACATATGGCCATCAGGTTGGAGACAGGTGTTTGCAGGAGATTGCAAAAGCCATATCATTTTGCCTGCGTAAAACTGACTTTTTAGCACGCTACGGAGGAGATGAAATAATAGCCATCCTCCCAGGGACAGTTGCCGGTGAAACATGGAAGACTGCCGAAAAAATTCGAATGTGCATTGAGAAAACCGTTTTCTGGCACAACCAGGAGCATTTTTCAGTCACCATTAGCATTGGGGTGGCCGCTGTGAGGGCAACGGATGAAGAACCGGACGCTATCTTTTCCAGGGTTGACAGCGCAATCTATGAGGCGAAAAAGTGCGGTCGAAACAGAACCATAGAGCTCTGAAAATCCAGAGCGCCGGCTTGGGCCGAATTTATGGCAGAGTGAGCTTTGAGCAATCATCCAAACTCCGCTCACCCCTGCAAATAATGCGAGGTGTTCTAAATCGTGAATGGCGGGATGGATAGTACTTTAACAGTTCAATATGAGAAGACGGTCCACGCCCCGTATACTGACAGCCTGACCGGTCTTTACAATCACGGCTATTTTCTGATCTCTCTCGAACATGAGATCAAAAGATATGAACGGCATGGAAGCCCTTTCACACTAGGGTTGGTAGACGTCGACTGGTTTTCCAATTTTAATAAAAAGTTCGGTTCCTTTGACGGGGACTGCATGTTGAAAAACGTTGCACAGACGATCAACTCCACCATTCGCGATGTGGATACCTCGGCAAGATATCAGGGCGACGTTTTCTCTGTGATACTGGTTATGGCTGAGCTGGAGAAAGCTGCAATAGTGGGCGAAAGACTGTGCAAGGGCGTAGAAAAAATGACCGGGGCCAAAGCCACCGTCAGTGTCGGTTTGGCTTCATGCTATAGGGGGGCGACCCCGTCAGGCCTTATCTCCAGGTCCCGGGAAGCTCTGGCACGGGCCAAAGCGAGAGGGAAAAACCGTGTATGTCTCTATGAGGAGCAACAGTACACACACCGGGAGGATCACCCCAGAGTTCTGGTTGTCGATAATGAACCGGTGAACCGGAAACACATGGAAGCACTGCTCCTGACTCTCAATTATGAGGTGCTCAAGGCTTCTAACGGTGAGGAGGCACTGCACATCGTCCACAAAACAGACCCGGATTTAATTCTGTTGGATGCCATGATGTCAGGGATGACTGGGTTTGAGGTCTGCCGAAGACTGAAGGCCCACAATTCGACGCGACTTATTCCGATTATCATGCTGACGGCTTCGAACGCTGCAGATGCAAAGCTAAGAGCGATCGAAGCCGGAGCTGATGATTTTGTCACAAAGCCGCCTAACCGTGATGAACTCTTGGCCCGCACCAAATCACTGTTAAAAACGAAGTTCCTGAATGACGATTTGGCCAGCATCGAAAACGTGCTCATCTCTTTGGCCAATGCTGTTGAAGCACGGGATGCCTGCACGCAGGGTCACGTCCAGCGGGTCGCAAACCTCGCACACGAACTGGGCTCAAGGATGGGGCTGTCAAAGCCCGAACAAAAAGCCCTGAGGCTCGGTGGTATTCTACATGATATAGGCAAGGTTCAAGTCCCGGATGACATCTTGAACAAACCTGGACCGCTCTTGCCAAAGGAGCGGGAAATTATGGAAGGGCATGCGGAAGCGAGCTATAAAATATGTCTTCCATTAAAGAAGAGCCTGGGGGTGGCCCTTGAGGCAATCTACTATCACCATGAGAAACTGGACGGGTCTGGATATCCTGAAGGTCTGAAGGGTGACGAAATACCCATGGTTGCGAGGATTATGGCTGTGGTGGACATCTATGACGCCCTCGTCGGTGAGCGGCCATACCGAAAGGCCATGTCCCCGGAAAAGGGTCTGGGCATCTTAAACCAGATGGCGGCAGATGGAAAACTTGATGCCGACGTTGTGGCGAATCTAACTGCAATTATGAAATAATCAATCCTGCCCCCAAAATTTCCTGTGGCGTCCTTAGCCTTCCGATCGGCTTATAAACATCGTTTTCACATCAGCTCTTGAGCCTCGGCCCCCGGTCAGGTGACGGCAGCGGACGGAATTGCGGGACTTTCAGGCATGTTCCAGTTTTTCGAGGTATTTTTCATATAAGTCGTCCCTTGGGCGGGCTACCTCGGCGGGGAAAGACTTCTCCAGAGCGAGCGATATCTGGGTGGTGCTCCGAAACCGCCTCATTGGATCGCATGTCAGGCAATTCATTATAAGCTCGTTCAGGTTTTCGGGAATTTCGGGCCTCCACACCCTGGGCGGCGAGGGGTACTGTTCGCAGTGCTGGATTTCATATTCGCCGAAGGAAGATGCCTTGAACGCGAGGGTCCCTGTCAGCATTTCGTAAAAGAGCGCCCCGAAAAGATAGATATCGGTAAAAACCGGAGGTCTTTTGCGCGCAAGGTAGGTCCTGAACTGTTCAGGCGCCCTGTAGGAAAGATAGGGCAGGGGAAGCTCTCTTAAGTTCGTTCTGGCCGGGCTGGTCTTCGCTATCTCATTCCAGAGGCCTCCGTTATTTATCTTGAGATAAGGTTTGTCTCTGCGCAAAAGGACGCGCGAGGGACGCAGGTCGAGATGGAACAGGTTCTGTATTCTGCCGCCCGTCCCTATATGAAGATGCAGGTCCCCCAAGCCTTCCAGCACCTGATAGGCCAACCTCACGGCAAGAGAAATCGGCATGTTCACGCCCGATGTCAGCAGGTCGCTCAACGAAAGCGGCAGATGTTCCCTCACTATGAACAAGTGTCCGTTTACGTTGGCCAGATCGTAGAGCCTGATCAGATGGCGGGAATTGATCGGCATAAGCCCCTGTGCCCACAAGGCCAGCTTTTCGGCTGGAAGAGCATTCCTGAGTTTCCCGCTCAAGGTCTGGCCCGCATATTTTTTCCCGCTGCTCTGTTCTTCCAGTTCCACAACTAGAGAGCTCGATCCGATGTGCAGCAGGTCGTTCACTCGATAAGAACGAGCGCAACCGGCGAGAGTCTTGCCCTTCGGGTCTGTCCAGGATGTGACCGTATGGCCGATGACAGGATCGACCGAATAGTAGCCGAGCGAGAGGACAGATGGATTGACCAGTTCGGATTCCGCCTGCTGGTCTTCCGGATAGGTCTTGGTATTCCCCTTTGCCATGGCCGCTGTACGGGCATTCTCTTTTTTCTGGGCTTGCGAGCACCTCGTTATCTTTACCAGCACGGCTTTTTTCAGTTCGTCCGCAATACTTTCATCCGAATAGACATACTCATAGAAGCGGAATGCTTCCTCCCATCTGCCCAGGTTGAAGGCGCAGTCCCCGCAGCGCTCCCAGGATTTGAGGCGCTGGAACCCGAGCCCGGCCGCCATGCTGAGCTCTTGAATGGCTTCCTCCCAGAACTGCCCGTCCATGAGTGCCAGGCCATAGTTGTAAAACTGGGCGGGATCGGTTGCCTGAAACCCTTCTTCGTTTTGAACTAGCTCTCCGGGCGCCATTGGTTACCTCCGGCAACACCCGTCGGTCTTCGATCCTTTGCTCGAAAGCTGGTCCTGCATGCAAAACGGGCTGTCTGGATCAAAAACGGGCATCCCAATGTGCTATTTGCTTTCAGACGGGCCCATAGACCCTCAGTTGGGGGTCCGGTGCAAATTTCAGCATCGGATGTGAAATTGACGATTTCGCCAAATATGATTCTATGGGCTTGTCCATCGCTTGTCAGCACCGCCATTGGCCCACTCGTCTCCACCCGGTCCGGCGAATGGGGATCCAACGGTTCGAACCTGTAAGATTTGAGCTCGTTTGCCGGCAGTTTTGTCCACTCTCCTAAAACCCCGCTCTTGACCCCACGGAAAGGAGGCGTGAAATCGGCAAGAGTCGCATATCCACGCTTCAAGATTTTGAGGCCTTTTTTCCTAGGTGAGCGCGCCACCCTGAGTACGCGGGAAGCGGGTAACGCTGCGCATTTCCCGTTTGATTCGATCAGGCATAGGTCCTCACGCCGAACCGGCGCGGGCGTCGGGAACTGGGCGGGCTCGGTCTTTTCGCATGCTGCGGCCTTTTCAGCCATAGGTTCTGCGCTCTTGGTCCTTTGCGCCTGCATCCCGGCTCTTGTGTCGCGCAAATTATCAGCCTGGTCTTTAAGTGAGCTTCCGATCTCGTGCAGTCTCTCCGCTATGTGAACGAGAGCCGGTGTTCTCCGAAGCGTCGTCTCGATTTGTCGCAGACAGGCAAGCTCAGTATCGATGATCTCAAGGTTTTCCGAAAACGAGCGGCAGCTTTTGTCAATTAAATTGCGGAGTTCCTCGATCTGACTTTTGTGCTGCGTCGATAAAATCGGGGCGTACAGGAGTTCACAAGGTGGTTGGGGCTTGCCGCTGGGAGCGGGCGGCATTGCCTCCGCCAGGATTTCTTTCATCTTGGGTCTTTTTGCCTCGGCTTTGACTGCGAGTGCTCTTCTGCGCACCTCCTTAAAACGTGCGATCAGGTCTTTGAGCCTTTGCTTCTCATAGGGATCCGTCTCGCTCTCCATGAGAAGCAAATGGGCAAGCAGTCCCTGAGAATCGCGGATCAGTTGGACCAGCTTGCTGTTTACTGCATGGGGTCTGTCCACAAACCTTTTGAGAATGGCATCCATAATCCTGAGAACAGACCCCGCGTCGGAAGACCTGGAAGTAAAGGGTTCAAGCTGCTTAAGGGCAGCGACGAATTTTTGAATGTTTTCCCGGGAGAATTCCCAATCCAGGCTCAGGTATGCGGCGTTGAAGATTTCGATTAGCCTGGACAATTCATGGAGATGATATTTCTGAGAGTCTAACGTATCGCCCGGCGGCTCTTCATCGTATTCGGCCCGCAATGTTGCTGCCTCAAAAGATTTGGGAGACGGGCCGCCTCCATTTTGCGCGACTGGACGGCTTTGGGCACCTGAGCCAGGGGACCTGCTCTGAATCGTTTGCTGCTGCTCCTGGTTGCCGGTCTGAACGAGTCCTTCGTTTCGGTCCGGCTTGCCTGCAGGGACAAAAAGGCTGTCTATTTCTTTGTCTATTTCCAGTTCGAGCGCTCGGAAATCAATTTCCGCCCCGGCTTCGCCGTGACGTGCTTGTTTGTCAACCATGAGCTTTCCTTTTGAACCAGGTTGTTTTGATAACATAAAGGAGCGGGAAACGTTCTATCGAGCTCAGCAGCCAATTTGGCCGCAGACCTTCTGGATTATGCTTCTCACCGTTCGTTTGCTTATCTCGCGCAAAGTCTCGTAAACGCCGGTTCCCAAGACTGCGCTGGCTTCGAAAAACGGCACGTTCAGCCCATCGTTCAGATCGCATTCAAGCTCCGCGACTGGCAGCAGCGGGATATTGGATTCGATCAGGTCACGTTTGTTATATTGCAGCACCAGAGGCACTTGCCCGACCGAGAGCCCCTGGTCGCTCAGGTTTTTAATAAGGTTCTCCAGGCTTTCGATATTCTTGTTTTTTTGCACTTTGAGAGAGTCGGCCACGAAAACCACTCCGTCAACTCCTCTGAGGACAAGTTTTCTCGTGGAGTTGTACATGACCTGGCCTGGAACGGTGTAGAGCTGGATGCGAATGGTCATGTTAAGGACCTGGCCGATATTTAGAGGCAGAAAGTCGAAAAAGAGGGTCCTGTCACCCTTTGTATCAACGCTCACCATTTTACCGCAAACCTGTCTGGACATGGATTCATGCACATATAGCAGATTTGTGGTCTTGCCCCCTCGGCCGGGACCGTAGTAGACTATCTTGGCCTGGATTTCGTTTTTGCTTAGGTCTATGAACGCCACGGACTTTTCCCTTGATCCCCTCCAAATATCGCGCGCATTTCATTTATCGCGCTTCCTAACTTGAGCCGGATCAGACCCAGTGAAACATTATCATTGAAAAGGGTTATAATGAGATAGTCCTTGGCCAGGCGGCTAAAGTGCACATTGCGCTTGCCTCCCTTGTGGTACATGAGAGCGAAGTCCTGCTCGCCGATCAGCCTCGCTATCTCGGAGGTTGCCGCGAAATTGGCCGCCGAAACCGCCGCCAAAGAAAAAACGTCCTCCATTTCCAGCGAACCGCACTCCATGATTAAATTCCCCGATAGATCAGCTAAAACGACGTGCTCGGCGCCCGAATCAAGAAGTTGGTCCGAAATAATCTCCTCGAGTTTTCCAATGTCATTTTTTGTCAGTATCAGGTTCATTGGGAGACGTTCTCCAGGTTGTGAAACCGCGCCGTCGAATGTCAATATGCAAAAACCATGCGTCCGATCTGATCGCGCTGCTTGATACCCGCTAGCTCGCTATGGAGCGGATGGTTGCTGTCCAGGTTCACAAACTTCAGAGGAGCTACGAGCTCTTGGCCATTCGTGGATATCGAACACAAAATTTCCTCGTCGCCTTCAGGATGAAATACGTCGGTAATCTCGATCCTCTCAGAGCTGCTGATGCTCTTGCCCTCTTTTTCGAAGAACTCGACAAGGTCCACCGACGCCTGCGCTTCGACGGGCATGTATTTCTTAATTCTGTGGATCGCCCTGGAGTAACTGTCGGAGAACTTTCTTTCGTCCTGGAGCCGGTGCCACTGGAGCAAAAGATGCTCTACCGGCTTGTCGATAGAGAACGGGCCTGATGGGATGAAAGGATGGGTGATAAAACGGCCTCTTTCCCATTCGAGTATCTTCATGAAAGCCTCTTCGCCATCGAGGCCGCTGGTATGGGCATGAAGGACCCGGCCGGAGCCGATGTGGATGTTGCCTTGATTGCCTGCCGAATAGACTTCTATGTTCATATTCGAGCGTGAAAGGCACCCGATCTGAAGCAGGTCCGCGAGCCTGATTGCTCTAATGGCGCCGTGAAAATCCCCATTTCCGGCTTCCCCCGCTGGGTCGGGACCGCTTCGGCCCTCCAGTACGGCTTCTGTTAAGTCTGCGCCGTCCAGATTTGTCATTTTGAGATTCACATTTGTAATTCTAGCCCTTGTCAGGTTGCTTCCTTCCAGATTGGCGCCTTCGAGGTCAGCCCCCTCCAGATCGGTCTCTTCGAGATCGGCCCGCACCAGGGTTGCGCCTGCCAGGTTGGCTTCCCTCAGGTTTGCTCCGCGGAGATTGGCCATATTCAGGTTGGCCACATTGGCTTTCACTTTGAACAGGTTAGCGCCTTCGCAATTGGCGCCAATCAGGTTCGCCGAATACATGTTTGCCATTTCCAGATTTGCCCCTCTGAGATTGGCGCAATTCAGATTGGCGCCTTCGAGGTCAGCCCCCCGCAGGTCGGCCTCGGCCAGCCACCCTACGGCCGAAAGGTCCATGGAAACCAGATTCACCCCCCGCAGGTAAGCGGGGCCTCTTCCGGCAATCACGGCCATTAAAAGCTGCTCGCGGTTTAGCTCAGACACGGAGAGGTTCTCCTGCGATTTTCTGTATTAAACTTCAGCCATCAAGCCTCAGGCCAATTCCGTTCTCACTCTGGCAGCCAAAAGGCGGCCACATCATTGCTTTGTTTATTATTCGGCTTTGAGGGAGAAAAGGATAAAAACTATCGTAATTAATCAGGTATCCGGTTCGTCTTCGGACGACTGGCACGAAATACTAAATGGGAATTGATTTGCGCGGCGAATGGAATGCACTGACCCGGGGTCCGGCCATGAACGGCTGACTCCACCAACGTTCAAGCCGGTTCAAATAGCCTGTCCCGCAAACGCGCAGCTCCCGCCTGGGCTGGGTTGGGGACCGGTTGCTCATCGATTTGCGCAACCGGCATTATTCCAATCAGAGAATTAAGCGTCCAGACTGTATCGGCCGAATGGAAATCCTCGGGTCGCGCGGGGCGAGGCTCGACTTTGAAGCCCGCATTCTCCAGGATCCCGTATAGAGATCGAATAGTCGTTCCCGGCAACTGAAACCGGCTCTCCGGGGTCCACCAGCGCCCAACTGTACCCGGAAAATGGGCCGGAAACTGTGTCTGATCCCCAGGCATACGCCCTGGATAGGCGCCGTTGATCCCAGACGCTCGATTACCGCCTTGCTGATGAAGTCGAAAAGAATCCTTTCGTTCAATCGCTATTGATCCGATTAATACAATGAAGTTGTCGAGAAATGCCGATTCTTAATTTTTGATTGACGGAGGATCAAATGGAGAGGCGAAAAAACAGACGAGTGCCTTTTCAAGTCATAGCGACCGTGCATACCGACCAAATCAGCACTAAGGGAATGGTCGATAACCTGAGCATGAAAGGGATGTTTCTTACTACCATGGATACCCTTTCCGGCGACAGCCCACTGGAAATCTCGATAATCCTGTCCGGATCGTCTTCCTTTCTTTCAATCAAGCTGAAGGGCAGGATGGTCCGGCAGACCGAGGCAGGCATTGCGATCGAATTTCAGGAAATGGATTTGGACTCCTTTACTCACCTCAGAAACATCATCGCACAAAACTGTGATGACGCGGACGCTGCCTACGAAGAATATTACCGGTCCATCATGTCGGAATAGCGGCCATGATGCGGACCGGCAGCCCTGCCTGGATATTCGTCTTGCCGCCATATCGGCAAGCCATGTGAATTCCATTTGCCTTTTAGCGGTTTACCCTGTTCCATAATTGATGTTACAAATAAATTTTTCGGGAAGGGCTGAGGCTTGATGATTCTATTGATTAATCCTCCGCTGGTTAAGCCTTCCGAACCGCCGCCCGGTATTGCGCGGCTTTACGGGACTTTGGTCGCAGCAGGGGTGAAATGCTCGATAATCGACGCAAACATCGAGGCGATACTCCATCTGTTCGAAAAGAGTCCGCGTGATTCTGACAGGTGGACAATGCGGGCCGTTCGAAACCGGGCATGTAATCTCGAACTTGTCCGAAGCGTGCCGGGTTACCTCGACCTTCAACGTTACAAGCGCGCGGTTTTCGATTTAAACCGGCTTATCGGGAAATCTGCAGAAAGCGGCGGTACAGTACGGCTCAGCCTGTCTAACTATCAGCATTCTGAGCTTTCAGCGGTTCGCGCCATGGACCTGTTAAGGGCGGCGGAAAAGTATCAGGAAAATCCCTTTTACGAATACTTCTCAAAACGAATTTCCAACGCCCTGGAGCTTCACTCGCCCGATGCGGTCGGCCTTTCCCTGAACTACCTCAGCCAGGCGTTGACTGCGTTTGCGATTATCGGCTTTATCAGGACTCGCTGCGAACGTGTTCGAATCGTGCTGGGAGGCAGCCTGGTTACCTCGTGGGTTTGCAAGCCGGGCCGGAGCAATCCCTTCTCGGGGCTTGTAGACCGGATTGTGAGCGGCCCGGGGGAACAGGCGCTCCTTGATTTTGCCGGGGTCAATGCAATAGTCAGCAGCCGCCGGTTTTCCTATGATCCGTTCCCGTTGGGGGATTACTTTGCACCAGGCCCGATTCTCCCCTATAGCGCATCTTGCGGATGCTATTGGAATCGTTGCGCGTTCTGTCCGGAAAAAGCGGAAGGAAATCGCTACGAGCCGGTTTCACCCGAAGCAGCGGTACGCGAAGCTGGCGAATTATGCTCAGCGTCTCACCCGGCGCTCATTCACTTTCTGGACAGCGCAATAAGCCCGGCCCTTTTGAGCAAACTCTCGGCAAACCCGCCGGGTGCGCCCTGGTACGGGTTCGTGCGAGTGACAAGAAGGCTGGCCGATGAGGATTTTTGCCGGGCGCTGAAACTGAGCGGGTGCGTCATGCTGAAGCTTGGCCTTGAGTCCGGCGATCAGGGCGTTATTGACTCGGAGGGCAAAGGGATCGACCTAGCCGTTGCGTCCAGGGCGCTGGCCTCGCTCAAAAAATCAGGGATAGGGACTTACGTCTATCTTCTTTTCGGGACCCCATCGGAATCCTTAAATGAGGCCCGCAATACGCTCGATTTTACGGTACGGCACGAACGGTTTATCGATTTTCTGAATCTTGCCGTCTTCAATATGCCTGTCAACAGTCCCGACGCACAGAGGTTCCCAACTTCTCCTCACTACGCAGGGGACCTGTCGCTCTACACCGGCTTTTCTCACCCGAAGGGATGGGACAGGCCGAAGGTCAGGCGGTTTCTGGACACCGAATTTAAAAGACAGCCCTCAATCGCGCGCATTCTGTCGAATGAGCCTCCTTTTTTCACTTCGAACCACGCGCCCTTTTTCGTGAGCCCAGAGGGGTGAACTGCACCTTTCTGGATTCGATATAGAATCCCGGCGCCCCCGGATGAGCTGGATTTCGACAAGGGCCGGGAGCACGCTGAGCGAGGGCTGAAGGTCGAAGCGGCCGAATCCCACAATGTCCTGACGTTATAGGGTATGAAACCGTAATTTCAGTAAAGAAT
>Ga0181521_10007642_pt1 | contig 11324 bp, 9 predicted proteins | sample PEATcosm2014_Bin_32_FD_119764 | JGI IMG/M metagenome (GOLD analysis project Ga0181521, IMG submission 119764) | Peatland microbial communities from MTU Mesocosm Facility, Houghton, MI, USA - PEATcosm2014_Bin02_60_metaG | ecosystem: Environmental > Terrestrial > Soil > Wetlands > Peat | place... | reverse complement strand
CCTTTCCACCCTGCACGGGTCCTCCCATGGCGAACATCACGTTGGCATGGCCGTGATCGGTGCCGCGGTTGCCGTTCTCCTTGGCGGTCCGCCCGAATTCGGACATCGTGACCACGACGACATCCTCCATGCGGTCGCCCAGATCGGTATAGAACGCGGCAAGCGCGCCGCCCAGTTCGCCTAGTACGTTGGCCAACTGGCCGACCGAGGCCCTGGGACCGGTCTCGTTGACATGATGATCCCACCCGCCCAGATCGGCGAAGGCGACTTCGACGCCCACATCGGCTTTGATGAGCTGGGCGATCTGCCGCATGCTGTCGCCGAAGCGGCCTCTTGGATAGGTCGCGCCATCGGCTGGCTGGTAGGGCATCTTCTGAATCGACTGGAGTATCGCCACGGCCTCGAAGGTCTCTTTGCCCGTTCCGTTGAGGATCTGGTCGCCCGTGCCCTTGTACATGGACTCGAGCATCTTCGACGCAGCCGCGTCGCGCACCGTGAAGCTGCTCAGGTTGTCCACGGCGACCGCGTTGTTAGAGCCACGCATCGTGCGCGGAAGCGTAGGCCCGAGACTGACGGCGCGGACCGGCGACACCGGTGCGCGAGCAGCAGGCAGCGCTCGGTTCAACCAGCCATCGGTGGTCGCTTTGAAGCCGGGCGTGCCGGATTCCATGTAGTCCTGCGCATCGAAGTGAGAACGCGTGGGGTCGGGCGATCCGGCGGCGTGCACGATGGCCAGTTGGCGCTTCTGCCAGAGCGGCACGAGCGGTGCAAGTGCCGGGTGCAGACCGAAGAAGCCGTCGAGATCGATGACCGTGTCCGCCGCGGCCACATTGGCCGAAGGGCGGGGAACTGAGATGGAGGGGCGAAGGTCGTAGTAGTGCCGCTCGCCGTGCGGGACCACGATGTTGAGGCCATCGGCCGCGCCGCGCTGGAAGATGGCGACGAGCACTTTCTTACGGCTACCCGCGGAGTTCTCGCCCGCGAGAGCGGCGCGCTGCAGCCAGAGCGGCGCCGAGCCGATGCCAGCCATCGCGAGAGCCGAATTGCGAAGAAAGATTCTGCGTGAGATTGGCATGCTGCTTCACCTTCGTTGAAAGTCCGGAGAACCGAGCGTGAGTCCCGCGATAGTGGGACCTGGCTGCGTTGCTTCGATCGCGGCCTGTGTATCGGGCGAAGGATCCGCCATCAGAATGCCGCGCTCGATATCGGCGGCGCTGCCCTTGAACTGCGCCGCATCGACATTGATGCCGGGGATTCTGCCGCGAGAAAGGGCAATGGCGAAGTTCATGCGCGCCAGAAGCCCCGCGGAGTTCAACCAATCCGAGCCGCGGTTCGAATACCCGGTGGGCTCCAGCTTGCGATAGAGCGGCTCGCCCATCTGATTCATCATGCCCACCAGCGCGTTCCCGTAATCGATATCGCCATTGACCGCGCGCACCGCGCTCGCGACCAGTTCCAGCGGCGACTTGACCTTAGCGCGGAAATTTTCGGGATGCCAGAACTCGGGCGAATAAATCATGGCGCGCATGGTCTCGCGCAGATCCCCATCCGTCTCCATGAAGCGCTTGGCCATCCACCGCACCATGTCGTCGGGCGGATTATCGGAAACAAAACGGATGGCGAGGCTCTTCGCGATGAAGTGCGCCGTGGCCGGAGAATGCGCGAGAATGTCGATGACCCTGAGGCCGTCGCCGATGCCGCCGCCCGCCGGGATCGTGACCCCGAGCACATGCTTCTCGCCGGTGTCGTGCAGCTTCGGATTGAACTCGAAACCACCGCCGAAGCGCGGTTCGCGGATCGTCCAGCCAGTGAAGCAGCGCGCCACCTCAGTAACGTCGTGCTGGGTGTATCCGCCGTCGACGCCTAGTGTGTGCAGTTCCATCAGCTCGCGTCCGTAGTTTTCGTTCAGACCCTGGGAGCGTTTATGCGTCGGATCGGGGCCGGCCGATTCCCAGTTGTCCAGATAGAAGAGCATGGCCGGACTTTCGGCGGTGGCGAGCAGAAGGTCCTTGAAGCGCCCCAACACATGGGGACGGATCACATCGCGCTCGTAGTTCGTGACCATGTACCGGTCCGCGCCCTTGTCGAGATTGACGTTGAAGTGGTTGAACCAGAAATCCGTGAGCACCTCTTCAAGCTGGCGGTTGCTGTAAACGGCCCGCAGCAGCTTGCCTTCCATCAGGTCCTGATTCACAACCTGGACCGGCCCGTTGAAAATCTGGATCTTGCGGCGCAGATCGGGCGGCGCCGACGGATAAAGCTTTTGCCGCGCGCCGTTGGGCAACGTGTCGAGCACGTCGTATTGTTCCGCCTCGGGCATGGACGCGATCAGGGCGGACTGCTCGGGCGGTTTGCCACTGGCGAGGATCTGTTTCTGCTGATCGTCGAGCGACCATTTTTCGGGAAGGCCATTCGCGTTGAGATCGGCGAGGCCAGTCTGATTCCCTGCGTTGTCCTGACGTTCAAAGCGCGCCACGAGTTTACGGATCGAGTACTGGGTTTCGGGATCCGCCGGAAGTGCGAGACGGCCCTGAATCATCAGGTGGACCATCTGCGGCGTTGGATAATGCCGCACCATTTCCACCGTGCTCATGCGCAGGGTATCGAGGGGTTCGAGTTTGGTTTCGAGCACCGGATTCTCGATGACGCGCGCGGGCGTAAGCTGCCACTCGATCCACTGATCGAGTCCCATCGCATTGACCAGTTGCAGGTCGTCGGGGCGGGGTCCGAAGGTCAGGCGGTTGAGCGCGTGCAGTGCTTTTTGATCCGCCGTCATCTGCGGCATGGGCGGCGGGACGATCGCCTGCACCTTCTTCTTCGCGTAAAGGCCGGAGGCGAAGAGAGTTAGCGCGGTGGATAAGAGGATCGCCGGGGTTCGCTTTTGCCGCATTGTTTCCTTTATATCTAAACGCAAGCGGCGGCGGATAGTTGCGGTGTGGATTTACTGAGCCGCGACCGTGAGGTAGCGGTTAGGGAGTCGCAGAGAATTCTATTTGCGGTTCGGTTGCGTGGCCCAGTCGTAAAGTGCCGCCGCCTGATTGATCGGATCCTGCAAATCTTCAGGGAGCATGCCAGATCCTCGCGCGGCTTCCGAATGCCGTACGCTCAAAGAGGGACCACACATGACCCGCGAAGCATTGCATGAGCTGATTGATCGCATTCCGGAAGAGGAAATCGTCGCGGCTCAGCGTTTCCTCGAATACCTCGCCAGAAGCGCCGCCTTTCGCGCCGCTCTCTCCGCGCCACCCGACGATGAGCCGGTCACCAGCGGAGATGCGGAATCCATCGCACGCGCTCACAGAGACATTCAGACGGGCAGAGTGGTTTCACACGAAGAGGTTCTCCGCGAATTCGGAGTTGGATGAAGTTCACGTGGCCTGAGTCTGCACGCGCGGAGCTGCGCAGAGTGGACCGGGAGAGCGCGGTGAGAATCCTTCTTGCGCTGACTCGCTATGGAGAATCCGGTGAGGGAGACATCAAGGCCCTTTCGGGGGAGGGCTGCAGTTGGTGCGCCAGTTTCAGCGCCGGCGGGCTTTCTAATGGGCCAAGCGAGACAGGTTTCTTCGGAGTGCTGCAAACGTAAGGGCACCGAGGCCAAGGAGCTGAACAGCGGAGGGCTCTGGCGATGACGACACCGGACCCTGTGTCGTGCCGTCAACGGCGCCGCCTGGCGTGTCTATCTCGAAGTTCACTGTCCCGGCAGTGGTCACTGTCGAGTCAACCGCCAGAGTGCCATCGGTAACATTAGGACCGAAGAAGCACCCACCACCCCCATTCACGACCGTCACGGACGTGCTTGTAATAACCGGAAAGGAGACAGTAAGCCCTGGACAGAAGCTGGCCAAAGTTCCGGAGACTTCGGCGCCGGTGACGCCGGACAAGCCGCTCAGGATGATCTGCTGGCCAGCATTGACTTCAATTGGTGATGATCCGCTCTCCACGAGGCTGTAATCGTAGGTGTCTCCACTCTGCGATTCGAGATCGAGAGAAATAACGGAGTCAGCCCAGCATGGTTCCGAGCAAAGAGCTGAAAAGATCGCTGCGAAAGCGATCAAGCCCAGTAGCTGGCGCGAATATGACATAAGACTGGCCTTGGCACTAAATTGTACATCGAAACCTGCGGCGTTTGGACACGCGCTGGGGTTCACTCCAGCGGTACCGGTACCTGCTCGCGCCTTCACCCGATGTGCTGCAGCTGGTGCGCCAGTTCCAGCGCCTCGTGCAGACGCCCTTCGCGTTCGGCCGACTTGATGCGCGCTTTCAACTCGCGGCGCATCGTCTCCCGGCCTTCCCGGCGCAATGCCGCGACGCATGCCAAACCGTCTTCCAGAGTCGGTGTGTGCGCCGCGCCTTCTTCCAGAACGATGGCGGACAGGCGCTCCTGCAGCGCGGGATCAAGCCGCTCGTGCAACATGTTAAAGCTGATCGGCTCGCCCGCGTCAACGGCCGCAAACAATGCCTCATAGATGCCCGCCGTCGGGCCTTCGAGCAGGGCAGGGAGGCCGCGCAACTCGCCGATCAGTTGGGCGCGGGCTTCGCTGTCATCGACCAGCAGCGGCAGCAGAATGCGGTCGGTCGCGCGGGCCGGATCGGTGCTCGGGGCCGGCGCGCGATCCGCTCCGCGATCCGTCGCCATTTTCCGGAAATGGTCCCGCACCATGCCCGCCTCGACACCGAGATACGAGGCGAGGTCGTTGGCGACGATATCGCGCTCCATTTTTTCGTTCAGCCCCTGGATGGCCGGCACGAGGAACTGAAAGGCATCCATGCGCCCCTGCGGATCGCGCATATTGAAACGCGCGCGCGCCCGGTCGGCCAGCCAGTAGAAATAAGGCTGCGCCTTGTCGATGCGCTCCCGGAAAAGCGCCGCATCGTGCGCGAAGGTGAACTCTTTCGAATAGTCGCCGGAGGTGCGCGAGACCACCTCGATGCCCGTCTTGGCGAACTCGTCCGGATCCAGATCGATACCCTGGAAATCCACGATCCTGACCCGCACGTTCTCATCCAGGAGCAATTTGATGGAACGCTCAGCCGCATTCGCGCCAGCGGCGTCGGGGTCGAAGTTCAGGTGGAGATTCGCCGAGTGACGTTTCATCGCGCGGATCTGCTCGACGGTCAGCGCGGTTCCGCAGGTCGCCACCACCTCCTTCACGCCCGCTTCCGAAGCCCCGATCACGTCCATATAACCTTCGACCAGCACGATGCGGTCGGTCTGCATGGCCGTCTGCTTGGCGCGGTGCAGGTTGTAAAGGACGGTCGATTTCTTATAGATTTTCGTCTCCGGCGAATTGAGATATTTCGCTTTATCGGCAGGATCGAGCGCGCGTCCGCCGAATGCGATGATCTTGCCCGATTCGCTGTGAATGGGAAACATCAAACGGTTGCGGAACCGGTCGTAGAAGGAGCTGCCGTCGTCGCGCTTGGCTACGAGGCCGGAGGTTTCCAGCAGGTCCGGTTTAAATCCGCGCTGTTCCAGAACGCGGAGCAGAGCGCGTCCGGAGCCCTCCGCCAGTCCGAGACCGAACTGCCGCACAGCATCCTGCGCGACGCCGCGCCGTTCGATATAGGCCCGTGCCACCGCGCCGTTGGGTCCGGCCAGATTGGCGCGAAAATGCTCGGCCGCGATCTCGTGCATTTCGAATAACGCCGCGCGCAGCCGCGTGTCCTCGTCGCTGGCCAGGGACTGCTTCGGAAGCGGGATGCCGTTCTGATCGGCGAGCTTCTTGAGAGCTTCCCAGAACGTGAGGCCCTCGATCATCATGACGAACTTGAGCACGTCGCCGCTCGCATCGCAGCCGTAGCATTTGAACCATTGATGGTCGGTATAAATCGAAAACGACGGCGTCTTTTCGTTGTGAAAAGGGCAAAGTCCGGAGTAGCGATTGCCGAACCGGCGCAGCCGTACATACTCCGAGGCGACGCTCACGATGTCGACCTGGGACTTGAGTTGTTTGGCGAAATCCATCGGGAAGGTTTGCATCCTATTATCGCCTGTCAGCCGGATGCGATACTGGCGAACGCGATGGTGGACGACCAGGAAATTTATGCGCTGATCGGCGAGGAAGGCTTCCGGCGTCTGGTGGGCGCGTTCTACCGGCAGGTGCCGGGCGACGACATTCTGGGGCCGATGTATCCGCCGCACGATCTGGCGGGCGCGGAGGAGCGTCTGCGCGAATTCCTGGCATTCCGCTTTGGCGGACCGCCGCGATATCTCGAGCAGCGCGGCCATCCGCGATTGCGCATGCGGCACGCGCCTTTCCCGATCGGCCAGGCGGCGCGGGACCGCTGGATGCAGCTGATGAAGACAGCTCTCGCCGAAGCGGCCCTTCCTGCAGACGCGGAAGCGGTGTTGCGGGAGTTTTTCGAATCGACCGCCACGTTCATGATGAACCGCCCCGGCTGACTCAACATCGTCCGCTCGCTCACGGTTTTACCGAAACGCGACCGTGAGGGAGCGGACGATGCTGAGGCTCGCCATTCACTCCCTCCGGCGCGCGATCGCAATGATGGAGACCGGCGCCCACGGCAGCGCGCTGTCGATTCTCCGCCAGAGCCACACAAACCGGTCGAACACGCGCAGCGACGTTCGGGAAAGCTCCCCTGATTTCCTGACCTGACCGGCGAATCTCCAGCCGGGCATCGACACTCGGTTGAAGCTCAGCATGTTTTCGACTTCGAATCCGGCGCCGGCGAGAAGCGCTTCCAGATGCTCCTTTGTGTAGCGGCGGTAGTGTCCGACGGCCTTGTCGATCGCGCCAAACGCCGTCGGATCGTTGGGGACCAGCAGGATCAGACGGCCATTCTCCCGGAGCAGTGTCCGGATGCGCGCGAGCGCCGCGGCATCATCCTCGATGTGCTCAAGCACGTTCATGCACACCACCGTGTCAACGCTCTGACGGAATGGTTCGAAGTCGCAGTCGATGGCCGCATCGAGTTTCGCCACGCGAACGGCCGGGCGGTGCCGGAACATCATCCGCAGCCGTTCGAGGTGCTCGGCGTCGGTGTCAGTGGCGATATAAAGGCTCCGGCGTGCGCAGAGATGGCGCGTCAGGTTGCCCATTCCGGCGCCGATCTCCAGCGCGGTGCGGCCCATCCAGGGTGCAATCGTGTCCGCCATCCATCGGTTAAATTTCGGCGCGAAGGAAAGCGCATCGAGATTGGCGCGGCCGGTGTCGTTGTAGAGCTTGTTCGTGAACCGCGCGCGCAGGATGGCCCACACGGCGTCCAGGGCATCGATTGGCCCGATTTTCTTGCCTTCCTCATAGGTTCGCCCGTGATAGCTGATGGGCGCTTCGTAGATGCGCGCACCGCGCCGGGCAAACTTGACGGTTAGCTCCGGATCGATTCCGAACCGGTCGTTTTGAATCGGAATGGTCTTCGCCAACGACGTGCGGAAGGCCTTGTAGCAGGTTTCCATGTCGGTGAGATTGAGATCGGCGGCAATGTTGCACAGGGTCGTCAGGATGTGATTTGCCAGCGCGTGCCAGTAGTAGAGGACGCGCCGCTCCCCCGACACGAGGAAGCGCGAGCCGTAAACCACATCCGCGTCGCCGTCGAGAAGCGGCCCGAGCAGCCTCGGATACTCGCGCGGATCGTATTCGAGATCGGCATCTTGAATGATGCTGTATTGGCCGGTGGCGGCCTGGATGGCCAGGCGAATGGCGGCGCCTTTGCCGCGGTTCTTTTCCTGACGAATGAATTTGATATCCACGCCGGGACAGGCGGCCATAAAGTCCTGCACTACTTCGGCCGATCCATCATTGGAGGCGTCATCCACGACGATCAGTTCGCGTTCCATGCCGTCCGGCAAAGGTGCGGCGACAACGCGCTCCAGAAGCTCGCGGATGAACTCCTCTTCGTTGTAAAGGGGGATGAGCACCGAAAGCGAACCGGAATGCATGCGCTTAGTAATTGTAGGATTCCGGGGCTGCTGCGGGGAAGCTTGCACATATGAAAAAGCTCTTGATGCTGGTTGCGGCCGGACTATTCTTCGCCGGTTTTGCCGCCGCCGATACGATTGTCGATCCCGTGGACATTACAACAACCACGGACCTTGAGGCGGAGATCGAGGCACTGTTTGGTTCTTCGATGACCTGGACGACCGCCGGCAACGTGGCGGAGATCGACTACTGGCTGAGCCTCGTCACAAGCCTCGGAGGAGACGACACTCTTCTGGAGCCGGAGCTGGAAATCATACTGGGCATACAGGGCTCGTCGCAGGTGTCGCCGACCGGTGCGGCCTCCACGGATGAATCTCCGTCGGACAACCCGGAACCGGCTACACTGGTGCTTCTCGGAGGCGGTCTGATTCTCCTATGGGGCGCGACAACAAACTCATCGATCCGGCGGTTATTGAATACATTCTGAAGAACAGCGTTCGCGAGCCGGACATTCTGAAGCGCCTGCGCGCGGAAACGGCCTCGCACCCGAGGGTCTCCATGCAGATCCCGCCGGAGCAGGGCCAGTTCTTCCAATTGCTGATCCGGATGCTGCGCGCGCGGCGCACCCTCGAAGTCGGCGTGTTCACCGGATACAGTTCTCTGTCGGTCGCCCTTGCACTGCCGCCGGCTGGACGAATCGTTGCCTGCGATATCAGCGAAGAATTTACTTCCGTCGCGCGCCGCTATTGGGAGGAAGCTGGTGTCAGCAAAAAGATCGATCTTCGCATCGGGCCGGCGGCGAAAACGCTCGATGGTCTGATTGCGTCCGGGCAAAGCGGAAAATTCGATTTTGCCTTCATCGACGCCGACAAGAGCAACTATCCGCGTTACTACGAGCAGTGCCTCACCCTGATCCGAGCGGGCGGCCTCATTGCTCTCGATAATATGCTTTTCAGCCGACGGGTGCTGGATATGTCAAACCGGACCAAAGACATCCTCGCGCTGCGAAAGGTGAATCGGCTGATCCACCGCGACAACAGGGTGGACGCGCTGCTGCTGCCATTTGCCGACGGTTTAACGCTCGCCGTCAAGCGCTAGTTCGCAGGCGGAACCGCCTGCGCCACAAGGACAGACCCCGTGTTCGCGGTTGTGGGGCAGGCGGTTCCGCCTGCCGAGCCGTGGATCTCCTGCAGACTCCATACGCGGACCGGATCCCGCAGCCGCGATGCGATGGCTTCGACAGCGGCCCGTGCGCCGCTCATCGTCGTAATGCACGGCACCCGGTAAGTAATGGCGGCGCGCCGGATCGATTTCTCGTCCTCGAAGGAAAGCGCGCCGGTCGTCGTGTAAACCACCAGCTGAATCGTGCCGGCCTTGAGAAGATCGACCGCGTTCGGCCGCCCTTCATTCACCTTGAAAACGATCCTGCACTTAAGCCCCGCTTGTTGCAGCAGGGCCGCCGTGCCCCGCGTCGCAACCAGTTCGAATCCCAGTTCCACAAAGCGTTTCGCGATCGGCACGACATCGGGTTTATAGCGGTCGTTGACGCTGATGAATACCGTTCCCTTTTCCGGCAGCGGCGATCCTGCGCTCAACTGCGCCTTGGCGAACGCTTCTCCGAAGTTCTCTCCGACGCCCATCACCTCGCCGGTCGAGCGCATTTCCGGACCCAGCGCCGGATCCACGCCGGGGAATTTATTGAACGGAAATACCGGGGACTTGACGAACTTCAGCGGCGCCGAGAGCCGACCGCGATGCGCCGTGACTTCGTGCAGCTTCTTCCCAAGCATCAACTGCACGGCCAGCCTTGGCAGCGGCGCCCCGGTCGCTTTGCTCACATAAGGGACTGTCCGCGAGGCCCGCGGATTGACTTCAAGCACGTACACCACGCCGTCTTTAATCGCATACTGCACGTTCATCAGGCCGACGACCTTCAGCGCGCGCGCCAGCTTCACCGTGTACTTTTCGATGGTCGCGATTTCCGTCTCCGGCAGCGACACGGGCGGCAGCACGCACGAACTGTCTCCGGAATGGATGCCCGCTTCCTCGATGTGCTCCATGATTCCGGCAATCAGCACCTCGTCGCCATCGGAGAGAGCGTCCACGTCGATCTCCACCGCGTCTTCGAGGAATCGATCCACCAGCACGGGCCGGTCCTGCGAAAAAGTGACGGCCTCGCGCATGTAACGCCGCACACTGTCTTCGTCGTAGACGATCGCCATAGCGCGCCCGCCCAGCACATAACTGGGCCGCACCAGAACCGGATAGCCGATGCGCTTTGCGATGGCGGCCGCTTCGTCCGCGCTGGTCGCCGTGCCATTCGGTGGCGACGGAATCCCCAGCTCGTCGAGCAGTTTGCCGAACAGCTTCCGGTCCTCGGCGAGATCGATGTTTTCCGGATCGGTGCCGAGAATCGGAACGCCCAGACGCTTCAGAGGGAGCGCCAGCGTCAGCGGCGTCTGACCGCCGAACTGCACGATGACTCCGTCCGGCTTTTCCACGTCGATGATGTTCAGCACGTTCTCCAGCGTGAGTGGTTCAAAGTACAGGCGGTCGCTGGTATCGTAATCGGTCGACACGGTCTCCGGATTGCAGTTGACCATGATCGATTCCACGCTTTCCGCCTGCAGCGCGAACGACGCGTGGCAGCAGCAGTAATCGAACTCGATGCCCTGTCCGATGCGATTCGGACCGCTGCCCAGAATCATCACTTTCTTTCGATTCGTCGGCGCGGCTTCGCAGGAGCTTTCATACGTCGAGTAGAGATAGGGAGTAAAACTTTCAAACTCCGCCGAACAGGTGTCGACCCGGTTGAAGACGGCGCGAATGCCCAATTCTTTGCGGCGCGCGCGCACGTCGAGTTCGGTGGCGCCCCAGGCGTTTGCCATCTGCACATCGGAAATGCCGAGCCTTTTCGCTTCCTTGATTACAGCGCCGCTCGCCTCGCCGAGAGAGCCGCCATCCAGACTCATTTCGAACTCGATGGTTTGCCGCAGTTGTTCGAGAAACCACGGATCGATCGCCGTCATTTCGTGAATCCGCTGCGCCGTGTACCCCGAGCGGAACGCGAAGCGCAGATAACTCAGCCGGTCCGGCGTGGGTGTGATCAGCTTCTGCGGAATCAGGTTCACGTCGAACGATTCCGATCCGAACTTCCGGCCAGTTTCGAGGCTGCGAATCCCTTTGCCGAGGGCTTCCTTGAACGTGCGTCCGATCGCCATTACTTCGCCGACCGATTTCATCTGCGTGCCCAGCGTCTGGTCGGCGCCGGGGAATTTTTCGAACGCCCACTTCGGAATTTTCACCACCACGTAATCGATGGTGGGCTCGAACGATGCCGGCGTGACTTTCGTGATGTCGTTCCGGATTTCATCGAGCCGGTATCCGACCGCCAGTTTCGCGGCGATCTTCGCGATCGGGAAACCGGTTGCTTTTGAAGCCAGG
>Ga0181521_10007640_pt1 | contig 11326 bp, 8 predicted proteins | sample PEATcosm2014_Bin_32_FD_119764 | JGI IMG/M metagenome (GOLD analysis project Ga0181521, IMG submission 119764) | Peatland microbial communities from MTU Mesocosm Facility, Houghton, MI, USA - PEATcosm2014_Bin02_60_metaG | ecosystem: Environmental > Terrestrial > Soil > Wetlands > Peat | place... | reverse complement strand
TTTGGGGGCTGATGCTGCTGCTATTGTGGATGAAACGATGGAGAATCCAGACGTCCCAGGTATTCGACACGGACCGGCAAGCCGCCAGCGTCTTTATTTCTACATAGCCGTCGTGCTGTTTGCTGCGGCGGTTTATCTGGCCACGATCCTTTCTCCCCCTTCGTTGATGGACGATGTGGACGCCGTGCAGGCGCAGATCGCGCGCAACATGCTGACTTCGGGCGACTGGGTCACGGCGCGCATCGATGGGGTCGTCTATCTCGAAAAATCGCCGCTGATCTATTGGCTGATCGCCATCTCTTACAAGATCTTCGGCGCCTTCGACTGGGCCGCCCGCATTCCCGTGGCGCTCGCCTCGATCGGGCTGGCGTGGCTGACCGCGGCCTTCGGCATGTGGGCGTTTGGCAGGCGCGCCGGCTTTTATGCGGGCCTTTGCATATCCACGTGCATCGGACTGTTCCTGTTCACGCGCATTCTGATCCCCGACGTGATGCTGACCTTGACCATTGCGCTCGCCCTGTGGGCTTTCCTGCGGCTGCTGGACGAACAGGAACCGCATCCGCGCTTCTGGGCGCTGGTACTGGCGGCCAGTTTCGGAGCGGGCCTGCTGCTCAAGAGCGCGGTCGCGGTGCTTTTCCCCGCCGGCGCGATGGTGGTTTATCTGGCGCTCACGCGGCAGTTGTTTTCCGCGCAGGTGTGGAGACGGCTGCGGCCCTGGAGCGGCCTCGCCATCGTGTTGCTGATCGCCGCGCCCTGGCACGTGCTGGCCACTTTGCGCAATCCTCCGTATCTCGACCTGACGTTCCGCAGCGTCCCCGGCGAATACCACGGCTTTCTCTGGTTCTACTTCATCAACGAGCAGGTGCTGCGGTTTTTGAACCTGCGCTATCCGCGCGACTATAACACGGTCCCGCGGCTGTACTTCTGGCTATTCCACCTCATCTGGCTGTTTCCGTGGAGCGTCTACTTCCCGGCGGTGGCCCGGCTGTCTTTCAAGCCGCTGGACCGCGCCGGCCGTACGCGCCTGCTGGCGCTGTGCTGGAGCGGCTTCCTGCTGGTCTTCTTCACCTTGTCCACCACCCAGGAGTATTACTCGATGCCCTGTTACCCCGCGCTGGCCTTGCTGCTGGGATCGGCCATGGCGGCGGGCGGCGATTGGGTGCGGCGCGGCACGCGCGTGCTGGCGGCCATCACCGCTTGCGCGGCCGTGGCGGCGGTGCTGATTCTGGTGGCCGTGCGTGACGTTCCTTCTCCGGGCGATATTGCGCAGGCTCTCTCCCGGCATCCCAGCGCCTACACGCTGTCGCTCGGCCACATGGAAGACCTGACGCTCGAATCCTTCGCCTACCTGCGCCTTCCTCTCGGCATGGCGGCCGCAGCTTTTCTGATCGGCGCGCTCGGCAGCCTGCGGGCCGTGGGGCAGCGCGCCTTCCTGGCCGGCGCCCTGATGATGGTGCTGTTTTTTCACGCCGCCCGGCTGGCCATGGTGGTGTTCGATCCCTATCTATCGTCGCGTCCGTTGGCGGAAGCGTTGCTGCGATCGCCGCGGGGAGAACTGGTAGTGGATCATCACTACTACACGTTTTCCTCGATCTTCTTCTATACCAACCGCACGGCCTGGCTGCTCAACGGGCGATTCAACAACCTGGTCTACGGCTCGTACGCGCCGGGCGCGCCGGACGTTTTTCTCAACGATGCGCAATGGAAAGACCTGTGGCTAGGCCCGCAGCGGTATTACGTGGTGGCCAAAACCGAAGAGGAGCCGCGGTTCGAAAAGCTGGTTGGGAAAAGCGCGCTGTTCGTGGTGGCCGAAAGCGGCGGAAAGATGGTGGTCACGAATCAGCCTGCGCCTTCCGGGCCGCGACTGTGAGGGAGCGATTTCCGGGTTGCTAATCGCCCTGTTCGAAACGCCCGTTGCCCGTGGCGGAAGCGGCGGTGGCTTCAAACGGCGCGTCATAGGAGGAGGGACCGGGGGAGGAACTTCCGGCGGCCTGCGCCGCCGCCTTCGGCCGGCGCTCGTTGCGGGCGTTGCGCCAGTTGACCTTGGGCAGGAAAAGGGAACGGTCGATGCGGTCCTGATACCGGATGGCGATGTTCAGCAGCGAATCCAGCAGCGACTCGGAGAGCAGGTGAGGCTTCAGCCCAAGCTCCACCAGCTTGGAATGGCGCGCGTTGTAGTAGTGCTCTTCGGCTTCCACGCGCGGATCGGGCAAGTGATCGATTTCGACATGCAGGCGCAGGTTCTTGCCCGCCGCTTGCACCATGCGGGCCAATTCCAGCACGGAATACTGCTCCGTGAACTGGTTGAACACCCGGCATTCTCCCGGCCGCGCGGGCTTCAAACACGCGAGTTCAATGCAGCGCACGGTGTCCCGAATGTCCAGATACCCGCGGGTCTGGCCGCCTTTGCCGTATACCGTTAGCGGATGCCCCACGGCGGCCTGCGCGCAGAAGCGGTTGAGCACCGTGCCGAAGATTTCATCGTAATCGAACCGGTTGATGAGGGCTTCCGCCAGGGCCACTTCATCGGTCATGGTGCCGTACACCACGCCCTGGTTGAGGTCGGTGGCACGGAGGCCCCAGATCTTGCACGCGAACATGATGTTGTGGCTGTCATGCACCTTGGAGAGGTGGTAGAAGGAGCCGGGCTGTTTGGGGAACGGCAGCACGTCCTTGCGGCCGTTGTGGTTGATGGTGATGTAGCCTTCTTCGATATCGATATTGGGAGTGCCGTATTCTCCCATGGTCCCGAGCTTCACCAGGTGGCAGTCGGGCCGGAACTCCCGCAGTGCGAACAGCAGGTTGAGGGTTCCCACCACGTTGTTGACCTGGGTGAATACCGCGTGTTTGCGGTCGATCATCGAGTACGGGGCGGCCCGCTGCTCGGCAAAGTGCACCACCGCTTCCGGCGCAAACGACTGCACCACCGAGGAAATGAACTCATAGTCGGTAATATCGCCGGACAGGAATTCGATGGTTTCCCCGGTGAGTTGTTTCCAGGCGCGGAGCCTTTCGGGCATCGGCTGTATGGGCGTCAGCGTCTGAACACCCAATTCGTAATCCCACTGGCGCCGCGCAAAGTTGTCGGCGATCGCCACCTGATGGCCCCTGCTCGAAAGATATAGGGCCGTAGCCCAGCCGCAGTATCCGTCTCCTCCCAGCACGCAGACTTTCATAAGTTAATGGACCGTCCTTCTCCCGCCTACACAGGAGCTAACCCGCTAATCCATCCATTCTACTCGATGCGGTTCAAACCATATTCCCACCCATATTTCCGGTGGGCCGGCTTCCCGGCTCTATAGTAACAAGCCCGGAACGCGGCGCCGCTAGCCCTTACGGGCTATGTCAAAAATGGAACTCGTTATAGGCAGATTCGAATGGCGCGGCTGGAGCGCGCAGCGTCGGACAACCGCTCCTATACCGCCGGCAAGCGACCCCGGCCTGAGGGAACCCGCGCCCGGCGCAGATACGCCAGCAGTTGATATCCCAGAATGATGGCCACCAGCAGGGCCAAAATCGCCCAAGTCAGGTTACCCAGCACCCCGTATAAGGCCATCACGCGATCGCTGAAGAACCACCCCAGAGAGATGTAGACGGCTGCCCCCGTGCATTCTCCGAGGGCGTCCCAGAACAAGAACCGGTGCCACGGGTAGCGGGCCGTGCCGCTGGCCAGGTTGATCCAGGGTCCCAGGGGGCTGAGCAGCCAGCGGGTGATGAAGACGCCGGGCCCGCCCCATGCCTTGGCTTTGGCTTCCATGGCCTCCAGGTTGGCGCGTTTTCCGAACAGGCCGCTGAGTTTTCTGATGGCAGCCTGCCCTCCCCACCGGCCAATGGCGTAGCCTGCCTGATCGCCGAGGATGGAGCCTGCGCCGGCTGCGCCGATGGCCCACCAGAGGTTCATGGCGCCTTGCGAAATCATCGAGCCTGCGACAATCAGAAGCAGGGTGATGGGCAGCGGCACGCCCACGGCCGCAATGGCCACGATTCCGAAGAGGGCCGGCGCGCCGTACTGCGAAACCGCCGCGAGGAGCTGATCGTTCATCGCGGTGGGCCGCCGGGTGGATGCGCGACCCCGTCGATAACGTGCTGCAGTTGGGCGATCAGTTCCGGAACGGGGCGTTTCAGGTCGTGAGCGATGTGACGAAGGGACCGCCGGTCACGCGGCTGCTGCGGCTGAACCCCAATAGCCTGAAACAACACGGAGGCGGGGACATGGTGGGTATGGGCGATGAACGGGACCGACATCCAGGACTGGATGGGCTCATTTTCGCTGCGGATCTGCCGCGCCTGCCGGTGGGCCCTGAAGGCGAAGACGAAAGTTCCAGTGATCGCCAGCGCGAAGGCCAGCCCAACGGCCAGCGTCCGCCGCCATGTTTCTCCCACACTTCAATAGTAGCCGTTTCTTGGCTTATGATCCTGAATCCACTCCAGAATTGTTTCGTCCAGCCATAACCGGTGCGGGCGGCGGCCCAGGAATCCCAGGTGACCGCCCGCTTCGGTGGCGCGCAATTCGATGAGCGGATTGGCGCGCAGCGCGGGAGCGGAAAAAATGTCGAAGGGAATGAAGGTGTCGTCCCGCGCCTGAATGAGCAGCGCGGGCACGCGGATTCGATCCAGAAAGCGCACCGCGGATTGCGTGCGGTAGTAGTTCTCCGCGTTGCCGAAGCCGAAAGAGGGCGCCGTGATGCGATCGTCGATCTGCCAGACGGTACTGAGGCCGGCGAAATCGCGCGGCTGGTAGCGGCCGGTGGAGCAAAGGCGCGCGCGCATGCGGTTGACGAAGCGCTTCTGGTAGAGGCGATTTTCGGGCGCGGCGATGCGGCGCGCGCAAGCCTCGAGGTCGAGTGGCGTCGAGACGCCGCACACTCCCTGGATGAGCGCCGGCCCGGTGGCGCCGAGTTCGCCCGCCAGTTTCAGCACCACGTTGCCGCCCAGCGAGAAGCCCACCAGGAACAAAGGCGCGGGATTCTCAGCCTGGAGCTGGCGCGCCACGGATTCCAGGTCGCTGGTGAGGCCGGCATGGTAGAGCGTGGTGCACAAATGTTCGGTCCCGCCGCAGGTGCGCATGTGGAAGCGATGCGCCGCGAAACCGGCGCGCACCACGGCGGCGCTGAGGCTGCGCATGTAACCGGCTTCGGAGGAACCCTCCAGTCCATGAACCATCACCACGTGTCCGGCAAGCCGGCCCGGCGGAAGCTGCGAATCGACGGCCACCTGCACATCCGGCTCGGTGCGGAAAAGGCGGCGCGTGCGCGGATAGCGGGGTCCGACATCGGGCCGCTTCCAGTAGTGGGCCGCCACGGTCTGCAGGTGCGGATTGCGGAAGAGCGGACGATAAGGAATCATGGGTATGCGACCCATCGGAGCCGCGACCGCAAGGGAGCGTTCGCTGACGATCCATTACGGAGGATCAACCAATCAAACGCTCCCTTACGGTCGCGGCTCTGTCTGAAGTATATGCGCCGCGCGCAGGCGCCAAGTAAATCATGTTAGCGTGAAAATTAAAGAGTTTCGGCCTCTAATTCAAAGAACCGGGAGAAATCATAAATGCCACTAGTTTCGATGCGCCAACTGCTGGATGAAGCAGCCAAGGGCGGATATGGCGTTGGGGCGTTCAACGTCAACAACATGGAACAGATTCAATCGATCATGGAAGCGGCGCGGGAAACCAAATCGCCGGTGATCGTGCAGGCCAGCCGCGGAGCGCGCGCCTACTCGCAGGACCGTTTCCTGTATCACCTGATGATCGCCGCCACGGAAGTGTACCCGGAGATTCCGACCGTGCTGCACCTGGATCACGGCAACAGCGTGGAAACCTGCAAGAGCGCCATCGACATGGGCTTCACCAGCGTGATGATGGACGGTTCGCTGATGCCGGACGGCAAGACGCCCTCCAGCTTTGAATACAACGTGGATGCCACCCGCCAGGTGGTGGAGATGGCGCATGCCAAGGGCATCACGGTGGAAGGCGAGATCGGATGCCTGGGAGGAATCGAAGACGGCCACGGCGCCGGCCTGGACGGGCTGAGCCATCTGACCGATCCGGCCCAGGCCGAGGAATTCGTCAAGCAAACCGGGCTGGACGCATTGGCCATCGCTATCGGCACCAGCCACGGCGCTTACAAGTTCTCGAGCAAGCCGACCGGCGAAACACTGAAGATGGACGTCCTCATCGAGATCCACAAGCGCCTGCCCAATGTTCACCTGGTGATGCACGGATCTTCCAGCGTGCCCAAGGAACTGCAGGACATCATCAATCAATACGGCGGCAAGCTGAAGCCCACTTGGGGTGTGCCGGTGGAAGAGATCCAGCTCGGCATCAAGAACGGCGTGCGCAAGGTGAACGTGGATACCGACAATCGCCTCGCCATCACCGGCGCGATCCGTAAGGTATTCGTGGAAACACCGGAGAAGTTCGACCCGCGCGATTACCTGAAGCCGGCGCGCGATGCCATGAAGAAAGTGGTGGCGCAGCGCATGACGCAATTCGGACAGGCGGGGCACGCGGGCGATTACAAGCCGGTATCGCTCGAAGAGATGGCCAAAAATTACGCCAGCGAAACCGTCGCCGTCTAGTGCCGTCCTGACGTTTTGGAGTGTTCGGATTGCGGGACAGGCTTCGCAGCGCCTCCTGGCCTGTCCGTTTTGCATCGTGATACCCACGGACCCGTCCAGCCTGGCCTCACGACCCCGGCTCATCCTCCTATCTGGTTGAGCAATAGCATCTTGATCATGAGCGCCGGCCGGAGTTCGGGTTCCATGGCATGAAACGAGCTCGCCCGATCTCATTCCCCATTGCCAAAATCGCGCCTGGCATGACACACTCGTTCCACCATGCGACGAAGAACATTTCTGGGAACCACGGCCCTGACTGGCCTGAGCCTCGCGGCGCGCCGCGAGGCGGAAGCGCAAACTCAACCCGGCGCGCAAACCGGCGACGTCCTAGTGGGCTGGTTGGGCGGGACGCCGCCGGCGCTAGCCACCGGCACGAGTTGGGGCGTTCCGTGGCCTCGCGGCGCTTATCAAAAAGACCACAGCTTCACCCTCACCGGCAGTGATGGCAAGACCCTCCCGTTGCAATCCTGGCCATTGGCATATTGGCCGGACGGCTCACTGAAATGGAGCGGCTTCGCTTCGGTTGTCGACGCGGGACTCGCCTCGCCGTTGCGGCTGGCGTCTGGAAACGCCGCTACTCTCCCGGGAGCGCCGGCCGTGAAGGTGACCGAAAACGCCGCCTCGATCGAGGTCGATACCGGTAAGCTGCAATGCCGCATCCCGCGCGCGGGCGAAACTTTCATCGACTCCATGACCGTGGACGGCCGCGTGGTGGCACGCCGCGGCCGCTTGCTCTGCACGCTGGAAGACCGGTCCGCGGCAGACGTCATCCGCTTGCAGGACTTCAGCAGCGTCGTTCTAAAGGCCACCGTGGAACAGACCGGCGCGGTGCGCTCGGTAGTCCGGATCGAAGGCATGCACAAGGCCGCGCAAGGCAGCCGGGAATGGCTGCCGTTCACCGTCCGGCTCTACTTCTATGCCGGTGATGCCGCCGTGCGGATGGTCCATTCCATTGTGTTCGACGGCGACCAGGAGAAGGATTTCATTCGCGGGCTGGGAGTGGAGTTCGCGGTGCCCATGCGCGAACAGATCCAGAACCGGCACGTCCGGTTTTCGGGGGAAGACTCGGGACTCTGGGCGGAACCCATCCAACCGGCCACCGGCGCCCGCCGCCTCTCCATGGCGGCCGGCGACGACCTGTACGCCGCACAACTGGCCGGCCAGCGGATTCCCAACAGAGATCAGTACAACCAGCAGGGCCAGTTTCTTCTGGACAATTGGGCCGTGTGGGATTCGTTCAAGCTGGTGCAGCCCACCTGCGACGGTTTCACCATTCAGAAACGGACCCACCCGCAATGCTGCTGGGTAACCGCCGGAGTGGGAAAGCGTGCATCGGGGCTGGTGTTTGCGGGCGATGTGAGCGGCGGCCTGGGCGTCGCTCTGAAGAATTTCTGGCAGTCGTACCCCGTCTCGCTCGAAGTTCGGAATGCCACCTCGGAGGCCGCCGAGGTGCTGGTCTGGCTCTGGTCGCCCGACGCGCCGGCCATGGACTTGCGGTTCTACGACACGCGCAATCACACGCTGGAAGCCAGTTACGAGGATGCGCAACCGGGCTTCAGCACAGCCAACGGTGTCGGCCGCACCAGCGAATTGACGCTCTATCCTTCGGGCGCGGTGCCCGCGCGGGAAGAGACCGTGAGACAGGCCAAGGCCAATGCCGACCCGCCGCGCCTGGTGTGCAGCCCCGAATACCTGCACCAGGCTTCGGTTTTCGGCGTATGGAGCCTGCCGGACCGTTCCACGCCACTGAAGCGCACGGTGGAAGACCAGCTCAACCAGGCGCTGGAGCTATACCGCAAGGAGGTGGAGCAGCGCCGCTGGTACGGCTTCTGGGACTACGGCGATGTGATGCACGCTTACGATGCGGCGCGCCACACCTGGCGCTACGATATCGGCGGCTACGCCTGGGACAACACCGAGCTGGGAACCGATATGTGGCTGTGGTACAGTTTTCTGCGCACCGGCCGCGCCGAAGTTTTCCGCATGGCGGAAGCCATGACCCGGCACACCAGCGAAGTGGACACTTACCATTCCGGCCGGTTTGCGGGACTCGGATCGCGCCACAACGTGCGCCACTGGGGGTGCGGCGCCAAGGAAGCGCGCATCAGCCAGGCGGCCTTCCGCCGCTTTTACTACTACCTCACCACCGACGAGCGCACAGGCGACATCATGCGCGCGGTGGTGGACGTGGACTACAAGATCATGGAGATCGATCCCATGCGGCTGGCTTCCCCGCGCACGGGGCCGATTTCGTATCCCGGCCGCATGCGCGGCGGTCCCGACTGGCTGGCCTGCGTCGGCAATTGGATGACCGAGTGGGAGCGCACCGGCGACACCACGTACCGCGACAAGATTCTCGCCGGCATGGATTCGATTGTGAAGATGCCCTATGGCTTCATGACCGGACCGAACGTTTTATATGGATACGATCCCCAGACCAATAAACTCTACCCGCTGGTGCCGGATGGCTTCGGCGTTTACAACCTGCAAGTGATCCAGGGCGGCGCTGAAGTGGTGTTCGAGCTGAACCAGCTCATCGACAACGAGGGCTGGCAGAAAGCTTTCCTGCAATACTGCCGCTTGACCGGCGCACCCAAAGCAGTGGTGGCTGCGGATATGACAACATCCGCCGAGGGCAGCGACGGATCTTATGCCGGCGCCGGCCGGTTGGCGGCCTACGCCTATTCGAAGACCAGGAACCCCGCATTCGTCGCGCGCGCCATCAGCCAGTTGGGTGGAGGGGGCGGTCCGCGGCGTCTTCCCGGCGTCCCGTATGCCACGCGCCACGTGTCAGGCTCCGATGCGCTGAACGCGATCGACGAAGCGCCGTTCGCCTCCACCAACTCGACGGCACAGAACTCTCTGACCGCGATCCAGGTTCTGGAATTGTGCAAGGACCAGCTCCCCGCGGAACTGCCGCCGCCGGCGGTGCCGGCGCCAAGGGGCGGCGTGGCGTGAGCTACTGAGGCTTGCGGCATGCATTCACCTGGCGGGCTTTGTGGGGCAGGACGGTATCCTGCGCGCCGGTTGGCAACCGGCGCCGGGCGGCCATTCGCAAGCGTCGGCAGGCGGGTTACCAACCCGCCGCAGGTTACCCCACAAGCCGGCGCCTTCCGTCACTGTATTTTGCGAGCCTCGCAGCAACAGGCCGGTTCCCTCCTGCTAGAATGAAGCTGATCCACTCCCTGGGAGGAACAACCTAACTTGAACTCTGCGATCCTGGCCCTGGAAGACGGCACGGTCTTCGAGGGCAGAGCCTTTGGTGCGCCCGTGGAACGGTCCGGAGAAGTGGTATTCAATACCGCGCTCACCGGCTACCAGGAAATTTTCACGGACCCTTCCTATTCCGGCCAGATCGTCATCCTGACCAACCCGCAGATCGGCAATTACGGAACCAGCGCGGCCGATAACGAATCCGCGCGGCCCTACATCGAGGGCCTCGTGGTACGCGAGTTTTCGGGCTTAGCCAGCAACTGGCGGTCGGACCAGGAAGCCGACGCCTTTCTGCGCGGCGCCGGCATACCGGTGGTGGACGATCTGGACACGCGCGCGCTGGTTCGCCATCTGCGAACGCGCGGCGTCATGCGCGGCGTGCTGTCGTCCGTCGAGAAAGACGCGGCGAAGTTGGTGGAGAAGGGCCGCGGCATCCCCACCATGGCCGGGCTCGATCTCGCCAGCCGTGTCTCCACGCCCGAGCGCTACGAATGGAACCACGGCGTGGATGCCTGCTCGCCTTCGGAACTGGTGAGTGCGCCGAATGCAGTCAGATATCATGTAGTAGCTTATGATTTTGGCATCAAGCATAACATTTTAAGACGTTTAGTTCAATCAGGCTGTCGTGTGACGGTGGTCCCGGCGCTGACCTCGGCGGAGGATGTGCTGGCGCTCAAGCCGGACGGTATCTTCCTCTCGAACGGCCCGGGCGACCCGGAGCCGCTCGAGGCCCAGGTGCGGAACATCCGCAAGCTGATCGGCGCGAAGCCGATTTTCGGCATCTGCCTGGGCCATCAACTGCTCGGGCTGGCGGCGGGCGGCAAGACATACAAGCTGAAATTCGGCCATCGCGGCGCCAACCACCCGGTGCGCAACGAGCTCACGCAGAAAGTCGAGATCACCTCGCACAACCACGGCTTCGCGGTGGATCCGGATTCGCTCGACTCGGGCGCGGTCGAAATCACGCACGTCAACCTCAACGACCAGACCCTCGAAGGCTTCCGCCTACGCAACCATCCGGCGTTCTGCGTGCAATACCACCCGGAAGCGGCGCCGGGACCGCACGATTCGCACTACCTGTTTGAAGACTTCATCCAACTGATGGGCGGGAGATAGCCGATGCCCAGACGCAACGATCTGCACCGCATCCTGATCGTCGGCTCCGGCCCAATCGTCATCGGCCAGGCTTGCGAGTTCGACTATTCGGGGACGCAGGCGGCCAAAGCGCTGCGCGCCGACGGCTACCAGGTGGTGCTGGTGAACTCCAACCCGGCGACCATCATGACCGACCCCGACCTCGCGGATAAGACCTACGTCGAACCGCTGACCGTGCCCTACCTGGAAGAGATTATCCGGCGCGAGCGGCCGGATGCGCTGCTCTCCACGGTGGGCGGGCAAACGGGCTTGAACCTGGCCGTCGAGCTGGCCGAAGCCGGCATCCTGGACAAGTACGGCGTGGAGCTGATCGGCGCCAAGATCGACGCCATTAAGAAGGCCG
>Ga0181521_10007634_pt1 | contig 11329 bp, 4 predicted proteins | sample PEATcosm2014_Bin_32_FD_119764 | JGI IMG/M metagenome (GOLD analysis project Ga0181521, IMG submission 119764) | Peatland microbial communities from MTU Mesocosm Facility, Houghton, MI, USA - PEATcosm2014_Bin02_60_metaG | ecosystem: Environmental > Terrestrial > Soil > Wetlands > Peat | place... | reverse complement strand
GCCGGCGTCGTAGTGAATGCCTCGGCCGTCGAACCTGTCGCCCTCGCCGAGAAGCGGAAACCCGCCGGAATACTCGCCCTGGGCGTCGGCGATCTGCTGCATGATCGGCTGGTAATGGTCGAGCACTTCCTTCTTGCGGGCTGCGTCGGTCAGCACGTCGGCCACCTCGCGCATGGCGATGGCGTAACCGAGCACGCGGTTGGCCCCGGTCATGAGCGTGTCGCCGCCGATAATATCGTCGCGATACTGTGACGGCAGGGCGGCGGTGCGGGACATCGCTCCACGGTAGAGCATCCGCTGATAGGCTTCGCGGCGCGTCAGGGTCGTCGGGCCGAAGGTCAGTTCCTCGGCCAGCTCGGGCCGCTGGGCCTGCTCCAGGGCCTGGTAACCGTCGAGCAAACCGTAGAGCGTGAAGCCGAAGGTGTACTCGCCGCTGGCCACGGTGTGCGGCGGGCGGCGGCCGTCCAGGAACGAGCCATCCCAGCACTGCGTGCGCGCCGCAAAGTCGAGCGACTCCATGGCCGACTTCAGCCCCGCCTCGCCGCCGAATCTGGCCACGATGCCGCTGACTTCCTGCGTGCGGTGCTGCAAGGTCAGGTCGCGCTCGCTGCTCGGCTGCCATTTGCCGGACGACGTGTCGAACTCCAGCCACTGCCGGCTCGGATCGTAGGAACCCTTGAGGTAATCAACGAGGCGCAGGTTCGCGATGGCGAACTTCGCCGCTTGCGGCCCCGCGCTCGGCGCGTTCCGCGGGGCCCGCTGAAGCCCCGCCGCGGTGATCTCGATGGCCTCGACTGATTGCAACGTCCCCATGACCTCGGCTTCCCGGCCGTAGCCGATGAAAGCCCAGTCGAAATAGACCTCGCGCGGATTCTCGCCCCAGGGGCTCACCACCGGAATGCGCGGCCGCATCTCGGCGACCTGCCGGCCGCCCGCCCCGTAGAGCCGGAACCCCAGCCGCACTTCCGGCGAGCAGCCCTCCTCGGTGTTGATGTTGAAGGTCAACCCGCTGTAGTGCGTGACCATGTCCGTCGCACTGGGCAACTTGATGCGCACGAAGGACGCCGGACTTTTGCTCCACACTTCCGGCTCCGCCGTGACTTCGATGGCCAGCGACTCGGCCGACTTGGCGGCGAGCTTCAGCCCGCCGCCGGCCGACACGTCCGCCGGGAATGCGATGGTCGCCGGCTCCGTGGCGGTCGTCTTCTGCTGCTCCATGGCGTGTTGAGCCGTGGTGGTCAACAGCTTCTTCTTGATCTCCTGCACCTGCCCCCAATCGGCCGCCCAGCCTGTGGCGGCAAAACAGCCGGTGATCGCCAGCGCGGCGAGGGCCGCCGGCGTCAGGCCAGGATTCTCCGTGGAGGTCATAACCGCCTCCTCAAAAGGCGTGGATTGAAAAACTCCTCTTTTCAGGCATGCCGACGAAACCCGTGTGGCACTCAAACGTCTTAATGATTTTCATCCGCGACGGCGAACTGCGTGAGCAGCAGCACGTACTTGCCTTGGTAGCCGATATCCGGCTCGGTGAACGCCCAGGAATTCTCCGTCGCCTGGTGCGCCTCATTCCAGACGCCGGCCCAGTCCCTGAACGACTTCGAGGGCGGCTGCCCGGCCGGCGGAACCAGCCACGGAGGGGCATCGGAAGTGTTGGGCCCGCCCGCCAGCAACCCGGGCGCCGGCCCGAGCGAGTCGGGGCCGGACCACCGGCTGCCCTGCGAAAACCAAGTGTGAAATGGCCGCATAATGCTTTTGCCCGCGCCGAGGTTGGCGCCTTTGGGACCCATGTTGGTCAGATATACCTGGCACAGCGGATTGCGCCCGTGCAGGAAGTGCAGATAATCCTCCGCGGCGGTACGGCATACCTGCTTGTCAGCGGGCACGATGCCGAGCTTGATCGCGCATAGCGCCCGGTAGCCGTATTCGGCCTTCGTCTGATTGCAGCCCCACCAATAGCCCGGAAGATACGACCGGTACGCATCGGCCTGGGACTTCACGACGCCGATCACTTGATCGTCAAGGAATTTCTTCAACGCCGCGCGCACGTCGGCGGCTACGGCCGGGTCCGCTTTCGGCGAGGCGGCGTATTCGAAGAACCAGGGCGACAGCGTGTCCTTGTGCCATTTCTTGATGAAAGCCTCGTACTTGGGCTGCGGGTCCAGCAGCCATAGTTCGACGGCCGCCATGACGCGGGAGTCGAGGTCGCCAACGCGGTCGGTGCTGGCGTCGTCCGCCTCGCTTGGCCGCCCGTGGTCCCTGCCGTCGGCCGGCGTCATTTCCGGATGCGCCTCCAGCCAAGCCCAGGCCTTCTCCGCCGCCGCGCGATACGTCCGGCCGACCGCCGCCAGGCTCGGGAACGGGGCGGTCACCCGCGCGAAGCAGGCCAGGTCCGCAGCACAGGTCGCCGTCGCCCAGCTCGTCGGCTGCGTGTAGTATCGCTCGTGCCCCGTATCTAGATCCGGCGTGACGCCCGTCTTGCTTGAGCGCTCCGTTACGCGGTTGCAGACCGAGCCGTCGGGCATCTGCATTCGCACCAGCCAGTCGCATTCCCAACGCACCTCGTCCAGAATGTCGGGAACCCCATTGCCCGATTCCGGAATGTTCCAGTCGTCGCCGAAGACCGACGGGTTCGACTCGTAGGCCATCAGCAGGGTAATCACCGAGGCGCTCGTGAACGGCACGTACTTGTTGTAATCCCCCGCGTCATGCCAGCCGCCGTGGACATCGCGAGGCTGTCCCTTGACCTTCCCGTCCACATAAAGCTGCGCGGCCAGGTCCTGTCCCGCCGCAACGTGGCACGCCGGGTGGTGCCATGTTCCGCCGTTGGCCTCGGGGATATCCCCGCCGCAGCGCTGATAAAAGAACGCCCGGACCGCCGCCTTCAGCACCGGCAGGTAAACGTCGTCGGCCACGCGGAAGCTGTAAGAGCGCAGGCGGTTCTCGGCGTCATAGACGTAGTAGGCGCCGGGGGCCTGCAAGGCCGAGATGTCGGCATACCAAACCTTGTCGCCGGAGGTCTTATCGGTCTTGCCTCCGCCCCACGGCTGAAGGGCGACGGTCAGAACCTCCGAGCCGTCCTTCTCGCGGCGGACGGTCGCCTTTGCGGGCGGCGTGTACTTCACATCGGCGTTCTGGCCCTCTTGAGGACTGGCGAAGATGACGATCTTCTCGCTTTGCGGGCGAAAGCCGAACTGATCCACCATGATCTGCTCGGTTACCCGCACTCCCCCGATGACCGGACCCACTTCTTCCTTGCCTGGCTGCTGCGCCCTCAGCACCCCGATCGCGACGAACATCAATACAACACCGGCCGGCAATATGGATTTCCTCATTGCGGGTATCCTTAAAAATCGGGGCCACCGCCTATTTTACCATACGCCCGCTTACCATCATGCTCATCCTTTCAGTGCAAAGGAGAAGGAACCCGAATCCCTTTGAGCAGATCAAGATCAAGAAGCCCTCCCGCGAGCAGGTTGCCGCAGGGCGCCGGACCTTGAACGAGAAGGAGATCGAGGCGCTCCTGAAGGCGGCGGCTCAGATGGATGAGGGGGCCAAGGACGGCAACGCCAATCTGGAGAAGCACACACTCACCCTGGCGCGCGTTCGGATGTGGAAGCCCACGGCCGGCAGCGGCAGCATCCCGATGACCCCCTACGTGCGCGCCCTTCCTGAGCGGCTGCAAAAAGACCAGTCGGGCCGATCGGCTTTCGTCTTTGCCCGTCATGATGGCAGACCCTGCCGGATTGACATCCTGGAGAAGCTCAAGCTCATCCAGGCGAAGGCGGACCTCGGTTTCAGCTCCTTACAGAATAAGAATCCAGCCGTCCGGAGGAGCAAAGTTATCGTTGGCCGTGGGGGTGGTCAAGGTCGTCAGTACGCCGCTGCCGTTGTAGTACTGCAATGTCGTGCATTGGCTGCACGCCACGCCGAACGTAACGCCGCTCCCCTGCGGATACCCCACGTTCACCGTCCCCAGCGTCCACGCGGCGATGTCCGAGTTGACGAACGATGGCGACGTCTTGCTCCCGTCCGTGATCGTGAAGGTCCCGATGTTGTCATGGCTGGAGAAGTCGCCCGCCACGTTCGGCAGGCCGCTCACGCCGCTTTCTACGCCGGCGTACACTTCCGAGTTGGCCATCACTCCAATAATGATGGCCCGCATGTCGCCATCCGACGACAACGTGCTGTAGCTCATCGTCCCGCCGACCGACATTGTGCCCAGGACGGGGGCAGGAGGTAGGTACTCGCTGATCAGAGTGAGCCCCGTGTAGTCCATATCGCCGCCGACGCTCAGACTGGTGATGGCGCCGGTGTGGATCAAGACCAGGCTGCCGCTTGTGCCCAGCAAGCCGCCGGAGACGCTCATCTTTCCGATGCTCGCGGCCTCCACGCTTGCGCCGGCGGACACGTTTCCGCCGACCCCGCTTGACGCGCTGACGCTGAGCGTTCCGAGGTTGCCGCCCACGTTCACCGAGGCGCCCATGTCCCCGCCGGTCAGGCTGATCCCGGCGATATTGCCGCGCGCGGAGACGTCGCCGCTGAGGCCGCCCCCGGTGACTTTGACCGCGCCAATGCTGCCGTAGTTCGTCCAGAAATGCCCGCTCATGCCGCCGCCGGTGACTGTGATCGCGCCGATGTTGCCGTATTCCGCCGAGACAGTTCCAGTGAGGCCGCCCCCCGTGACCGTAATTCCGCCGACACTGCCCTCCGCCCCGACCTCTCCATCGAAGCCGCCGCCGCTGACCGTAAGCCCGGCGACATTGCCGCTGTCCTTGGCGGAGACCTCGCCGCCGAAACTGCCCCCGCTGACCTTGATCGCGCCCACATCGCCGTAGACCGATTCCACTTCCCCGTTGAGGCTGCCGCCGGTGATTGCGACCCCGGCGACATTGCCGTACCCCGCCGCGACGTATCCGCCGGAGCTGAGGCTGCCGCCGGTGATTGTAACGGCGCCGACATCGCCGGAGTCGTCCGTGTACACGCTCCCGCTGAGGCTTCCGCCTTTGATTGTGACCGCGCCGATATCGCCGGAGTCCTCCGTGTACACTTTTCCGCTGAGGCTTCCGCCGCCGGTGATTGAAATCGCGCCGATGCTGTTGTAGAACGTGTAGACCTCGCCGCTGAGGCTTCCGCCGCCGGTGATCGTCACCGCCCCGATCGCGCCGGCCTCCTGCGCATAGACCTTGCCGCTGAGGCTCCCGCCGCTGATTGAGACCGCTCCGATACTGCCGTACCTTCCTGTGTAGACGTCCCCGCTCAGGTCGCCGCCGCTGACCGAGACTGCGCCGATGTTGCCGTACCAGGCGTCAACGTCGCCGCTGAGGCCGCCGCCGGTGATTGAGATCGCGCCGATATTGCCGGAGTCGTTGGTGTACACCGTGCCGTTGAGGCTCCCGCCGGTGATCGTGACCGCACCGATGTCGCCGGACGCCTCCGTCTCCACGACCCCGCTGAGGCCGCCGCCTTTGATCGTGACCGCCCCGATATCGCCGTAATCCGTCTCGACATTTCCGCCGAGACTCCCGCCGGTAATGGTCACCGCACCGATACTGCCTGCATCCGTTTCGACCTCGCCGCCGGAGCTGAGGCCGCCGCCGGTGATGGTGACCGTGCCGATACTGCCGTAGTCATTCACCTCGACTTCCCCGCTGAGATTGCCGGTCTTGATTATGATCGCGCCGATATTGCCCGCTTTACGTACGTAGACGTCCCCGCTCAGGTCGCCGCGGCTGACCGAGATCGCGCCGATATTGCCGTAATACCACGTCTCGACTGTCCCGCTGAGGTTGCCGCTGCTGACCGTAATCACGCCGATATTGCCGTAATCCGTCTCGACTTCCCCGCTGAGGCTGCCGTCGGTGACCGTGACGGCGCCGATATTGCCGGAAACCGTCTCGAGTTTCCCGCTGAGGTCGCCGCCGGTGACCGTGACGGCGCCGATATTGCCCGATGCCGCCTCGATGTACCCGCTGCTGAGGTTGCCGCCGGTCACTTTGATCGCGCCGATCGAGCCGTATTCTGAAGAGACATCCCCGCTGAGGCTGCCGCCGGTGACCGTGATGTTGCCGATGCTGCCATATACGTACAGGCCCGCCGCGAGGTCGCCGTCGGTGATCTTGGTGACGCCCAGCGCCGGCGCGGTAATCGAGCTGGCGGAACCCTCCCAGGTGGCCGCCGTGAGCGAGGAGATCACGTTGCCGCACGTCAGCTTTTCGTACTCGACCTGATTGAACGTGAGCGCCGTCTTGCCGGCAGTCGTCCCGCCGAGCGTGATCCCGCCATCGTCGTACAGGTTGTTCAGTGTGAGCGCCCCGAGCCCGCCGCTGACGTTCATGCCGCCGGTCAGGTTCACTTCTTTGCCCGTGAAACTCCCCAGAGGGCCGCTGACGGTGATGTTATTCAGGGTGATCTGCCCGCTGCTGCCAGGTGGGCTCCCCGGCTTCGTCGTGGTTACCGTCACTGCGGAGGCGGACGTCGTGCCCGTCAGACTCACATCCCATTCGCCCGCGTCGGGGGTTACCGTCCCCACGCCTGGACCGGCCAGGGAGAATATGGCCTTTGTGCCGTCGCTTGTAGTGACCGTTCCAAACACGCCCGCCGACAGAAGAAGCCGCGGCTCCAGCTTCTCCAGGTTAAGATGGGTCCTCTCGCGGACGCGCCCGGCGAGTCTGGTCTTGAACGCGCGCATTGCCGACCTCCTTCTCTCCCCACATTGCTGCTGGCGCTCCCTGTGCGCCACTCCGCTGGTTCAGCCGATAAGAGATAGCCCCACGCGGAAAGTCTGGAGGCCGCCCCCATGCCCGTTCTCGGCTGATGCCTTTCCTTGCGGCAACTTATACACTGCGCTCGGCCCGGTGTCAAACCAGCATGTGAGAGAAAAAAGGCCAGTTGCCTCCGTCCGAGTTGGATGGTACGAAAGCACAGTGGTTGGTGTCGTGCGTTTCCCATCCCTTTCGGAAGGAGGACTGGCCGTGGGTGATTATATCGCCCTCATGCCGGCAACAATCCGACCGGCGGGATGGGTCCAGTTCACGGTGCGTCCTTGATATATACCGCCTCGGCCGTCGTGGCCGCCTCCATCGTGAACGTGATCGCCTTCTCCCCGGCAGGCTGCGCCGCGCCGTTCACCGTCCACTGCGAGAAAATCTACCCGGCCGGGTCCGTCCCCGGCGCTTGCAGGTTCACGCTTACCCGTACCCGACGCCGGGAATCAGACTCGTTAAGAAAAATTGATCGGGGCGGGCGCCGTCCATGAGTAAGCCTCGTGGCAAGCCGGGTGCGGTGACGTTCGAGCAGTTCGAACTGTTCGCGCGAGAAATCGGACAGCAAGTCATTTTTGTCCTGAATCTGGAATCCTCAAGCCTCATCCTGACCTTGAACCCTCACTTATCCGGGGGCTCTTGTCTAACCTTCACAACAATTGCCTTTGCAGCAAAACGCTGCCAGTAGTTGGACTCCTGGCGTCATTTAGGAAAATTCCCAAGCTTGCAACCGGAGCCCGTGTTGAGATTCCACAACATCCCTCTCGCGTTGTGAAGACTCTACACTCGGTACTGACCTGTCGTTGTTGTCGTAATTCACTTTGTGATAATAGTTAAGACTTCCGTCAACTTTACCCCTGCTGCTGCGTCGTTCTTAGTATTTCCGGCATCCGCTTTGCTAATTCTCAGAGGGGTCTAGATTCCAATCCCGCACAGTTTGAAAATGGAAGGGGGAGGTGTGTAACAAGAAGGATTAACGGAATTGGCGGTGCAATGGGAACCGCGGGGTCTTTATTGGGGGGGTTAGCATGAACGTACGTCGTTTTACGATAGTCGTATTTGCTGCCAGCCTTTTTCTCTTCTCACGCGTTGGGTTGGCTGTCGTGTACAGCGTAGACGAAACGACGATTGCGCCCTTTGGAGACGTGGATCAGACCCAGGTCGGTCCGGATTGCCCAACGGGCGGGAATAATTACTGCGCTCCGACTGCGACGATCAACTCATTCGCTTGGCTGGAAGGCGCCTATCCCGGCACCTACGGCAATTCGCTGGAGGGAGGACAAGCATCTTGGGCGGCAGCCGGGTCGCTGTTGGCGAGCGCCGCCTTCATGAACACAACTCCGTGTGGCGGAACGACGGTGGCCAACTGGATCGATGGCAAGTACAACTATATCGAGACGTACGCGCCGGGCAGCACGGTCTTTGAAGGAGAGTCTTCGGTCGGCACCGGTGGCCAGCCCTGGGTGCAGGCGGGGAACCCAACCGCCGCGTTCCTGTTACAGATGTTGCAGCAGGGAGAAGACGTGGAGCTCGCAATTTTTCCCGCCGCGGGGATCGGGCACGTCTTAACCCTCTCGAGCATTGACTGGGACAACGTGGCCGGCAACGACGTATTTAATCCGGGGAACGGTGATACGCTCAGTATTGACGGCGTAGACCCGGCCGGCGACGGAGTCACTGCGGGAACATTTGATTTAGACCTGGGCCTGACCGTCGGGGGTGAACTCACGATTACCGGCGGCGACGGCGGCGCATATAACGGGTACGACATAGGCGCAGCCCTGGCCGAAAGCCCGTGCCCTGAGCCGGCGACCTTGAGTCTTTTCTTTGCGGGCTTCGGGGTGATCGCGGCGTTGCGCCGAACTCGACGCAAGGCCGCGTGAAGGCCGATCAGCCGCAGGCGCAGCGGCGTGGCGGCCAATTCACAAGATCCGGATTTGCCGGGTACGGAAATTCAGTTCGCCGCGGGGAACGCCTTCATGGCGGCTTGCCGGCGTTCTCCGCGGCGAATGCGTCCTGACATGCGCATCAGCCTCTCACGCTGAGGCGGCGCTCGGACATGAGCAAGCCTCGTGTCAAGCCGCGTCAGCGCGATCACCGGCAACGTGACGGGATAGTTTTCCGAGAACGATGCTGCCGGTGTCGTCCGACCCGGTCGCCTATTCTCCGGCCTTGGGGAGCGCCGCTTTCGCCTCCGACTTTGCCTGGAGATTCTTCGTGAGCGCGGCGGCCAGTCCCTGGAACGCGCCGAGGTCGCCGCCGGCGACGAGAATGTCCGGAACGATCTTGATTTTCTCTTTCGCCAGCTCTTTGCTGATGTTGACCAGCGCCGTAGGTATCTGGCCGAGGGCATTGACCTGGGCCGTATAGGCTTCCGCGTTGGCCATGCCGATCGCCTTGGTCTTGAACGCTTCCGCTTCTCCGGTCTGCCTGATGTAAGACGCTTCGCCGTCCGCCTGCGCCTTCTTCGCATTCGCGTTGTTCCGCTCGATGTTGATGTTGACTTCGGACTTGGCCAGAGATGTCTGCATGTCCGCCGTTCCTCTGGATTTCTCGGTCTCGATCCTCTGGTCCTGCGCCTCGCGCTGCTTCTTGAAGGTCTCGATTTCCTGGTTGGCGATCTCACGGGCCGTCAGCACGGTGACGATCTGCTCGGGAAGAACAACGTCCTGAATGTAAACGCCCTTCGTCTCGACGCCGTACTCGTCCAGCTTGTTCTTGATGTGGCGGAATGCCTCTTCCTGAACGGCTTGGCGCGTCTCGATGAACTTGACGGCAGGCAGCGCCTGAAGCCGGTCCCTGAAGTGATTGCCGACCGCCGCCTGGAGGACCTCATTGACGAGATTCTGCATGGTGCCGACCATCGAGATGACCCACGGCGTCTTCACGTCCGGGACGTGGATCTGCACCTGCAAGTCAATCTGGAATTCGAACCCTTCGCGGCTCTTCGCCCGAATGGATTCGAGCCTGGCGTCCAGGTGATGGGCCTCGGACACCGCTTCAGCCCAGTTCAACGTGAGGATCGCCGTCGGCACAATCTCCCACTGGTAGCAACGCGGGTTGATGGGGTACTTGCCGGTTCGCAGCGGTTCCTCCCAGATGCCGCGATGGCCCGGCTTCACCAGCGAGCCGAACTTGAACTCTAACCCGGAGGTGTCCTCCGTCGGCAGCCCGACGTACGACTTGATCACCGCCGCCTGTCCTTGCTCCACAACCAGCATGAAAGCCAATTCGACCTTCACGAGGAACGGGTTCAGGTTGTAGGCCCCGTAAAGCAGTGGATCGTACTGAAGGCCGATCCGGCCTCCGTTATCGAGAAAAGCCTGGAGGTCCTGGTAGTTGTTGTGCAAGTTGTTCTTGGTGCCGAGGGCGACTTCAATTAGGTGATTGTTGTTCGTCCCTGCTTTTTCCAGCGTCTCGACGTCCGCGAAACCTCCGATCCTGCTTGCGATGTCGCCCGCTGCCAGCGGCGGGCCTTCCATGACCGTGATAATCCCGATGGTATCTCTCACCCTGCCGCTGGTGTCCGGCTGAGGCTCGATCCGCACGACCTCAAGCTGCGAAGGGTTCAGCCCGAAGGATTTTGGAGTCAGTCTTTCTCTCGCAGCCATCCTCTGGATGTCCGGTGAGATCGGCTCGCCGTAGACATTGGCCTTGGTGATGACCAGGAATGCGACCGGGTGGATCGGCGCCAGTGTTCCCGGAGGAAGGACCGGCCGCTGGACGCCTTTCTGACCGCCCTTCTCGATGAAGTTCTTCAGGTCCGTGTAGTTGCCGAACTCCTTCCTGTAAACGGCGGACTTCGCTCCAATGGGAAGCGGCTCGCCGACTTGCGCAATCACCACGCCCAACTCGCCGGCCGGCACCTGCACCCAGGGATATTTGACAACCTTGTAAACCACCCAGAACTTCCACCTCCAGCCTGGCATCAAGAGCTCCGCCTGATATCCAGCCTCTCCTTCGAAAGCAATCGGACAGTCCGTCGAGAGCTTCTTTCTCGAGAATCTCTTGATGACCAGCCCGACTTCGGTAGGCCCGATGACTCTGATGGAGGGCAGGACGACGCAGAAGAAGAGGACAATTGCTACAAGAATGACCGGCCAGAGCAGCGAGGACTGAGTTGCTAGTTCTGTGTGCATCTCTCTCCTCCTTCTCAAAATATCAATGGAGAAATCCGCCTGTGCAACCCGCAATTTGCCCTTGGATCGCCCTCTACGCGAGAATGAGGCGTCAAGCGTCGTATTCTGACCACTCGGGTCGCCTGCGTCAAGTTACCATGTGCGAAGAAAGCGGCCAGTTGCCTCGGTCCGAATCGGGTGGTAGGGAAGTGCAGCATTTCGCAAGTCCAGTCGGACTTGTAAAATGCTGCACTTAGCGGATAATACGGGAAGTCACGCACAGAATTTCCAACCGGTGGTGAGCGCCGATGAGAAACTCAGTTAGCGCCGCCCGGGTCCTCGCAGTCGCGCTGGCGGTCCTCGTCCGCCCCGCCGTGGGCGAGACGCGGAACTGCACGGTCTTCCGCGCGAAGACGCCGCCCCGGCTCGACGCCTGTTTCGATGACGCATGCT
>Ga0181521_10007631_pt1 | contig 11333 bp, 18 predicted proteins | sample PEATcosm2014_Bin_32_FD_119764 | JGI IMG/M metagenome (GOLD analysis project Ga0181521, IMG submission 119764) | Peatland microbial communities from MTU Mesocosm Facility, Houghton, MI, USA - PEATcosm2014_Bin02_60_metaG | ecosystem: Environmental > Terrestrial > Soil > Wetlands > Peat | place... | reverse complement strand
CTACAAGCTGAGCGCCCCGACTTCGAGTGCCGAGAGCGACGCCACTGTCACTGTCGCACAGCGCGCAGCCCCCGGCACGACTGCCTGGCCGGGTGGCAAGCCGGGGGAGTGGTCGTATCGACTTACCTACAGCGATGGTTTGAGAGTGGAGTGGCTTGTGCGAGGCAACCTGTTGGAGGACTGCTGGCGGGTTCGCAAGTCGAAGTGGCGGTGTAGCGTGGGCAACTACCCAGGGGATGTCGGCATCGGCTACACCATCGCGACCATTCCCTATCTTCCCGGTATGGCCTTCATGTCGCTGAGCATCGCCCTCGAAGCCATGCCGCCGCATGCTTCGTTAGCTCTCCACTCAGAGCTATCGAGCTTCGGACCCTTGACCTGTGTGCGCGATGACGACGGCACCTGGTGTCTGATGCAAGACGGGCATCTTGTCAACTGGACCGGGCTGGGGTTTGTTGGGTACTCGTGGACTAAGGCCAGTCTCGTTAGCGAGCAACCGACTGCCCCTGCGACGGACTTCACACTCTCAGGAGTCCCCAGAGGGCCTTGGCTGCTACCACCAGGGTGAGCGACATCGAATCCCGCATGAACGTCGATGAAGCTGGGAACGGCGTGGTAGCCAGGGCCATCCTGTACTCGTTACATCCGGCGTGATGCGGTCTGCCGCTCTCTGAGAGGATGAACCTGTGGAAGTGCCTATCTGGTTGGAACGTGCCTTCTTCGTGCTTCGAGTCGGAACGCAACGCGGGCCAGGCGATAGATTTCGCCACCATCCTGGAGAGGCAAGAACCGGTGACCGCGCCGCGACCCAGGACGAGTGCCGCGAGAGACAGGTGTAGGTAAGGTCCACCTGCTCGCTTGGAGCATGACGTTGGAGCAGCAAGATGAGCGCCCCGAAACTGTTGAACACGCGGGGATAACGGGGGGATTTTGGTCGGACGCTCGGGGGAAATCGCCAACTGGGGTGGGTTATACCCAGCCAAGGGTTTACCGTCGAAGCCTGGCCAGTTGGTGTGGGAACCGACTCGGGGGCCCGCTCCGGGTCGGTTTACCCCCCGCCCCTCTCGCCCACGTTGATTAGGTCTCCGTCGAGGTCCAGGCGTCCGTCGCTCGGAACCAACAGCGCCTCTAGCCCCTCGCAGTTGAGCAGCGCCTCGGCCCCCGCGTTCGTGGTCGCGACGATTGTGCTGTCGAAGTCAATCTCGGTTGCGACCACCCAGGCCCGGTCCTCCGGCCACCACAACTGCGGCGTGAGTCCGAGCCTCGGCCAGGGGTAGGGGCCAAGGGGCTGGCGGTACAGGTCACAAGCGACCCCAATCGGTCCGCGACCGAGCAGGTAGCTCCGGTGGGGATGTTCGAAGCGCGGCAGCAGAGCTACCTGTCGTTGAAACTCAGCAACCTCGGCTTCGATGGCGTCAGGTCCGTCATCAGAATGGTGAACTGCTTTCAACCCGGACCAGCCACCGCCGAGGACGCCCCAACCTTCCCACAGGGCGAAATAGCAAGCCGTTGGGGTCCCGGTCAGCCCGGCAAGCTGTCGAACGAGCAGTTCACAGACCCCTGGGATAAGGGTTCCTTTGAAGGGAGCTTGCTCGAAGGGCGGTGGCCCCCAGAGGGACCTTGCCGGAACCGACAGCCGTTCGAACTGGGCCAGTGGGTGGTACTTGCGCCCACTCCAATGGGCGACCTCCCGCCAGGTTACGGTCTCAAAGGGAGCCGGGGCACCCGCGGGGTGAAAGACGCGGACGTAGGCGTCGAAGCCTACGGGCACGATGCTGGTGACGGGCGTGCCCACCTCGGTTCCCCACGGAAGAAGGCGTGGCCCTATCCACTCCGCAACCCTGAGGTCCTGACATGGCGCGAAGTCGTGCGGCCACATGCAAGGCATGGTACGGCGACCTGGCGACCGACGTTCCAGGGACGGACTATGAGGCAGGGCCGCTGACAGATGGGGCTTGTTCGAAGTCCGCGAAAAGTCCGCGTTGCCGGTGACAAACGCGGTCAAATCCGGGCAAGGGCAGAAAGCGAAATAGCAATCCACCTGGGCTTTAGTGCAGTGCCGCAGGTCACGACATACCCCTGTACATCCCTCTCAAGGTGGAGACACGGGTTCGAATCCCGTTGGGGCTACCAGCGCGGTCTGTGCCAGGCGCTCGCCCGCGAGAGCTACACGGTGACGACGTCGACGAGTTTCTCGAGTCCCCGAAAGTCAGCGGGGTTCCGTGTGTACAGAGGCAACTCGGCGGCGCACGCCGTTGCTGCGATCAGGAGGTCTACGGCACGAGCACCGCGGGCCTTGCGCCCTTTCGCGACGACGGCCGCATAGATCCGCCCGTACGCGCGGGCCGCCTCACCATCGAAGGGGAGGGAGTCGAATGCCGCTTCGGCACGCTGAAGCCGATCTTGCCGCCGCGCTCGCTCCTCGGAGTCGGAGGTGGCGTGGGGTCCGGCGGCCAGTTCGGCCATTGTGATGGCGCTGATAGCAACCTCGATCGGAAGCGAGGTCACTTCAATCTGCTCGAGTTCCACGACAACCGAGGTGTCGAGGAGACCGCGGGGACGGCGCGCGTCAGGCACGGGGTCGAGCGCTCTGCGAAGCGACTTCATCAAGATCGGCACGAAGCTTGGCGAGGTCGACGGCAGGTGCACCCTGGAACAGGGCGCGCGCCGCCTCTGCAGTCACAAATCGATGCCTCCTCAAGGGCGCGAGTTCTCCGACTGGGGTTCCGTTTCGAGTCACGACAAACGTCTCACCCTTGTCTAGGCGACGCATAATCTCGCCGCTCTCGTTGCGCAGTTCTCGCTGGGAGATTTCTCTGGTCACGCTGACAGTGTAGCACGCCATGCTACGGGGAGCTCGTTTCGGGAATGGTCTCTCCGGTGCGCCCGTGGCCCCTCCGACAAAGGGGCCGTCTCCGGCTGCCATCTGGGTGGGCGAACAAGTCGGGGCTGTCGGGGCACTCGTAACGAACGCGCCCGTGCAGATGTTCTCACACTGGTCCGGTCGAACTTCTGGCCGTGCTGGGGGAGGTACCGCTCGACGGCCTCGTTAGACATATTCGCCAAGGCAGGAACCGAGCTTGAAGGCGACGATGGTGGCAGTCTGTTTGGTGCCTTCGGCCACGTCCTGGTCCGGGGCGACGTACTCGCTTACGCCTGTTCCGATGGCCCTTGGCGTGCCCCAGGACTTCCAGACGATGTGGGTGACAAGCCCGGTCGGGTCGCCGCCGTTGTAGAACTCGGATGGCCTAACCTCGCTGAATCCTTTTGCCTTGGGCGAAGATGCCCTCCAGGAGGCCGAGCGTTGGTTTCGATGCGGTAGTCGTGGTGGTAGTCGTTGTGCTCAGCGTTGTCGTCGTCGCGGATGTGGTGGTCGTCGCAGTCGCCTGCCCGGTCGGCCAGCCCGCAATCACCAGCGCGCTCATAACCATCAGCCACAGCCACGACGCGTGTCTTGTCGTCACCCACCGCCGGTATATCGCGGCCACGACGCCGTGACAGGACGCGTGTCTGCTCAGCGCCGACGGGCCTTGTGGCGACCGGTATCGCGGCCATGACCTCATCCACATAGGGCGGAGACCCGGCTCGCTGACCCCCGGTCACCTCTAGCCAAGGGCAACTCAGTGCGCTCATAATTCTCTCTACGGTGCATGGCCCCCCGGCTTCCCTCGCAAGGCGTCAGGGGCCGTGCATCAATTTGTCGGCACGGGTCTGTCAGTACTTGAGCGGAGCCGAGGTGTTCGTGGTTCTGCTCGTCCCCGCGTGACGGGCCGTCAAGCTAGTGGCCGGGGCCTGGCGTGCCGCGGCGGGCATCGTTGCTGCGCCAGCCGTCCGCGTACAACGACAGCGCCTGAGCGCAGAATGGGTGGAGGTGCACGGCCTGTCGTGTTCTGCGTCCCCCCCAACGGCAGGGGGTCGTGCCCCACGAACCGACTCGACGAGCGCGGTGGCAACACGGTGACCGCTGCACAGTTGGCGAACAGATTTCATTTGCCACAGGTCGTCTTTGGGTGTTCCATTGCATTGTTGGGTTCGGCTCGCTTCGTTCGCCGACAGACCTAGCGGACGCTTAGGGTCGTTCGGGGGACCCTTCAGGTGTCGACGGTCAGGTCGACGGAGTTGAAGATGACGGGGGGCCGTTCGGCCCGGCCGTCGGCGTCCGTCGGTTCGATACACCTGCCGCTACCAAACCCGAGGCGCATCACGACCACGACACCGCGACTGGGATGCGTGGCGACGCCGTCAAGCCCCTAGAGGGGCCTCGCGATAGACCTCGACAACCGGAGGCTTAGCGAGCAAGGTCCGCCATCGCGCAAGGAACTGCGCCATGGTGGGGTCGGACCGAGTGCGCTCGTCGTCTTCGTGGTAAGTGCGCTCGTCGATGTACTCGATTTGCTCGATGAAGCGTTCCGGCTCCGTGTCCTTCGACAAGAGACCGTGTCCTACCGGCTCGCCTCACGCCGGAAGGACACGAGCTCGCCGTCCTCTGCACCGGGCGGGCTCGCGCCCTCAACCGCGAGTTTTTCGCCAGCGTCGAGGCCCAACTACTGCACGACGCGCTGAGAACCCTGACCGCCAAGGCGCGACAACGGCGCTCCAACTGAGATAAGAATCGGCTGCGGTTCTCAGTTCCCGCAAACTGGCCGGTCAATCGGACCGAGGTGACGCCTGGTCTAGGAGCCATTTGCCGCGTACAGGGCGTGGCATACTCGGCTACGACAGTGACCCTGAGCACCGATGCGCGTCCCGTGCTCCTTCCGCCTTGCCCCCTCATTCCACCGACTCCCCAGCTGCCGGAGAACGGGGTCCAGGTCGATTCGGGCTTGCGTACCGAGCCGACGGTGACACTCTCCCTTTCGGCTCACTGCCTCGTCCTCCAAGGTTTGACGGCGTGTCCGGCAACTTCGCCCGCGTACTCCATCCTCGTCCTGAGGGTAAACGTGGCAGGGCGCAGCAAGCCGGTCTTCGCCTCCATCGGGTTGACCGGGAACGGCATGGTCGCGAGGACCATCTTGGATTCGGTGCGGGCGGCGTGATGGGACCGGGGCCACGTCCACGCGTCCTAGCCTTTGAGGTCTCGTGACAGCGGCGCGGGAGGGCAGACCCTGACGCGAGGCAGCGACTCGGAGGATTGTCATGAGCGATTACCCAGCGAATTTCGAACCTAACCTGAAGAAGTTAACAGTCACGCTTCGTCTTCCGATGGTTTCTCTCAAGTTGCGGCGTTGGAACGGTCCCTCGCTTCAGCATGGCTTCGGGAACAAGCCGCTGGTTGAACTCGATGCCACCGGGATGTTCGCCGGGCTAGCGATTCAGCGCATGGCGGAGGCGGCGGGCTGGTCGGCCAGATGGGTCTGTACCTTCGGCAGCAAGGCGGAGGGACCTCGCTACCTGCGGAGCTGGTCTGACGCGCGGCTTGACGACCAATGGAGCGTGCCACTGGACGCCGAGCGAGATGTCTTGCTCGCCCGGATTGCGAAGGCGCAGTGGGAGTTTGACGAGGGGTAACACGCGGAGGTCCAATGAGAGCCAGAGGCCGGTTGTTTGCCGGGGACGAGGTGCAGGCGAACAACGTTGCGGAATACCCGGACCTGGCCTTTCCGACGTAACGAGCACTGTGGAGAGTGAGTCGACGGCGAGTACGTCATCCGACGAGTCTCCGTCCCGGAGGCACATGTTGAGTATGACCAGCACCTAATCAATGACTTCGAGGTCGATCCGGTGACCGCGGTCGTGACCATGACCGACACCGCGCCCGAGTCACCAGCCAGACCGCCACTCCCACCGGGGTCGGAGTCGTTCGAAGTCTGGGAGGTAAGCGCCCCGCGCTCCAACGACCACTTAGAGAACCACGACGGGTTAGCGCGAGTCCACCCTCGGGTTCTGGTGCCGTCCTGCGCTCCCGTAGTGCTGGGCAGACAGAGGGGTACGGGGATGGCGATAGCCGTGCCGTCGACGTAGTGGGTCCTCTACAACTCTTCGGTGTGCATGGCCCGGCCGTTCTAGGAACGGGAGAGGCGGCATACTTGAAGCCCGTCAAGAGGTCTTGAAAGGGGGGCCGACACGTGAAACTCAGGCGTGGGACCTATACGCCATACAGCCTCGGATGTGCTGTTGCCTGGGCCGTCCTGCTAGCTGTTACTGCCGCTCGGAAAGGCAAACGCGACATGTGCACCGTGCTCTTGGTGTTCTGTGGATGGGTAATCGCGTAGGTCTCCATACCATCGCCAGGGCCGTCTATCCGCCGCCCAGACAGCGTCTGTGGAGAAGGCAATACCCTGAGGAAGGGTGAAGGCGCACCCGATTCGTCTGTCGGCCGTCGCAGGCATATCTTCGTGTTCGTGTCGACTCCTAGATGAAACAGGGTCATGAACCGGGCGCGCAGAACCCGCAGCGCCACGGCGGTCCGATTTGCCCCGCCCAGGAGTCGATTTCCCCGAACGTGTCGGCGCAGACCTTCTGGTAGTTCACAGTCCAGTTGGTACCCGATGCCCTGCTGATGGTCCAACACGTTGCCCGGTGCAGGGTCAGGGAAGATGGTCGGGGTGGCCGCTCGCAGTTCAGGACGAACCCGTCTGGATGAGTAGCTAGCCAGGCAACGTAGCCCTGGTCGTTGTCCATGAACTCGATAATCACGTCCACGATTGTGACACCGGTAGCCCCGCAACGCGCAGGAGGTAAAGGTCCTAGCTCCACGTCTCGCGCCGGCGAGGGCGGTCACCCTCGTCCCAGTCACCCCTAGCGCGGGGCACCCCGTGAGCGCATACTTTTCGAACGGTGCACGGCTCCCAGCTTCCCTCGCAAGGCATCAGGGGGTCGTGCACCAATTTGTCGGCACGAGTGCGCCAGTACTTGAGCGCAGTCGGCGTGCTCGGAGTACTGCTGGTTCCTGTGTGCCGGGCCACGCGACCCGTGGCCGTGAGGCTTGCGGTGCCTTGGTGGGGTTCGTGCACCAGGCTTAGCACTGTGCCAGCCGCCCGTTGTGTAGGGCTAGCGCCCGCGCCCAGAATTGAGGAAGGTGCACGACCCTCTCTGCCTTGTGTCCCCCCCAACGGCGGGGGGTCGTGCACCACCGCCAACTTGACGAGCGCGCTGACAACACCGTGACCACGCCAGGGTGCTGGATTTACTTTGTTGGGTCGGCTCGCTTCGTTCGCCGACAGACCTAGCGGACGCCTTGGGTCAGGTGGGGGAAGCCACGGTATCGGCGGTCGGGTCGGGACGGAGCGAGGATTGGGGGGCCGTTTGGCCCGGCCGTCGGCGTCTGTTGATCTAACGAGCAGTCTTGTCGGCATCCTTGGTGGTCTCGGTCCCGACGACCAGCTCTGTGGTAGAGACCTCGGGCGTGGCCAGCAAGGTCAACTCCAGGTTTGCGGCGAACTCGGCCATGAGCTTGCGTGACACGGCGTCTATCACACCCTTGGCGAACTGGGCGAGCCTGCCGTCGACGGAGATAACCGTAACGACTTGGACATTGGTGCCACTCGCTGAAGGGGAGAGGGTCGCTGTGACCACGGCGGTGCTTCTAGCTGGTCCATGGATTTCGCTACCTTCCGCCTTGAGGACTGCCTTGCGTACCTCCGCGTCCAGCAACAGAAAGCGGGCGATACCCTCGTACCACACCGTGACCGGCCCGACTTTGACTTTCGCGACGCCCTCGTACGTCTCGCCTTCGACCCGCAGAAGCCAGATTCCGGGCAAGTGGGCCGTGACCTTTTCGATGTCTGTCAGTACTGCCCATGCCTCGGCCACGGGCAGCGGAACCTCGAACTCGTCATGCAAGTCCATAGACGCAGGCCCCCAATTACCTTTGTCAACTGCAAGGGCCTGGCACGCTATTCCCGTGACGGTCCGGGAGGACAGACTTCACCCTCGCAGGCGTCCCGAGAGGGCTTTCAGACTGCCGATGCCCCAGCAAGCGGGCGGTCAACGGCGCAACTCGCGCTTGTGAGGGCGCAAGGAGGCCCACAGTGACAGCAGCACAATGAGAGCTGGGACCATAAGGTACATCGAGCACCCGAAGCACCCGGCGCTCCCGACGCGGGCCGTACGGTAGGCGACGCGACGGGCACGACGGGCCGCAAACCGGCGGGTCCGGCGGGCGGCGTGGTGACGCGTCAAGGTGGGCACCTTGAAAGAGCCAGAGCCCTCTCGCAGGTTCCCGCGGCGTGACCGTTCTCGTTGATGCTCATTTCGTCCGCTCCATGGCAACTGTACCGGTGCCCTTGGTGACTGACTGGGCTCTCAATCTCGGCGCTTGTCCTCACGACGATCCGGTCGGTCGCCACATCCGTCCGGAAACGGCCGGACAAACCGCCCCGGCGGTTTCGTGCGAATCGGCTCAGCCTGTTTGGTGGCATGATCGGGGTGACGGAGGTCACCATGATCGAGCGAGAAGCAGTGCAGCGGGGAAGTGGGCTCACGAGCCAGGACAACGGTTCCGGTGATGCGAGCGACCAGGACCTGTGTGGCCTGGCGCGCGTGTCCAAGGCGATCAGTTTGGCATTCAGCGGCGGGATCGTGGTCGTGCTCGGACGTATGGCGGCGACGGGACGCCTGCCGAGGAACATGTTTGCCGGCATCCGCCTGCCGTCGACCCTGCGTAGTGATGAAGCCTGGGACGCCGGGCATCGGGCCGCTGCCTCGGCGATGACTATCGCGGGGTGCGGTCCCGTCCTTGCCGCGGTCGTCGCCGCCGCGTCCAGTCCCGGTCCCAGGGCGCGGACGGTCTTGTCCCGTATCGCCACTGCTTGGCTCCTTGGCTGGCTTGGCTTGGCGACGATCCAGGCGAACCGCGCAGCCCGGGCGACAATCATCAGCTGAGGTCGCAGCCCTTGCAGGGGTGACCAGCAGTGCCCATCGCCACGGGGAACGCGACGGCCGTCAAGGGAGCGGGTTTTCGCTGTAGCAGACCCGGCCGGCGACTCGCCTATTCGTCAGGTGCGGCTGTCCCGCTGGTCTACGTGGCAGGTCGGTGCGGCGTGCTGGGCTCGTTGCGGTCCTAAGGCCGGAAGTACTTGCCCTGAGCTACAGGCGCTGGTCCGGTCAGGTTCTTCGTGATCGCACTGGTCATCGGGTTCAGTCGGCCGATGTAGTTGGCGGGGAACCCGGGCCCTGGGCAGGTGTTTGGGGCGCCGTTGGCGTCACAGGGGGTGTCAGTCACGAACACCGGCCCCGCGGCGGAACGGGCCGGTGATCTCATAGATCGTGTCATTGGAGTTGTCGGTGGTGTAGATGGCGCCGGAGCTGTCGCAGGCCCAGGCGGTGTCGTCCCCAGAGTCAGACAGCTGCAAGACCGAGACAGTCCGATGGGGTTCCGTCAGCGTCGTGAACGAAGATCTGCTGTTTGTCACCCTGGCTGGTCAGCATGAAGTCACCTGCGAACCGGGTTGCGAAAGCTGGCACGTCCTCGTTTGAGTCCGGGTCGGTGAGCGCCAGCCGCTCGACCTCGCAGTGGGTTGCGCGGTTCATGTTGGCGATCGTCGCCGTGGCTCCGTCGAACAAGGGCGGGTGAACCGTGGCGACTCAGGCCTCGGCGTCTAAGACGACCCGTTGGTGAACGGGCTCAGACCTCGCGGTGAACGGAACATGAGCACTCCTTGATCGGAAGGGTCGCCGGTCTTGTCGTGGGAGCCCGGCTTGACGTTCGGGAACGGCGAGTCCGCATCGGCACGTCGCGTACCCTCGGTGACGGCTGCGAAAGCCCTCTTCGTGGCGCAGGTACATCGAACTGACGGGTCGGAGGCTGGGCACAACAAGTCGGCGCTGGAAGACCCAGATGAGAACTAGGGCTGCTATTGGTGGGCTGCGCTTGCTTGCAGGTCGATGCGCATGGCGACTCGCGGGCCGAAAGCGTCATCACCGACATCTCGCTCGTGATCGCGAATGGCCTGAAGTCCTGGCGACGGAGCTTCAACTACGCGAAAGCCGAGCCGGGCGTAGAAGGGTGCGTTCCACGGCACGTCTCGGAAGGTGGTCAAAGTCACGGCTGCTAGGCCATTCAGCTGCGCCCAGTCGCAGACGGCCTCGACCAAAGCGCGCCCAAGGCCCCGTTTACCTTTCGATGGGAGTACCGAGAGCTGCCAGATATGGGCGAGACCATCGACAATCTCGACACAAGCGAACCCAACCGGTGGCGTCCCCGAGACGAGCACGACCGCGGCTTCGGCCAGGTGGTCTTCCTCGTCCGAGACGGCGAATGGCCCGATGCCGACCTCGGCGAATAGACCGTCCGCAGTCTTTTCGATCTCGCGCAGGACCTCGAACTCCGCAGGCTTCGCTACTCGAACCGCGTCAGCCGTCTCGCTCCTCACGCCGTCAGGCTAGAGCCGGTGGTCTGGAGTCGAGCGGGAACTTCGGGCCATCTCACGGTTTGCAGGCGCCAAGACCCAGGTCGGGTTCGACTCCAGGCCCGGCCCTGGGCCCGCAAGCACGCCCAGGACATCGCCGCGTTTGCCAACCACGCCCGTTTGTCGACGTCGTTCCGCATGCCTACACCGGCGAGATGCGCAGTTGGTCCGGGTGGTCCGCGTCACTTGTCGAAGGTCCTTCTGCCGCCTGGCCCGGCCCAGCGCAATGGCTTTGCCGGGCCTTGTGAACCGGGATGGGGTCTATCCGGGCGGGGCGAAGAACTCCAGGGCGATGTTGTCTGGGTCCCTGAACGACAAGCCCGAACCATAGGGCGCCTCGACGACACCGCCGTGCGCGATGTCAAGTGAGTTCAGCTGTGTTTCCCACTGAACGAGCTCAGCCCGATTCGCGCAACCGAACGCGACGTGGTCAAGCCCCGGCCTCAGCGCATCGAAGGACTCTGCACTCGACGGCTGGGCATGTTGGTGGATGCCGAACAGCGTGCCGCCGAGCAGCCACACGACGTGATGGAATGAGCCGGTGTCCTCGTCGAGCACGGGATCCATGCCGAACAATCGCTGATACCAGCGTCGGCTCCGATCAAGATCGGTGACCGTCACGGCAACATGATTAAGCCCGGGAAACTCGGCCATCACACCCCCCAAGAAAGAGTCACTGGAACATTGCCTTGCTTGGTCAGGAACCCTACTGGGGCAATTCCACTTGGACCAACCCCTGGGCTTCCCCTCACGCCAGTCCGGGATCGCACGGAACGCCCAGACTCAGCGCAGCGCGACCGCGCCCGGGTCAGCGATCCGCGCTTCGACGGTTGTACAAGGGCCCCCCGGGGGGCCACCCGGTGAAGCAGTAGGGGAGTGGGCAAGGCCACTGTTAGCTGAGGTGGCCTCAAGTCCCCGGCAGTTGAGCTTCGTGCCAGCGCAAGAACGTCGATCTGGCGCGTGCTCGGAACGACGGGCTTCGCG
>Ga0181521_10007630_pt1 | contig 11333 bp, 11 predicted proteins | sample PEATcosm2014_Bin_32_FD_119764 | JGI IMG/M metagenome (GOLD analysis project Ga0181521, IMG submission 119764) | Peatland microbial communities from MTU Mesocosm Facility, Houghton, MI, USA - PEATcosm2014_Bin02_60_metaG | ecosystem: Environmental > Terrestrial > Soil > Wetlands > Peat | place... | reverse complement strand
GCTACCCGACCAGTCATTGGGCCGGCAAATTCCCAACCGCAGCAGGCTCATCCCTAGAGCGGCGGCCGGCCCTTCATCCCACCGCGTGCAGTACCGCCATCGAATTCCCTTGAGCTTCGGGAACGTAACGTCCAGCGGCAGGCCGATCACACGAGTGGTGGAATGACAACGCCGGCGGGCGGTAAATATCGGTCTCCGAGCTCGCTTTCGTCCTGAGCGTACTTGAGCGAGTCGAACGCCTTGCCGAGAATTTCCCCGACTTTGAATGCTTCTGGACATTGTCTTAATTGCTCCATGATCGGATCGCTCGTATTGACGCGGCTGCGGGTAGTTTCTCCCAGCGCTCTGAGGACTCGTTTCGCGTCTTCAGCGGTGGTTCGACGGACTGCGGTAGCTCGATTCCTCCGAGTCATCGAAGTTCCCTTATCAACCTTTGGCCCCGATCGCGCGAACAAACTTGTAAACCAGTTTGCCAGCGACCGTTTCGGGTCCCTCGATCGCAGCCGTGGCGATTTCTGGATACAGATGCGTGTATGTGTCTCTCACCTGTTCAGGGGTCATGGTTTGCGTAGTGTCAGGCAGCTTGACCCCGTTGTAGAGAAATTCTCGTTCGAGGCGATGAACTTCCATAGTTGTTCCTTTCGATGATGTGGGTGATGTGGGCGCTGGCCCGAACGGGGACGCTCCCAACAACGATGAGATCGCACTTCTCCGACAACCCGGCTACTCGGCCAGATGGTCGCTTGATCCGGCAGCAGACGGCATCAGGGCAAGAGATCCTTGGGTCGAACGTGAACCATGAGTACTACAATGGTAGCCAAAAGGGCCAAAATGAGCAGAAGCACAATTAGCACCTTCCAGGTTTTCGAGCTTTTTCCGGATCAAGGTGCGGCCCGGAAGTACCTAGAGCGTCGCCTGTGGCCCGGCGGTGCCACGTGCCCGGAGTGCGGAAAGAGCGAACGAATCACGAGCCGCAAGGGAGACTTCTACCGCTGCAACGCCTGCAAGCTCGATTTCACGGTCCGTACAGGAACAATTTTCGAGCGGTCGCATGTACCCTTGCACAAGTGGCTTTATGCCATGTACCTGCTTGTCACGGCGCGCAAGGGAATCTCTTCTATCCAGATGGCGAAAGAGATCGGTATTACCCAGAAATCGGCGTGGTTCGTCCTTCACCGGCTCCGCGAGGCTTGTGGAGGCAAGGGCTGGGGGGAGGTCCAGCGCGCCCCGGTGGGCCCAGACAACACGGGGAGCTTCCACGCCGTCCTGAAGCGCGGGGTGTATGGCGTCTACCATTGTCCGAGCGCGAAGCATATGCCCCGTTACGTGAATGAGTTCACCTTCCGCTTGAATGACGGCCAGGTGAAGCGTCACACGCTGGAGCAACTTGACAGTTTCGTGGACGCAGTCGTTGGGAAGCGGATCACCTACAAGAATTTGACGAGCGCTGGATAGCCTCATCCCTTCTTGCCCGTAGCGTGGTGTGAGTGGCTGTATTTTCGGCTAACCGGACAATTGGACGAATCGTCAGTGGTCGTTTTCTGTCTTGACATCGAACAGGTTCCCGGTACTCGCGCCAACGCCTCCCCCTCCAGAGCCAGCTGTTGTTGCATGGGTTAGCTCGGAACTCGATTGTGAATCATCTGAGCTTTCTTTCGCGCTGGCCTCTGTCTGCACTCGCGTCGAGTTTGGAGCCGGACTTCTGTTGGACCCGCTGTGCGATTTCGAGTTCGTCGGTTTCCTGGCTGCTTCCCTTGCTGCTTTGGCGGCAGCCTCCATCTGTTCTTTCGCACTCTTCAAGGTTGAGGAGAGCCCCAGGTGAGCCTCCACAAACTCCACCAGTTGTCTCGGCAATTGTTCGTCAAGCTCCTTGGGAGTGCCGGTGACGCTCAGCGGTGTGGTAAGCGCGGCGCCATCATCGTGCTGATCAGATTTCAGGGGCTTTGGGATGACGATAACAGAAATCTGTTCGTCGCTCACACGCGACAAAGTGAGAAGCAATATTCGTTGCGCGAGCAACGGCATCAATTCTTGAAACATGGTTCTTACTCCTTAAACAGAAAGGTGGGGCTCCCGTCTGCGACCGCTAAAGCCCAAACGGAGGAGGCGGTTAGGTTGCTAGGGCGGGAGATTCGGTGGAGTGGGAAGTTCTGCGATTACATGCGCGCATCTTTCGAGGCCGTCTCAGAATGGCGCAGAAGCTGGCTCCCGGAGCTAATCTCGTCCGACATGTGGTATTTCCTATCTCGGAGCGGAGCGCACGCATACTGCAACCAGTACGTAACATCCGCAACGCCCGGGATGCGGCTTGCCTACGAGTCGAACATCCTGAACACGAGCACGCCGCTGAAGACCATGCTCGTCGATGTGGCAGCCCTTGCACCCTGCGGGATGGTGATAGTATTTTCGTGAACCAGACAAGTATGAAGCCCCGCAAACATACTGTTCCCAAGATTCAGCCATTGCAAGGCTGCCTCTTCGAGGAAGACTTCCTCGTTCGCACTCTCGGATCCATCGCCCAGTCGTCTGAAGTTGCGCTCACAGAGCTGGTTGCTAATGCGTGGGACGCAGGTGCTGCAGAGGTTAAGATTACAGTGCCCGAGGATGATGACGATGACACCTTGATTATTGAGGACGATGGTTCTGGTATGACACCCGAGCAGTTCCATCAGAAGTGGATGACCCTCGGGTATGACCGAGTTCGCCATCAAGGTAGGTGGGCGGAGTTTCCTCCGGACCGAGCCGATTGGAAGCGACCGGCTTATGGCCGTAACGGAGTCGGGCGGCACGGCATGCTCTGTTTTTCGGCAACATACGAAGTCGAGACGCGACGCAATAGCATACTTGGACGGTTTACTGTTGCCACTTCGTCCGGTAAAGAGCCGTTCACGGTGACTGCGGAACGAGTCTCTAAGGGACGTGGCCATGGGACAAAGCTTAAGGCTTTAGTTACGAAGAACCTGCCGTCAGCAGAGCGCGTTCGTAACATTTTGTCTGTGCGTTTTCTTCATGATCCGCGATTCACGGTCGTGGTGAATGGCAAATCGGTTCATCTTTCGGAGCACAAGGGTTTAGTTGATCAGGCGGTGCTTCCGGTTGATGAATCGGCAAAGGCGGAAGCCTATTTCATTGATTCAACGAAGTCTGCGAAGACCACGCAGTACCAAGGAGTGGCGTTTTGGGTCGGCGGGCGTTTGGTTGGTGAACCGGCCTGGGCAGTAAGGACAACTGTGTTTCTAGACGGGCGTACGCGAATCGCAAAGCGATATAGCGTCGTAGTGAAGTCAGATGATTTCTTCGACGAGGTCTTACCCGACTGGTCGGGGTTCAAGAAGTCGGAAAGAGTAGAGAGGCTCTACGCAGCGGTTGCGGAATACGTTGAAAAGGTGTTCAAAAGATTGTCCACAGAGCGAATTCAAGACACGACCGAATCCGTCTTTCGAGAACATCGCAATGATCTTGACACATTGAAACCGCTTGCCAGGCTGGAGATTTCCGAGTTTGTCGAGGCCATCACTAACGAACATCCGACCATCCAGCCAGAAATGCTGTCCGCCGCGGTCAAGGCAGTTATTAACATCGAGAAGATGCGTGCCGGTGCTTCTCTGCTCGACAAAATCGCACGATTGTCCGACGAGGATGTCCAAGGACTTGATCGGCTGCTTGGCGAATGGAGTGTACGGGACGCCTTGACGGTGTTGGATGAGATTGATAGACGGCTCGTAGTTATAGAAGCGATTGGAAAGCTTTCAGCCGACAGTAAAGTGGACGAGCTGCATTCGCTCCATCCGCTGGTCACTGAGGCCCGCTGGTTGTTCGGACAAGAGTTCGACACGCCAGAATTCGCTGCGAACGTATCATTGACCACAGCGATGCAAAAAGTGTTTGCCAAGAGACCTAGGGACGAGTCTTTTACAAATCCCAGAAAGCGAGCCGACCTCATCTGCCTAGCGGATGCCACCGTTTCTGGTGTTGCGACGGAACAAGTCAATGAACAGTCTGGTTTGGTCGAGATTCGTGACATCCTACTCATCGAACTCAAACGCGGCAGCTCTAAGATCACACGTGAGAATATCCATCAAGCCTCGGACTACGTGGAAGATTTGCTGAGATCGGGCCTTCTTGATGGGACGCCTTATTTTCGCGCCTTCGTTGTTGGGCACAGCATTGATGAAAAGGTCGAGCCTAAGCGTTCCATTGGCGAGAATCCCGTGCTCGGGCGAGTGCAGGCAGCCACGTACGGACAACTCGTGCGCTCTGCACAAAAACGGCTATTCCGCTTACGCGAAAGGCTCGCCAGCCGATACGAAGAAGTGACCGGCACAGATCTGCTTGCCAGGGTCCTAGCTGAGCCACACCAAATTCCTCTCGGAGTACCCGTCGGCATGTGAGTGCTGAGTTTGTTCCAGGCACAGAATCAACTGAGCACGAAATTGTAGTCGTTTCCATGTTTTATGGGCTGGCGCCGATTGGCAACCGATGAGCACGAACTAGTACTCTTCGGGAAGCAGCAACGTGGTCGCCGACCGGTCTGCTTCGGTGATGATCCACAGTCTCTCCCCAGCCTCTGTCTCGTAACTGCTCAGTAAGCGAAACCCATGAGCTATGCTGAATGCGTTCTCTGCGATATCGGTCGGGTCAAGCTCGCCCCAGTCCCCTTCTGCATGGCGTGACAGGAAGACTGCTGGGGACTGGTTCGCTCTCTCTAACGCTGCCAGTGCACCTGGAGTCGCCACAATTTGCCCAAGTGGGAATGATGCAACCATGTCACTGACTCCTTTCTCAGCCCAGTTGGGGCGAAACTCACCCGCATCGGGCTCTTCGTAAAGCAATTGGAATTACCTGTCGGGAAGGGGCGAATCGGCCGAGACCGCCCCTCAGTCTAGAACGATTGTGAGAACCGAGCTTCGAGGAATTCACCCAGCTTGGCTGTAGCCTTGAATTGTGGGACGGGATCGAGCTCTTTGAATGCGGACGTGAACGCATTGGAGAGACTCCAGATCGTGCGCGGCTGGAATTCCTCGTACTTTGGCTCGAAGTACAGATCATGCACGGTGCGGGCGAGGTGTTTGGGAGCTTCCAGTCTGCCTTCGACGAAAGCTTCGTAGATGACCACTTTCGCCGTGACGTCCGTCAATTCGCTCCTCTGCCATGCCTCTACCTGCTTTCGCATGGGCTCAAAGTTTCGCTGCATTCGGTCAACGCCCACCGAGATGCAGTCGATGAGCGAGAACGACTTGGAATGTTTCGCAAGGACGGGCGTAAAATCCCCGGCGAACGCCATGTTCGAGCACACGAACACGCGATAGCCACAGGTCATCGCCAAACGCATGCTCTTGTCGTGGGAGTTTCTCAAACCGATCGAGAAACGGCACCCTGCCATCTCGGTTTCGAGGTCGAGAACCCCAAAGGCTTTCATGCCGTCGGGCGAGACCGCGTACTCGTCGTGGACGACGCCGATGTGGCGAAAGCCAAGTGTCTCGACCAGAGCTTGCACGATCTCGTGATGCGGGACCGGGCGGTGAGTTTCCGTTGCCTCTGGTGTTGGCACCAGTGCTAGTTCTTCGCGGCCAATCGTTCGGCCGCCATAGCCAATGAGCGTACTAGTTTCCGACATACTTCTTTCCTCCTTGTTGATTTGAGACAAAATTCTTGAAGGCGAGAAAAACATGGTGGCGACTCCGGCCGCCGAATTGCTGGCGAGGGCTGGGCGATTTCAGGAGAGGGGATTTCCCTCAGGAGTGACGAGGACTACGAGGGCACCCGACAGCCGATTGTTTCAGGTCAACTGAAGCCGAATAATGACGCTTGTTCCGGGACGGCCGGCCGTCCGCGGCGCCTCTTACCTGACAACGATTGCGGTCGCTGTCCGAAGACGACGATAGACGCGGCGTCTATGGCTCCTTCAACAAGACTTGCGGGGGCAAGCTGGGTATCCAGCAGAATGCCCGGCATTTCGATGGGTAAGGCATCATCGTCGCTACGAGAATTCGTCGGGAATAGCTTTTGATGTTCTGTACTGAGGGCTCTCCAAACCGAGTCGGCAGTATCGCCGATGCCGTTTCTCTCGACCAACTCCCGCGCCATCGCCGAGAGCATGTCATCGTCTTCATCGATGCTCTGCAATCCCTCGCCTGCGAACTTGCCTTCCATGGTGAGAGCCACGAGAAGCTTCTTCCCCATGAGACGCAAACAGGAAGTCTGCATGGTCCCCTCAGAGCAAAGGAACTTCACGCGCACGGGCCGTCGTTGTCCGATCCTCCAGGACCGGCGGCTGGCTTGCCGCAAAGTATGCAATGAGTATCCAGACTCGTAGAAGATGATGGTCGGGAAGTCCAGTAGATCGAGACCTGTTTCCACCAGTTTGGGATGACAGATCACAACCTGGACTCCGTCTTTGACTTGTCTGGCGTACCAAGCTTCACGCTTCGAGGTATCCACACTCGCTCTCAGAACTGCAGTGCGGAGCCCTTCGTTAGACAGGATTCGTTGCAGTCGGGCGGTAACGTCGTGCTTCTGTGTGTACACGGCAAAGAGTTGACAGCGCCGTCCTTCCGCCAGTTCCTTCCTAATCTCCTCGATCAATCTCCGTTCTTTGGAATAGATATGGTCCTCGGGAAGGTCGCGGGGTTCTGCAATAACGAATCGCACTCTGCACTTGAGTTCGGGATCGAACTCAGTACCGTAGAGCGTCCCAATTCCGTATGGGTGATCGGGATAGAGCAACAGAGTGTTGAGCATCGTGCTTAAGACCGAACGGTTGCCCCTGTGGGCTTTCAACGCCTTCCGCATGTCATCTTCGAGTTCGCGGTACGCTTCCCGCATCGGAGCGTCCATCGGCACGCTCAGATAGGTTTCCTCGTAGGGCGGGAGTTCGCCCGAGATATCCTCCAGAAACACAAAGGCACACAACTGCATGAGGAATTCGCCAAACAGCAGCGGCGACGCTCCAGGCTTGCGTCGGACCGTGCTGGTCGCTTTGGCCTTGGAGCAGGCATTGTTGGCGGGTTCGACCTTGGTGATGGTCTCCAGAACGCCGTAATCCTGAATGAAGGAACTGCGTCCAGTAGTGCCCCATTCGTAGCCATGCTCCTTCATCCTTCTCGCTTCGAGACGGAAGAGCGTGTTGAATAGATCATCCGCATAGCCACCGAGGAGCGTGCCCGTCAACCCGACGATCCGGTCGGTGCATGAGGCCAGAGTGCCCAGGGCATTTCCTTGCGCGGTATCGCCCGCCAGTTGGTGAATCTCGTCGCAAATCGCATAGTCAAACCATTCCGGCATGTAGCGCCCAATGAACTCAATCGGGGCCATGCGGCGGATCTTGTCCGAGTCCGCCTGCCACAGTGGGCTATGCAGCGGGCGGCAAGATTTCTCGCCCCTGGTCTCAATGGTCTCGGCAATCTTGACTTTCTCAAACTCACCGGCCGTTAATCGGCTTTCGTCCACGATCACCGGCTTGCCCGTGTCCGAATTCACTATGCAGCCAACGTATGGGCCGGAATGTGGCACCCGGTAAGCATGGCGCCAGAAATAGCCGAGCTTTGCACGCTCACGTCCGACGATAAACAGCGACGATCTCCCGCAGAGCGACAGCCAGCGTTTGCGGGAACTCGGCGAATCCTTGCGCAGCCGCAACTCACTCAAGGTGGTATGCAACCCTTCCCGCACGATGCGGCCTTGCCTCAATCGCACCTCATTCACTCCGTGGGACTTGTTCTCGTCACCGCCATTTCGCAAATCATCGATCAGGAACACGCGCAGCCCGGGCAATGTCAGAAACGCCTCCCGCGCCCACTTCTCTACCAAGTGTGGCGGCACCATCGCTAATGCGGTAAACGGATTCCCCTGGCCGTGGACATGAATGGCCCCGAGCGAGATCAATGTCTTGCCGGTACCGCATTCCGCGACCACCATCGATGTCCGCGCCTGCTGCCAGCGTTTGGCAACTCCCATAATGGCGATGGTCTGTGCAGGGAAAGGCGTTCGTATCAGCCCTTCAACCCGAGGTGAAACTGCATCGTCGAACTGGTGGAGCGCTGGATACTCCTGCAGAATGCGGTCTCCCAAAAGCGCCGCGTGACGTCTCATGTAGTCGTAAATTGTTGACAGTTCAGGCATGGAAGTCCTCTGGTACGGGGAGGGATTTTGCGGAAGAGAACGAGAGAACAAGGGGAAAGAAGGAAAAGATGGGTGATGCGGAAGGCTAGTTGGCCGGCAGGAAGACGTCTTGCAGACTCAAGCTAGGCCAGCGGATCGAACCGGTTTCGAGCGGGAAATGTACGGCACCACTTTCAACGCCCCAACTGAGCCAGTCAAGAAACTGCTCTTTCTCGCCCTTGACCAGTACCGGATTGCATCCGACCCCGATCACTCGCACGACGGCCTTGTGCGAGTCCAGTTCGCCAGCAAACCAGTCAGCCCAGTCCGGCACTCCGGGGATCCCGTGAATATGGGCGAGAGAGGCCCAAATGAATCGGTTTTCCGAGCTAGCAAGCAGGGTTCTTCCTGAACCCGCCGACACATTGCTGGAAGCAAACTCTTCCGACACTGCGATGAGGTGACGCAAAGGCTTCTTGCGTCCGGAAAGCTGTACCGAGCCTTTGAAGCACTGAGCGTTTCGTTCGAGACATACTCGAATCGGCGGTACACCTGGCCCTTCCACCATGAACTTGTCGCCCAGGGAGATCGCCGCGCTGACGGCCGCAATCTGCGTGTCCCCACCGATCACGGAAATGAGATGGGCCTTAGCCTGGCGTGGAGGATCAGGCAAAACCTCTCCCATGAAGCGATCCAAGCGCAGCTTGATGCTGGTTGTCGTCTTCTCCGTGCTCTTCACGTAGGTGAGCCAACCGAATCGAAGGTGAGCATTTTTCATTCTGGCTCCTTCTTTTCGTGGGTGAGAACCTGAGTCTTTCCATTTGCAAAGACCAGGGTCAACTCATGCGAGAACCTTTCCCGGTCGTGCAGGATTTTGGTTCCGTCTTCTTCCTGTTCTTCCCAATGGTCCGTGAATTTCACAGAGCGCCAGTGGGCAATGTGACGAGCTTCTCCTTCGCCGAATACTCCATTGAGCATTCCGGCAGTGCAGAGCAATCCGACATGTCCACCGTGCAGCGGCGTGAGCGGACGGCCTCTGACATCATTCAGCTTGGGCAGAAGCACACGGCCCGCCTGACGATATGCGGCGGATTCCAGTAACAAGTCCTCCACTTCGTCCAATGGAATACCCATATTGGTCAGTACAGCCGGCTCCGAGGCAGGAACTTCGTAACGGACCTCAGCTGTGTCGCCCAAAGGCTCAAGCTCGCTCTTCGTTGCCAGCGCTTCGAGGTAGCGCACTCCATCCAGCAAAACCGCGTCCGTAACCCTGGAGTGTCGTTTACGGCGTGTTGCAAGCACCACGATCTGCTTGTATTGCAGGCAAGCCGGCTCGGTGAGCCTGAACACTCGCAAGTCCGCAAAATGTTCGCTTAGCAACCTTGCGCATTTCGCCAATCGCAGTTGCGGAATCACGAAAAGCAGCACACCACCCGCTTTGAGCCAGCGATAGCTGTGTTCCAGAAAGACCGCTTCCAACCTCTGGTTATTGCTCTCCCCGGATTCCCAATCGTACGGAGGGTTCAGATAAAGCAGGGACACCGCCTCCGGCTGGCACCGGACATCCATCGCGTTGGCCTGCAAAGTCTCGATGCCTAAGGCTCGCGCTTGTTCGGCCCGATTGGCGTCGATCTCAATGCCATAGCGATGGGCGGTTACGCCATGAAGCAAGTGAGTGAATGCCGCTCCATCGCCAACACAGGGATCGAGCGCAGAGAATCGCTCCGGGAAGGTCAGCCAATTCTTTAATCGCTTGGCCTCGGCTACCGGAAGGGGGAAAAATCCCAGCTTGGTTTTTCCATGTGGTCTCATCTCGCCATCCCACTGAGTTCCCGTGCCACGAGGTCGCCAACTGCGTCGGACTCGGGTATCTCGCTCACGGCGATGAACGAGCAAAGACCGTTCACAGGAATCGGCCGCTCATCTTCAATTCGGTAGCCGCGCTCGATGTGTTGTCGTTTTCGTTTCTCATACAAGTCGGCCCTCGTAGTCACACGAATTCTCATTGCCATCCTCATTTCTCAACCATTGGAGATCAGGTGGATGTCCGCGTTAGGCGAGTCTTGGAACGCGGGCGCTAATCTTGGTGTGTGCGCGTGCCCGTTGGGGAACTCTGCGGGGCTGCCTCTGGCTCGCTTCCCTTCGCTGGAACGAGCCTCTCCCAACAGATCGAAAATCTGCGGCAGGGCTGTCCCCCGTCATAGAGCTCAAAAATGAGCTCATCGGAGACATAGAGCGCGACTGGCAGGGGAATCACTGGAGGGCGGGCGCTATCGGCGGGAACTGGAGGATTGTGCTCGACCATGGGCCTGATCCTCCTTTGCTAGCGTCTTGTGGCGAAAGCCCGTCGCTTGCACGGGTGGCAATTACAAACGCTGTGCCTCAAGCGATCGATCACTTGCGGCGAGAGGCATGGGAGAATCCACGGCCGATTCACGCCAGTTCGGAAACGGATTCCGGCTCGACCTACGAAATTCGCCAATCAACTTCCGAATCGCCCCACGGCGATCGTGCAGTGCGTCCACCAGCCGATTCAGACCGTCTCGATCTCCGTCGTACCACTCTTCCGGAATCTCGGCCGCACACCGCCAGATGGTGTCTGCATCCATCTCTTCTGCTCTGGTCAGTGCTGGTTCGAACGCCTCCCATCCTGTAACACTCTCGTATACACAATTGTTCGCGTATACACCTCGGAGCGAACAGTCCGGAAAACTCCACTCGCCGGCATTGAAGCAGTAGCCCTGGTCGATGAACGTAGCGTGGTGGCGCTGGCTTCGCAGGGTCTTGCGACAGAAGATTGCCTGCCGTCCGTCGCTGTTGCACGTCCACTTGTCAAGGACAAGGACACGAGGAAAGTCACCAACATTTGCGACCTTCTGCAGCAGCTCCCGAGGCAAGTAGTCGAATGTCATGCCAGGACTCTCGCTGCCTACGTACAGCGATCCCAATTGCTTGCCGCTCCGGCACGGAATCTTGGCGCCACCCAAGCTGATTCGGAGGTCTTCTGTGTGTTCGATAAGCCGGTCAGAAACTTCAATCACTTCCACCCGTGGCATCGGCAGCCCGAGCGCCAGTCCCAAGTTGGTGGCTAACATCTCGTTCGCGAGCACTCGGATGTGCTGGGGATTGTTCTGGAACTTGGTGACGTAGCAGGCACTGTCGGATGCCCTTAGCAGATGGGCTTGTGCACCGCCCCGGAGTGGACGTAAGTGTTGGATTGCGGAGATGCAAGT
>Ga0181521_10007628_pt1 | contig 11337 bp, 9 predicted proteins | sample PEATcosm2014_Bin_32_FD_119764 | JGI IMG/M metagenome (GOLD analysis project Ga0181521, IMG submission 119764) | Peatland microbial communities from MTU Mesocosm Facility, Houghton, MI, USA - PEATcosm2014_Bin02_60_metaG | ecosystem: Environmental > Terrestrial > Soil > Wetlands > Peat | place... | reverse complement strand
CTGGAACGCACGGTAAGCGAGCGCAGTCCCGCCAGTGAAGCGGAAACCGCTTCAGGAAGACTGTGAGCGAGGAAAGCGATCCGCTCCTCGCCATTTATGACCAGAAACGGAAGCGCGATAAATCGGATGACTGGCTCCGCCGCCGCCTCTACCGCAGCGCGGATGGGAGCTTCCGGAGGAGGCCTGTGACTCCATACCGCCGTCACCGGGGCAAGAAAGCGATAGCCCAGTTTCGGAACCGTTTGAACATAGGCGCCGGCCGCGCCGGCCTGCTTCAGGACCTTGCGCAAGAGCGAGATCTTGCTGGCCAGGCTGACTTCTTCGACGAAGCTGTCGGGCCACAGCGCGGTCATCAGATCTTCCTTCCGCATCAGATGGCCGGGGTTGCGCACCAGCAGCAGCAGAGTCTCGAAGGCTTTGGGTGGAAGGGGCAGAACCTGGTCGCCGCGGCTCAGGATGCGTTCACCGGGCACGAGCCGGAACGGGCCGAAGGCGTATGCTTCCGGCTCCGCCGCTGCGGCGGGGGATTCGGAGCCCGCCGGGGTGGCGATGCGACTCAGCGAACTCGGCGAGGTCCGATGAGATTTCATCAAAAAAAGATCAACTCTCCATCAAGACTTACCCGGTCCACGGCGGTGATACTGTTCCCGTACCGGTCCGGGCGGAAAAGAGTTTCGGGCCTGGATATGTACCAATTCTAGCCGATTCAAAAGGAGATCGTTATGAAATTCGCAACGTTTGTACTACTGGTAATCCCGCTTCTGGGGACACTCCCCCCGGCGAAGGCCGCCGATTCCGCTGGCGCTTCCCAAGTGGCAGTCGGTTTCGCGGGCGGGTCAGTCTGGACCTCAGCTTCGACGGGTATCTGCGTCTGGTACTTCCCGGTGATCGGGGATCTCACCACGGGGTCCTTGTTCATGGCGGACTCGTCCGGCGCCCCGGTGGTCGACAGGGCACACTCTTACCTCATCTGGGTGTCGGACTTCAGCGTCCAAGTGCTGCCCACCAGCCCCGGGTCCTTGAATTTCCTGGCGCTGGCTCCCGCCGGACAAGCCACCATCTATTACAGCAGCAGGCCGGACCTCCGGGACTGGAGCGACCTGACTAAGCGGAACACCTGGGGGGTACCCGTGGCCACGTTTGTCCGGAAGGCATCACTGGTCCGAAGCGCCGATGCCCTGGTGTCGGACACTTTCACCTTCTCGACGAGCCTGGTATCGACTGAAACCTTCAGCTTGGGCGGGATACAGTTCGACTTCAAGGACCTGATTCCAAATGGCATGACCTGCTTCGAGTTTGGGCAGAACGGGAGTTCGTGGGAGGCCGGCACCTGCCACGCCAGCGGCGGCACAGGCGGAAGCAGGCGCTAAGAAGAGCGGCATCAGTCTACGGAGTCCGCCACGCCGGTTGCACCAGGTGACGGGGCCCGACGCGCTGGCCGCCGGACCCCTCACTGGCCGGCCAGCGCTCGGGATGGAGAAATGTGAGAGATTTCACCAGAGGAAGCGGTTGGATGTATAATCGACGGCGGCCAGAGGGCCAAAACGGAAATTCTGAGTGAAGGGAAGAGCCCCAGCGAAGGAGTGGCGCATGAAAATCGAAGTCAAGACACCCGGAGTCCATCATATTGCACTCAGGACGAGCGACCTTGTCCGTTCCAAACGCTTTTATGAGGCGACTCTTGGATTCCCCCTGATATTGGAGAAGGAGAATCTATTCATCTTCCTGGCAGGCGCCACGGCGGTCGGAGTGCGCGGGCCCGAAGCCGCCACCCCGAAGGGCGATGTATTTAACCCTTTCCGCGTGGGGCTGGACCACCTGGCGCTGGCTTGCACGGAGGAGGCCGAGCTCGAAAGAGTGGCTGCGGCATTATCGGCCGCGGGCGTCCCGAACACAGGAGTGAAGCTGGACCCGACACTGAACAAGAAATATGTGGCTTTCAAAGACCCGGACGGGATCGCCTGGGAGCTCTATCTGCAGTGATGGCGGGCGCGCTCGGGGTCAATGCCCGTGAGTGGCGGAACGCTTTCCGGGCCGAATGACGGAAGCATCTGGCCCTCGGCCGGCGCCACGGGCCGCAGGTCGTATTGAGCCTGGTACGGCCGGCCGGGTTGCTCGATGGCGATGTCGCCGACCTAAGGCAAGGGGAGTGGCGGTAATTCGGGCATCGGGATGTCGCGGGCATTGTCGGTCGCGAGTTCGAGGCCGTCGCGAAGGCGGGTCGGAATCCTGCTCTAATTCAGCAGTCTGCCCTGCCTGAGGTACGCGGGCGTTTCCACATCGTCGAGATCCAGCATCGGCTCGGCATCGGCGATCATTTCGGGCTCGGGCTCTGGCTCGGGCTGCGAAATCGCGGCCGGCGCAAGCGGCATGGGAGGCGCCATGACGGGCTCCGGCAGGCGCGGCTGGTGGCGGATTTCGGGCATCAAACGGCGCTCGGCGACGGGCGCGTTCTCGGGCTGGAAGCCGGTGGCGATGACGGTGATCTTGACGGCGTCGGCCAGCGACTCGTTCATGATGACGCCGAAGTTGATCTGCACCTCTTCGCAGGCGGCGGCTTCGCGAATGATGGAACAGGCCTCGTTGACTTCGTGGAGGCCCAGGCGGCTGGAGCCGGTGATGTTGATGAGGATGCCGCGCGAACCGCAAATGCGGGAATCTTCCAGCAGCGGGCAACTGATGGCCTGGCGGGCGGCGTCCACGGCGGCCTTTTCTCCGCGGCCGATGGCGGTGCCCATCATGGCGTAGCCCATGCCGATCATGGTGGCTTTGATATCGGAGAAATCGCGGTTGATGAGGCCGGGCGTGACGATGATGTCGCTGATGCCCTGGACGGCCTGGCGCAGCAGGTCGTCGGCCACCTTGAAGGCCTCGAAGAAGCTGGTGCCGCGGGGCACCAGCGCGAGCAGGCGGTCGTTGGGAATGGCGATTACGGTATCGACGGTGGAGGCAAGACGGGCGAGGCCCTCTTCGGCGAGGCGCATGCGGCGGGGGCCTTCGAAAGCGAAAGGCTTGGTGACCACGGCGACGGTAAGCGCGTCGAGTTCCTTGGAGAGCGAGGCGATGACGGGCGCGGCGCCGGTGCCGGTGCCGCCGCCGAGTCCGGCGGTGACGAAGACCATGTCGGCGCCCTGCAGGATCTCGACGATGCGGTCGGTGTTTTCGAGGGCGGCCTGGCGGCCGATTTCGGGGTTGGAGCCGGCGCCGAGGCCCTTGGTCATCTTGGCGCCGAGTTGCAGCTTGTTGGGCACGCGGCAGGCGGTGAGCGCCTGGAGATCGGTGTTCATGGCATGGAACTCGACCCCTTCCAGACCCTCCTCCACCATGCGGGCCACGGCATTGCAACCTCCGCCGCCGACGCCGATGACTTTGATGCGCGTCCCGAGGCGAGCCTCTTCTTCGATTTCGTATTTCAGATCGTCCATCTCAGCGTCGCTGATGAGCCCCATGGTTCACTCCCTTTCGAATCGAGTTATTTCAGTAATTTTCCCAACCAGCCGGCGGTTGCCCGGCGTTCCTGAGCCTTGAGTTTGGCGGAGTACATGGCGAGTCCGGCGGCGGTCGACCACTCGGGATCGTTCATGGTCTCGGGCCAGTCCTGAATTCCAAACGGCAGGCCGAAGCGCGCCTGGCATTGCAGAACGCGTTCGGCGACATCGCAAAGATCGGGCAGGCGGGCCGCGCCGCCGGTGAGGAAGACGCCGCCCATCAAGGCGCGATCCATCCCCACGCGGGCCAGCTCAGAGCGCACGAAACGGAAAAGTTCCTCGGCGCGGGCTTCGATGACCTGGTTGACGAAACGGCGCGTGGCGTGGCGGTGCTCGCGATTTTCGGGGGTGGGCAGGTCCACCAGCACGTTTTCGGGGCTGGGGCCGGCGAGCGCGGCGCCATATTCCAGCTTGACCAGCTCGGCGTCTTCGAAGCTGAGGCAGAGGCCCTGCGCCAGGTCGCGGGTAAAGTGGTCGCCGCAAATGCGGACGGTGGAGGCCAGGTGCAGGGCGTCGCCGTAATACACCACCAGTTGGGTGGATTGGGCGCCGATATCGACGACGGCGACGCCTTCACGGCGCTCTTCGGGCAGCACGGCGGCGTAGCAGGCGCCGAGGGCTTCGAAGATGGTTTCCTCCACCGCCAGGTGGGCTTGGTTCACGGCGCCGACGAGCGAGTTGTGCTCCTGCACCGAGCAAGTGATGAGGTGCACATTGCTTTCCAGGCGGGCGGCCAGCATTTTGCGCGGGTTGCGGTGGCCGGGGTGATCGTCCACCACGAAATCCTGAGGGAACAACTGCAGGAGCATGCGGTCTTCCTGCAACTGCACGCGGGAAGCGCGGTTCACCGCGCGGTTGATATCGGGCTGATCGATTTCGCGCACGTAGCCCAGCTCCAGAACGCCACGGCTGGCGGCGCCGCGGATGGTGGGCCCGCCGAGGCCCACGACCACGGATTCGACGGGGATGCCGGCGGCGGCTTCGGCCTGGCCCAGCGCCGCCAGGATGGAAGCGGTGACGGCGCGCTGATCGGCGATGCGGCCCTTCAACCAGCCCTGCGACGGCACGGCGGAGCAGCCCAGAAAACGCAGGCGGCCCTCCTCGAGGGTGCAAACCACCAGGCGGGTTTTGCCGCTACCGGCGTCGAGTCCTGCCGCGTAAATGGGCTTGGCTGCCATGGGACCGGGCGCTACTCCTTTTCCTTTGCCAGAATGCGGTCGTCCAACCGCAGATCGAAAGTTTTGACCTCCGGCGACCGTTTGGCGATCTCCGGGTAATGCGCGAGAAAATTCTGATAGCGGCGCGCGTAATTGGCGTCACCGAGCATCAGCTCCACGGCGCGGTTTTCCACCTGCGCCACGATGCGGATGTCGTCGGCATCGGCGGCATTGATTTCGGAAACGTCCCTGGCGAGATAGCCGAGCTCCTGTTCCACCTGCAGGAAGGCGCGCACGCAATCCAGGCGCTGCTCGGGGGTCTGATCCTCGTGGACGCCGGCGAGCACCGGGAAGGTAAACTGCGCCTGGGCGGGCAGATTCAGCAGCACGCCGTGAGCGTCGATGAGCCGAACGTTGGAGTGCAGCAGGACGAAGGCCACGGGCCTGCGCTCCTGGATGCGGACGGCCAGGCGGTCGGGCCAGACGCGGGAGACGGAAGCGTCTTCCACCCAGTCGATGGCCAGCAGGCGGCGGCGGCGTTCTTCGAGGGGCGCGGAGAAGATGCTGTGATCGAAATCGCCGGCGAAAATGCGGAGCACCTTGGAGCGCTCGGTGTACCGCAGGCCGGTGATGGTGAGCGAGCCGGCGTCGCGGGAGAGTGCAAAGCGGGGGTCGGTGACGACGAACTGGCGGACCTTCAGAGCGGCCATGGCGGTGGAAACGCCCACCACGCCAAGAGCCAGGAGCGAAAGCCAGAGGCGCCATCGGAAGCCGGCCGTTTTTTGGGTTGCGCGGGCCATGTCAGTTGATCCCCCGGAGTTTGTCGAGAAGCTTTTCGCCGGCCTGCCAGACGTTGCCGGCGCCCAGAGTGAGGACGGCGTCGCCTTCCCGCGCCACGCCCAGCAGCGCCTCGACGCCGCAATCGGCCGAGCCGACGTACTCGACGGCGCGGTGGCCGAATTGGCGGATGCGATCGACCAGCGCCGCGGCGGTGACGCCCTCGATGGGCTTTTCGGAGGCCGCGTAGATATCCATCACGAAAACCGTGTCGGCCTGGTTAAAGGCGCGCGCGAACTCGTCCATCAAATGGAAGGTGCGGGTGAAGCGATGGGGCTGGAAGAGCACGTGGACGCGGCGGAAACCGCACAGGCTGGCGCCGTCCAGGGTCGCGCGGATCTCGGTGGGATGGTGGCCGTAGTCGTCGATGACGGTGATGCCGTGCTCGACGCCGCGCACCTGAAAGCGGCGGTCGACGCCGTTGAAAGTGGCCAGCGCGTCGCGAATGGCGCCGGGGGCGACTTCGAGTTCCATGGCGACGGCGACGGCGGCCATGGCGTTGAGCACGTTGTGGCGGCCCGGGATGCGCAGGTGGAAGCGGCCCAGATCGGCGGAGCGGTAGCGCAGGCGGAAATCGCTGGCAAAGGGATCGAGGGTCAATTCGGTGGCTTCCTCGTCGGCCTGGGCGGTGGTTCCGTAGGTGACGATGCGGCGCTGGATGGCGGGCAGAATGCTCTGCACGTTGGCGTCGTCCAGGCAGACGATCACGGCGCCGTAGAACGGCACCTTGTTGACGAACTCGATGAAGGCGGCGCGGGTGGCTTCGATGGACGGATAGTGGTCGACGTGTTCGCGATCGATGTTGGTGACCACCGCCAGGATGGGGGCGAGTTTCAGGAAGGATCCGTCGCTTTCGTCGGATTCGGCCACCAGGAAATCGCTGCGGCCCACGCGGGCGCCCGAGCCGCCCATGGTGCCGACACGGCCGCCCACCACCACGGTGGGGTCGAGCCCCGCGTAGTTGAGGATGGTGGCGGCCATGGATGTGGTGGTGGTCTTACCATGGCTGCCGGCGACGGCGATGCCGTACTTGAGGCGCATCAACTCGGCCAGCATTTCGCCGCGCGGGATGACGGGGATCTGGAGGCGGCGGGCCTCCAGCACTTCGGGGTTGGATTCGTCCACGGCGGAGCTGACGACCAGCGCGCGCGCACCGGTGACGTTGGAAGGCGCGTGGCCCTCGAAGATGCGCGCGCCCATGGCTTCGAGGCGCTGAGTGACCGGCGAGAGCTTCACGTCGGAGCCGCTGATCTGGTATCCGAGGTTGAGCAGCACTTCGGCAATGCCGCTCATTCCAATTCCGCCGATTCCCGCGAAATGCAGGTGCTGGGGACGAAAAAACATTTCCTTAACGTATTGTTTCGGCTTGCGGGGCTGGTGTCAATTAAAAATTGCGGATTTCAGGCCCGGGCCACCTCCTCTAAAATGTCGGCGGCGCGGCGGGCGGAGCCCGGATGGGCGAACCGGCGGGCGGCGGCGGCCATGCCGTCCAGGACGCCGGGCGCGCCGTACAACTCCGAAACAGCCGCGAACAGGCTCTCTCCGTGCATGCCGGCGTCGCGCACCAGGCGGGCCGCGCCGCCGCGTTCCATGGCCTCGGCGTTGCGGGTCTGATGATCGTCGGCGGCAAACGGGAACGGCACCAGGATGCTGGGACGGCCGGCCGCCGCCAGTTCCGAAACCGCGCCGGCGCCGGACCGGGACACCACCAGATCGGCCTGCGCGAAAGCCGCGGGCATATCGGTAATGAAGGGCACAATTTCTCCCGCGAGGCCGCTTTGCGCAAAGGCGCTCTGCAAATCGGCGAGGCCGGAAGGTCCGCTCTGATGCACGATGCGCACGCGGTACGCGGCCCGACGGAAGAGCGGCCAGCTTTCGCGGGCGGCCCGATTGAGCGTTCGCGAGCCCTGGCTGCCTCCGGTGATCAAGATGTTCAGGACGCCGCCGGCCGGCCGGGGCGGGATGCGGAAGAACTCTTCGCGGACGGGGAGACCGGTAGTTTCGGTCCTGCCGGCGGCGAAATGGGCAGCCGTTTCGGGGAAAGAGATGAGCGCGCGCGCGACGAAGCGGCCGATGACGCGGTTGGTGAAACCGGGCATGGCATTGGGCTCCATCACCACCACCGGGACGCCCGCCAGCAGCGCCGCCATCACCGGAGGACCGGCCACATAGCCGCCCATGCTGAAGACCGCGGCGGCCTGGCGGACGAATTTGCGGCAAGCGAAGGTGGTGAACGGCAAGCGGAATAGAGTCGCCACCTTCCGGCGGAGCGATACGCGATTCAAGCCGCCGATGTCGATGCGCTTCAGCTCAAAGCCTTCGGCCGGAACCAGCCTGGCTTCCATGCCATGAGCGGTGCCGACGAAGAAAACTTCACGGCCGCGCCGGCGCAGTTCCCGGCCCACGGCCAGCGCCGGAATGACGTGGCCGCCGGTGCCGCCGCCGGCCATCAGGAAAGGGAGGTCGATCGATCGGGCAAGACTCTGTTCCATCAGTACGGCCTCGCATTCCGCGAGGACCGCTCCCTTACGGTCCCGGCTCGCATGCGAGCCGCGCGCGTCAGCAAGCGGTCTGACAACCCATGAGCGAACTTCACGAACGGGCGTTCAGCCGGCATGTTCGCTCACGTTCATGAGGATTCCCAGCAGCGCGAGGGTGCTCAACAGGGAACTGCCCCCATAGCTGATCATGGGGAGCGGAATGCCCTTGGTAGGCATCATGCCCAGGACCACGCTGATATTGATCAAGCCCTGGACCACCACCACGACGGTAGCGCCGAGAGCCAGGTAGCGGCCGAAATCGTCGCGCATGCGCACGGTGGCGCGCAGGCCGCGCCAGAATATCACGCCGAAGCCCATGAGCAAGGCGGCGCAACCGACCAGGCCCAGCTCTTCGCCCACCACTCCGTAAATGAAATCGGTATGAGCCGCGGGAAGGTATCCGACCTTCTGGCGGCCGTTCATCAGGCCGACGCCCGTCACGCCGCCGGCGCCGACGGCGATCTGCGATTGCTCCAACTGGTAATTGGTATCGCGGGCGGCCAGCGATTCTTCGAGCCTGGCCCGGATGTGGCCTTGGGGGTCGATGCGGTCGGTGAGGCGAAACCGGGGATCGAAATACTTCACGACGCGGGCCGTCCGGTAAGGCGACAAGGCGATGGAGAGCACCACGCCCACAAAAGCCACGGCGGCGGCGATCATGACGAAGCGCCACTCCAGACCGGCGACGAAGAAGACCACCGCGACGGCGGCGCCCAGCACCACGGCGGTTCCGAGATCGGGCACCACCACCAGCAGGATGACGAGGCCCACGGACAACGCCGCCGGCAGCAGCGTGTTGCGCGGGTTGTTGATGGCGCGAGCGCGCCAGGTGACGAAGAATGCCAGGAAAATGACGAGCGCGGGTTTGGCCAGCTCGGAGGGCTGCACGCCGAAAGAGCCCCCGAGCCGCAGCCAGCGGTGGCTGGTGGTATCGAGAACATAGACCGCGATCAACAGCACGATGGCGATACCGATGGCGGTAAAGGCCACGGCGGGGCTCTGGAAGCGGCGGTAAGGCATGCGCTTGAGAGCCATCATGACGAAGATGGCCACCACCGCCCATTCCAGCTGGCGCAGCACGAAATGCCAGCTCGATGCGGGCCGCGGGTCCATGGGGGACATGATGGAGGAGGCGCTGTAGAGGATCAATAGCCCGGAGAACACCATGACCACCACAGTGACGAACAGGATCCAATCGGTTTTGAGTCTTTGACCCATATCAGTTTCTCTCCGGCAACTGCTGGACAATCTGTTTGAACACGCGGCCGCGATGTTCGTAGTTTTCAAACTGGTCGAAGCTCGCGCAGGCGGGCGCGAGCAGAACGGTGTCGCCGGCGTGGCCGTGGGCGCAGGCGTAGGCGACCGCGGCCTGCATGGTTTGGGAATCGACGAGCGGAACGGCTCCCTGCAACTGGGCGGCGATTTTGGGCGCGGCGGCGCCCACCAGCAGCGCGGCGTGCGCGCGGGCGGCCAGCGGCGAGCGCAGGGCGGCGTAATCGAGGCCCTTATCCTTGCCGCCGAGGATCACCCAGAGGCCGCCCGGAAACGCGTCGATGGCTTTGAGCGTGGCGTCGACGCTGGTGGCCTTGGAATCGTTGTAGAAATCGATGCCGCCCACGGAGCGGACGAATTCCAGGCGGTGCTCGACGGCGTGAAACGTGCGGACGGCCGCGGCGATGGAGGCGCCGTCCACGCCGGCGCGCGCGGCGGCCACCGAGGCCGCCAGCACATTCTCGACGTTGTGCCGGCCGCGAATGGGGATCTCGCCGGCCAGCATGAGCAATTTGCCGTCGAGCACCAGCTTGTCCGAACACAGGCCCGCGCCGGTAGAGACTTTGCCCCGGCCGCTGAACCACTCCACGTGCGCGGCGGTGCGCGCGGCGTAGGCGGCGCACACCGGATCGTTGGCGTTGAGGATGGCGTAGTCGCCGCGGGTCTGCGTTTCAAACAGCCGGCCCTTGGCGGCCGCGTAATTCTCGAAAGTGTGGTGGCGGTCGAGGTGATTCTGCGTGACGTTGAGGGCCAGGCCGATGTGCGCGCGGAATTCGGAAATGGTCTCGAGCTGAAAGCTGGAAAGTTCCAGCACGTTCCACTGGCCGGGACGGGAGTTCCCGACCATCGCGGTGACCGGGGTGCCGATGTTGCCGCCCACCTGCACAGGCACTCCGGCTTCCCGCAGGATGTGGCCGATCAGGCTGGTAGTGGTGGTCTTGCCGTTGGAGCCGGTGATGCCGATGGTCCGGCCCTGCAGGAACGGCGCGGCCAGTTCGACCTCGCCGATGACCCGCACGCCGCGGCGGCGGGCTTCCAGCAGCGGCGCGAGATCGGCGGGCACATCGGGCGAAAGAACGATGAGGTCACAGTCTTCGAAGGCTTCGGGAGTTTGCGTCTGGAAGGGAATGCCGAGCCGGGAAAGGAACTCATCACCTCCGGGGAGCTGGTCGAGCGGCTTGAGATCCGTAACGCGCACACGCGCGCCATAACGCACCAACAACTCGGCGGATGCCATTCCGGATTTCTTCAACCCGACCACCAGCGCTTTTGTGCCGTCGTAATCCATGTCTATCGCAATTTCAACGTCGAGAGCGCCAACAAGGCCAGCACCAGGCCGGCGATCCAGAAGCGCACGATGACTTTCGATTCGGTCCAGCCGAGTTTCTCGAAGTGATGGTGCAGCGGCGCCATCAGGAAAATGCGCCTGCCGTGGCGCAGCTTGTAACTGCCCACCTGGAGGATGACGGAGACGGCCTCCAGCACGAAGACGCCGCCGATGAACAGCAACAGCACTTCCTGCTTGATGAGCACGGCCACCACCGCCAGCGCTCCACCCAAACCGAGCGAGCCGACGTCTCCCATGAAAATCTCCGCGGGATGCGCGTTGTACCAGAGAAAGCCCAGGCTGGCTCCGGTCATGGAGCCGCAGAAGATGGTCAGCTCGGAGGTGCGCGGGTTGCGCGCGAGCTGCAGGTATTCAGCGAGCTGCGCGTGGCCGCCGGCATAAGCGAGCATGGTGAGCGCACCGGAGGAAATGACCATCAGGCCGATGGCGAGGCCGTCGAGGCCGTCGGTGAGGTTAACCGCGTTGGAGGTGAAGACCACCACCAGGCAAACAAAGATGCAGAACGGCGCGGCGCCGAGGGCATAGGTCCACGGGCTGCGGAGCAAGGGCTCGATGAGCAGAGTGGGCTGGTACTGCTTCAAGAACGGGATGTTCATGGCGGTGTTGAAATCGCCGTAAGCGCGCATCACCAGCAGCGCCGCCGCCAGGGCGAAGCCCGTCGCGAACTGGTAAATGAGCTTGCGCGCGGCGGTGAG
>Ga0181521_10007625_pt1 | contig 11340 bp, 20 predicted proteins | sample PEATcosm2014_Bin_32_FD_119764 | JGI IMG/M metagenome (GOLD analysis project Ga0181521, IMG submission 119764) | Peatland microbial communities from MTU Mesocosm Facility, Houghton, MI, USA - PEATcosm2014_Bin02_60_metaG | ecosystem: Environmental > Terrestrial > Soil > Wetlands > Peat | place... | reverse complement strand
GGCGCTGTCCCTTTGATCTTCGCCCATCTTGCGATTTGAGCAGCTCGCATTTTGGCTCTACCCGCTGCACTGACCCTTTGTCTTTTCCTGGGTGCCTCCATTGCGGCAGATTCGTCAGAACCACCGAGAAGTTGACCGAGTTCTTTTTGCAGCGACTGGATCTTTTCCTGGATGTTCGCTGCCTTTCGGAGTTGTTTTGGTGTTGCGTTAATCATAGTGGCGGGAGTTTGGAGGGATTTGGGGTGAGGGTCAAGCTTGTCGGGCACTAGCAAGCTCCGAACTCATATGCCAGCAAGGCGAAGACCAGCAGGACCACGGTGAGGATTAAGCCCAGGACGCCCGCGTGGCGACCATTGTTGAGGATCACACCCAGGAGGCTCAGAAGGAACCCGAGCGGCGTCACCAAGAGGAGAGTCAACCCGCCAAGGGTTGGGATGCGCGAGTGTCAGCCAGGCTGGTACAGCAACATGAAAGCCAGCGTGGCCAAGGGGGCGAGCAAGATGTACAAGCCGATCCGGCCCAAACTGGCCTTTCGTTCCGTGGCGGACTCTGCTTGGATTACGGAAGGTGCTTCCATAATAGCCGTCTGTAATCTGGAACAAACTCTGGCAGAAAGAGGTCAATCATGCAAGAGAATTCGACCGATTGACGCACCCCCTCCCTGATCTTCCTCCTGCTTTCGTGGGATGATAATTAGGCCAAGGCTCAGGCTCAAAGGCCCACCCCCCTATCACAACGAAAGGCAGCAGGGGTTTCTTCATGTCCTCAAACCCTCCGCAAGAAAGGAAAACCGTATGTCCCCAAGAGCAGCATTCGTCCCCCAAGATCAGGTCATGCCCCGTCTCAAATCCGCAATCCCCAATGTCGTTCACTGCATTGGCGCTGAAGATTTGCTCCAGCGCGGAAGAAATCTGTCCTGCGCCCGTCGTCCACCAGCTCCTTTCTGCATTGACGTTGAACTGCGAGGTTTGGGACCGGTGGTTTGGTGCCGATTTTTTGTTTTCTCATTCCGCTGGAAGGCTGGGAACATAAGCTTTGCCCCGCCATCGAGGTCGCTGCGCTCCAGCTCTGATGGCGGGTCGCTCCGCTGCATCGAGGTGCCACTCTGATGATGCTCGCTAAAAGCATATTGTCCCCACCTTCCGGGTTCGCTGCATGGAAAACAAAAAATTCAACAGCACAAACCGAGCCCAAACGCTCACCTTTTATCTTCAAACAGTGAAAGGAGGTGACAGGAAAATGGCAGACGAAAACAATAACAAGGATACAGCAACATTGTGTCCGACCAAGGCTGGCAACGGCTTTAAAGTGGTCGTGAATGGCACGTGGTTTTACACGTCGAAAGCGAGTCTTCTCGATATGGTAAACGGGAAGAACCGGGCGTGCACGTTCAGCACGATTAAGGACGACGAGAGTCCGAGGCAGTAATGGAATGCTGCCCGGCGCCCTTCTAACGCGGAGGGGCGGCGGGCTTAATAAATGTTTTGTTTTTCGATTTTTATCCGCCTTGGCCAGAGCCGTGGGGAGAAAGAGAGGAAAAGGGAGGGGAAGGGATTGGCTCTGGGAGGGCGGGCCGGGACTGACTTCTTCGACCGTTCCTTTTATCACGTTGACGGGCTCAGGGGCGTTTGTCTGGCTGATGGCGTTTGGCCTCTCCTCCAATCTGATGTGGGCGGTTTGCTGCCGGAGTTTGGTGGGGGGCACAAGCCCCACAGAAACCGTAGCTGCGCTGGCTACGTCAGTCGTCTTTGGGCAGGTAGTCAGTTAAAACGAAGGCAAGTTGGAGGAGGACCGTCCAAGTCAACCAGGTTATGTCTTCGATCACGGTCGGCATCGGCTGTTTGGGAAACTCTGCGTAAATAATGCCCATTGCCAACAAATCCGCAACAATCATAATACTCATAATATGGCGGGTAACGGGGTCGTTAAACATAGGCAAATTGACAGCCTTGTATCCGTGAAGGATGAAGCTCCACAAATGAGCTTTTGCAGTTTGCTTCGAATATTCGAGGATCCGCGGTCTCACGCTGTAAGTTCATGGGGCTTCTGGGAATAGCGGTTCTTTTTCTGGACGAACGTGGCCACAGCCCGGCTGGCCTGATCGAGAAAGGCGCGGTCTTTTGATAAGGCTTCGATTTCAGCAGCGCAAAAGTATTTATGCGCGTTTGGAGCAGGGCGCCCCAAATATTTCAAGAGCTTCGCCTTGACGAGCACAGGAATTTCCTGCTCCAAAAACCCCAGCAACAGCGCGACCTGTGCGACAGTCAGGCGGGCTGGCAGGCGTCGGCAGTGAAGTAGTTCTTTTGGTGGAACGTCTATCGCTGGTGGACGGGCTCTGCTTAGCATGGGGTGTGGGGTGCTGATGCTGGCAGGTTCGCCTCCTGACGGCAAAGGAGCGTGATCGCGTTTTGGCGGATTACTTCATTCATGTCGAAGGTCAATCGGTATGACGGGTTGCTTGGCCTGGGGCGGCGTTTGAAAGGAAGCTGAGCGGGCGCGACCCTGCTGGAGCCACTGCCGCAACTGTCCGATCACCTCGCTTTGGGATACGGAGAGGGGCACTTGCCGGCGCAGCGCACTGACAATGTCCTCGGTCTTGAGCGGACGCTGGCTCTGGTGGAAAGCGACATACAAGGCCTCAATCACTGACTGCTCAATCTCAGAACCAACGTAGCCTTCGGAGGCCTGCGCCAAATCATCGAGATTGAACGCCTCGGGTTTACGACCGCATTTGTTGAGATGGATTTTAAAAATCTCCGTGCGTTCCTCCAGCGTCGGAAGGTCGAAGAAGAAGATTTCATCGAATCTGCCTTTTCTTAACAATTCGGGTGGCAACCCAGAGATGTTGTTAGCTGTCGCCACCACGAAGACCGGCGCGGTCTTCTCCTGCATCCAGGTGAGAATCGCGCCAAAGACCCGCTCACTGGTGCCGCCATCCCTTCCACCTCGCGCTAGAGCTTTTTCCAGTTCATCGATCCAAAGAATGCACGGCGCAACGGTCTCAGCCAAACGGAGGGCTTTGTGGATGTTGGTTTCTGAGTCGCCGACTAAACTCCCATACACGAGCCCCACATTAAAGTGCAGAAGCGGCATGTGCCACTCGTGCGCGATCACTTTGGCCGCCAAACTCTTTCCCGTGCCCGAGATCCCAATCAGCAGGAGCCCCTTGGGGAAGGGCAGGCCGAAATCTCGCGCCGCCTGGCTGAAGGCTTCGCCGCGTTGGTGCAGCCACTCTTTGAGGCATCCCAAGCCGCCCACATGGTCCATGGTTTCGGTCACTTCATAGAATTGCAACGTTCTGGATTCGGCGATGATCCGCTTCTTCTTGCGGATAACAGAAGAAATCGCTCCCTCATCGACCGTGCCATCGGAGATAACGGCCTGGCCAAAGGCATGCTGCGCTTGGGAGGCCGTCAGGCCAAGTGCCGCTTGAACTAACTGCTGGCGCCCCTGGTCGGTCAAGTCAACCTGTACGCCCGGCGTGCGTTCAAGTTTAGCCAGCACGCTCGACAGCTCAGGAACTCCAGGAAGGCGGAACTCTACCACTTCGGCTTCGTCCATTAACTCTTCGGGCAAGTTGGCCGCTGGACAGGTTACAATCAGGGATGTCTTGGTATACTTCAGCCGTTGCGCGAGGTTGCGCAGCTTCCGCTTGACCTGCACATTACCCCAGAATTCGTGGAAATCGAGGAATACGTACAGCGACAAGTTGCTCCCATCAGCTTTATCCACCTGGTCTAATGCCGAAAGAGGGTCTTTGGCGACTGGCGAGGTTTGAGCCCCGCAGGCGAGGGGGTGAAACCCGTCGGCAGCATCAAACACTATACAAAGCCAGTTGAGCCTTTTGGCGACCGCCTCGATGGCGTCCAGCGCGCGTTCTTCCTCCGAGGTCTTGATGACAATCAACGGGGCCCGCGCTCTGACCAGGTCCTCCAGGACTGTTTCAAATGATTCTTTCATGATTGACTCCTGTGTAAGCGGAGCGTTGCTTCATTCCGACGTCTACGTCTGCAATGCCGCTGGCGATAATGCCGCCGTCCGGATAAATGATGATCTCGGCGGCGGGCACTGATTCGATGTCGTGTAGCGAGTATCGGTTGGTAAAAAAATGAATCGTTTTGTTTGTTGAGCCACGCAAGCCGGTGGCTACCCGCAGCGGCTGGGAGTAGCGGCCGGCAATCAGAACATCCACATAGTCTAAAAGGGATGGAACTCTGGTCAGCGCAGAATCGGGAACTTTAAAGGTTCTATCATGGGTTGGTGGTTGCGGCAGGCTGGCGGGTTTGTCCTTCGAGCTTTCCGGCGAGCGGCACAACAGGCTTTGCGTTTCTGCCCAAGTGTAACCTGTGAAAAGGATGACACTTAGCAGAGTATGGCGCTTGATGTGGCGCAGCAGTTCGACCAGCGCCGGAGCCTGCATCAGCGGTTCACCGCCGCTAATGGAGATGCCTTCCAGGCCTGGCCCAAGGGCCGAAATACGGGCTGCCAACTCATCTACTCTGACCCATTGGCCCTGGCCAAAGGCATGGGTGTTAGGGTTGAAGCAGCCGGGGCAGTGCAGCGGACAGCCCTGCACCCACAGCACTGCGCGGCAGCCTGGGCCGTTGGCATAGCTAACAGGTAGGAATTGATGGATGCGTAACTTCATGGTCAATTGGTGGTTGTTCATCGTTTGGCTGGCGCCGCAGCAAGACAGTTGGGGTTCGCTCTGCTCGGGAGGGGCGCCTCGGGCGGACTCAACCGCTCCGTCGCCATAAGCGCTGCTCAGTCTGTTGGGTGGAGGTTTCACTGGCTTCTGCGGTCATCTGGCGCGACAGAACTTGACTGCCGAGCGCAGCCTCCAACTCCTTGGTCAGTTCAAGGCAGCCTTTTCCCTTTACGCCCCGGACTTGGACCCGGAGCTGGCCGTTCTTTTCGATGATTATTTCAATCTCGTGAATTTCCATAGGCTCTTTCGTTTATTATTGGTTGCGTGGCCGGATTGTTATGTTGTCGTGGATGGCCAGGGACGTGGTCATGCCATCCTCCGCAGGACCAAATGGATGCGCCCCTCAACCTGTTTTTCTTCGGCCAGCGCGAATCCCTGGCTTGCCAATTGGTCTTTGACTGCAATGCTGGCATATTGCTGGGTGAGTGTTTGAAGAAAGGTTTCCTGTTGGATCCCGCGCACCCCGAACCAATCAGCCACGCAGACGTAATGCGAGCCTTCCTTCCGAAAACCGACATCGTAGCCAAACGCTTTGGACGGGATCCGGATATCGACTGGGGTGCGACTACCGCCATAGCCCTTCACATAAACGCGACCTTCTTCGGGGCGATAGCCAAGATTTTGAAGGGCCGTGATCAGATAAGGGCCGTGACTGATTTGTGTTTGTAAAGTGGTGAAGTGTGACATAAGCGTATTTAAGGAATGATTGATTGTGCGGGGCAGCCGATTACGCTTTGCCGATTGCTGCCCTGTGTCGATCGGCAAAGGACGTTATTACAGGAGGTTGGTTTTTCACGGTGACCAAAGCTCAAGCCTGAACACGAAAAAGTGTCCGTCGGTGCGTTCAACACCACATCTGGAAGAGCCGGGGGCACTGCGCTGGCGAGGTCCGGCAGCCAAAATGTTTCGTCTTTGCTGTGAAGCTGTGGTTTCATAAGTTTTTGTCCCTGCTACGGTTTTGGGGCGCGCGTTTACCCGGGTGCTTGATTTCAAGCGGGATGATCCGCTTGCCTGGACGTGCGGGTGCTCTGGACGGCACAGGATCAACTTGCGGGGGATCGGGTTGCGGCGATCTGGGCAAGGTTGGGTTGATCTGTGTGGGTTGTCTGAGCTCGCTGAGCCAACGGGGCACAGGAAAGTTCCAGCGTCTGGAGAGGAATATCAGGCTGGGCAGTAGCAGACATAAGATACCAAGCGTGGTGTAGGGTATCAGGATGATCCATCCCATTGACAACATCCCAAAGAAAGCCGGAACTGTGATGCATAGGGCCACAAGCCCTGGTGACCCGAAGGAGCTATGGTCGCGCAGCGCTCGGCGGCTAAACACAAAGGTTGCCACAGCGCCAGCACCAGCGGTTGCCAACACTGCAATCTGCGTTGCTGATGGCAGCGATTTTACAGCAGGAAGAATGTTTTCTGACTCGGCGAACATATTTTCAGGCTGATTGCTACTGTGGAATGACCTTGTAAAAAAACAGAACGCGGACGACCAAGTAGTCCTGGGCCGCGGTTTGAAGATCGGCGGCTTTCGTCAAGGCTTTCGGATCAAAGCTGCCCTCGTGTCCCGTGGGCAGGTCCACAAGGCGGTCATTTACCATTTGTTTTATATTGGTCCTTTGGTTTTGGGATTTAGCGTTTGTGGATATCGGCGATCGCCGAGAAGAGGTTTCTTGCGCGATGGCCAAGTTGTTTAAGGAATTGCAGCGCACTGGTCCCAACTCTGCGGGAGTTTTCAGACGGCAAGTTTGGTGCCATTGTTCCTGCGCAACACTGGTTGTGCGGAAGAGGGCGACCCAGACACCACGCTGCCGGGGGCACCCCTCCAGTCGAGAACCGGCTGAGGACCTGGGTTTCTGATGGCGGCTGGAATGCTGACTGCGGCTCTTGGGCCTGGAGGTAGTTCTGGACACGACGTTCCCAGAGGCCCAACAAACCTGCAAACAAGGCGCCGGCGATGTAGAAAACCATGAGCCAGAATTCAAACCGGAGTTCAAGGGCATCGTTACCCACAGTCGTCCTCACGACGCTGGCGTAGCCGATGAGGGAGACCAGCGCGCGAAACCCGACGGAGATCAGCAGCCCCAGCCCAACGCCGAACAGCAGCGGCGCTCTGTCAATGGTATTATTTTTCACAGTTTCAATTCCTTTCTTTGTTCGTTGTTATTTTCAGTGTGAATGCGAAAGCGAAGGGCGGCTCCGGAGATGCTTCTTTTTGATTCATGACGTTGAATCGTTGACAGTCTGATTGTCGTTGGCTGTCGCGGCTGGCGCCTACCGAGCGAGCAAAGTGAAGCAGTTGGCCTTTCATAGGTTACACCTGGCCGAGCGCGAGGGCTTCGAACTGGCGAACCAGGGTTAGGGTGTCACGAATGAACCAATGCCTTAGCTGCCCGTTGACCACCGAGGCCATGCGCTTCAGGTCGGCTTCGTTGACCTCGGCGGGAGAGGCGCCGATGCCGATGATGTCGATTTGTATTCCCGCTTTCTTCAACTCAGAAGCGGCCATGACCGGGTCTCGCCCTCGATTCCAGTGGCCATTCGTCAAGAGAACGATCACCGGGCTCAAATCACAATCCTGGGCGGCGAATTCGCTGCCTGCCTTGGTCAAACCAGCGCTGATATTCGTGTTGTCCTCGATCCCTCCCGAATCGATGGCCTGATGCAGCGCCTGGAAGCATTTCCCTACAGGCACCAGGCCCGAGGCAACGTATGCACAATCACCGTAATAAACGACTCCGACCAATGCATCCGGCGTGTGGCCAGCGCAGCGATTCACAAAACCCTTTGCTGCCTGCCGGGCGGCAGTTAAACGCGACGGGAAATAATCCGTTACCAGCATGATGAGACTGGAATCCAATACCAATTCGTACGCCAGTCCGCCGCCGGGCCCGAAGCGGTAATCCAGCGGAATCTCGCGCGTGACGGGTCTTTTGACTGCACTCCATATTTCACGAATGCTTCTCATAATCTTCACCTTTCCATTTGTTTGATTTACTTTTTGTAAAAGTCCGCCGTGGTTTCCTGCTCCCTGCCTGAAAGCAGGTCTTTCACCGACAGCGTCACCATCCTCGAGATGTCGTATCCCGTGGCGGCCTCCAGAGTGGGCTGACCAACACCGCGCCGGGAATTGAACCGCCTTCCGCGCAAAGACCAGGCAGTCTTTCGCAGGCTGAATGTCTTCGCCCTGAACAGGCGAGACCTGGATCTGGAAGAAGAAAATGCCTTCCGCAATCACCGGGATCGTGCCAATGAAGGGCTTTTGGTTTTTGTCGGCGTTCATCAACGTGCGAGGCTTTGTTCGATCCGACTCAGGAGGGTGATGGCGAATCTGCGCGCGGCTTCGGCCGGAAGAGATTGGCGCAAGGCCCTGCGGACAGCGGTCCGCGTCCGTTCGTCGGGCACCGCTATTAGGTATTTGACAGTGCCTGGCACGATCTGGCTCAGGTTTCTCCTGCAGTTCGGAACCGCTGTGGCTACCGCGCGGTCATATTCAGAGAAGACAAACTGGAACTGCCCATCTTGGATCCGCCAGCACAAAACATCGCAGCCAGCTTCGCACATGGTTTGGAATCCACGCCGGCGCCAGAACAGCATGAGCGTCTTCTTGCCCTGGTGGTGGTCTTCAACTTCGTGGCTCATAGAATTGAAACAGGCTGGGGATTGGAGGACGTTGATCAACAGGGTTTGACCCGCCAGCACAAGGCATCCCAGCCCGCTCGGGACGGCGGGCATAAATCGGATACGAATTTGCCGCAGATCGGCCTGGGGCTGTGTAATCTGGCAGTTATTAGGGATGTGAATGGTTATCATAAAGTCTAATAACATCACTCCCAAAGGGCGTGAGCAAGGCCGTCTTCTTGGGTCTCCCGCCCTTTAAACTGAGTGACTTTTGCAAGCGCACCTGGATACACCCTGCGGCTTGGAGCTCGTCCAGTAATTTGTCAGCTTTTTGATAGCCGATCCCGAACCGGGCGCTACGCTCACCGACCCCGTCTTCGGGAAAGTGGAGGATATCCTGGAGCATTAACACTTGGTCGCGCAGAAGGGGTTTGTCCAAGGGCTGGCGTGCCCCTGCGCCGATGGGTCGTTTGGTGCCTACGATTTGGAGGTAGCGAATTGGCACGGTGGACGGATCCGGGTATTCCCCATACTGGGTTTGCTGCGTCAACTCTGCGATCTTGGGCGCGAGAATCTTCTCAATATCGGCAGAGGACAATTTATTAGTATCGCTCATGGTGTAAATAGGGGCACCTTAATTTTTACAGGGCCTTCCCAGTCAGCGCAGCGGGCGTAGGCCACACCGGTGGGGAGGCGCATCAATTCTTCGGAGGCCGTAGGATCGAGACCAAGCATTCGTGCGGCAAGGATGGCGTCCTCGACGCTTTGGCATCGGAATACAAGCAATTCATCACAGTTTTGGGTGACAAACGGGTCGATCTGGGAGGGGTTTTGACAACCGATAATGATCCCGGTGCCGGTGAAGCGGCACATACTAATGAACCTTTTGGCAGCGCTGATCTGGGCCACACCGCGGTTCATCAACTCTGTGCTAAAAAGCGTAGATCCCTCGTCAAAAACGTAAGTTTGCCGAAAGTCGGTTACCAGGCCCTCCTCCGCTGCCTGAAACAAGAGCCGAGTAAACTCGAAGCCTAAAAATAGGCGCATGATCGCCGGATCAGTGCCCACAAAGTTGTAACCGATGACTCGGTAGCGGTCGGGGATTGGGGGAACGACTCGGGCTGAGGCCTGGCGACCGAGGACGACACAGATGTTTAAGATTGCTCGCCCAGCCGTGAAAAGATTTTCACGGTGTTGGGCAGCAGCCTCGTGTTCCAGAACTCGCCGGAGATCTTCCCAGGAAAAGGGCGGGTCCTCGGGGCGCATACCGCGCAACATCCGTTCGATGACAGCCCACATCAAAGGCGTTGTTTCAGGGCGCAGTTCAAATTCAAGCCTGATTTCCGAAATGATGCTGATGTAGTAGGCAAGCCGGTCAGGGCCGATGGCGACTAGGAACTGCCAGGGCGCGTTGGCGGGCGAAAAAATAATGGCATCGTGCCATTCGGGGATGATGCGCCGAAGCTCTGGTTTATATTCCCAGACAAGTTGCTTGACGCCCAGTTTTCGCAGTGCGGCCATCAGCACGAAAATAAAATTTGACTTTCCTGAGCCGGAAGCGCCGGTCACGAGGACCCGGCGAGGCTTTTTGGCTGAGATGCCGACCAGGGTCGTGGTTCCGAAGAGCTCACCAAAAACCAGGTCGCACTGCGGGTTGGCTGGCAGGGGGCGATAGTGTTTCCGACGGACAATGTTGGTCAGGGCCTGAGCAACAAGATCCTGCTGGTGAAGAACAGGGAGTTCGAAACCGTCGCCGGCGGCAAGCTTGGCGTTGATATAATCTATGGAGTTCATCCCGGCTTCCTCGAGGAGTTGAAGAGGCCCGAACTCCTTCTCAAGCTTGTCAATCCAGTCAGATGTGGGTTTGCGTTTTCTGGGGTTTGTTTGCATAAATGTGTCTTATGACGTTCCATTGGCCCAATTATCATGCTGCCAGCGGGCTTTACGGGTGCATGTCGGGCACAAACGGGGAGCGCCTGGGGTTGCGTTTAGGGGTTGGGCGCAGGCAGGGCAGCAGAAGGCGCTGCATGCCTGGCAGGCCATCCCCGTAAAGACGAATTTGCCGCAGATTGTACATACCCCTTTCAGATCTTCCAAACGGCCAATGGAGTTCAGCCCGTCCAACACGAGAAACTCTTTTCTTGTGAGGGCTTTACCATATTTGGTGAGGCGGATTTCTTCGATCGCTTGCGGAATCGGGCTGTCTTTTTTCAATTGCGTGATCGCAGACAAGTTGATTTTCAGGATTGCGGGCTGTTCCATCTTGATGGCTGCTTCCTGGGCAGTCCCCTCAAACGGGTCCAAGTTGTCCAGATGTGGGCCCTGATCGCTGGCGGATGGCGGCGACTCAGCAACACCGGGAGGCGGGGGGGACAGGCGGACGGCCAATTGGATCAACCAGCCAGCCAGGCGCTGTTTGATGGAGTGGAAAAGGCGTTGAATCATAAGAAGAGCAGTTGAATCAGGAGAAAAAGCCCAAGCAGCCCGAACATGCAGATCATCAGGATTATACGGTGCCCCTCGATGTTTACGAGCAGGCCCGCGAGTCTTGGGGTTAATAGAATCAGGGCGATTTGAGCGGCAGCCAGAATCCAGGGTTTTTGTTGTGGCCTGACAGGGAGCAATTGCAGGGGCAAGGCTGCCATCACGAGCCAGGCCAGAATAAAAACAGTCCAATTGATGCCCTTAATGGCTGCGGCGTTTAGGCTCTGCCGGCACGATTTGAAGAACAGCCCACAAAGAATTGTGGCAACTTCCAAAGCCAGCGCGGCGCGAATGAACCAAAAAAACAGACCGCTGGACATGCGTCCGGCCGTGGCCGCATACCAATGGAATAAGGCACTAAATGTGTCACTGTCGCCGACGGCAAACACGACCGAGGCGTAGGCCCACGCAAAATCCGGGGAGGGGCTGGAGGGCGGAATGCCGGGGCGCCGCGAGCCTAATTTGGGCCAGGCCTTGTGGTTACCGTGGCGTGGTTGGTAGCACTCGGTCATAAATTTTCAAACCGCTGT
>Ga0181521_10007623_pt1 | contig 11341 bp, 11 predicted proteins | sample PEATcosm2014_Bin_32_FD_119764 | JGI IMG/M metagenome (GOLD analysis project Ga0181521, IMG submission 119764) | Peatland microbial communities from MTU Mesocosm Facility, Houghton, MI, USA - PEATcosm2014_Bin02_60_metaG | ecosystem: Environmental > Terrestrial > Soil > Wetlands > Peat | place... | reverse complement strand
CCGGTTCTCGAACAGCACCACGACCACATGATCAAGCGCGTTATCCCTGCTCGGACCCGCCATCCCAGACTCCTGATCTCCCGACACAAACGCCGCTGCCATAGACCGCCGTAGGCGACGCCGGTACTGGCTCATTGGGCTGATCTAAGCAGGTGTGCCGGGCAGACGCGCCACCCCCCCCATGGTCATCCCAGCTGGAGGACTGGACATGCGGCAGTGCGGCGCCTGCCCTTATTAGTCGTGCTGGTCTCCCCCGTCCTCCTCGTAGGCGCCGGGTCCCTGTGAGTGGCTGGCGGGTCAATGCTCGCGCAGCGATCGCGCAGCGACGCCGCAGGCGGCATTGATGCGGCAGCCGCGACTGGGAAAATCGGGCGCGAGGAAGACGGCTGTGCGCGGTACCGGCCCCCGTGACGTGTGAGCCATCTTGAGCTGCTTTCCCTGCGGCTGCGGCCCGGCTTGCGCCAGGCGGGCCTCCCCAAGGCAAAGCCTGGCGCGGGAGCCGGGCCAGCGGCGCCGCAGGCGCCGCCTTGACCATCACTACGGCACAGTTCGGCAACGCGATGGAGTTGCCTCTCGATGCGAACTACTGGCGGGGCGGTCGATCGTGGTCGCTGCGGAGGTCTCTTAGGCTCTGAGGATCGGTCGAGGCCACGTTGGGTCGCATCGGCTGCTGCACTTTCGTGCTGCACGGCTCCTTCGTCCCGAAGCCAAGTCGTGACGACTGCCAGCGCTGCGACATGCTTGACCTGGGAACGATCGTCCGTCAGTGTCCGCTGGCGTCCACTGCAGGCGGTGGCGATTGTTGGCTCAGTTGGTTACTCAGCCGCCCGCGCCCAAACGAAATTCGGCCCGGAGAGGCGGCGGCCAGCAGGCCGGGCAGTGCGCGCTTGCTGGTAACGGTCAGAACATGGGCCGAATGCCACGGGCGGGCCGCTACTCTCCGTACATGCTGACAGCCACGTGGGTCCTCGCGGCGGCCACGAGCGTGCTCGCGCTGGCCAGCCTGGTCGCGGTCGTCACGTGGCGGGAGAACAAGCGGCGGGAGCGGGAGACTGCGCTGGCTGACAAGATCCTGGACACCGGGCGCAAGGAGTTTGGCGCGGCGTTCGCGACGAAAGAGTCGCTGAGCCAGGCGAAGGACACGATGGACAACCGGACGGGCCTGGCCGTAGTCGCCGTGCTGATCGCGGCTGCTCTGCTGTGGGACAAGCTGTCCGGGGTGAGGCTGGCCGGGAGGGATTAGGCGGATGTCTGTCAGGCAGGCGAGCGCCGGGATGCTGCTGGTCGGAGGGCTGCTGGTGGGATGCGGCTCGCCACAGCCACCGGGCACAGCCGGCCAGTTAGGGTCGCTGTCGGCTACATGCGTCCCCGGTTACACCGACATGTTCGCGCCGGACGGCATCCAGTACGGAAGCGACAACGGCGGGTCGCAGCCAGACGGGTCTTTCTACCGGGGCACTCCGGCTTCGGGGGATTCGCTGGAGCCTGCACCCGCGATCGAGGTCACGGTCAGAAAACAGCGGCACGTCCTACCTGACCGTAACTGCCCTAGACGTGGTGATGTTCGCGGGCAGCAGCGAGGCCGGCTCGGCAACGCTGAACATCACGCCCAGCCAGACCATTGCCGCCGAGCAGAGCCTGTCGTTCGCGGCTGTGGGTGTCTCTTATGACGGCCAGTGGACTAGCGACGCGGACAACCTCATCCAGGCGAACATCCCGACCGGCGTGACACGCTGCACCGTGTCGCAGATCAGCCAATGAAGCGCGCTGCGGGCCTAGCGACTGACTGCTGTAACGAAACTTGGGGGCCCCAGCCGGGCGCGCGGCAGCGCCGGCGGAGCCGGCTCGGTGGCCCGCCGGTGAGGTAGCTAGCGGTCAGGCGGCCTGGGCTGGCGGCGGGCTGCCGTCGCCGGGTGGGGTGATGGTGACCTGGTAGCCGAGCCTGGCCAGTGCCTGCTGGTAGTGGCGGACGAGGTGGTCGTGGTTGCGGGCGTCACGGCGGTCGTAGTAGTCGGCGCCGGCTTCGGTGTAGTCGCCGTCGTATTTCATCACGGCCCAGGCGATGCACAGCAGCGTGTGCGCGACGGCGACCGCGGCTTTCTTCTCGTGGCCGCGGCCGAACCGGCGGGCCAGGCGGCGGAACCGCGCGCCGGGCCGGGTCGCGGTGCGGCCCACGGTCCAGGCCGACTCGGTCAGCGCGGCGCGCAGGTGCTGGTTGCCCTTGCGGGCGGCGGCTCTCTTCCGCTTGCCGGCGGACTCGTTATCACCGGGTGCCAGCCCGGCCCAGGCAGCCAGCCGGGCCGCGGTGGCGAACCGGCGCATGTCCCCGCCGGTCTCGGCCACCATCACCTCCGCGGTCCGCTGCCCGATGCCGGGAATGGTGACCAGCCGGGCGATCAGGGCCGCGAACGGCGCGGCCGCCTCGGCGACCAGAGCGTCCAGCCCGGCGATCTTCGTGGTGAGGTGGTCATAGGCGTCCAGGTGCAGCCGGCACATCTGCGCATGCGATCCGGTGAACCGGCCGTCACACGCCATCTCCAGCTCGGGGATCTTCTTTCGCATCACCCCGCGGGCCAGCCCGGCCAGCACCGCCGGATCCCGCTCGCCGGCGATGAGGGCCTCGATCATGTCCCGCGCCGACAGCGTGGTCAGGCTGGAGGCCACCGAGTCGATCTTCACCCCGCCGTCTTCCAGGACCTTGGCCAGCCGCTGCAGCTCGCTGGTCCGCTGCTCGATCAGCTTCTTGCGGTAGCGGGTCCGCTGCCGCAGCGCCGCCACCTCGGCCGCCGGGATGAAACTGGGCCGCAGCAGCCCGTGCTCATGCAACTCCGCGATCCACTGGCAGTCCCGTAAATCCGTCTTGCGGCCCGGCACGTTGCGCATGTGCGCGGCGTTGCACACGCACACCTCGATCCGCTCGCCGGCCAGCGCGTGATACACCGGCCACCAGTACACCCCCGTGGATTCCATCGCCACATCGGTGACGCCCAGCCCGGCCAGCCACGCCGCCATCTGCTGCAGCGGCCGCCAGAACGTCGCGAAACGCTTCACCACCAGCGTCCGGCCGCCCGGCCGCTCGCCCGGCAGCCGGACCGCTACCCAGATGATCTTCTTGTGCACGTCGATCCCGGCGACGCGCGGATGAACGATATCCATCGCCACCTCCCTGCCATGCTCCGATAATGGATACGGGCGCGCCGCCCGCGGAGCCCGCAGCAAGATCGAGATCCTGTAACACGCGCTCGTAGCAGCAATCCGGGGTACCCACCGGGCAGGCTCCAGCGTCAGTCTTAGAAACAGGCACGCAGCGCCAAGCAAGGACGACGTCAGCGGGCGGCGCACCCCCAAGTTTCATCCATCCGCGGGCGTCACGTCAGTGACATGAAGTCTTAGAAGAAAGTCTTGCTACCCGCAACGACGTGCCAATTGGCAGGTCAACGGGCAGTCGGGCTGCGCGTGAGTGACCGTCAGTGTGCCCAGTTCGCGGATGGTTGTGGCACGTGTGTGGCACACTGCCGGGCTCGTCGCTCCGAGTCCGGCGCCGTAGCGAGCTGCATCCATCATGCCAGTCAGCTAGCCGGTCCTGGCGAGTATCCAGGCGCGGCCGTCCGCGGTGATCCTGTATTTCCCCAGGCTAGCGGCAGGGGTTCCCTCGGCCATGCCCATGTCAACCAGGCTCTGAACTACCGCCGCTACATCGTTGGCGAGATGCATGCCCGCGTCAGCCACAGATCGGGTCAGTTCCTCGACGGTCATCGGATGATTGTCTGCCAGGGCGGCAAGCGTCTGAACCTCAGCCGCGGTCAAGTCAGCCATAGCCACATTCTCCATCCTGGCGCGGCTCGCCGTGCAACCTGTTCATCGACGTTGGCCTGACCAGGGCAAACGCGAGATATTGAGCCGGACTGCCGTTAGCGCCGTTGGCCGTCGATGTCCGTGGTTGGATGGTGCACGCCGGGCTATGTTGCACGCAGGATGCACGCCTCGCGCGCTGGCCTTTGACCTCAGGCTTTGGCTAGAAGCAGACTTGGAGCGCTGGGTGGGAGCCGAACCAGGAGTGCCGGATCCCGGCGAGAAACAGCGACAAATCGAACGGATTAGGTCGGTTTTTCGCGCCGATCAGGCTGAGAATCTAGAAGACTGGCAAAAGACCATCCATTCGCAAGTTCCCCGTACTTTGTATCACTATACGACCGCCACCGGCCTGCGTGGCATCCTCGAAAGTCACTCTCTCTGGGCATCTGATGTACGGTTCATGAATGATGCCTCAGAGTTGACCTACGCCGTAAATCTAATCGCTGAGGTGGTCGGCGAGGTCTTGGGCACTGTAACTGACGAGCGCCTGCTGCCGGTTCTTCCCAAGGTTCCAACGTTTGCTAATGTATTTGAGTACGGCTTGCGGCCGTTCTGTGCTTGCATGTGTGAACGCGGTGATCTATTGTCACAGTGGCGAGGATACACGGCGGGCCAGATTGGATACTCGCTCGGCTTGGATCTGAGGAATACGCGCGTTATCGTTGATATTCCGAGGGGTACGTTCCTTCGGAAGGTATTGTACGATGAAGGAGAGCAGCGCTCGTGGGCCCGGAGGATAACAGAGACGTGGTTGCAAAGCGCGCAGTCGCTCCTCGATGCCGAGCCGGGTGTTCCTGCGCCGGACCTATTTCCTTATCCTGCAATCTGGACACTACAGGAGGCTCTTATAGAGCCGCACTTGTCTTTTAAGAACCCTGCTTTTAGCGAGGAAAAGGAATGGCGGCTCATCAAGCTGACAGATATTCGGGAGGAGCTGCGCCTAATTAGGGACCGTAAGTCTCAAGAGCGATTTAGTCAACTTGGTATTAAACTTCCTGAATCTCGACCTTCGTGGCCGCTTTCTCAGGCCGAAGGTATCGACATAAAATTCAGGCAGACTTCTCTTGGATTCGTGCCTTATATAGAGCTGGGCCTGAAGCATCGGGCTGGTGTATTTACGGGAAGGCTCCCGCTTGAGGAAGTTATCCAGGGGCCTACCGCCGCTGTTGGGCTCTCGCTGCAGTCACTTACGATGTATCTCGAATCTCATGACTACGGCTTCCCGATGACAAATATACATCAATCTGCGATCCCTCTACGGTGATCCGCCGGTATTCCTCATAGCTGCCCGTCCCTGTTGAGCGGTGGCAGGCAGAGTCCGGTGCGGGGATGGCCGCCTTGATGGTTACTACGGCATGGTCCGACAGCGCCACGACGTTGCCCCTCGATGCGAACTACTTGGCGGCGCGGTCGATGGGCTGCTGCACCGTCGTGCTGCGCGGCCTTCTGCTCCCAGAGCGAACGCTGCGGCCGTTTGAGCAGACAAGTTGCCAGCGTGAGCTTGATAGATCCGTCCGTCCGCGTCCGCTGGTGTCTGCCTACTACAGGCTCCGTTGTCACCCACCTAGACACCCAGCTTGGAAGGTGTACCGCAACATGCGCTGACAGGCTCTGACCTGCGGATTTGACTCTCCGGGGCGCCCGGTACCGACCGCTGATGATCCTGGCTAATGGCACGCCAATGGCACGGCCTGAGGTCATCTCCATGCTCGACCTGTGCCGTGGCAGACGGGGCAGACCTTGGGTATGCAGGTGTGCGCGTTCCCGTTGCAGCTGCATCCCTTGGCCGGGACCAGGCCGCCGCCGCCACACGTCCCGCACTGGTGCTTACTGCTCATGATTGCTCCTACGCCTAGGGCTTCCCACCTGGTGGGCTTCACCCGATAGGCGCCGATCACCGCCCGGAGCGGGAGCCGTCAAGGGCTTGGTCCGCAGGACTGCCAAGATGCTTTGGCCGTCCAGAGGCTCGGGCTGCGCGAGGGCTATGCGCGTGCGGAGGGAGCGCGGCCAAAGGATCTTGGGACCCTTGACGGCTCCCGTGGAGGGCTGATACTTCCGCGCCGGGTGAAGGTCACCGCCTCGCGATCAGAAGCATCGCTGGCACGAGCCACTGGCTAGAAGTGCCTAGGAGATTGACCGCATCCGTGTCAGGGCAGGCCGCTGGGGCCGCGGCCTGCGCCCAGCTAGGCGCTGAGCAGTGCGAACGGTCCGCTCAGGTGCGAGGTTGTCCGGCGGTGTGCGCCGCGATTGTCACCCAGTTAGACACTCAGTCCCGGCCGGAGGCCGTGATGCTGGCCCAGTGCACACGGCTCTGGAGGCCGCCGTCTCCGTGCCTTGGCGAGGCGGCCGAGACGATCACGCCGGTCACAAACATGCAGATGCCGCGCTAGCGCCGATTGAGACGTGACCTTGTTCCTGAGTGGCGTGATAACCATGCGTAGCCGAGCGTCACCCTGAGTAAGCTGTTCCCGAGAGCAGAGCCCACCTGGGAGCAGTCATGCGACATACAACCACGATCGCCATCATCGCAGCGAGCGGACTCGCGGTCCTGACGCTTGCCGCTGCGCCGGCAATGGCCGCCAGCCCGCCTGGCACTGGCGGGGCTACGGCCAGCGTTACCGTCCAAGCGCCCAGCACCGGCACCGGCACGATCACGCTAGCGATCACGTCGCCGGCATCATTCTCACTCGGCACCACCTACGCCGGTCAGCCCGTCCACGACGCTAACGCGATTGACTACACCGTCACCACCGACGATGCCGCCGGCTTCACCGTGGACGAGACGGCCACTGATTTCGTCAGCGGCAGCAACAGCTTCCCGGCGACGGCGATGGACGGCGCCCTCAACTCCGGCACCACCATCAACGCGCTCAATGCAGGAACCTTCTACAGCTATGACGAGGTGGAAAGTCCGGCCAGCGTGGAGACTTTCACGAACCATGCCGCTGCCACCGGCGGCGACATGTTCACCGAGGGGCTGGACCTGAACCCGCCGGCCAGCACCGCGCCAGGTACCTACACCTCGTCCATAACCGAGACGGCATCGGCCAACTGAACCGGGGGCCCCAGCTCCAATGCCAGTCTCGCCGATCTCGATAACAGTGCCCGCCAAGATCATCCTGTCCGCCAGTTCGTATGGCACGTTCAGTGTCCGTAATGGCGGTAGCCAGGCGATCATCGTCAGCGACCGTGTCGCCGATATCAATGCCCGCAGCCTCGCCCACCCCGGAGCGGGTTACATCACGATCTCGCCCCAGCACTTCACGCTGGCGCCCGGCAAGTCCAGACTGATCCACATCCATGCGAACATGCCAGCATCGGTACACGGTGACCACTACGCGAACACCGTGTTCACCGCCGCCCCTGCCCATCCCGGACGCGGGACCATGCATGTCACCGGCGCGGTTGCGTCGTCGGTTGAGATCCATGCGCCCGCCACGACCAGGCCGGGAACGCATACCAGTCCGGCGACGGCCTCAGGATTTCCGCTGCTGTGGCTCGCCGGGGTCCTCATAGTAGTCGCGCTAGTCCTAGCGTTCGTGGTGCGGATTCATCGCCGAGGCAGCGGCAAGCACGGACTGCCTAGACCGACCTGATGCACGAAGAGGGCCGTGCGACCGGATAGATCGGACGGCACTGCCCGCCAGGCCGAAGGACCGTCCGATGCGACAGCGGCTGGGAGAGGAACTGCAGCAGACGCGTGGCCAAATTGCTTGGGAATCCGTGACCCCTTGAGCGCGCTACCGGCAGGTTCCGGGATGCCTGCTTGACGAGTCGGCCTGTAGGCCGGGTCTAGATCAGGGGTCACGGTGACCTTGCTAGACCGCCGCCGGACTAGCCGTGACCTGCGGCTGCGATCTCACTGGCTCTCGTCGTTACCGACTGGATGGCGATGCCATGTGCCCGGAAAGTGCCCTGTGATCATGAAGCTCGACCGAAGCCTCTCGCCGCGCGGTCTCCTATCCCAAGCCAGCTAGCAATTGAGTGACCGCATCCGTGTCAGGGCAGGTCGCTGAGGTTGCGGCCTGCGCCCATCTAGGCGCTAACCATTGCTAATGGTCCGGTCAGGTGCGAGGTTGTCCGGCAGTGTGCGCTGCGATTGTCACGCAGTTCGTCACTCAGCCAACTCACCCGAGCACCTTGCGGAATATCACGGCAGGTGAGTGTAGGCCATTCGGTTCTCGTAAGAGGGCCGCAGAGAGGGCGCTGTGGGCAGCGGGGACCAGCGGCGAGCATCCGGCCTGGCCGCTTGACTCTAGAATCTAAGGGGCGATGACCATACAACCCACCTGCTAGATTCTCTTGTGCCTTGTGGCCGCCAAACGGATCATCAACTCCCCCCTGGAGATCGACGGATGGTAGCATGAAGAGAGCCTTGGTTCCGTGACGGAGCAGCCTACGGTAGGACCCCGTGACATTCCGGACCCGATCAAGCGTGTAGTTCGACAGCGCTGCGGCTTCGGGTGCGTTATCTGTGGTAAGCCTTTGTATGAATACGACCACTTGTTGGGCTGGGCCAACGTGCACCGGCATGTGGCCGATGAAATAACTTTGCTATGCGATCAGCACCACCGGGAACGCACCAATGGCCTGCTACCTGCCGCGGGCGTTGCCTCAGCTAATCAGAATCCGTTTAACCTTCGATTGGGCGTCTCGCCGCCATATGACCTGCATTACTCCGGTTACGAATGCGTTGCTAATTTCGGTAATAACGTGTTCACAGTCGAAGATCGGGGATACGGCACAATACTCGTACCTCTTATTATCGACGGGATGGCTCCCGTGGTATTCACGCTTGCCGACGGACATCTTCTGCTTTCGGTGACACTGTTTGATGAGGCCAATCGTGCCGTACTTCGGATTGATCAAAATCAGCTTATGTACACGATAGATCAATGGGATATAGAATTTGCGGGCCGCGCATTGACCATACGGGCGGGTCGGGGGGATGTCTTTATCGATATAACATTTGAACCTCCGAATAGAATCCAGTTCAACCGCGGACGCGTCTTGTTCAATGGCGTGGAGATTCTACTCGCTGAAGAGTACGTATGGCTTAGTAACAACCGTGGCCTAATTAGACGGTCCTATTTCAACGGGAACTTTGGGATTGTACTCGGGCCGCCTGATCCTCCTGCAGGCTGCGCGATGCGTCTGCCTAACGTCAGCCGTTACCTGGGGAAGTCACCCCGCGCAGGTCACATGGCAGCCCGTCGTGCTCTGGCCGACGCGGAGCGCCGACAGCGAGGGATGGAACTTCGAATCCAAGAAATGACAGCACGGCAATCGACTCGTCACTTTCAGTCATAGCGACGACCGCGGCAGGCGCGGCGCGGCGCAGCGCCGCCCTTGATCGTTACTACGGCCTAGTTCGGCAGCGCGATGAACTGAGCCTCTCGACGCGAACTACTGGCGGCGTGGTCAGCGAAGGTCGCTGGCGCAGGTACGTACGTCTACTAGGGCCGATGAAGGGTGCTGGGAATCAGGACGGTTGCTGCACATTCGTGCTGCACCCGCGTATGCAAGCCTGGCACTCCCGCAGTAGCTGGGTCCCTGCGGTTGTTGACGAACTGCCTGACACATTGGGTCAGCCAGGCGCTTTATGGTTAAGTGCCTGGCTGCCTGGCGATTTGGCTCTCGATCCTTCTCGTCCTCACCCGGCACCTTGCGACTGCATGTGCCCTCGATGTGCCCTGGGCTCCCTACTCGCATCCGGCAGATAGGGGATCATGGCGCTGTGCGGTTTGACAAGTGGACCTACATCATCGGCGCCACCGCGCTCGGCGTGGCTGTCGCGCTGGGCGTTCTCGCTGGCGGGTTGGCAGGCGCCCTGGCCGCTCTCGCGGGTCTGATTCCGGTTGTTTTGTGGGAGAGAGCAGCAGATCGTCGTCGCGAGATCAAGGCTCAAGCCGAGTTGCTCGAAGACGCGGGCCGGCGGCTCGTGCCTCCGGAGGTGTCTGGTGGCGTCGCGCGGTATCTGCGTCCCGAGGCTGAGATTGTGGACTTCTGGCCGCGCCAGGAGCTGCAGGATCTGCGTGCGTGGGCGGCTTCCTCGCTTGGTACTGATATCCGGCTTGTCACGGGCGAGGGCGGCGCCGGGAAGACTCGCCTGGCGCTCCAGCTCGGCCGGGAGCTGAGCACGCAATACGGGTGGCGTTCTTACTGGGTTCCCTCCGGCGAGGAAGCCAGTGCCGCGGAGGCCGCGTGCGCGGGCGAGTTCCCGGTGTTACTGGCCGTTGATTACGCGGAGACCCGGTCGCAGATCGGTGATCTGCTGGCCCGCGTGATCGGGTCTGAGCCGCGAGCCAATGTGCGGGTGCTGATGCTGGCGCGCAGTGCCGGCGAATGGTGGCAGCAGCTGATCGCCACTACGAGCACCGCGGTGAGCGAGGCGCTCGCCGCGGTGCAGCCCATTGCCCTCGGGCCGCTGACCGGGCCGTCTGGGCAGCCCGCGGTCTACCGGCAGGCGGTGCAAGCGTTCGCGGCACAGCTGGACGCCGGATGCCCGGACACCGGGCAGCTGCCTGCTATCAGCCCGGACGCGCCCGCGCTGGTTGTGCACGCCGCAGCTTTGCTGACTGTGCTGAATCAGCAGCGGGGCCAGGCAGGCGACGGGCCGGGAGGCGAGGACGTGATTGCCGGTTTGCTGCGTCATGAGGCCCGGTACTGGCAGCAAAGCCAGGCATCCTACGAGCTGGCCCTGGGACCAGCACTGACCCGCCGGGTCGTCGCCGCGGGAACGCTAGTTGGCGCCGATGACGAAGACTCTGCCTCACGGCAGCTGGATGCGATCGGCGAGCTGCCAGACCCGGGGACACGCGGACGTACGGCCAGGTGGCTGCACGACCTGTACCCGGCCGACCGGACCGGCACCACGGCCGGGAAGTGGATCGCGCCGCTGCGCCCCGACCTGGTCGCCGAGAATCTCGTGGTGGACGTCCTCACCGGCCGTCCGCAGCTCGTGCCCCGGCTGCTGGACGGGCTAGCACCGCCGCGAGCCGACCGGGCGCTCACGCTGCTGGCCAGGGCTGCCCTGACCCAGCCTGCCGCAACCGGCCTGATCCGCCGGGCCCTGGCCGCCGACTTCGCGCACCTGGCCGTACCGGCACTGGCGGTCGCTGTGGAGACTAACCCCGATGTCGGCGAGCAGCTGGCAGACCTGCTGGAATCCTCGCCATGGCCGCCGGATGTCCTGGATCGGATCGCCCGGGCACTGCCGGACACATCGGTCGCTTTGGCCAGGGCTGCGGCACTCACCTTCCAGCGCATCGTGGATGCCGCCCCGCCCGGCAGCGAGAAGCGCGCCTCGAACCTGACCAGGCTCAGCAACCGCCTGGGAGAGCTGGGCCGCCGGGAGGAGGCGCTGGCCGCGGTCGAGGAAGCGGTCACCATCCGCCGCCAGCTGGCCGCCGCCCGCCCCGACGCGTTCCTCCCCGCCCTCGCCATGTCGCTGAACAACCAGTCCGGCCGCCTGGCCGATCTGGGG
>Ga0181521_10007614_pt1 | contig 11348 bp, 9 predicted proteins | sample PEATcosm2014_Bin_32_FD_119764 | JGI IMG/M metagenome (GOLD analysis project Ga0181521, IMG submission 119764) | Peatland microbial communities from MTU Mesocosm Facility, Houghton, MI, USA - PEATcosm2014_Bin02_60_metaG | ecosystem: Environmental > Terrestrial > Soil > Wetlands > Peat | place... | reverse complement strand
GCCGCTTGAGGTCCTGCGCCAGGCCGCGGTATCGGCCCCAATGATAGGGTACGGCGCCGCCGCCATGCGGAATGATGAAGCGCAGCGCCGGAAAATCGCCGAACAAATCGCTCGTCAGAAACTGCATGAACGCCGTCGTGTCCGCGTTGATGTAATGTGCTCCCGTCGCGTGGAAATTGGAGTTGCACGAGGAACTCACGTGCACCATCGCGGGCACATCGAGTTCCACCATCTTTTCGTACAGTGGGTACCAATGTCGATCGGTGAGCGGCGGGGATGTCCAATGCCCGCCCGACGGGTCGGGGTTCAAATTGCAGCCGATGAATCCCAGCTGTTTGACACAGCGCTCGAGTTCGCTCGCGCTGTTGTGGGGCGGCACGCCGGGCGATTGCGGCAATTGGCACACGCCGACGAAATTATCCGGATAAAGCGTGCACACGCGGTAAATCAAATCGTTGCAGGCTTCGGTCCAACGCCTGCTGGTCGTCTCGTTACCGATGTGATGCGCCATCGCCGAGGCGCGCGGCGAGAAGATCGTCAAATCCGTGCCGCGCTGCCGCTGCAGCTTGAGCTGCGCATTCTCCAGGCTCTCGCGAATCTGATCGTCACTGATCGCAACCTGCGCACTCGATGGGACGTCCAGATGTTGCTTCAAGCCCGCAATTTGCGCTTCACGAAATGCTTGCAGCGCACTCGGCGCCGTCGTGTAATGCCCGTGACAGTCGATGATCATGTGCCGCTCCCCGCCCCTCCTCGGTCGTCCCAATACATGCGCGTGGGATTGTCCACGAGAATGCGCTCTTGCAAGGCCTTGTCCGGGCAAATTTCCCCGAATAGATCGACCAGCTCACCGTCGTTGGGCATGTCTTTCGTTATGTTCGGATGCGGCCAATCGGTACCCCACAGAATGCGCCGCGAATCGACGGCGATCAGTGCTTGCGCAAACGGTACCGCATCGCGGAACGGCCGCTTGCCGACCGAAACTCGCTCCGCGCCGCAGACCTTGATCCATGCCAAGGGATTATTGCGGTAGAGCTCGACGAGCAGCCGGAACGGCCGCTGCTCGAGACCCTCGGCCGCCTTGACGCGACCCATGTGATCGACGATGAAGGGCACGTCGATGCGGCCCAGGAGTTCCTGCTGACCCATGATGTCCTCGGCATCGAAGTGCAGCACGATGTGCCAACCCAGCGGCTTGATCCGGGCGAGCAGCCGGTAGAACACTTGGAGGTCGGGTACCCCTCCCAAGTGCTTGACGAAGTTGAAGCGAATGCCGCGAATCCCGCCATCGTGCAGGCGTTGCAACTCGCGGTCGGTCACGGCATCCGCGACGCACGCCACGCCGCGATACGTGCCGTTGCTGGACGCGATGGCGTCCAACGTCACATCCATCTCGGTGCCGTGACAACTGGCGTGCACGATGACGGCGCGCGATATTCCCAAGTGAGCATGCAGGCGGCGCAGCTTCTCGACCGGCGCATCGGGCGGCGTGTAACTGCGGTCCGCTGCAAACGGGAATTTGGCGGCGGGTCCGAACACGTGGCAATGTGCGTCGCACGCGCCGGGCGGCAATACGAGCGCGGGCACCACCGGATTTGGATCGGGCGGCAGGCAGGCCTTGAACGGATTCTTGGCCGGTGCGTTCATGTGCGCGCCCCCTGCTTCTTGCGCAACTCCTGCTCGAAGGCCGCCTCGTCGGCGAAGTAGCTGAGGCCTGCCTTGGCGAGCGTATCTCGCATGCCGTAGATATCGACTCCCAACTCGCCCGCCGCCAGCCGCTCGCGGGTGAGCGCCTCTTTCGCTTCGCGGCGCGCGGCAGCTTGCGCCACATCGCTTGCGTGAGCTTTCGGCACGACCACCACGCCGTCATCGTCCGCGAGCACCACGTCGCCCGGGTGCACGAGCGCACCGGCGCAAATGATCGGCGTGTTCACGGATCCTACGGTGGCTTTTACAGTACCCTTGGCGCTGATCGCCTTCGACCATACCGGAAATCCCATCTGACGCAGGTCGGCCGTATCGCGGCAGCCCGCATCGATCACCAAGCCTACCGCGCCGCGCGAATGAAACGAGGTGGCCAGTAGATCGCCGAACATGCCGTCCTCGTTACTGGAAGACACCCCCAGCACCGCCATATCGCCGGGCTGCAGCAGTTCGGCCGCGACATGCAGCATCCAGTTGTCGCCCGGATGCGCAAAAATGGTCACCGCCGTGCCGCAGGCCTTGGCGCCCGGATAGACCGGGCGTAAGTAGGTGGCGAGCAGTCCCACTCGCCCCATGGCTTCATGGACGGTGGCGACGCCGTACCGGGCAAGTTGTGCAACGCTCGAGGAGTCCGCTCGTTTGATGTTTCTGATCGCAATTCCAGATTGACCGATCATCGAATTACCCCTTCGCGTAAATGGCGTGTGGTACGAATACTTCGCCGCGCATGAGGAGCCGCGCCGTGCGCAGCAGAGCGGCCCGCAGGACTTCCGAGGGGTTTCGCGGGTTCATGGTCAACACCACGCTGAATTCTCCGCTGGGATGTTCGACCGAGACGGTCTTGACATGGCCTCCGGGCACCAGCGCATATCGGTTCGCAACGCTCCCGGGCAACACGGCCGCCGTCGCAACCGTCACCGCACCCAGCACGCCCACGGCCGCATGGCAATCATGCGGAATAAACGTGCGGGTGCATATTTGCCCGCCCGCATGGGGTTTCGCGACCAAACACATCTTCGGCACGACTTTCTGGGTGACGTCGCCCAAGTTCATCGCGGGGCCTGCCTGCAGGCGAATGGCCTCGATCCTTTGTTTGAGCCTGGCATTGGCGTTGAGCTCATCCCGGGTTTCATAACCGCTGAGCCCAAGCTTCTCGGCGCCCATGATGACCACCGGCATGCCGTTGTCGATGCACGTGACCTCAATATCGTCGAAGCGATCGACGAGATTTCGGGTCGGCAATAACGCGCCGCACACGGAGCCTGCCGTTTCCAGAAAGCTGATATTGATCGGCGCCGCGGTGCCCGGTACGCCGTCGATGTGCGCCGTGCCCTCGTACTCGACGGTCCCACCCGGCGTTTGCACCTCGATATCGCTCAATGTTCCGGTATTACGCGTCAACACCCGTAAGCTCGTGAGTTCACCCGCGGCTTTGACCAGACCCGTCTCCAGGCCGAACGGGGCGACGGCAGCGAGCATGTTGCCGCAGTTCGGGGTGGTATCGACGCGCGCTTCTTTGATGGATACTTGCGCAAAAAGAAATTCCAGGTCGACGCCGGGCGCTTGGCCCGCGCGCACGATACCGACCTTGCTGGTCAGAGGATCCGCGCCACCGAGACCGTCGATCTGGCGCACGTCGGGCGATCCTAAGACCTTCAGCAGCACGGCATCACGCGCTGCCGTGTCCTTGGGCAAGTCGCGTTCGAGAAAGAACGGACCGCGCGAGGTACCGCCGCGCATGAAAAGACAGGGGATGGATCGCTGCATACGCGGGCCCGCAAAGTGAGTGATGACCGATAACGATTATCACGTATACTATCAGGGAATTTGATACTACCTGTTATAGCGATACGGCATAACCAATGACCCGGACCGAACCATGGATTTGAAACAACTCGAGTACTTCCGCCACGTCGCGGAACTCGGTAGCTTCACGCGCGCCGCCGCGTTTCTCTCGGTGGTACAGCCGGCGCTGAGCCGCCAAGTGCGCCAGCTGGAAGTGGAATTGGGCCAAAACCTCTTCGAACGCAACGGCCGCGGCGTCGTGCTCACCGACGCGGGCTCGCGCTTGCTCGAACACGCGCGCGGGATACTGACGCAGCTCGGCCGCGCACGCCAGGATCTCGAGGAACAGCGCAACGGCGACTCGGGACATGTCGCGCTGGGCCTGCCTCCGAGCCTGGGAAGCAGCGTCACCGTTCCCTTGGTCAAGGCCTTCGAGAAGCTGCTCCCCAATGCCCGTCTCGCGACGGTCGAAGGGCTCTCCACTTACATTCTCGAATGGCTGAGCGTGGGCCGCGTGGACTGCGCGCTGGTGTACAACGCGACCGCCTCGGCCACGATCGATGTGCAGCGCCTGCTCGATGATCAACTTTTTTTGATCGCGCCGCTCGAGGCAGGCGCGCATGCCCGTTCGGTGCGCAACAAATCCATCACGCTCGCCCAACTCGCCGATTTTCCGCTCATCATCCCCAGCCGGCCGCATGCCATGCGCATGTCGGTCGAGAACGCATTGGCGAGCGTCGAGCGCAAGATCCGCGTCGCGCATGAAATCGAATGCATACCCGCAGTGATTGATTTGGTGCGGCAAGGCCATGGATTTGGGGTGCTACCCATGAACGCCGTCAAGGCGAGCCAATGGGCGCGTGACGTTCTGGCCAAGCCGATCGTCAATCCGGTGCTCAAGACCTCGCTGTCCATCGCGACATCCGCACAGCGTCCCAAGAGCCCGCTGATGCGCAAGGCGGTCGAAGTGATACGCGACATCGTGCGGCAAGAAATTCGCGCAACCCCCGCGTCCTTTGCCGGCGCCGACGCCGCGGAGATTGCATGACGAAACCGCATGACTACGACAGCATCCCGGGCACCTATGTTTATGATGCCGGACGCGGGCGCATCGGCTACTCGTTGAACATGTTTTGCATGTCGCTCAACAAGGCCGAGAACCGCAAAATCTTCGAGGAAGATGAGGCGGCTTATCTCGATCGCTTCCCCCTCACCGCGGAGCAGCGGCGATGCGTGCTCGAGCGCGATTGGCTGGGCATGTTGAAAGTCGGCGGCAACATCTACTATACGATCAAGATCGCGTTTTGCGATGGCCTGACGTTTCAGGACGTGGCGGGCATGATGTCGGGCGTGCCCAAGGAGGCCTACGCACAGATGATGTTGGCGGGAGGCCGCAGTCCGGACGGCAATCGCTACAAGGACCCGGCCAAGTGTTCGGAGCAGGAGCATGGCTAGAATCGTTGCAGGCATCGCGTGTTCGCACGTACCCGCCATCGGCGTGGCGATGGATCGCGGCATGACCGGCACTCCGTATTGGGACCCGCTGTTCAAGGGATATGCCGCCGCGCGGGACTGGCTGACCAAGCTCGCCCCGGATGTCGCCATCGTTGTTTACAACGATCACGCGTCGGCTTTTTCGTTGGAAATAATTCCCACTTTTCTGATCGGCGTTGCGGAATCATTTCCCATAGCGGACGAGGGCTTCGGCCCGCGTCCCGTGCCAACGGTTCAAGGACATCCGGCGCTCGCATGGCACCTCGCGGAATCCTTGATACTCGATGAATTCGATATGACGATCGCCAACCAAATGCCGGTCGATCATGGATTGACGGTGCCGTTGTCGGTCACCTGCGGACAGCCTCCTGCCTGGCCCTTCCCGGTGATTCCGCTGTGCGTCAACGTCGTGCAATATCCGCCGCCCACCGGGGCACGTTGTTTCAAATTGGGCCGGGCGATTCGCAGGGCGGTCGAAAAATTCGATCAGGACCTACGCATCGTCATCTACGGTACCGGCGGGATGTCCCATCAGCTGCAAGGCGAGCGCGCCGGACTCATCAACCGGCAATTCGACACGGCATTTCTCGACGGAATGACGAAGGATCCAGTGGCACTTACCAAGATAACGCATACGGAATACATGCGTGAGGCGGGCTCCGAGGGTATCGAAATGGTCATGTGGCATGTGATGCGCGGCGCGCTCGATGAGCACGTGGCCGAAGTATATCGGCACTACCACGTGCCCGCATCCAATACCGCCGCGGGGCTCATGATTCTCGAAAACAGGAGCGCTGCATGAAGGTTTGTCTCGTCGGCCACGGTGCCTTCGGCATCAAACATCTCGAGGCGATGGCGAAGATTCCGAATATCGAAGTCCTTTCCCTTGTGGGTTCGAAACTGGAAGCCGCGCGCGAAGTGGCGCAGCAGTGGCGAATACCTCACTTTACTGCGAATCTGGCGGAGTGCCTGGCGCAGCCCGAACTCGACGCGGTGATCCTGACGACGCCGACGCAAATGCATGCGGCGCAGGGCGAACAATGCATGCGTGCCGGCAAGCATGTCATGATCGAGATACCGATGGCCGACTCGCTCGCGGACTCCGAGCGATTGGTGCGTACGCAGCGGGAGACCGGGGTCGTTGCGATGGCGGGACATACGCGCCGCTTCAATCCCAGTCACCAATGGGTGCACAAGAAAGTTCTCGCTGGCGAGCTCAAGATTCTGCAGATGGATGTGCAGACTTATTTCTTCCGGCGCACGAATATCAATGCGCTCGGCAAACCGCGTAGCTGGACCGATCATCTGCTATGGCATCACGCGTGCCACACGGTGGATCTATTTGCCTATCAGACCGGCGAGAATATCGCGAAGAGTTTTGCATTGCAGGGGCCCAAGCACCCGACGTTGGGTATTGCCATGGACATGAGCATCGGACTGAAAGTGCCTTCGGGCGCCATCTGCACGTTGTCACTGTCTTTCAATAATGACGGGCCCTTGGGCACTTTCTTCCGGTATATCTGCGACAACGGCACGTATATCGCGCGCTACGATGAACTGCTGGACGGCAAGAACAATCCGATCGATGTGTCCAAAGTCGATGTTTCCATGAACGGTATCGAGCTTCAAGACCGGGAGTTCTTCGCCGCCATTCGGGAGCGCCGCGAGCCGAATGCCAGCCTCGCCCAGTGCCTGCCGGCGATGCAAACCTTGGATCATTTGGATCGGCAGCTACAAAGCCCGTGAGCGGCACGATCCTCCGTGAGCGGCACGATCCTCCGTGAGCGGCACGATCCTCAAAGAGGAGTGTCGAAGGGTAATCCGACATAGTTTTCCGCCAGACTCTTGAGCGCGGCGGTCGATTCGGTCAGGTAATCGAGTTCCGCCAGCTGCAATCGATGCGCGAACGCGTCGTCGGAGAAGTGGTGCATGATCGAGGTGAACCACCAGGAGAAACGCTCGGCTTTCCATGTGCGCCGCAAGCATTTTTCCGAATACCGATCGAGCAATTCGGCACGACCGGTGCGGTAATAATCAGCCAGCGCCTGGTACAGCACGCGCACGTCGGCGGCGGCGAGATTCAACCCTTTGGCGCCGGTGGGCGGCACGATGTGGGCGGCGTCGCCCACCAAGAACAGTCGCCCAAAGCGCACGGGCTCGACCACGAAGCTGCGCAGCGGCGCAATGCTCTTTTCGATCGAGGGTCCGGTGACGATCGCGTCGGCGATCTCAGCGGGTAATCTGCGCCGCAGTTCGTCCCAAAAGCGCACATCCGGCCAATTCTCCAATTGCTCCTCGGCTCCGCATTGCACGTAGTAACGGCTGCGGGCCAACGAACGCATACTGCACAGCGCGAAGCCGCGCGCATGGTTCGAATACACCAGTTCGGGAGTTGCCGGTGGCACGTCGGCGAGGATTCCCAGCCAGCCAAAAGGATAAGTCCGCTCGAAAGTGTGCATGGCGCCCGGCGGAACGCATTTGCGGCAAATGCCGTGGTAGCCATCGCAACCGGCGACGAAGTCGCAGATGATCTCCTGGGCGCGACCGGCGTGCGTATACCGCACGGTCGGTTGCGCCCGATCGAATCCGTCGATGGCGACGTCGCCGGCCTCGAATACCAGCTTGGCGCCGGCGGCGATGCGCGCTTCAATCAGGTCTTTGGTGATCTCGGTTTGCCCGTAGACCGTAACGCCCATGCCGGTGAGCCTGCGCAAATCGACACGAAAGCTGCGTTCCGCGAATCCCAATGAGAAGCCATCGTGCACCAAGCGGTCGCTCAGCATACGGTCGCCGACGCCCGCTTTCAGCAACAAATCCACGGTGCCTTGCTCGAGCACGCCGGCGCGAATGCGGCCGACGACATGCTCGCGGCTGTGACGCTCGAGAATCACACTCTCGATCCCACAGGCGTGCAGCAGTTGCGATAGCAGCAGCCCCGAGGGGCCGGCACCGACGATCGCGACTTGGGTTCGAGCCATGACAGGTTTCCGTTGTAACGGCTGCGACAGCGCGGCGGACCCGCCAGCCGCTGAACTGCATCTGGGCGAAGCCCCCCATCGGCCCGCCGTTCCTCAAGTCGAAGCGCGAACTCCGGGCACGTCCCGGTTCAAGCGCCGGCCTTTTGCGCCCACACTTTGCACCAGCCGCCTTGAACCACGCTGTGGCCCGGAAAGATATTGCAGCCGCCGGTGGCATCGGCCGGCTTTCCTTGATACTGCGCGCAAGTGTTGCACTTTTGGGTCGACTTGAAAGTCGGGTTCGCGCTGGTATCGACCATGGAGCCGGCGGTCACGTATCCGACCGCCTTCGCCGTCGGATCATTCGGATCCAGAGGCGGCAAGGCGGCAGCACGGGCCGAGTTGCCCATCAGCCCAATCGCTGGAACCAAAGTGCCGGCAATGAGTCCACTCTTGACGATCTCTCGGCGTGAAAATTTGTGTTGCATCTGTGTGATCCTTTCGGTGGAAAATGCGCCGCTGATTATAGCGCATGGCGAAACGGCAATCCGTTCCTCAGTGCTGACGCGGTGATAGCAGTGGTAGTGAAGCATGTCGTCGGACATTCGGGCTAGACCGCAGTTCTGGCGATGGAACTCACCATGGCCCGCAGGGCTGCTATTGTTCTTGGTCTACGTCGCCACTGCCGCCGCCACGACGTTGTTTGTCCAGCACCGGGTGGACCCCGAATTGCGGGTCATGTTGGTCGCCGTGCCGTGGCTCGCGGTCGGCGTCGGCGTCGCCGGCGTGCTGTTGGGCGGGGCGCGGCTCTGGCCTGCCCTCTTTATCGGCTCCTGGGTGGTCTGGGGCGTCATCGTGGGCGACTCGGTCATCACGGTCACGGTTGACGCGGTAGCTGAAGCGGGCAGCATCGTGCTCATCGCCCGCCTGCTGTCGGTGTGGGGCTTTCACCGCAGCTTTGATCGCTTTCGCGACCCACTGGTCCTGCTGGCGGCAGCCACGGTGGGGCGGTTCCTCGCCACATCGCTCGACTGGGTGGGTGCCTTTATCGCCGCCTGGCTGACGCCGGGGGCGTTTTCACCGGCCTACCGACAGATGATGACCGATGTGTGGGGTACCTTTCCCGCTCTGACCCCGGCGATTGTCGCGGCCAGCGTCCACTGGTCCGTGAACTCCATCGCCGGCATCGTGCTGGTGGTGCCGCTGGTAGTACCGCTGGCCGGCGCAAGGCCGGATACGCTGCTGAAGGCGTATCTGCATCACTCGATCTCTTTTCTCGTATTGGGCCTCACGCTGCTGGCATGGTGCGTCGCTGCCCTGTACCTGCCCGCGGCCGCGACGCAGGCCTTGCTGATCACGGCACTGATGCTGGTGGCCTGGGCGTCGGTCCGCTTTGGGCCGCCGGTTGCTGCATTCGCTACCTTGACCATGTCGCTGGTGGCGACGGCCGGGGTGGGTATGCGGGTGGGGCCGCTCGCATCCAGCAGCCCGATTGAAGGCGTCGCGATGCAGTGGGGCTTCATTGCGCTGCTCGCGCTCACCGGCCTGTCACTTACGGCGCTTCTCGCGGAACGGCGCCGTGACCTTCAGCGACTGAAGGTCGTTGCCGAACGCTATCAGCAGCTCTTCAAATCCAATCCCTCGCCTCTGTGGGTTGCTGAGCCGGGGGGCGGCCGCATCTTGATGGTCAACGACGAGGCACTGCGGCACTACGGTTTCAGCGAAACCGAGTTTCTCGCCATGACGGTGGGTCAGCTGGCCGCGGAGCCCGTCATGATCCCCGCGCTCGCGTCGGCTGCGAGCGCGACTGCGAGTGACGGCGGAACCCGTACGGTTCGCCATCGAACCCGCGCCGGCACGTTCATCGACGTTGAACTCGTCTCGACCCCCATTGAGCTCGACGGTCGTCTCGTCGAGCTGTACTACGCCCTTGACGTCACGGACCGAGTCGCGCTGCGCTCGCGGATCCTCGCGGCGGTGGAACTGGAGCGCCAACGCCTCGTACAGGAGCTGCACGACGGGCTCGGTCAGGTCCTGACGGGCCTCAACTTCGGCATACAGGCGGCTGCCGTGCGTGCCTCGCGCGGCGCGAGCGTCGATGGCGCGTTCATCGATTTCCTCGTCGATGCCAGCAACAACGCGGCCGAGTTGTGCCGGCAGCTGACCCGCGGCGTTTCACCGCTCCAGGATGCGAACGGCGACCTGCTCGAGGCGCTGCGGCGCCTTCCCAATTCGCTGCCGCCGGGCTCCGACCCGCGCCTCGAGGTGGAGGTCGATTCTCGGGCGCCCTTGAGACTGTCGCTCGAGCGCAGCGAACATCTCTACCGCGTGGTGCAGGAGGCCGTCACCAACGCGCTGAAGCATGCGCGCGCCGCGCTCATCCGTGTGCGCGTTGCCGTGACGCCGGAAACTGTCCAGGTCGGTATCGAGGACGACGGCGTCGGTATCCAGGACGCAGTGCAGCCCACCGACGGCATTGGCATGCGCTCCATGGGACTGCGCGCGGCGGCCGTCGGCGCGACCGTCGAAATGGTCGCAAGACCGCGCGGCGGCACGCTCATTCGCTGCGAGTGCCCGCAACAGGAGCGGATCGAGAGCCCCCGGCCGGCGAAATCCGCGGACAGCGAGCCGCGCACGACGCTCGTTGGGCGCAATATGCCCACACCGGCGATGGGCTCGGCGGTATCCGCCTACCTCGGGCGGTGTCTGCTGCTCGCCGTCGCGTGCTGCGGGGGTCTCGCAGTTACCGTCGTCCTCGCCAGGATCATTGATCCTCGTCTCGTCGTGAACGGCTCCCGGTTGGCTGTGCCATCGCTCTTGGTCGGATTGAGCGCGGCGGGCCTGATTATGGGCGGCGGGCGCTTGTGGCCGGGCGTCTTCGTAGGCACAGCGGTCGGCGCGGCGCTGCTGCTGCATCAACCGTGGCTGTACGCCATTTACTACGGCGCGGATGCCACGCTGGCGGCGTTGATCATGCTGGAGCTGCTGTCGCGTTGGCGATTCAGTCGTGCCTTCGACCGGTGGCAGGATCCGCTGCTGTTGTTGGGTGCTGCGATCGTTGGCGGCAGCGTGATTCAAACGCTCGATTTCGTGGGCATGATGAGCTACCAATGGCTACGACCCGGCGAACTGGGCGCGGCGGAAGTCTCCCTGATTACAAGCGCCGCGGGCGCCACTCCCGTCGTTACCGGGGCATTTTTGTCCGCACTCGGGCGTTGGTGGGCGGACTGCGTCGCCGGCGTGATGCTGTTCGTGCCGCTGCTGGTCGCGACCCCGCCGATATTGCGAACGCTGCGCGGCCACCACGTCGAAGCGGGGTTCTGGTCCCTGGCGTTGCTCGGATGGGTGGCCAGCATGTTCATGCTGACTGAGGTCGCCGCGCGCTTGCCGCTCGTGGCGATGGCGCTG
>Ga0181521_10007612_pt1 | contig 11350 bp, 7 predicted proteins | sample PEATcosm2014_Bin_32_FD_119764 | JGI IMG/M metagenome (GOLD analysis project Ga0181521, IMG submission 119764) | Peatland microbial communities from MTU Mesocosm Facility, Houghton, MI, USA - PEATcosm2014_Bin02_60_metaG | ecosystem: Environmental > Terrestrial > Soil > Wetlands > Peat | place... | reverse complement strand
GCGGGCCACCAAAGGTGATGAAGACGCGCCTTCGTGGGGCGGGCGCCCTCGCCCGCGGACCGGCGCCCTCGCCGGTCCAACGGCCGCAGGCCGGCGGGCTCGAGGTGCGTCTTCAACGGAGCGATTTCTGTACCTGCTCGCGATACTCCCGCGCCTTCGCTTCGATCTGCGCCAAGTTGAGAGTCAGCGGCTGCGCATCCTTCACCAGCAGTTGGCCGTTCACCATCACGTCCTCCACGTCGCTGCCTTTGAGCGCGTAGACCATTTGCGAGTAGACATTGTAGAGCGGGACGGCGTTGGGCCTGTCGAGGCGGATGGAGATCAGGTCGGCGCGTTTGCCGGATTCGAGCGAGCCGATCTCCTGTTCCATGCCCAGCGCGCGCGCGCCGCGAATGGTGGCCATTTCGACCGCCGCCTCCGCGGGCAGACTACGAGGATCGCCGGTGGTCACCTTCTGCAGCTTGGCCGCCAGATCCATCTCTTCAAACATATTGAAATCGTTGTTGCTGCCGGCGGGACCATCGGGGCCCAGACCCACCGCCAGATCCAGCGCCAGCATGCGCGTAACCGGCGCGATGCCGCTCGCCAGTTTCATATTACTCGAGGGACAGTGCGCGATCCCCACGCCGCGCAATTTCAGGATGGCCAGATCGGCCTCGTCCACCCACACGGCGTGCGCGGCAATGGTGCGGCCGTTGAAGACGCCCAGCGCGTCGAGCGCCTGCGTGGGGGTCGCGTGGCGCTTCGCCATGCACTCGTCGTTCTCGTGCCTGGTTTCCGAAAGATGAATCACCAGCGGCGCGTCATGCCGGTTGGCGAGCGCGCGGCAGGCTTTCAGGGTCTCGTCCGAGTTGGTGTAGATGGCGTGCGGCGCCACGGCGGGCACGATCAGCCCATCGCCGTGAAAGCGGGTGAGGAAGCGGTCGGTGAAGGCCAGTGCGTCGGCCGGAGTCTTGGCATCGGGGGAGGGAAAGCCAATGATGGTTTCGCCCAAGACGCCGCGCATGCCCGCTTCTTTGGTCGCTTCGGCCACCACGTCCTCGAAGTAATACATGTCGGTGTATGTGGTGGTGCCGGAGAGCATCATCTCCAGGCAGCCGAGACGCGTCCCCCAGCGCACGAACTCGGGCGTCACGTTGCGCGCTTCCGCCGGAAAGATGTAGTTCTCCAACCACTCCTGCAAGCGCAGGTCGTCGGCGATACCGCGGAACAGCGACATGGCCGCGTGTGTATGGGTATCGATCAGACCGGGCGCCAGGATGGCATCGGGCCGGTCGAGGCGCCGGCGGGCCTGGTAGCGCCGCTCGATTTCGGCTTTCGGGCCGGCGGCCAAAATGCGCTCGCCGCGCTCGCCGCCGATGGCGATCGCGCCGTTCTCGATCACGCGCCGCTGGGCGTCCATGGTGACCACATAGCGGCCGGTCCAGATCCAATCGGCGGATTCGGCCGCTAGCGCCGAGATGAAAAGCAGGAAGCTACAAAAAAGACGCATCGAAGGGCCTTGGTAAAAGATCTTTCAGGCGGAAAGTTTCCGTTTTGCCGCCGAGGTTCGAGAGCACCAGCTCCACATCGCCGCAGAACTCCCAGAGGATCTGGCGGCAAGCGCCGCAGGGCGGTGTCAGCGTATCGGTGTCCGCCACCACGGCCACACGCCGGAACTGGCGGGCGCCTTCGGAGACTGCCTTGAAGACCGCCACGCGCTCGGCGCAGAGGGTCAGGCCGTAAGAGGCGTTCTCGACGTTGCAGCCCGTGTGGATACGCCCTGCGGAGTCCTCCAGCGCCGCGCCAACTTTGAAGTGGGAGAACGGCGCGTGGGCGTTTTGCCGGGCGGTGAGGGCGGCTTCAATTAGTGTGTCCATTTACGATCGCTCGCCTGAGCCGGCTAAAAGCCGGCTGCGGGCAATATTGCCCGCCCTCCAATTCCGGTTCAGTCATTTTGGCTTTCCATTCGGGGTAGGAGGGCACGGAGGAACTTTACGAGCGTGCCACGCACCATCTCGCCGGTTTCCAGCACTTCCGCATGGCTGATCTTCTGCGGCAAAATGCCGGCGGCCATGTTCGTCACACAGGAGATGCCCAGCGCGCGCATGCCCATGTGATTGGCCACGATCACTTCGGGCACGGTCGACATCCCCACCAGGTCCGCACCGATGGTCCGCAGGTAACGAATCTCGGCCGGGGTTTCGTAGCTGGGTCCCAACACGGCCGCGTAAACGCCTTCCGCCAGGCGAATGCCGATCTCGCTGCCCACGTCGTGCGCCAGCGCGCGCAGGCGGCGCGAATACGCTTCCGACATGTCCGGAAAGCGCGGCCCGAATGCATCGTCGTTAGGACCCACCAGGGGGTTCGAGCCTTGCAGATTGATGTGATCGGAAATTAGCACCAGGCCGCCACGCTCCAATGTCAGGTTGATGCCGCCCGCCGCATTAGTAAATACGATGGACCGCACGCCCAGCGATCCCAGCACACGCACGCCAAAGGTGACCTCGGCCGGCGTGTAGCCTTCGTACAGATGCACGCGGCCCGCCATCACGGCGACGTCCAGCGTACCCAACTTGCCTATGACGAGCTTGCCTGCATGTCCAATGGCAGTGGAGCAGGGCCAGCCGGGAATCGCGGCGTAAGGGATCTCCGTCCGGTCCGCGAGCTCATCGGCGAAAGCGCCCAATCCGCTGCCCAGCACCACCGCCAGTGGGACAGGCCTCCCGGCCTGTCCCTTCCTCGATTCCAGGAACTCGACGGCGTCGCTAATCATAGGGCGATCACAACAGCATCCCCGCAATGCAGGCCGACATGAAGTTGGCCATGCTACCGGCGGCCACGGCCTTCAACCCCAGCCGCGCCAGGTCGGATTTCCGGTTGGGAGCGATTGCGCCGATGCCGCCGATCTGTATGGCGATGGAACTGAAATTGGCGAAGCCGCACAGCGCATAGGTGGCGATGGTGAACGAGCGCGGATCGAGCTGCGATTTGAGCGGTCCGAGCTGCAGAAACGCCACGAATTCGTTGAGCACCAGGCGGGTGCCCAGCAGGTTGCCGATGGTGGGCGCATCCTTCCACGACACGCCCATCAGCCAGGCCAGCGGCGCAAAGACAACCGCGAAGATTTGCTGCATGGTTCCAGGGAGCCACGCCATGTGAGGCAGCGTGTGCACCCAGCCGAGAATGCCGTTCAGCATGGCGATCAACGCCAGAAACGCGATCAGCATGGCGCCGATGTTCAACGCCAGGTGCAGGCCGTCGCCGGCGCCTTGCGCCGCGGCGTCGATCACGTTGACCGCGGTCTTCTCAATGCGGACTTCCACGCGACCGGCGGTGGCCGGCTTATCCACTTCCGGATAGAAGATCTTGGCGAGCATGATGGTGGCGGGCGCGGTCATAATGACCGCGGTAAGCAGATGCTCGATGCTCACACCGGCGATCTTCACGTAGGCGGCCATCACCGCTCCGGAAACGTGCGCCATGCCGCTGGTCATGATGGTGAACAGCTCGGACTCCGTCATGCCGGCGATGAAAGGCTTAATGGTCAGGGGCGCTTCAGTCTGGCCCATGAAGATGCTGGCCGCCACATTCAGGGATTCGGCGCCGCTGGCCCCCATGACCTTTAGCATCACGATGGCCATGCCTTTTACGAGCCATTGCATGATACCCAGATAATAGAGGATAGCGAAGAACGAGGCGATGAAGATGACGATCGGCAGGACCTGGAAGGCGAACACAACGCCGAAGGGTCCGGACTTGATGCCCAGCGGTCCGAATACGAAGTTGCTGCCCGCCTCGGCGTAGTTCAGCATGGCGTTGACGCCCACGCCGATGGTCTGGAACACTTTGCCGAAGTCGGTCTTGAGCACCAGCAGGGCGAAGGCGAGTTGGAGGCCCATCCCCCAAAGGATGATGCGCAGCTTGATGGCGCGCTTGTGGGCGGAGAACAGCCAAGCTATGGCGAGAATCGCGGCGAGACCCAGCAGCCCGGTGAAGCGCTGCATCAGCGAGGCCCGCAGCTACCCAAAAAGCTACAAATAAAAGATTGAGCCGCCGATAAACGCCGATGAACGCCGATAAAGCTCTTGGTTTTCATCGGCGTTAATCGGCGTTCATCGGCGGCCAGCAACATCAGCTTACGACTTCCAGGATCAGTTCCCGGTCGTCGGGACGCTGCGCCGAAATGCGGAAGGCGTCCTCGACCATTTCGGCCGCCTCTTCCACGCGGTCTTCCTTTGTGTGGTAAAGACGGCAAAGCACGGAACCAGCCTCCACCTTTTCGCCGACTTTCACTTCGAGGATCACGCCCACCGCCGGATCGACCGCGTCTTCCTTGCGGTCGCGGCCCGCGCCGATCATGTTGGAAGCGAGGCCAATATCCTGCGCGTTAATGACGCTGACATAACCGCCGCGGGGCGACACCACCTCGCGCATGCCCGTGGCGTTGGGCAGCAACTCGAAGCGGTCAAGCGCCTGCGCATTGCCTCCCTGCGCGTCGACCGCCTGCTTCAACTTCCGATAGCCGGAGCCATCCACCAGGTTCTTCTCCGCGAGCCGGCGGGCTTCTTCGAGCGAGGGCTCTATCCTGGCGACGAAAATCATGCGCGCCGCCAGTTCGATGCATAGGCGCGTCAGATCCGCCGGGCCGGCGTTCTGCAAGGTCTGCGAGGCCTCCATCACTTCCAAGGCGTTCCCCACCGCGTAACCCAGCGGTTGGTTCATGTCCGTGATCAGCGCCTGCACGCGTTTGTCCATGCGGCGCCCGATACCCACCATCACCTGCGCCAGGCGGCGCGCGTCCACCTGCTTCTTCATGAATGCGCCATTGCCCACCTTGACATCGAGCACCAGCGCATCCACGCCCTCGGCGAGTTTCTTGGACATGATGGAAGACGCGATCAGCGGAATGGATTCCACCGTGGCCGTTACATCGCGCAAGGCGTAGAGCCGGCCGTCGGCGGGGGCCAGCTCGGAGGTCTGGCTCAGGAAGCAGAGTCCTATGGCGGCGAGTTGCTCTTTGAGCTCGTCGACGCTGAGATTGGTGCGCATTCCGGGAATGGATTCGAGCTTATCGACCGTGCCGCCCGTATGGCCGAGGCCGCGCCCGCCCATGGTGGGCACGATCACGCCCGCGGCCGCCGCCAGCGGCGCTACAATCAGCGTGGTCTTGTCGCCCACGCCGCCCGTGGAATGCTTGTCCACCTTGACGCCCGGAATCCCGGAGAGATCGAGCATTTCGCCCGAATGCATCATGGATTCGGTCAACCGGCTTACTTCCCGGTCGGTCATGCCGGCGAAAAAAACAGCCATGAGAAAGGCCGACATCTGGTAGTCGGGTATTTCTCCGCGCGTGTATCCGTCCACGAGGTACGAAATCTCTTCGGGGGACAGTTCGCCGCCGTCGCGCTTTCTCTGGATCAAGTCAACTGTACGCATTATGAAGCACTTAGAGTACCATTTTGAGGAATGCAAAGTAAAGGAGGCTGGAGGGCGGGCAATTCTGCCCGGGGTCCCCTCTGGCCAAGATTGGCCGCCCTCCAAAAAAAAGAGCGCCCCCCGCGAAGGGGACGCTCTTTTGTTGGTCTAAACTGCCCGCGGAAGCGCGATCAAAACATGAACTTGACCGCGAGTTGCACAATGCGCGCTCCCTGTTTTTCGAGAGCGTATCCGAAACTCGGCGCGTCCATTACTCCGCTTGAATTGTAGCTGAGCGACAGGTTGCTGCCGTTGAACGAATACAGCGGATGGTTCAGGAAGTTGTACGCGTTGGCCCGGAACTGCAGCTTCTTCGACTCGCCGATCTGGAAGTTCTTGAAAATTCCCAGGTCGGAGTTGAAGAATGCCGGTCCGTAAATCGGCGGAATGATGGTCGGACCGTTCTCGCCGACCTGCGTCGGCAGGGCGAAACAATTCCCGTTGATGTACTGATGCGGCGCGAGATTCGCCGTCGGATTGCACGTCTCGACCGGGTTGAGCTGCAGGTCCGGCGTACCGAGTATCGATACGTTGCTGATGTTGAACGTTGTGCCCGGGATCTTCGTGCCGCCGGTGTTGGAACTCGCGCTGAATTCCTGCCCGCTGAAGCCAGACAGATTCTGGCCGCTCTCAAGTTGCGTGATGCCGGAGAGTTGCCAGCCGTTAATGAACCCGCCCAAGATTTTGTCGTGGGTCGGGTTCCCCAACTCGATGGAATAGGCAATATTGAAGATCTGGGTGCGGTTGGTAGGCAGAACGCCATAGTTGTTGTTCAGGTTAAATTGGTCGTAGAAATTCACAATACCCATGGCCTTGCCGAACGTGTAGTTCATATTGATGTTGTACCGCCCCTTGGAGCGTACCCAGGTCAACTGGAACGCGTTGTAGTTTGCATACGCGTTATTGGTGGCGATGTCCAGATCCCCGTAGAGCGGATACGGACGGTAGTTGGCGGCATTCAGGCTGTTGGGATCCTTGCCGCCATTATTCGAGGCGAGCATCGCTCCCACCGGAACCAGGTTGATATTCAGCGTGTTGAAACCCGCGCTGCCGCCGTTGCCGGAACTGGGAATATTGTGCGTCTGGTTGCCGACGTAGCCGAATTCCGCCAGCCCCGACCACGGTGTCCGCTGGGAAATCGTAAAGTTGTAGCTGTCGGTGTGCGCCTGATTGGAGTCCGTGCTGTCCACCGCCGACGCGGATCCGGGTTGTTTAGCGAAATTGAGCGTATCCAACTGGTTGGCGAATAGATGCGGGATGGACACCGAGGAAGCGCTAATCCCCGACAGGGTCTGGACGCCCGCGGAGACATCCAAACCATTGGTAAACTGGCCGGCGTGGAAGTAGTAGCGGCCCCAGCCCCCCCGGAGAACGGTTTTGCCCTGTCCGGTCAGGTCGTAGGCAATCCCGAAGCGCGGCTGGTAGAAAAAGGCGCGCGTCGGGAATCCGGCCAGAGGAACGCTGGGGTCTTGGCTGTGCCATTGGAATCCACAGTATGAAAGGAGCGTGCAACTCGCGCTGCTCGAACTGTAATTCCCTGGGATAAAGATGGAATAACCGTATCCCTCGCGATCTTCCCACGGCTGGAAGTGAGTCAAACGGATACCCAGGTTCAAGGTCAGCCTGCGCGTGACCTTCCAGTCGTCCTGTACCCAAGGTTCGTACGTGTTGTAAGCGATATCGTTGACGCGGTTCTTGGAAGACTCGGTGTACCCTTGGCTAATGTTGCCGGTGATCATGTCGGCATACTCGTTGCCGAAGCTCTGAGTGGCGCTCGCGATGACCTGTATGTCTCCGTTGGTGTCGTCGTTGGCGGGCTGGGCATTGCGGATATATTCCCAGAAGAAGCCGCCTTTGATGGTGTGGGTGGCGACCACTTTGGTGATCGTGTCGCTGAGGCTTGGCATGTACTTGTCGGCGTAGAGACCGGACGCGGCGCCGCCGTCTTCGAATCCGCCTGGATTAAACACCAGCGCGGCTTCCTGGTTTTCCCAACCATTGCCGCCGAACGATGGAATCTGCGCTACGCCATTCTTGTATATGCCCGTGTAGGTGTAGCCGACCGTCGTGCGATCCACCTTGGATGGATCGGAGAAGACATTCGGGAAACCGATGTAGGTGTAACCGAAGACGAATTCGTTGGTCATCGACGGGCTGAACACGTGAGTCAGGGACGCCGATACCGAGTCGGAGGTGTTCTTGCCCAACACCGGAGTTGGATAGGGCACCTGAACGTTCTGCCGCCACCAGAGACCCACTGGGAACTGCTGCGTTTCGCCCTGCAGGTTGTAGCGCACGAACAGCTTGGTATTGTCGCTGATGCTATAGTCGATGCGGGTCATCCACTGCTTGTTGTTCTGGTTAAAGGTTTCGGCCTGCACGTAGTTGAAGCCGCCATCGGTGGCCGCGTTGGCGTTTGCCGCGGGATACAGTTTCATCAGGGCCAGCATGTTGGGATCGACGTAGGCGGTTCCGGGGGCGCCGGTTTGCGGAATCTGCCCGCCCGGGAACAGCGCCGCCGCGGCGGCGTTGAGTTGGTTGGGAGGGCCGCCGGTAGCGATTTTGGGGCCCTCGCCGGCGATCGAGGCCGGGGAGAAGTTGCCCGTCAACTCGCTGGCGGTAGGTACCGTGGCGCGCAGCAGGCCCGTATCCAGCACCTGATAGAAATACTCAAAACCGGTGAAGAAAAACAGCTTGTTGCGGTTCTTGTTGAAGTTCGTACCGGGGATCAACACCGGGCCGCCAATGGTACCGCCGGGATAGTAGTATTTGTTGTGGGGCTGCGATTGGCCGCTATAGTTGAACAGCCAGTCGTTCGCGTTCAACTCGTAATTCCTGGCGTAGAAGAAGGCGGAGCCGTGGAACTCGCTGCCGCCCGACTTGGCGATGGTGCTGATGACGATGGGCCCTTTCTGGTTTTCAGCGCTGAAATTCGAAGCCATCATCTTGAATTCGGAAACCATGTCGGAATTCGGGTTCACCGGCGTATCGCAGTTGCAGCCCGGGTCGGATACGTGCGCCCCATCCGCCGTGATGTCAAGCGAGTTGCTGGGCAACCCGTTGTAAGAGTAAGCATTGTTCAATGGGCTTTGGCTGCCGGCGTCGCCATTTGCATTGATTCCAATGACTTGGCCCGAATAGTTGGCCTTGTTCGACGTGCCGTTCTGGATGCCGAAGCCGGGCATGATCTTGATGAACTCGGCCGCGTTGCTCCCGACCTGCACGTAGTTCTCCAACTCTTTTGTTGTCAGCGTTTCCGACTTCTCGCCGGAATCCACGGGCACGATCGAATCGGCCACGCCCAGCACTTCCACGGTCTCCGAAGTGTTGCCGACTTTTAACGCGACGTTGACGTTGCGCTTTTCGCCGCCCAACAGCAAGATGCCCGGCGCGTCGTAGGTGACGAAACCCTTCGCTTCGACCGTCAGCTTATAGGTGAGGTCGCCCACGGCCATACCAGAGAAGGTATAATAGCCGTCATTATTCGTAACGGTTTCGCGCGCGTCGCCAGTCTTTTCGTTAACGAGTTTGACCTTGGCCTGCGGCACAACGGCGCCAGACGGGTCGGATACCACTCCGGTCAGCGTGGCGGAGGTGAATTGCGCCTGCAGGCTCATGGCCGACAAGATCAACAGCGCCAATCCGACGAGGAATACGGTGCGGTTCTTCATAGTACCTCTTTGCTCCCTTTTCTTCTGTTCACCCAGACACATGGAACCGGATAAGGCTCCAATTCAAGACTCCTTCAAGCGTTAAAACGAGATCCAGCGTAATATACATCCATTAGCCGACAGCGTAAAGGCTAAAGCTGTTAACTCATACGAAAAGAGTGGTTACTCCGAAAAACCGCTTTATTTTCAGGTTGGTTACTGCTACGCTATTAGCAGGTTACAGTGGTTTCAAGCGAGTTAACGGCTCGTGGAGGACACCCGCAAGTCATTCAAAATGCTCAGGGAAAAGCCCATGTCGGCTGTTCCGGATCGGGACCAGTGCAAGGCGGAGCTGGCGGCAGTGATCGCATCCGGAATCTTCGCGAAGGCTCCCAGCCTGGCCCTACTGCTGGACTATGTCTGCACGAAGTACTTTGAAGGCCAAGCCAACCAGATCAAGGAATACAACATCGCGGTAGAGGCGTTGGGCCGTCCACCAAGCTTCGAACCCAGACAGGATTCGATCGTCAGGGTAGAAGCCTTCCGGCTGCGGAAGCGGCTCAAACAGTACTACGAAAATGAGGGCGCGGACCGCCATTTGCGCATCGTTATACCGTCCGGGCAATACGTGCCCCAATTTCTGGAGAACGGCCGGTCCGCAAACCATGGCGACGCGCCTGATGCCGGCCCAGATTCCGGCGATGACGAGCTAGCGTTAGCCTTGGAGGCTGCGCCGCCGGCGGCGCCCTTGGCCATAGTGCCAGCCCAGCCGATTGCGGTGCCATCCACTATTGCGCGGCCAAGGGGTCCCTCCTGGGTCAGGTTAGCCGTTCTCGTGGTAGTTCCGTTGATGGTAGTGGCATTGGCGATCGCAGTTTGGTATTCCCGGGCGCATCCGTGGGCCAAGGTCGGCGTGCCGAAAGCAGCATCCGCGCCGCTGGGCGCCGAGTCCGAGGAAATCCGGATCCGTTCCGGCTCGTCCACCGCGCGCTACGTAGACCAGGCCGGCAACATCTGGTCCAGCGACCGGTTCTTCCGGGGTGGATCGGTTTTCGCTACCCCTGGGCATGCGATCTCGGCGACGCCCGATCCGGAGCTATTCCGCACCAGACGCGAAGGCGATTTCACTTATGACATCCCTTTGAAGCCCGGCGCTTATGAGCTGCATTTGTACTTTGCCGAAACGCTCTTCGGCGAGGCCAATACGGCCGGAGGCGCCGAATCCAGCCGGGTCTTCCGGGTGTTGATCAACGATGAACCCGGGCTGTGGGTCTTCGACGTAATCTCCGACGCGGGCGGCAGCAGCACGGCCGACGAGAAAGTCTTCAAAGACATCTCGCCAGCCAAGGATGGCAAGTTGCATCTGCATTTCGCCGCGTTGTTCAAGGAAACGCCGTTCCTGAACGCCATTGAGATCGTGCCCGGCATCCCGGGACGGATGCATCCGGTGCGCATCCTGGCGGGGGGCCACAGCTATACGGATCGGCGCGGCGTGGTGTGGGGCGCGGACCGCTACTTCAGCCATGGTTCTACGGTGGCACGCTCCGAGCCGGTGTCTAACACGCCGGATCCGGAGATCTTTGCCGCCGAGCGCTTCGGCAATTTCACTTACACGATTCCAGCGGCGGATGGCCGGTACACGATAAATCTGAAATTCGCGGAAGCTTGGTTCGGCCCCGGAAAGCCCGGCGGCGGAGGAGTCGGAAGCCGCGTTTTCGATGTCTACTGCAACGGCATCTCGCTGCTGCGCAATTTCGACATCTTCCGTGCCGCCGATGGGGCGCAGCGCGCCATAGAAAAGAGCTTTCACGGAATCATTCCCAACGCCCAGGGCAAGATCGTGCTGTCGTTTGTGCCGGTAGTCAACTACGCCTGCGTCAACGCCATCGAGGTTGTGGACGATAGCCCCTGAGTGGCGCACGCTTCAGCGCGAGCGACCCTGCGGGTCGTCACCAACGTGGCGCACGCTTTAGCGTGCAGGGGCGAACTTCAGTTCGCCCTGCGGGACGTTAGTCCCGCTAGATCAGTGACTTGCGCAGTGGTTCTCTGGAGAGTGCGCCCGCAGCGGCTTCAGCCCAGGGCATGACGGTCATCCGAAGATGGCGAGCTGAAGCTCGCCACAGCACGCTCTCCAGAAACCCACTGCCGCGATTACGCAGCTTCAATGACTTGCAGGCCAAGCTCCGCTGCTTTTCTGTGCAGCATGCGCAACTGAATCTGTCGATACCTCTGTTCGTAGAATT
>Ga0181521_10007610_pt1 | contig 11351 bp, 8 predicted proteins | sample PEATcosm2014_Bin_32_FD_119764 | JGI IMG/M metagenome (GOLD analysis project Ga0181521, IMG submission 119764) | Peatland microbial communities from MTU Mesocosm Facility, Houghton, MI, USA - PEATcosm2014_Bin02_60_metaG | ecosystem: Environmental > Terrestrial > Soil > Wetlands > Peat | place... | reverse complement strand
GAGTGTTTTTCCAATTATTTCCGCTTGGGCTCTTCGAGTTCCGGATAGCCTCATAGATTTTCCATACGAGCCGATCGCCGAGTAGTACGCTGCCGGGTCCGCCATTCGAATACGCCGCTGAGTCAAACGAAGAGGGATGCAGGTCGTCATGCCAGAACACATCGTCCAAGAAGTTGATGAAATGCGGCTCAAGAAAGGAATATTTTGGAAGACTACCCGTGGCGCAGTCGTCGAAAAAGTTCTTGTGAAAGGGGTGTCCACCTTGCAGGTAGCGGAAGTACTCTTCTCCGATCTTGTCTTTCAAATCACCCCAATGAACGAGCTTGGTAAATGGAACAGCGAGATCCTCATAAACGTGCCAACTGCCGGGCCCGAACTCGTCCTCGATCAAGTCGAACAGCGTAGCACCAGCACTTGAAAGGGCCCAGTGCTCGAGGTTCCAGGGATTGGACGGATCGGATGCCGGCGGGTTGTTCACCCAACCCCACGATGTGGCCGCATGCCAGAATGCTCTATTACACCATGTTTGGCTCGGAACTGCGCAGAACCAGTGATCGAAGACCGCGAACTTTCTTGCCAGCTCGCTCAGCACGGGTAATGAATTGGGCGCGAAGCATTTCATGATGGCCGGGCTCTGCACCGCTGGCGAACCGCGCCAATTTTGCAGCCGCTGAAGCGTACGGTAGTAATCCTGTACAAAGCCGTTCATCTGAGGCGTCCCGAGAGGTTGACCGGACCCGAAAAGCTGGAAGGTTACGTGGTCGAATTCCTCGCCCGGATCGGGATAGGGTTGATGTAAGTCCACCCCGATGGATACAGAAATGGTTTGGCCGCGGGTGTCGGGGTTCGTCAATGCCTTGCCTGCGACCCCTTCGAAATTCTTTCCGCTTGGGATCCCGGCTTGGTACAGATATCCAAGTATGTTGTCGAACGAACGGCTCTCAAGCATGAGGACGACGACGTGATCGAACGTGTTGAGTCCTGACGGGTTTGTTCCCATGAAATTTATCCTTGATTGCCGAGCGATTCTCTCTTTCCAATAAGAAGTTCACCTGACCGGTGTCGTTCCTCAAAACATAATCCGCGCGTACGAACTCCCCCTAGCCCAAGTCGTGGATAGCGGCGCCACTTCGAGAACCGGAAATGTAGGGAAACATGCCAGACTCGGTGGTGGATAAAGCAGTCCGATGCGTACTGCTCTCGCTGTCAACCTGTCAACCGGTTGACACCCATAGGCGGTTGACAAGCGGCGGTTGACGCTCTGGTGGTTGACACACACACTGTCCAATCCTCAAAACGCTGTTATTTTCTCGGACAATGACCGTTATCGCGCTTTGTCAATTCTGGCCTCTCTGAAATCATCGCTCTCGCGCAGCATCTTCGGGTTAATGCGCCTGCCAGTGCTTCAGAATCATCTGGCCCAATAGGCTTGAGTCGTGCATCGGGCGGCAGACGACCAGCCCGATTCAGATTCTCGCTCTCTCCGTGTGCTTGAGGTGGTGGGCCGTTGGAGACTCGAACTCCAGACCCGCTGATTAAGAGTGAGTCCTTGGGAGATTACCATCGATCACGACGCAACAACATCCGCGCGAACCGCGGATAGTGTCTCAGTTAAACTGAGACACTACCGAAACGCGGAGTTTCTTGGAATCGAGGTCGGCGGTGATCGGTCCAGTTCGGTCGTGACCGGCAGTCATTTGGTCAGCGATTCGGAGCGACATCTGCCTCCCTCCTTTTCCGAAGGGACTAGACTACGAGACGGCTCGGCTAGCTTTCCGCGCGACCGACGGACGCACCGAAGATAGGTTTGGAGCGCGCCGAAGGCACCCCGCCTGCGGCCTGCTTCTCCCTTCGCGAAGTGGAGCCTCCGCCGCCACCATGTCGTTTTAAACCGCCCGGCAGAGACGAAATAACTGGCAAGCTCTGCGACTCCAGGGCCTTGGATAAGCCACCACTACCGAAAGAGATTTCGTCGATCCTGATGGAGTTGCCGAAGCCGTAGTCTCAAGAACGCCCCACCCCTGAACGGAATCGCCTAAAGAAGGGTCCAGGCTCCTTGGCTGGTGCTCTTCTAAAATATGCTCCAAGCGCATGAGTTCATCCGGAACACTCGTTCCCCAGGCTCTCAATCGATTTGGTCGTGCTCGCAAGTATGCCTGTTCCTCGCCTTTTCGGCGCTTTCGGAGTTTTCAGGAGCCACAGCCGCGAGCAGAAGCCGGCGCCCCCCGCCCATCCATTAGTTGGCGGGTCGTGTCTAGTCAGCAGGCACCATGCCAACTGAAGAACCCGGTTTACCGTCGGTGTTGAAGCACCTCTGAGGATTAGGACCGTAGTTAATGCAATCCTTCCCGGTCTTATCCTTAAACATCGCGCACAGACAATTCTTGTTGTACGGCAGGTTGACCTTCAGATAAGCAGCAAGAAACAAATCATTCACTTGCTGTTTGGTCAAGCAAAAGCTCGTCGGTACCGTCTCCACAGAATCCTTGAACCTGTTGTAAGTGTCCGATTTGGCCCGTGGAAGTTGGAAATTGCAGGCTAGGTCAGACACCATGGCATGGTTTGTTGCAGGGCGATACTGCTCAGGGCGAGAATCAAACTCTTTCTCGTAATTCTCTGGCCATGAAGCCAGGTTAAGGTGCCAGACATCGCAGGAATAAAACAAATCGTTCTTATCTGGACGTGACCCGACCAGGAAGCTATCTTCCGGTTTGGTCGGAGGATCATCTGGATCATCGCTTTGAACCGTTGTGAAACCTATTGCACGTAGATCGCTTTCGCGCCGACGCGCCAGGAGAATCGAAGTGGACATGTCGAGACCGGTAAAATCGAACACCGCATCCCAAGGGCTTCGCAGGTCATCTGAATAAGCGCGAGCCTTGACGTCCGGCAGCGGCACGTACGAATCAACGACGATGATGAGGCATTTGCTCGACTGAGCGTTCACGTTTGCCCACGTCGTGTACGCATCTTCCAGCGCATAGACTCCTAGGTTATCGGTCACGCCTCCGTCGAACAGATTCGTATAACGCTGCTTCTCGATTTTAGATGGGGTCTCACAATTCACGCCGTCTTTGGGGGGACCGTAGTTATGATAGGCAACGCTTCTTAAAAGAAATGGGAACGCCGCCGATGTAGCCACTGCAGCTCCTATCTTGACAGTGCTGAGATTCGAACAGAGACCTTCAAATGTCTCATGAGTAAAAGTGAAGGGTTTACCGCCCCGTACTTCGTCCGAAGCGTTCAAAACGAGTTGAGGCTTAGGAGGTAGATCTGCGAACGTCGCCTCGTGGCCTTGCTCGTCGGTGAACAATCTTTCTCCGAAAAGCTCGCCTTCGGCGTCGGTGCGATTCCACGTATTGAAGGATCCAAACTTCACGATGGAATAAAAGGTATCGCGCTCGAGCAGGGGAATTTCGAAATTTTGCCCGAACGTTTCGCGCAGATGCGGTTCACTTAATAACTGGTCACAATTGCCGGTCATTGTTTTCTGACCGTCGCAACCGCCAACGCCAGCTTTCCCGGATTTCGCCAAGACAAAATATGCTGCAGGCAGTGATCCTCCCGATACAGAAGAAATCATAGTGGTCTCGCCCAGTATCCCGAGGTCGTTTAACTGCATGAGTGCTCCGGCACCCAGAGCAGCTGCCCTGCTGCCTCCTCCAGAAATGGCGATCCCGATAAAATATGGATCTCCTTCCGGGTTCGACACAGCTTCGCTCGGTAAATTCTTATTCTCTTGCGAGTTAACGGCCTCGACCGGGACGTTGCGCGAGTATTCATGTCTCATGAAGTTGGGCGCCAAACACGATGACAACAAAGCAAGAGCTGCGACACTCGGAAGGCATGCTATGAATCTAGGATCGGCTTTGAATCTACGGGTCGCTGCTGTACTTGAAGGTGCTATTCCCCTAGTCCCCATAGGTTGACCTCCTGTTCGAAGTCGTTAAGAGTCCGGTGCCGTCGTACCCGCGTCGGATTACCCAAACACGCGGCCTCTGCGTAAGGCGTCGCAGCTGCGCAAGTCGCTGGCCACTGGTGGTTCGGGCCCGCGATTGCTGCGACTGCCGTATGGCGCCACCATAGCTGTTTGCCTGCGCGCGAAGGTCAAGGTCGGTATCCGGCCTCCTGTGAATATAGTGCTGCGGTTGACTCGCGGGACGGATGTCGCGAGGAGTGCGAGAGGTGGAATCAGCCAAGGATCTAATTCGCGCAAATTCATGACGTATCCTCGTTCCCAACAGACTAAGGGAGAGCCAGAACGCTCAAGCTGATGTGACGTATCGAAGCAATGCCCTTTCCAACCTGACAATTGCGAAAGATTCAGGCTCAACCAGAACCCCTTGTGGTCAAAGCAACGCTGCGGATAACCCGACTCTGAAAAAGGAACCGCGGTGGCGGCCAGAGGCCTCGTGCAATCACCCTGGCTTTGCGACGCCGCCAATTTCGGCGTTGAAGACAGCGAGGCCATTTCGAATACTCGATACGAGGTGTCACGATCCTAAGGCCGAACGGTTCTCCTACCATTCCAAATTCCTGCTGCCTTCGAATGCCGACGCGTGACGCAGTGGTACAGCGCCCGTGAACACAGCATCGGCGATCTTCCGACCGCGCTCAGTCAATTGCGCTCCAGGCCTTTTGTCTTAACTATTAGTGCATGTTCAGGCATCTCGTTTATCGTCGCAACGACTGTAAGTCAAGATGTGTCACCGTTAGTTAACTATTAGACAATCTGAACGGATGATGCTGACCGTATCGCCGTTCCGGGCTGCGATTTGATGGGAGGGCCGAACGGCTCCCGAAAGTCATTTAGGTTCCGTCTCTGAGCGCTGGAACCCCCTCCCGGAGCGGCTGGTGCAAAGCGTTTCCTCGCTCTGCAAGATGATATGCGAATGGACGCTCGCGCGGCAATTTAGTAAAGGAGAAGAGCTGCTGATGGGATTTAGCCCCCTTTTTCCGGTCGGCCACGGGCTGGCGTCTGAAGTGCGTTAGCCCGCTTTTTTCCGTGCTGGGCCGTCTACCAAAGACTTACTCGTCACCGCTTCCAGCCTAATCTCGGCGCAGTGATTCGGGGTGACAACGCCGAATAGACTGTAGACTTGGTGGTCGGTAACGTGGAACCTACCCTTGAGAGCACAGTGAGTCTCAGAGGTCAGCCGGGCTGCGACTCGACGCTGAGTTCGGTAAAGGGCTACGAATCGGGTGTTTTAAAAGTCAAAAAGGAAATGCCAGATCACTGGAATCGTGGCTCTTTCCTTACGGCTGAATTTTTGCCAGAGTCGCGTGCATTAACCGCTAGTCAAGACAGTCTGGCTTTTTGCGGAGTCTGGCGGTCTGGCTGCGAAAAGCGCGCAGGGGAGGCGCAAAGTGGTACGGAATCCCGCTGTCGTAGCAAGAGTCACCGCGCGTTACTGCCACGGGACAGCCACAGTTGTTCTTGCGGCTGCAATCCTCCTGTTGAGCGGTTGCGCGCCGATATCGCCCAACGCCAAGTATCTGTTCGCGCCGGAAGTGCGAACCTGCCCGCCCTATCTGGCTTCAGACGGCAAATACTATGTGGACCATTCATGTGCCGCACGAGTAGACGAGCCGTTGCCTACCAGCCAAGCGCCCGGCGCGCCTTCCAGTGTTACCGTCAGCCAGGCAACGAACTATGCGCGGCAGATCGAGGAAGAGTACATCGGCGCAAAGTCCGAATACGGTTCGATCTCGAGTGCCACGGGCCTCCTTCTGATTCCAGCCGGCGCATCGGCACTGGCTCTGGGTGCGGAGGGCGGAAGCGCGGCGGCTGTGAGCGCGTTGGGTTTTGGGAGCGCTGGAGTGTTAGGGCTCGGATACTGGTTGTCGAATACGAAGCGCGAAAAGGTCTACATGACGGGCGCCGACGCGCTGGAGTGCCTGATCGGAACGATGCAGTCGTTCGACGTCGAGCAAACGGATTTCAAGGAGTTGGAGAAGCGTCGCGACGACATGAGTGAGGCGAATAGCGGAGCTTCACTCCGGACTGATGAACTTGTGGAACAGCTAACCCGCGTCAGGAGCAACCCAGCGGCCACCAAGAACCCATGCGCGAAGCCAGTCTTATGCTACGCGGAGCAAGCGTTAAAGGCAGCGAAAAGCAACAGTCAAGCTCAATCCAAGGCCTACGATGCAGCGTTGAAATACGAGCTGTTTTCAGAGCGATATGCCGGCAATGCAATGGTCAGCGTGACGAATACAATTAACAACAAGGTCAACGAGGTAATGACCGACACCGAACCCGACCTGCACGCCCTAGCAAGCAGGCTTAGCGGCGCCATCCCGCAGTCAGCGCAATCCTTGGCAGGAATCAGCGCTGCGTCAACCGCGACCAGCACGGCCGCGATCCTCACGCAAAAAACGGAAATCGCGAAGCCGGAAGCGGAGAAGGCGGAGGCCAATCTCAAGGCCGCAGCGGCTGGCACCGGCGGCGGCGTCTGCGGTACATCGAACCCGGATTCCGTCGGAGAGAAGGCGAGCGACGAACTCGGCGAGTTATTCGAACGGTCGGAAGCTCTCCAGATAGAAAATACTTTCTTGCTCGGTCAGACCGAGACGGTTGTGGATCTGACACCCGACGTCATCAAGCCAAAGACCGAGAGTTGCACAAAGCTGTTCGATCAGCCGGGTGTGGCGCCCGAAGTGCTGACGCTGAATCCCGATGGCTATATCGCAGTCACGCAAGGCGAAAAGAAGAAGGTCACGATATCGGGCGGCAAGCTGCCGTTCGCGGTCAGGCTTATGTGCGACTGCTACGACAAAGGCATTACGGCGGAAACGGACTATGACAGCGGAAAGGCCACCATCGAGATCAGCGCGTCCGCCAGCGCGTCCGTGAACAGCTATCCGCTGATGGTCACCGATTCAACGGGGATCGGCAGGCCGCTGATAATCGTCGTTTCGAAGAAGGCAGGCGATTCCGGCGACACGCCCGATTGCCCTTCTGCAGAGGAATCCGCCATCGCCAGTATTGGCGACGTGAAGGCGATGGCCGAGTTAGCCGCGTCAGCTCACTCTTATGCCGTTGAGGCTGCCGACGCGAAGACGGCAGCGGACCAGGCTCTAAAATCCCACAAGGCCAATGACGCCAGCGACGCTGCGTCGAAAGCGTACTCGGCTGCGGCTAAGGCGCAGGCATTGGCCGCGGAAGCCACGGCGAGCGCCGCAGGCTCGAAAGATCCAATCATCCAGAACCTGGCCCAAGCGGCCTATGCAGAGAGTCAGAAGGCTGCCCAGTCCGCGGCGGAGGCAGCAGCCGATGCAGCGCGCGCTGCGGCCGCCGCGCAGAAGCCGGGCCGATGATGGTCACATGGATATTAGTAAGGTGTTGATCAGCTAGCATTCTATCGAGCGAGGTCGAGCGATGCCTATCGCGAGACATGCGTTGAGACAACTGCTTGTTTTCGCCTTGCTCTTCCTGGCCAATCGAGCTCACGCCTACGATGCGCCCGGGCATTTTTACACGGTGTGTGTGGCGAATTGCTGATTCTTGGGGAAATCAGCAATTCGCCACACACAGGGAATTTGATTGCCCCGTGATCTGTGGTCAAAAATTCCCCGTTCCGATGGAGACAGGAGTCTTTGCGCCCTGCCTCTTGGATGATGAGTCCTCTGCGTCGCGTGCCAACAACATAAGCTCACCTAATATATCGTTAGAGCTTCCATTGGCTAGCCAGTAGACGCAATATGGCTGTTTCATAGGTGTTCTCAGGCTCCTTACTGTATGGTCCTAATATAAGTTCTGTTTGCGTTTTTCGGGCCCCCACAAATGATCCATATTTTTGGGCACGATTCCGCAATCGAGCTCGGGGCTTCGAACCAGACTCCAGAGCAGAGAATTTTGCAAGTCAGCGGGAAAGGCCTGTCAAAATCTTGAGTTTTGGCAGTAAGCGGGCACGCTAGACTCGCCCCCTTGGCTCAAATTGGAAGGGTGCTAGGTCGACGATCTGCCGAACAGATTTTTCGCGTTTAGCCCGGAATTGACGGCTCGAGCCTGTGTGTGGCGAATTGTTAATTCTGGCACAGGACGGTCGCGAAGCGCAGGCTTGCGAATCGGTGGGAGAGCGTTAAACTCCGGCGGCGCATGACGTTGTGGTTCAGGCTGATTGCTCACCTGCTAGTGACCCTGGCGCGGCTGGCCAGTCCCGGCGGGGTTCGTGCGGTCGGGCCGAGTCGCTGGCGGTCAAGCACCAATTGCTCATCATGAAGCGTTCGCAGCGCCGGAATCCGAATCTGACCGTATGTGTGGCGAATTACTGATTTCCCCAGAATCAGCAATTCGCCACACACAGGGGGTTGCGGTGATGCGCAGAATGATGGCGCTTTCGATCGTCCGGAGAGACGCCCGAGCTTTTCTCGCAGCGAAAGAGATTATTGCAAACGGGCTGCAGGTGCTTCAGTGCACACTAAGGCGCCCAAGTCTGGCGCTCGGAGATCATGGGCTCGCCCGGAACCACCCGGTAGTTGCCCCAGACAAACCACCGGATTGGGAACAAAACGCGCGCCAGAAAGTAGTCCAGGATGATATAGCGAGGCGCAATCTTCCCCGTTTGAAAGTCAGCCAGAAGCTGACGCCTCTGCTCGTCGGTCATCATCTCGACAATTTCCGAGTGCAGGAACCAGTAAAAATACGCATGCGGCCGGAACACGCCGATGCCGGTAAAGCCGTCCATCATCGTATCGGTGGGTGAGGTCTCCTCGATCGCGAATCGCAACGATTGCAAGCTAGAACTATTATCGTCGAGGAACCGCTCGCGGGCCAGATAATACGGGCAGAGGCACACCGCGCATAACAGCACCGCGAGCGCGGCCTCGCTCCGCGAGCGGAACATCAGTGCGGTCCCGGCAGCCAGCAGCACTACTACGCTCACTTCCAGCCAGCGCGTACCGTGGCGCGCCCATATCGTCAGCATGGCGATCGTGCCGCTCAAGAACGCGATCGCGATCACGTATCGCAGTCCGCTACGGTCCCATGCGGTATACTCCCCGCTGACCGCCGCCGCGACTGCGACCATGAACCTTGCAGAAAAAATCGCCAGCAGCGGCAGGAAGGTCAAATAGTATTGCTCCTGCGCGACAGGCATTTCCCACAGCCCCGCGATCAACCCCGCCGAGCTCAGAATCAGCAACTTGCCCACCGAGAACGCGCGCTGCCGAGATTCGCGGAACCCTTCCAAAATCAGGCCAAGACCGCCAAACACCAGCAAGCTCGGGTTCTCCGCGAATCCCTCATGCAGCAGCAAGAATGGCGACTGATGAGCCTTCCAATGTATATTCAAGGTCAAGTTGAAGTAGATAAACGCGCCCAACGCACCCCGCGACCAGAAGTAACCCAGAGTCGCCAGAACCGGCACCCCAAAACCAGCGAACTGTAGCCCGACCTCGCGCAGCCGGGTCCGCCACTGGCGTTGACCGGCGGCTACATACCAGAGCATCGCGAGCGCGAACGCCGGCATAACCATCAGCAACTTTTGCGTGGTCATGATCGCGCTGCCCAGCAGCAATCCGCTCAGCGCGAACAGCACTTCCCGCCGCCGCACGCTTAGCGACGCGGCGCTTAGCGCGCGCACCAGCGCCACCAGGCATCCCAGCCACAGCACCAGCGCCAGCACATCAGGACGGATTTCGAAAGTCTTGCGCGCAAATACCGGAGTGGCAGCCAGCAATGCGATCGCTATCCATCCGCTGCGCGACCCGCGCCACAGTCGCGCCAGCAGGAAGGTAAGGGCGAGCGCGGCTGCGGCCAGCATCAAGTCAATCCTTCGCGCCAGACAAATAAAGGCGAGCGTGTCGTCGAACCGCCGGTCGACCTGATAAAAGGGCATCAAGGCTGCCAGCGCATAATGGAACCACGGCGAGTGATGCTCGAAGAAGTCACGATAGGGCACCATCCCTTTGGATATGCACCAAGCGAAATGGAGATGTTCAAATTCGTCGGGGTCGAAGTACCTGACCCTGCTAAACCATAGCCAGCTGCCGAGCGCGGCTAGCGTGACCACAACCGAAGCGCTCGCAAGGGGCGCTTGCAGCACTCGCCGTATCCTGGCAGGCGGTCCTATTCCAGGCGCACCAGCCATTCAATCCCGGCTAACTGATTCCGCCTCTTCGATCGCCTTGGCCGTGCCGTATGGCTCTGCACTGAACGCACGATCAAACCGGCGGCGCGGTTCGCATCGGTAGCGCAACAGCGTCAGCACCGCCGCGAAGCCGTCGCTCAGGCGCAGCTTCTTTCCTTGACTCGCCGAGCGCGGGTGATATGCAATCGGAACCTCCCGAATCTTTTTGCCCAGCCGGCAAATCTTCGCCGTAACCTCGGGACAGAAGTCGAAGCCATCACGTTCAAGCACGATCCGATTCAACAGGCTGCGGCGGAACGCCTTGTAGCAGGTCGCCTCATCATGGATCCGGCATCCGTAGAGCAGGTTAGTGAGTACGGTCAGCATCCGGGCTCCCATGAACAGCGCCAGTCCCCGCGCCGCGCTGTCATGCTGGCGCACGCCATACACCACGTCCGTCTCGCCTGCCGCCAGCGGTGCGATCAGCGCAGGGAGATCGCTCGGATCGTATTCGAGGTCGGCGTCCTGGATAACCACGAACTCACCGGACGCGGTCGCCAGCGCCGCCCTGATCGCCGCACCTTTCCCGCGGTTACGCTCGTGCCACAATATCTTCACGTTGGAAGCTGGCGCCAGCTTGCTCAGCAACCCACGGGTGCCATCGGTGGAACCGTCGTCAATCACGATGATCTCCTTGAGCAACGTAACTTCCTGCACATTTCGAATCACCCGTTCGATCGAACTCACTTCGTTGAGTACCGGAATAATGACGGAGAGCATTCCTTGCGGACCACGTTCTGGCGTCTCGTCCTCGGTAAGCATGCGCATGGAAGAACATTATGGCGCAGCGAAACGTCTTTCAATTGATGTCAGGGCCGCCTGCGAGGCCTGTCTGTGGCGAATTCCGACTCACGCGGCGGCCGGGGTCTGAAATAAGCCATTGCAGTGCTGTCGCCAGCGATACGAGTTAAGGTGTGCGAGCGGGGACGGGGGTGCGCCACTGCGCCGCGCCGGAGTCACCCCCGTCAGTCCGGTATGACAGCGAAATTGGTTGTAAAACACCTTGTAGTCCTCGAGCTTCCGTTCGAGATCGGTCTGGTTCCAAAACCAAATCCGGTCCAGATATTCGCGCCGGATGGTTCCGATCAGTCGCTCGACGAAAGCGTGCGAACGTGGGGTACCGGGAATGGTCTTGATCTCATCGACTTCGAGCACCCGAAGGTTCGCTCGCCAGCGATGAAAGCGAAACAGCGGATCGTGGTCCGAGGAAAGCTGCCT
>Ga0181521_10007607_pt1 | contig 11354 bp, 7 predicted proteins | sample PEATcosm2014_Bin_32_FD_119764 | JGI IMG/M metagenome (GOLD analysis project Ga0181521, IMG submission 119764) | Peatland microbial communities from MTU Mesocosm Facility, Houghton, MI, USA - PEATcosm2014_Bin02_60_metaG | ecosystem: Environmental > Terrestrial > Soil > Wetlands > Peat | place... | reverse complement strand
CATCGCCTGCACCGGGCACGAATTCGAGGGTCCGATCGCGGCCTGCATCACCTTTTATGCCTCCGGCCGCATGTACCGCACCGACTGGTTTCGCTCGCAGGTCCAGGTCAGGGAAGGCCGCATCGTCAGCCTGGAGCCCAGCACTATGCCCACCCGCCGCGTGCGCGTGCTCGACCGCAAAGGCCCGGAACGTCGCCGCGAGTTCGTCCAGGACGTCACCGCCGACGTGGCCCCGAACAAAGTTGAGAGCAAGCCCGACGAAAGCTACTTCGTAACCGGAGCGTGAAGGAAACGCCTTTTGGCATGGGATCCACCGGGGCCGAAGGAAGCGGAACAACGCAAAAGTGCCTTTGGGTGGCGGTGGCCTTCCAGGCCTGCGAGGGAGGGAGATCTCGCAAACATTGGGCTTTAGCACAGAGGCACCTCGGCGGCTGAACAGGCTGCGGAAGAAGTTGCGAATGCGTGCGCCACCGTGGAAGAGCGGCGCTTCAGCGCCGCGTAAGCGCTTTGAAATCAATGCGGGCTTCAGCCCCGGTGGTCATTCTCCTATCGACAACGGGCTTTTTCCGCATCCTCTGAAGCCGCTCGAATCGATCTGCTTGAATCGCAGCGCTTGAAGTGCCGCGCCTGCTCCGGCCTTCTCCGAGCATGGCCACAGCGCCAGGCGGTTCTCGTCCTGATTTCGTAACGCTGTGATCCCTCTCCTTTGCGTTTTCGTTCGAAGAGCGGATAATTTAGCTGCCTCTTTCTTCCTTTCCCCAGGAGGTTTATGCCGTTTCTTATGCGCACCCTGCGAAGCACGGTTGCGCCTGCACCCGCAGTCTCAGCCGTTTTCACAGTGCTTGCGGTGGCCGCGTTTCTGGCCGGAAACGCCCAGGCCCAAAACGCCGCCCCCGCGCCCAATTCTGATCCGAACTACCAGGCGCTGCGCAACCTGACGCTCAGCGGCGAGGGCGTGAGCGTCACCAACTTCGAACTCAAACGCGATGCCGGAACCTTTCATCTGCACTCGGGTACGGTTTGCTTTACCGCGCCGGTCAACGGGAAGGTGACGGGCGCCGTGTTCGCGGGAGATGGAAACTTTATCCTCAATCCGCCGACGGAGACCGAGAGGAAGTCGCTCAAGCTGCTGACCAAGGAAGACGAGTTCAGCGAGAACTTCAGCCAGATGGTGCTGCGGTTCACGGACTCAACCTACGATGAAATCAAGAAAGGCGGCGCCGCGGGCGCATCCGGATGCGACGCGGGGCCGCTGAAAGACAGCCAGCACACCACCCGCCACAAGCTGAAGAATAATCTCGAGGCGCGGATTCTGGAGGATGTGTTGAGTCCGGAGCCGGGCGGATATTTTCTGGCGTTCATTCACGGCAAACACTACAACGGGCAGGAATTGTACGAGATTGACCCGCATGAGACGCGAGATCAGGTCCAGTTCGTGACCTACGATGAGAACAAACTTGGACAATGGGCTTCTTTTGAGATGTCGCGCGAGCACAAGAGCGGCGCGTTCGGGCAGCCGATCCACATTGAACATCAGCAACTGGACACTACCCTGGAGAAGAGCGCCAATCTGATTGGCAAGGCCAAGACCACATTTACAGCGCGGCTCAACGGCCTGAAGGTTGTGCCGTTTGATCTGTTTCGGAGCCTGCGGGTGAGGAGTGTTCGTGCCGAGGACGGCCAGGCGCTGTCATTTGTTCAGGAAGACAAGAACGACGACCCCAACTTCGCGGTGATCCTGCCCAAGGTATTGAACGCGGGCGAGCCGTATACGATCACGACGGAATACGAAGGCAAGGAAGCGGTGACCAACGAAGGCGGCGGGAATTACTTCCCCGTCGCGCGGGACGACTGGTATCCAAACAACCCTGGCAGCAGCTTTGGCGATTATGCCAGCTACGACATGACCTTCCGCATTCCGAAAGGGATGCAGATTGCGGCTACCGGCGTGCGCGTCAGCGACTCGAACGAAGGCGGACAGAACGTGACCGTGTGGAAGAGTGAAGCGCCACAGACTGTCGCCGGCTTCAGCTTTGGCCGGTTCAAGGTGGAGGAGGCCAAGCTGGATAAGCCTGAGTATTTCATTCAGTCGTATGCCAATCAGGAGTCGCCGGACTGGGTGAACGCGCTGCAGCATGCCGCGAGCGGCGACGACCTGCCGACGCAGGGATCGCATGGGGGCGAGGTGGCCCTGGGCACGATGAGCACTACCGGGCTGAACAAAAAATCACTCGCTGAGGGAGAACTGGCAGTCCAGCTTTATACCGATTACTTTGGGCCGTCTTTGTTCAAGCACTTGCAGCTTACGCAGCAGACGGCATGCAACTTCGGCCAGTCCTGGCCAGAGCTGGTGTGGATTCCCATCTGCTACTACTTCGACACGACCGTGCGCCATCAGCTGGGCATGGACTGGGGCGACCGCGGGTATTGGAAGGTAGTTACGCCGCATGAAGTCGCGCACCAGTGGTGGGGACACACCGTGGGATTCAACTCGTATCGCGATCAGTGGATGAGCGAGGGGTTTGCCGACATGTCCGCGTCGCTGTACCTCACCCTGATCGAGAAGAATCCCAAGAAGTTCCTTACTTTCTGGAACGACGAGCGGGAACTTTTGCTGGAGCGCAACGCGGAAGGTTTCCGGGCCATTGACGCGGGTCCGCTGACCATGGGGTACCGCACCAGCAATTCGCGCACGGGATTCGACATCACCCGCCGCCTGATCTATCCCAAGGGTGCGTACATCCTCCACATGCTTCGCATGATGATGCACGACAACCGGACGGGCGACCAGCATTTCAAAGAACTGATGCAGGATTTCGTCAAGACCTACTCCGGCAGATCGGCGACGACGGAAGACTTCAAGGCCATGGTCGAGAAGCACATGACTCCGGACATGGACATGGAAGGCAGCCACCGGATGGACTGGTTCTTCAACGAGTACGTGTACGGAACGCAGCTGCCCTCCTACAAATCGGACGCCTCTTTTGACATCGGGCCGGACGGCGACGTCGTCATGAGTCTGAAGGTGACGCAGTCGGGTGTGGACGACAAGTTCCGCATGCTGGTGCCGGTGTATCTGGAGCTGGCGGATGGAAACATATTCTTCCTGGGACGGGCGAGACTGACGGGCAACACTTCGTTCGAGCAGAAGATCACGGTGAAAGGGCTGAAAACGAAGCCACGCCGGGCGGTCCTCAACTACTACGACGATGTGCTGGCTTCGCCCAACTAGGCCATTTTCACAGTTAACCGTAACTTACTACGAGCTGTCATCGTCTATTACGAACTGTCTTCCCGAGCGCAGCGAGGGATCTCGGGGGCTGCCCGCGGCCGCGATACCGGTGGTGCAAGCTAGAACCCAGATCCCTCGCTACGCTCGGGATGACAAGGGTCCTCGCTCCGGCTCGGGATGACAGGAGTCCTCGCTATGCTCGGGATGGCAGGAGTCCTCGCTATGCTCGGGATGACAAGGGTCCTCGCTCCGGCTCGGGATGACAGGAGTCCTCGCTATGCTCGGGATGACAAGGATCCTCGCTCCGGCTCGGGATGACAACCGTCGTTAGTCCACGCTATAGCTGAAAAACCGTCTAGGGCCTCGCGGCATCCAAGAAGAAAGGGGAGCAGATGCTCCCCTTTACTCTTGTGATTGGTGATGCGTTTACTTCGCGGAGCCGGCCTGGGCGCCATCGTTGGAATTGGACCCCCCGATTTCGAGGGCGAATTTCTTGCCTTCGAAACGGGCGCCGGTGAGAGAGTAGGTGCCGTCGTCATTCTTCTGGAGCTCGGCGGCGTTGTTGGCCGCCCGGGAGTTGAGGTCAACCACCTTCGCCTGCAGCTTAGCGACGACCGTCTTGCCTTGTATGACACTGACTTCCACGGTGGGACCGCTGCCGTCCCACTCGAGCTTGTAGTCCCCCGGCTTGAGGGTGGTTCCGTTCACCGTGGCGGGATCCGTCAGCGTCAGGCTGGCTTTTGTAGCGGCCAACGCACTCGAGGCCAGCAGCAGAGCCAACCCCAGGACCAAACTCTTCGAAACTGTCGCGAACTTCATGACTGCTCCTTTTTTCTTTCCCGAAATCACGTCGGGAAGCGGCTGGGGCGGCCCGGCTCGCGACCAGCGCGAGAAAACACTTGTGTTTCCCCACGAATCGCCTAAAATGCTGGCGCCGGGGTTGAGCAGACAAGCCGCAAGCTTGCGCTGCCACGATGGGGGTTTTCTCACCTGGGCCGCCAAACCGAGTGTGAGAGAATCCCCAGACCCCGCAAAACAGAGTGAGTGTCGAACCCCGGCCAGAGCTACCTGGGCACTGGCCACATATCTCCTGCGACTCAATACGCGTTCACCGCGCCCGAAATTCCCCTTGCTGCGGCGGGTGTGACATTTCCTTGGACGCGCTGCGCGTGGTTCCGATAGCAAGAAGCCTGCGCCCGGCCGTTCTTCCGGAAGGTACACGGGGGTTGTGTTTTGTGATTGTAAGAGAGGATGAAATCTCCAACGTACTGAAGAGCGATGCAGGGAACGTCCGTCGAATTTCGGGGAACAAGCGGGACACTTTTCCCGTACTCTGCGGTGTCAGTCGTTGTATTGTGTTTTCCTCGTGCACATCTATGCTAAGGCAACTCAGTTTGCCAGGCGGCCGGCCGGTTTTGTGCCGGCCGTTTGTCAGTCTTATGTCAGTCTGGGATTCCCATCTCCGGGAGGCGCTTCCACGCGTACAAACCAGTGATTGAATTTGTTCACCTTCGCAAAGAATTTGACAATGTGCTGGCGGTTGAAGACCTGACCCTCAGCATTCCGCCAGGAGAAATCTTCGGCCTGATCGGCCCCAACGGCGCGGGCAAGACCACGACCATCCGCATGGCGTGCGGCTTGCTGGCCCCGACCCTGGGGCGGGCGCTGATCGCCGGCGTGGACGTGGCGCAGGAGCCGGAACGGGCGCAGAAACACATCGGATATCTCTCGGACTTTTTCGCTGTCTATGAGGACCTGAAAGTCTGGGAGTATCTCGACTTCTTCGCGCACGCCTACAAAATGCCGGAAGCCGACATCCCGGCGCGCATCACGGAAGTGATTGCGCAGGTGAGTCTGGAGGTGAAGCGCGACGCCATGATCCGCGGCCTGTCGCGCGGAATGAAGCAGCGGCTGGGCATTGCGCGGGCGATCATTCACCGTCCGCAAGTGATGCTGCTCGACGAACCGGCGTCAGGGCTCGATCCCAAGGCGCGGCTGGAGCTGCGCAACCTTCTGCGCGGGCTGCGCGATCAGGGCGCGACCATCCTGATTTCGTCGCACATTCTGACCGAACTAGAAGGCTTCTGCACCTCCATTGGCATTATGGAAAAAGGCCGCATGGTGCGCAGCGGGAGCATTGAAGAGGTCATTGCAGCGGCGGCCTCGGCACGGCTGGTGCGGTTGAGCTGGGCGGGAGACTCGCTCAGCGCGGTGGAGGCCAAGCTGAAGAGCGATCCGCGCGTGTCGGAAGTGAACCTGGCGGCGGGCGCGGGAACGTTTCGCTTCCGCGGCGCAGAGGAGGAACTGGCGCCGGTGCTTGCGGGTCTGGTAGCGGCGAACGTGCCGGTGACATCGTTCGGCGAAGTGAAGCAGACGGTCGAAGAACTCTACATGAAGCTTTCGACCCACGAGGTGATGTGATGGGGCGATTCTGGAGTACGCTTTTCTGGTCCAACCCTGAATTTGTGCGGCACCGGCGGGCGGAGTTGCGTCCAGTGCGCGCGATTACAGTAGCCGCAGTGGTGGCGCTGCTGTGCGTGCTGCTGGGGCTGGCCTGCTGGAGCTACGAACAGAGCATGCTGGAGAGCGCTCAGCGCGGCCTCGAGAATTTCGCGACCGACGCATGGAAACAGCGGGCGGAATCCATTCAGGCGAACTTTGCGCGAAACACGTGGCTGATCTTCTACCGCTGGCTGGTGGGGTTGCAGGGCGTGGCGCTGACGTTCTGGACGTTGTTCTCCTGCGCCCAGTCCGTGTCGGGCGAACGCGATCGCAAGACCTGGGATTTTCAGCGGACGACGGGGCTCACGGCGGCCGAGATCCTGATCGGGAAACTTCTGGGCGAGCCGGTGCTGGTTTATTTCGCGGTGTTGTGCGCGGCGCCCATTACGCTGATCGCCGGGCTGGCAGGCAGGCTTTCGTTCGGAACGGTGATTTCCGTTTTCATTTTTCTGGCGGTGACATCGCTGTTTCTTGGCCTGGGGGGAATGTGGCTCTCGACTTTGCTGGAGAGCCGCACCCGCGGCGTCGGGCTGATCGGCGCATTGGCGCTATATGGATTTACGCTGGGTATCTTCGGCATGTATGCGAGCGGGCTGCCGGGGCTGGCGGCAATCAGTCCGCTGACGGGCATGATTCACTTGCTGGGCGACCGCACGGATTCGGAGCTGGCGGGCGTCCGGCCGCTCCTTTTCGGGCACGAGGTTCCGTGGCTGCTGATGACGGTGCTGCTGTGCGGCTCGTTCAGCGCATGGCTGGCGCTGATGCTGATTCGAAACCTGAAGCGCGATTATCCGGAGATCCGGCCGTTGTCGCGCTGGCAGGCGATCGGATGCGCCGCGTTTCTGAACTTCCTGATTTATGCATTGCTGAGTCCAGGCCGGCTAACCGATTCGCTTTCGGGCATGACGCGTCCCGGCTGGTTCCCCGACGACAAGAGCGTCGCGCTGTTCGCGGTCGCGATGAACGGGCTGTTTCTGTTTCTGATGGGGCTGGCGACGCTGACCCCGCAGGAGCGGCTGAAAGTCTGGCGGCGCAAACGCGCGACTGGAGAATCAGCGGTATTCGCCGACGACGGCCTGCCCTGGCCGTGGCTGGGAATTTCCGCCGTCGTGGCATATGCGTTAATGGTGTGGGGATTGCTGGCCTGGGACCACACCCTTCCATTGGATATGGGCACACTGCAGGGGGCTGCGATCCGGCTGTTGCTGGTGCTGGTATTCGTAACGCGCGATGTGTTGTTCCTGCAATGGTGCATGCTCACGCGGCTGCGGCAGCCGATCGTGAAGGGAGTGTTGTTCCTCTGTCTGTACTATGCGGCCGCGGCGGTGCTGACCGGGCTGGCGGCGGTCTCATCGCAGGACGCGGCCCACTGGATGATGGCTTTGCTCACGCCGGTGCAAGTTTTCGATGCGGACGTGAAAGGGCTGGCATTCCCGGCGGCGACGTATGCCGGACTGGCGCTGCAGACGGGGGTGATTGGCGGAGTGCTGGTGGCCATCAGCAGCCGCTTGCAGCGGCCGATGCAGGCCGGGGCTGCGGCGTAGGGCACGTGTGGCGCGGGCACTCTTGCCCGCGAAATCTAACCACGAGAAAGAACGAACGTTCAATCTCTGCGTTTTGCCGGGAAGCCAAAGTAGGTTTTGGGGCCGACACGACCTGGCGTTCCACACTTCGCCAGCCTGTCGCGGGCAAGAGTGCCCGCCACACTTTTTAGTCCGCGTCGCCGTGTTGGCGCTCGACCGACCATATGCGCGACTGATCTTTCTCGAACGGGTAAACGTGGACCATCCAGTTGAAAATGATGGGATGGAACGTTCCGCCAGCGGCGTCGCAGGCTTCCTGGGTGGTGATCGATCCCCGTAGTCCGAACTGTGCGTTTGGTCCCAGCATCTTCTGTTTCTTCTCTGCCGGCGGCATACTCGCCGGCGGCGCGCAGAAGTTCACATGCTCGTGCCACTGGGCCACGCTGAGCGGGATGCGTTCATCCAGTTGATCTTCGGTGAGGCGCTTGGGCGCGGTGTACATCACGCCAATCAGTTTGTAGTCGTCGCCGTGCTTTTCGTAGAGCAGCGATGTGGGGTGCTCGGGATTGAACTGCCAGAAAGCCTCCCGGGCATAGCGATAATTGGTGAAGTGGTACATCTTCTGCGGAACTTCAGGATGGAAAATCTCGAAGCCGTCGGCGAGAGCGGCGTGGTAATCGGTGTACTTTTCTGAAGCCTTGCGGGCTTCGCCGGCGACCTGCTGGGCGCGTTCTGCGTCGCCCGGTTTAGACGGGCGCAAGGCCGTCATTTTCATGTGCGGGCCCATGTCCATGTGGCCCTCCATGGAGTGCATCGCGTGAGCGCTGGCGTCGCTGTCGGCCCGCGCCGGCATGTCGTGACCCGACGTGTCCATGCCGGGCATGGACTGCTGGCTGCTGGAGGGCGCGGAGGTGGATGGAGTGTTTTGGGTCTGGCTCCAAGCCACACTGCAGACCGCAATGCAGACAACGATAGCCGCGAAGATCACGATTCGATTACGCATAGGAAATCCCCCACAATTTCAGTTGATATTAACCCTGCCGCAACGGGAATGTCTCTGCAAGGGGTCTCGGGGGTTTGTGGTTACACCCGTAACAATGGGCCCTCTTACGGGAAGGATCGCGGCCGATTGGCGGCGGGGCGCGGTTTCTGGTACACCTTACTGCTTGACCCTGGAAACCATCCTCTTTCTCGCTTTCGCCGGAGCCCTGGGCGGAGCACTGAACTCGGTGGCCGGTGGCGGCAGCTTCATCTCGTTTCCGGCGCTGCTGTTCACGGGCGTGCCGCCGATTCCGGCGAATGCCACCAATACGATCGCACTGTGGACGGCGGCCGCAGCCAGCGGCGGCGCCTATCGCAAACGGCTGGACGTGCCGCGGCGCGTCTTCCTTCCGCTTGTGAGCGCGAGCCTGGTCGGCGGGTTGGCGGGTGCGGTTCTCCTGCTGAAGACACCGGCGCAGACCTTCATGCGCGTGCTGCCGTGGCTGATCCTGGGAGCGACCTTGCTGTTTGCTTTCGGCAAGAAGCTGGCGGCAGGGCGGAAATCGGCGCTGGCGCACGAAGCCTCGACCGCGGCACTGGCGGGCGCGGCAGCGTTTCAATTGGGCGTCGCCGTCTATGGAGGGTATTTCGGCGGCGGCATGGGCATCGTGATGCTGGCCATGCTGGCGGCGCTGGGCATGACCGACATCCATGCCATGAATGCGCTGAAGAGCGTGATGGGGTTCGTGATCAACGGAGTCGCGGTGATCACCTTCATCGTGGCGCGGGCCGTGTATTGGAAGCAGGGGATGGTGATGATCGTGGGCGGAGTCGCAGGCGGCTACCTGGGCGCGCACTACGCGCAGAGACTGCCGCAGGCCTGGGTCCGCATGTTTGTCGTGCTGGTCGGTGCGGGGATGACCGTGTATTTCTTCTGGAAATCGTACTGAGGGGCAGGGCCAGAGGTCACACCCACCTTTCGCAAGAAACGCGAAAAGATGGCCCGCCCTCGGTCGAAACTTCCTTCCGTCAACGGTGGGCCATTCGCCGCTGGCGATTTGATCCGGATACAGCGGGCATTATGCCCCCGCCCGGTTTGACGGGGTGGAAGGAAGGAGCGGCAAAACTGCCACACCCCCCGCCCCCCAGACCCCGGGACCATAGGCCAGGGCCCGCCCGCGCGCGTGTCGGGCAGGGCGGAACACTTGGTGTCAGATGTCGATGAAATCTTAGCGAAATTCGGCTAGACCAAGCCTTTGGATTTCCGCGTCCCGGACAGCTAGTCCGAAAGCCTCGGCGCTCTGACGCTCTATCGAGGGTGTCACGGCTTCTTGAAGCATCTTGATTCCTTCGTCTCCGGCCAATTCTGCGAGTCGACTTGCGGCAGCTCGCCAGATCGGAGCAGTTTCCGACAGGCACACCGTAAACGATCCTGCCAGCCGACAGTTGCCGTCTCTTTGTTCACAGAACCACTCTCGCCTGAGTGGCTGGCGAGTAATCCAATCGAGCAGGTAAGCGTCGATTTGGGAGCGAATCGGTTCCATCAAATCGCAAGCCAAGCTGTCACGAGCTGATGTATCGACGTGCAAGACACCCAAGCCAGGATCGAGACCTAAGGCAGCAGCAGCGAGTCGAGCCTCGGACTCAAGTACGGAATAGAGGTAATTCAGGATTGCGTTCGGAGGGTTGGCGGCGAGACGCGGAGATCCTGTAAGGGGAGAGACACGTGCTCCGAAGCTGCACCAATGATCCGGGATTCGAGGCAGGTCATTCTTTGGGAAGTTGATTGGCAATGTGCTCCAAGCCGACCAGTAAGCACGTGCAGCTTGCGATTCGATTAACCGAATTGAGTTGATGCTTTCGGCTTTGGGAAGTTCGGCTTTGAATCTAGCAATCGTGTCGGCAGTGGACGTGTCTATGGTGGGCATCCACTGAGTGCCATCGTTCCACTCTCCACAGTACATACCAGTGCCTGGACCCGGCGCGTTGCCTCCACCGTACGAAAACGTAATCGTGCCCCCTGTAGGGAGAGTCAGTGAGCCAAGACGTCCGGTGACGTAGCTAGAGTTGGGACTTGTCGGCTCATATCCGATACCTAAGGTCGTTTTGTCTGGAAAGTTAACGGCAGTCGTGAGGGTGCCTGTTCCAGGGCCGTAGTCTTTGTAGGAGGGACAATTCCAGCTTGATTGAATTGGGATGCTAGAATTGGTCAAAGTAACATTTTGAGAATTGCCGGATGCGTCGTTATATGTGAACGCGCTTGGCCAAGTCGCCGTGGAGAGGAAAGGCTGACCAAAGACGTTGTCGGAAAAGGACACTGAGTTGTGGTCGGGGTCAGTACCGCCAAGGTTGCTATATCCGGTTTTGTCCGTAACAGTCACCCGAATTCGGAAAGTTTGTGCCGTCAAAGTACATCCCCTCGCCGTATAAGGTGACCGGGCTGGTCCAACCTGCGGTGGCGTTTTGACAGCTACCGAGGGGATCGGGATAGTAATGCCAGTTCTGTAAGTTGGCAAGGTCAGGAGTATGAGTTATGCCAGATGAATCCACAAAGAACGGTTGGCTATACTCTGTTCGTTGGTAGTAGTTGATTCCCGATTGGCATTCGACGGTCTGAGACTTCGCGAACCAAATCCCTCCAATCGGAGTATTGTTGCCCTGCGCCCATAAAGGTAAACCTCCGAGTCCGTACGGGGCTTTAGGTTCTGTGTATGACGCCAAAAAGAATTGGTTGTTGTTGGGCGGTTGTGTATATAACCCAAAATGCCATTGCCACTCGTAGGCATCGACCACTGGTCCGCCGACGGTTCTGATTGGGATGTCGAGCGAAACACGCAGTGAGCGTAAATCAATGGTATCGAATCCGTTTCTGACAATCGTCATTCCAGCTGTGTCCTGCCCTGCTGCAAGAGGACCGGTGAGCACAAAAGCGACTACGCAAAGTACAAGACTTTCTGTCACAGGACGGACTACGCGAGTGCATCGAATTGATTGCCTGAACAAGAGATATAGAGAAGCTGCAGGTCCGTTTGACCTGCCCCCCATTTTTAGTCCAGGGATAATGAGACTTTCTCCGGTTTTTGTTCGCCCCGCAGCGTAGCGGGGATGGGGGTGTG
>Ga0181521_10007597_pt1 | contig 11363 bp, 9 predicted proteins | sample PEATcosm2014_Bin_32_FD_119764 | JGI IMG/M metagenome (GOLD analysis project Ga0181521, IMG submission 119764) | Peatland microbial communities from MTU Mesocosm Facility, Houghton, MI, USA - PEATcosm2014_Bin02_60_metaG | ecosystem: Environmental > Terrestrial > Soil > Wetlands > Peat | place... | reverse complement strand
CTCGGTGGACACGATTCCGCTGGTGGGCGAACAGGCGCTGGCCGACGCGGTGCGAGCGGTTCCGCGGCTGCCCCGGGCGCGGGCGCTGGTGCTGGCGGGCTCTTTGATGGGCGGCGAAATCGAGGCCGCCGTCCGCGAAGTGCGGCTGAGCGGGCTTCTGGTGATCAGTTTGAATATGGCGGGCAGCGTGCCGGATGCCGCCGATCTGGTGGTCACCGACCCTCTTCAGGCGGGCGTGATGGCCGTAATGGCCGTTGCCGACACGGCGAAGTTCAATATTGAGCGGCTCAGGCGGCGGGTGTTTTGATTCAGGCTGGTTTTGATTCAGGTACGGATACGGAATCCGTATTCGCGCAGCATTTTGCCGGAGGCGGTGTAAAGCCGTACGAAGTAATCTCCCGGTGTCATGCGCTGCATGACCATGACACGTACGCCCGCCGGACTGCTTTCCGCCAGACCGGTCCACATCGACACGCCCATGGCATTCACCACTTCGACCCGGAATGGTCCCCCTTCGCGCGGACCGTCCGAAAGCGTGAGATCGAATTCGCGGGCGGGAACGGTGAACGGCATTTCGCCGCGCATCGCCGTCAACTGAAGCGACACGGCGGGCGCGAACTTCACGCGCCCGTTCGAAAGGATTCCGACCACCAGTATCAGAGCTGCAAAAGCCAGGGCCATCGAGAATGCCGGCCGCCGCAGCCATCCAAGCCATTCGGTTTTGGGGGTGGCAGCCGCGTGCATCCCAAGGGCGAAATCGCCGATTTCATCCAGCCTTTCGCGGCAGGCCGCGCAAGTCATCAGATGCTCTTCCAGGCGCGGCAGATCGGCATCAGGCAACCGGTCCAGAGCGTACTGCTCCAACTGGTCGTCCGTCTCATGAAAATTATGCTCCACACTTAGCTCCTATAGGAAAAGTGCGGGGGTACCAAATTCCTCTCACAGTACTTTAGATATTTTTTCTCAAATTAATGCCGGCGCCGGCGGCAATCCTTTTACCCAACTCGCCGAAGCGGGCCTTCGCGCGGGATTTGAGGAGGCGGAACTGGTTATAGCTGAGCCCCATATCGGCGCAAATCCGCTCCTGAGACTGCTCCAGGACATAGAAACGATTGAGGATTTCCCGATCGCGCCGCGAGACGCCGTTGAGCACCTTGCGGGCTATTTCCGCCCTTTGACGAGCGATTACGCTACGTTCCGGATTTTCCCGCCAATCGGAAACCGAGAACATCGAGTCCTCGAAATTGGCCCGGGTGCGGCGCTGCTGCACGGCAATATCGATCGATGCCGCAATCTGACGCTTCACGACGGTCCGCACATAACCCATAAGTCGTTCAGGCTCACGCAGATCGCCGTTCTGGATGGCTTGGGTGACAATTACGAAGCAATCGTGAACCTTGTCGTCGAGATCGTCGGGTCCCAGATTCCGCAGCAGAAAGTATCGTATCCCCTTGGCGAAGATTCCGTACAACTGTTCCATCGCGGCCGAGTCTCCATCCCGTATGCCGCTGACCAGCGCCGACCAATCGGGGACTTGATGCGCATCGGGAGGCTCTCCATCCGGCAAGTCCGGCTCAGGCTCTGCAACCTGCTTGCCCGCCATCGCTTGTGATCTTACCAGTGGTGCGAACATCAATTACTCCCTTCCCAGCACGAAATAGGCGCCCCACACCTGCGCAGTGTGCGCGGACGCGCGGCTTTTCAGGAATCCGGATTGAGCCTGTTGAAGCGCAAATGCAGGGCCGCGTCCGGGCCAGGCCCTGAGCGTCCGGTAAAACTCGACCATGATCCTTGCCCCAGCCTCGTCGGGGATATCCCATCGGGTGGCGAGGACGGATCTTGCCCCCGCGCCGATCCAGGCGCGCGTCAAACCCATCAATCCCGCACCTGGCAGGGCCTCGCCCTGGCTGGAGTGGCAGCCGTTCAACACGACCAGGCTGGGAGTGAGCGTGTAAGCGGCGATTTCGGCAGGCCCTATGAATCCCATGGCTCCGGTCCGGTCCAGACTCAGGGCAATGAGCCCGGACGAGTGATCTCCCGGCGCGGTAACGATGTGGGTGGCGAAATGGATCACGGATGGATTGGATTGGAGGGCCTCGCGGACCGTCGTCAGGCCGGCATTCGTTCCCGTCAGAAGGTGCGCATGGGCGGGATTCCATGCACGCGAACAGGCCTCCAACTCAACCGCCGTAGCCGGTAAGCGGGGGAGAACAATCTCGTGCCTGGCGCGGTCACCCTGGTATCTGGAATCAGCCGGACTATAGATCGGATCGCCGACGCCGAGGAAAGGGCCGCTTCCGAAGGCCGTGCGGGGCTCCAGCATCAGGGCGCCCGGAATCGCCTGCAGTATTTTGCTCTCAAAAAGAAAAATGGGTTCGTTTTTTCCTTTTCTGTCGGTGTTGCCGACGACAAGAGCGGCGAAAGGCAGGTCGAAGAGAGGGCCGTCGAGTTCGAGGAGCCATTTCTGGTGGGAGAGAAAGCGCGGGGAAACGCTTCCGAAGAGCAGCTTGTAGAGATCGCGCCCGAGTTCCACCGCATCGGCATCGCCGTTCCGCGCGGCATGGGCGAACTCGGTTACAGCCGCTTTCAGGGTCTCAAGCCGGGGGGTGGGGTAAACGTCGACCCCGTGCCGATCGACAGCCCAGAGCCATCCGCCGGACTGCGTGATGTAGAAGCTGAGCAGCACGCTATCCGCGTCGAGCACCCGGCTGGCGTGCGCCAGCGCGGATTCGCCATCGGTTCGGGAATTGGATGCACGCGCGGCGGCTGCCTGAATATGCTGCAACTCCGATTGCAGGGCCGATGCTTGTCCGGCGAGCGGGGAAGAGGGGTTGGCCAGCAGCGTACGCTCGATGGTTTGATATCTCGCGAGCAGATCCCAGTATGTATCCGGCAGGCGCGTGCGCCAATCGTTCGGCACGGGGATCAGTGCGCGCAGGCTCCAGAGACGGTCCTGTTCGGCCGCATCGAAGGTCTCCCGCGACAAGGCGGCGTCCGAGTTCTGTTGCGCGAGGCGATTGCCCGCGGCGACAAGCCCGGCGGCCACCCGGGTCAGGCCGCCTTCGAGAGTGATCCGATCCTGATCGGCCGGCACGATATCCAGGCGCATTTGCAATGCCATGCGGCGAGCTTCCCGGAAATCCGCCAGAGCTCCGCGCAGGTCGTCCCGGCCGAGCCGGAACTCGCCGCGGTCGGCGTATATTTGCCACCGGGGTGTGATGCCTGGAGGCGATTGAATGGCGCCCTCGAACAGAACGGCCGCGGAACGCAGATCGCCCTGCAGCGTTTTCAACCTGGCCAGCCCGCTCAGGATATTCGCCGACGCCCTGAGGCGATGCAGCCGAACCAGCAGAAGCGCTTCACTCAAAGCGTTCTCGGCCTCATCGAGGCGACCCGCCTCCAGACAATCGCTTCCGAAACTTCCCAGCACACGGGCGGTAGTATCGAAGTCGTTTTGCTCGGCAAGTTCGTCGATGGCCCGGCGGTAGATTGGCGCGGCTTCGTCGAAGCGGTGCAGGCGCGCAAGGGCGATTGCCAATTGATATCGGAGGCGGGACGATGTGCCGGTTTTGTCGTCCGCGGCATTGTTCCCGAAAGCGCCGGACAGTCCTTCATTGGCGATGCGCATGGTTGCTTCCGGATCGCCCATCTGCAGATAAAGGCCCGCCAGATTGTTCAAGGTGATGGCGAGTGGCTGGCGCAGCCTGGATGCCTCGGCGGTCAGCTTCGCTTTGAGAAAATCGGGCAGCGCGTCCCGGAAGTCCAAACGGGCGAGCGCCGCTCCACCGGCGTTGTTCCAGTTCATGGCGGCTTGACGGGGCGAACCGTCAAGTTCCGCGCGCAGGGCGGCAGAGCGAAATACCCGACTGGCCCGGGTGTATTCGCCGGCGACATACAGGCGACGCCCCTCATTGTAGAGAGCGATTTCCGCGGCGGAGGCGGGCTTGGTGTTTCGTGACGGACGCCATGTGGAGCCACACAGCGAAAACGCGACCAGCGCGGAGCCAAGGATCGCGGCAAGTATCGAAGGCCGTACCAGAAGTCTCTGGAGGGTGATAGACGTACTGAAACGTACGCCTACCACCACTGTACCAGAGTTGAGGTCGCTCGCGGCGACTAACCGGATTTTCCGGTTTATTTTCGGCTATGCGCTCTGTCGACGCATGATTTGCAGTTACTTACAGAAGAAGGAAATTACCGATTATGATAATCGGATCGCTGCCCATTTCTGGTTTCACTTTCTGTAGTCCCGTTTGCCGAAACCGGGTTACGAGCCCACGGTAGACGACGCCAAGCGCAACTTTCGCACTTCGGAAAGTCAACTTACTGAAAACAAACCAGAAGTAAATCGTGAAACAATGTCAACGATGTAAAACGACCTGCCATTTTCGTACTTTTTCGACCCCGATCTGGAAGGATTGCAGGACAAGACGCGGCGAGAGGCCGAGAAAAGATGCACAGCAGTGCAAAAAAATAGGCCGACGGCCATCCGGCCGCCGGCCCAGGAAAATAACGTTTGGGTTACTGCAACGAACTGGTGGTGCCCTGAATCGGTTGCCCAATCACGTCGCCGCTTACAACCATTTCCACGCGCCGGTTCTGCTGCCGGCCGGCGGCGGTATCGTTCGACGCCACCGGGCCGTCCTTCCCAAGACCTGTGGCCTGGATGTTGGCGGCGTTGATGCCGTTCGATGTCAGGTAGTCGCGAACAGCGTCGGCGCGGCGCTGCGAGAGCTTCAAATTGTAGTCGTCGGAGCCGATGCTGTCGGTGTGACCTTCCACATTCATATGGAGAGTGGGATAGGCGAGAAGAATGCCGGATACTTTGGCGAGCTTCTCCCTGGCGCCGGGCTTCAATGAAGCCTGATTGAAGTCAAACAGGACATCCGACAAGCTCACGATCAATCCGCGCGCGGTGTCGCGAGTCTGCAGGATCGCGTTCAGTTGCTCGCGAAGCTTGTCGCGAAGAGCCAGTGTGTCTTTCTCGGCGGCGGCACGAGCAGCCTGCGCGGCGGCGGCTTCATCCGCGAGGCGCTTCTGCTCGGCTTGGGCGGCCATGCGAGCCAGTTCGGCGTCGTGTTGGGCATTCACGGCATTAGCGGTAGCAATCTCAGCTTCGTGTTTCTGGCGCTCGGCGTCAGCGCGATCCGCATCCGCGGCGGCACGCAGGCGGGCCTGTTCGGCTGCCTGGGCACTGGCGGCGGCAGCCTCGGCGTTAGCGGTGGCGGCTTGCTGCCTCGCGTCTTCTTCACGGCGTTTGGCAGCCAGTTCGGCAGCTTCCCGTTCCTTCACGAGGCTGATCCGGCGAGCGTCTTCCGCCTGCTGGGTGGCTTCGCGGGCTACTGTGTCGAGTTCTTTTTCGTTCTTGCCGAGGTAGAAGCCTTCGGCATTCTGCATGTTGACGGCAACCTTCGCCATCACGTCGGGAGCGAAGTGGTCGGCGCCCTGCGCCTTCGCGATGGCGATCGCTTCACGAGCTTCCCGCAACTGCAGCGGAATGCGAAGATCGGACGTAATCGGCGCCAGAGCGCCGGCGGTGATGTTCATCGTATATTGCCCGCGTTTCAGCAACTCGTACTTCGCATCGATGATTTCCAGGGTCCCGGAAGTATCCTTACGCAGGAAATTCTCCATCACGACGACATCGGACGGCTGGCTGACCGAGAAGTAGGGCTCAGCGGTCACAATCATTCCATAAGACTGAAGGTCCGTAGTCGCATAGAGCCCGGCGCTCTTCGAATTCGGATCTTTCAGCGTTACTTCTCCGAGCCGCTCGGCGCGGCCCTCCGGTGTGATCGCCCAGAGCACATAGGTGAGATATTCAGGGCCGAATTGCGCGGGGTTCGACAGATGGTCGAACTTGAGCGAGATTCGGGTGGCGCCGGTGTTGGCAGTGACGCTGGCTTCGCCGCGCGCCTCGGGCATCAGCGCCGTACCGCGGAAATCGATGTGCGTCGTGCCCTGACGATTGTGATAATTGACGGCTCTTACCGTTTTCGATGTGACGTCAACGCGAAAGATGGGTTCGGTACCATTTGGACTCGGGGTCACGCCTGTTTGAACGGGGTTCGGAGCCTGGGCGCAGACCAGGGCCGCGAACACGAAAGTCAATGCGGTAAATTTCATCAATGGTTTCCTCCAGCACAGGGAGGGAAGCAGGTAGAGGGCCATTGATCGGACAGGCCGGTGTGTTCCAGTACGCATCGCCGCGCGAGGGGCGCGGCCAAAATCTCCCGAGTTACAGCAACTGCATGCCCGAGTCGACGAACACAATATTTCCGGTCACTCCGCGGCTCAGGTCGCTGGCCAGGAACACCGCCGTGTCTCCCACTTCGCCTGGTTCGGTCGTATGCCGCAAAGGCGAACGTTCCTTCACCGCATCCAGCATGGTCGAGAAGTCCTTCACGGCCCGCGCGGAAGCGGTTTTCACGGCGCCGGCGGAAATCGCATTGACGCGGATTTTTTGCGGTCCGAGGTCGCGCGCCAGATAGCGCATCGAAGCTTCGAGCGAAGCCTTCGCGACACCCATGACGTTGTAGCTCGGCACGACGCGCGTCGACCCGATATAGGTCAAGGTCATGATGGACCCCCCGTTCGTCATCAGCGGCGCAACCGCTCGAGACAAGGCGACCAGCGAATAGGCGCTCACATTCTGGGCCAGCAGGAACCCCTCCCGCCCGGTGTCGAGGAACAACCCGCTCAAATCGTCGCGATTGGCAAAAGCCAGGCTGTGGACCAGAACATCGACGGGCTTGCCGAGTTCGCGCAGGCTTTCGGTGAGCGCAGCCAGTTCCTCGTCTTTAGTGACATCGCAGGGCAGCATCTTCGCGATCGGAAGCGAGCCGGCCATCGATTCGACCGTTTCCTTCTGCTTCTCGTTCAAGTACGTCAGAACGATCGCGCCGCCCTCGCGCGCGAACGATTCCGCGATGGCAAAGGCGAGGCTCCACTTATTCGCCACGCCGGCGATGACGGCCGTTTTTCCCTCAAGCAGTTTTGACATGAATCTTATAGCGTAACGTGGCGAAGCGCCTTGCCGACCCTATCCTTCACCTCACTATCCTTTGCCTCGGAACAGAAAAACAATTTCGATCAGCAGGATGATCACGACGACTACTTCCAGAAAAAATCCCCGGCCGCGATCGAACCGGTCGACCATAAACTCGTAGAGCTCGCCGGCCGTCTGCAGTTTTTGATCGACCAGCCTCCGGTAATCGGGCACACCGACACGCGCGGCCGCGAGCCGGTACATTCGCGCGTAAAACATATCGCTGAGGAACTTGATGGAGGTTTCGGTGCGTTCGGCGATTTCGATTACGTCGAGACGAACCGTGTTGAGACGCTCCGCTTCACCGCCGAGGCCCCAGCGCCGCCACACTCCCGTGCCCTTGTCGATGGAGCGGTAGACTCCCGCGAGCACGCCCGTCAGCAATTCGTCGTAGTGACGGAATTCGAGTAACTGCGTATTGGCGTATTCGAGCAGTTGGATCGTCGGTCCCGCCGCCACCGGATTGTCGAACACGAACGCAGCCGACCAACCCACCACGAGAAGATCGTTCGGATAGTAAGAGATGCTGGCTTCGAGAATCTCGCGGAACTCGGAATCGGACAGCATCCTGTTTTCGCCGCGAACGATTTGCGCGATTTCCCGGCCGTGGCGCGCCATCAGATCCGCCGCGTTCTCAGCGGGCGACTCCGGTATCACGTTGATAATTACGTAATCCTCGTCGAGCCACGCCGGGTACGGATTCACCACGGCCGCCCGCGCTTTGTCGAGGCGGGGCTTGAGCAGATCCATCGCGCGCTGTTCGACACCGGGGTCGGACAGCACGGCCGCCGAGTGCTCGACGAGTTCCGGCCAGTCGAGCGAGAACTGCTGATCGAGTTCAATGCTGACGACCCCGTATTCGTAATATTTTGCGCGTGCCTCGAACCGGTCGATCTGCAGCGGTTCGATAACCGGGGGTCTTTCGAAGCGGACGTAATCGGGCGCCGGCCGCGAAAACGCGGGCCTTCGTTCGGGCTCCGGAATGGCGAGCGCTCCACGCAGGGCATCCAGCCGAATCTCATCGGCAACATCGAACAGGACGATTTGCCGGATGGATCCGCGCATGGCGTATCTATTCTAGTGGAGTGTCCCGGCGATTACGTTACCGCTCCTTCACAGTCGCGGCTCAGTAAGGACATTAGTCGGGCGGCAGGTCGCCGAGGTCTTCGGCGCGGTTTTCAAACTTCGTCATTGCGTGCAGGAAGACGAGGTCGATTTTTCCGACGGGGCCGTTGCGCTGCTTGGCGAGGATCAGTTCCGCGACGCCGCGCAGGTCTTCGCGATCCCGCTTGTAGACTTCCTCGCGGAAGATGAAGCCCACCAGGTCGGCGTCCTGCTCGATGGAACCCGACTCGCGGAGATCGCTGAGCTGCGGCCGGTGGTCGCCCACCCTGGTTTCCGTGGCGCGGCTCAGCTGCGAAAGAACCAAAAACGGGCAGCCGAGTTCCTTTGACAGCAGCTTCATGCCCCGGGAAAGCTGGCTGACTTCCTGGTTCCGGTTTTCCGTTCGTCCGCGGACGCTCATCAGTTGGAGATAATCGACCACCACGAGTCCCAGCTTCTGGCCGGATTGCTGCAGCCGGCGCAGTTTCGCATGCATGTCCATCAGGTTGATGCCGGCGGTGTCGTCGATATAGAGGGGCGCCTCCACCATCTGGTTTGCGGCCCCGCGCAGCTTCTGGCGCTCCTGCTCGTTGAGATATCCGGCGCGGAAGCGCTGGCTGTCCACGCGCGCCGCCGAGCACAACATACGGGTCAGCAGGGACTCCTGCGACATTTCGAGCGAGAAGATCGCCACGGGCTGCAACAGCCGCGTGGCCACATGCCAGCAGATGTTCAATGCAAGCGCCGTTTTTCCCATCGAAGGGCGCGCCGCGAGGATAACCAACTCCCCCGCGTGCAGGCCGCCCGTCATCTCATCCAGCTTCGTGAAACCGGTGCTGATGCCTTTGATCCGCCTGCTCGGATCGAGGAATGCGTTGAGGCCGCCTTCATAGTTCTGGATGACCTGGAGCGGAGTCGAAAGCCCTTTTTCACTGCGAGACTCGCCCAGCCTGAGGAGCGTTTCTTCCGCGCCATCGAGGATCTCCTCGGGATCGTCCTCGGCCATCAGCGCGCGGTTCATCAGCTGCTGCGAGGCGACGGCAATGCGCCGCAACATGGCCTTGTCGCGAACAATTTTGACGTAGCTGTCGAGATTCGAGATGCGCGGCAGCCCGTCGTCGAGCGAGACGAGGTAGCTCAGGCCGTCCACGGATTCCAGTTCGTTGTACCGCAGAAGCTCGTTGGCGACGGTCACGCGGTCGATCTTTTCGCCGCGCGCGTGCAGTTCGCTCATGCGTGTGAAAATACGGCGATGCTTTTCGAGCGCGAAATCGTCGTTGGAGACGATCCCGGCTATGTCTATGAATCGCGAATCGTCAAGCAGAACCGATCCGAGAATGAATCTCTCGGCATCGGTGTTGGCCGGGAGACCTTTCTGGAGAGCGACGGTTGCGGAAGCGGCGGAAGACGCGGAAGACATGGCAGCGGAACTCACGTTATCGCCTTCGCCTGTGCAATGGGCCTGTGAATGCAAAATTCTCCGCCTGTCGCCCGGACGGACCGATCTGCCGCGATGGCGGGACAGGGGAGCACAGAAAATCCACAAGCCAAAACAGGGAAATCCACAGCCCCGGTATCCACAAAGACATTTTAGCTCAAGAATGTTTTGACGGGGTCAAACGCCGGGCCGAAGCGCGGCGGGAGGGCGAAAGCCCCGCCCCACATCCCTGCTACGATGACGCGAGGAAGCGGATTTGTCCAAGCAGGAACGATACAGCCGCCAGATTCGCTTCGCGCCGTTCGGGCCGGAGGGACAGGAACGTCTGAACGCCGCGACCGCGGTGATTGTGGGCTGTGGCGCGCTGGGGACCGTGCAGGCTTCTTTGCTCGCCGGAGCCGGAACCGGAACCATCCGTTTGGTCGATCGCGATTATGTCGAGGACAGCAATCTTCAGCGCCAGCTGCTTTATTCGGAGGCCGATGCGCGGCAGGGGCTTCCGAAAGCCGAAGCGGCTCGCAGACATCTGATCGAGGCGAATTCCGGAATTCGAATCGAGGCCCATGTCTCGGATCTGAATCCGGAGAACGCGGACGATCTGCTGTCGGGCGCCGATGTGATCCTCGACGGAACCGACAACTTTGAAACGCGGTTTTTGATCAACGACTATTCGGTTCGCGAGGGGATTGCCTGGATCTACGGCGCCGCGGTCGGCAGCTACGGCATCGCCATGCCAATTGTGCCGAATTCGGCCTGTTTCCGCTGCGTTTATCCGGAGCCGCCCGGGGGCGCGCAGCCCACGTGCGAGACGGCCGGTGTTCTGGGGCCTGTGACGAGCCTGATCGGATCCCTCCAGGCGATGGAAGCGATCAAGATCCTCAGCGGCAGAAGCGAGAGCGTTCGCCGTAAAATCTTCACGGCCGATCTGTGGAATGGGCCGATAAGGGAAACCGGCATGCCGCCGCGCGACCCGGATTGCGTCTGCTGCGGCCGGCGGGACTTTGCCTGGTTGAACGGCCGCCGTGCTCCGGTCAGCTTATGCGGCCGCAATGCGGTGCAGATCCACGAACTCCGGCGACCCATCGATCTTGCGGAGCTTGCCACGCGGCTTGAAGGCCTTGGCAGCGTGCGCAGCAACGAATTCGCGCTGCGATTCGCCGGCGGGGACCATGAGATCACCGTATTTCCCGACGGCCGCGCGATCATCAAGGGCACGACCGACATTGGGGTCGCCCGGGGCATTTACGCGAAATATATCGGCAATTGAGCAACACAGATTAAAAGTCCGCGCCACCCTCAGCGGGTCAGATGGAAGTCAGCGCCGCCAGATTCGTCAGGTGCTGCGGCTCGAAGATTCCGCTCGACCATCGTGTCTCGCCCGAGAATTTGATCCCGACGAAATATCCGTAATCGCGAAAAACGCAGTACGACACCTGACCCGAAAACCGCACGAGTTTCTCCGAGTCCGGACCAACCTGCTCCGGACTCACCGAGATCGAAATCGCGGTACCAGGCGGAATAAGCTCATCTACCTGTACGCAGGCTCCCAGCGGGGAAATATCCTCCAGAAGAGCCTCCGCCGCTCGGGAGTTCCCGCCAGCCAGCCAGTCGACCTTTACCAGGTCCGCGCACAAGAAGCGGCTTTCAAAGCGCTTTTCATTCATGCTCTACTATCGGCTGAGATCGGTCGCGAGTATAGTAGGCCACCCCGCGGGCAAGTACTAATCGCCACGGAGCTAAGCGCCTTCGAACAGATGTCCCATCTTTTCGCGT
>Ga0181521_10007593_pt1 | contig 11366 bp, 7 predicted proteins | sample PEATcosm2014_Bin_32_FD_119764 | JGI IMG/M metagenome (GOLD analysis project Ga0181521, IMG submission 119764) | Peatland microbial communities from MTU Mesocosm Facility, Houghton, MI, USA - PEATcosm2014_Bin02_60_metaG | ecosystem: Environmental > Terrestrial > Soil > Wetlands > Peat | place... | reverse complement strand
TGCCACACCGCAACCGGAAGCGATCTTCCTATCCAAGACGCGTCTTGAGGCCGCAAAAAACCTATCCCACTCCAAAATGACGCCTGAAAACTATGTGGCATTAGGCAGGATTGCCTGCCCCACTCAGCGCCCGTGTTCCAACGCTGCCAGACGGCCGTAAACCGAAAGCGCGGAAAGGTGCGAATCGATCATTGCCTGCGCGATATCTGCCCACCGCGCAGCGAGGCGCTGCTCTAACTGCCGGACCTCGTTCAGCCAATCGGTTGGCGCGGCGTCCAGGATGGCGGGGTCGCTCAGAATGGCAATCAAACCAGCGAGCGCGGCCAGGAAACTTGGGCGGACGGGTGGGGGATGCTGCATGAACTGCGGGCCGAGGAGAAAGGAATACAGCGAGGCCTTCCTGTGAAACAGGCCGACAGGATCCTGCTCCGCGCCGCCTTTCCACGCCTGTAACTTCTCGAGTACTTCGGCGAACGAAGCCGGATCGTCCGGCCCGGCGGCTTTGACTGCGTTCGAAAGCTCCTGGTAACCGGGATGGTCCACGGGCTGCGGCAAATCGGCCTTGCCTTCGATTTTGGAAGGAGTGCTCTCTTCCGCCGTGATGGGCGGCGCGATCGTCTGTCCGGCGGCCGCTTCGCGGAAGGCGTCGAGCGTCTTGTCGTACACAGCCCCGGGGCTGTCCTCGCAGCGCGGCGCAGTGAGATGGCGCACCAGGTAGTTGCGTAGCGCCACCAGCATGGTCTGCGGCGGCGCACCCAGCTTGGCGAAGCGATCGTTGGCCATGAGGACGGCGTCGACCAGGTTGCCATTCGCGATGGCGGCGGTGAAATTGCGATTGCAATCGTCGATGCCCAGCGCCACCGCGAACGCGTTGCTCATGGCGAGAGCCTCTGTCTGCGTGTGCATGAGATGCGAAAGATTACGCGCGGCTTCCACGATTTCGAGCGACGTTTGAATTCCGCGAACGGCGCTCTCCAGCATCCAGAACGGTACTTGCTTCTCCTGCTCCTTGGCGGTGAAGGGTGCCTGGGCGACCACCGCGCCAAGAGTTTCAAAATAGACCTCGGGGTAGGGAAGCGTAGCGGTCGTGCAATCGGGCTTGGGAAGGTCGGGCCGTGGAATATCGGCGAAGCGCTCGCGGGCGCGTTTGCCATCGACGGAGAGCAACGCCTTCACGACCCGGCACTTGATAGAGAGCGCATCGAGATGCAGCGGGGCGGGAATTGCGACACGGCTCATTTCAGGGATCTGCGCGGGCCGCATCGGCATGGCGTCGCGCGCTTCGCTGGCGCGCAGGAAGATCTCATCCAGCAGCGCGGCGCGGTTCTTTTCGGGAATGCGATTGCCTTCGAGCAGGCGGAATGCGACGTCCGCAAAAACTTCCACCCGCGTGCCGCGCGCCTGATCGAGAATGGCCGCCGCGGGGTCGCCGGCCGCGGCCGCGAGGGCCGCCATCGCCAGTCCGACGATTCCCGCACGGCAAATCATATCGTTACGGCTCGGTGGCGAATCGCTTGAAGAAGCTGTCCTGGCGCCATTGCGGACGTGCGGCGTCGTTGGCCACCATTTCCATCAGCCGCAGAATAATGCGGTCGAACTTCGCGGCCGCAGCAGTATCCACGGGCTGGGAGAGATCGTCGGACGGCTTATGATACCGGTCGCGCACCCAAGTCTTGCGCGTGGTCTCGTCCGCCGACCCCGGCAGATAGCCGAACTTGAACGCCAGCGCGGGCACGCCGCGGCGGATGAAGCTGTACTGGTCGCTGCGAATGAAACGGTTCTCCGCGGGTTCCTGATCTACCTGCACGTCGACGCCGTCCACCGCGGCGGCGGCCTTCACTGTCTCGCCGAGGGTCGATTCCATCAGGCCCTGCACCTCGATCACTTGCAGCGGGTAAAGCGGCAGGAACATGTCGAGGTTGATATCGGCCACGATCTGCTTGAACGGCACGGTGGGGTGCGCCGCGAAATAGCGCGATCCGAGCTCGCCCTTTTCTTCCGCCGTCACGGCCAGGAAAATCACCGAGCGCCGCAGCTTGAAGCGGCTCTCCTTGAGCAGGCGCGCCACTTCGATGATGGTGGCGATGCCCGAGGCATCGTCCATGGCGCCGTTATAGATGTCGTCGCCGTTCACCGGCCGGCCCACGCCCACGTGATCGAGATGTGCCGACAGAATGACGTACTCGTCTTTCAACTTGCCGCTGCCGGGAACCATGCCAACCACGTTGGTCGATTCCAGCGTGCCGCGCTCTATCTTGGCTTGCGAAACAAGCGTGCCGATAAGCGGGAAATGCGGGAGCGGCTTATTCTCAAGCACCAGCGCCTGCAGTTCGGCGAAGGTGTGGCCTGAGCCTTCGAAGAGTTTGTCGGCGCCGCGCGGCGTCACGGTGAGCGATACCTGCATGCCGGTGGTTTCCGAAAGTTCCGGCTCGGCGAGGCTGACGGAGGGTTGCGGCGGCATTGGCCCACGTCCGCCGCCGGCCGCGGGCGGACCGCCGCCGCGTCCGCCCACCGCGAGCGTGGCGATTCCCACCGCGCCCGCCTCATGCAGCACGCGCCAGCGTTCGGCCGCAGACCCGAGGTGCGATTTCACCGGCGCGGGCGTCTCGGCTGGCCCCGGCGCGTTCACGTAGACCGCGATCTTCCCCTTGAGGTCGAGCCCCGAAAGCTCGTCCCAATGCGCTTCTGGAATCACCAGGCCGTAGCCCACGAAAACCATGGGAGCTTCCAGCTTGGGCGCGAGATCGGCGCGCGCGCTGAGATTGGCGTCGGCGCCGAGCGCCAGCGGTTCCTCCTTGCCATCGCGCACCAGGGTGATCTTCGATTCTTCCGGCGCCAGCGTCCGCGATTCGAACTGGATGGGCTGGAGGTATCCGTTCGTGCCGGCGGGTTTGAGGCCAAGTTTGTGGAATTGGCCGGAGACGTAGTCCACGGCCATCTGGAATTCCGGCGTGCCGATGTTGCGGCCTTTCAGCTTGTCATCGGCGAGGAACTGGATGTGAGCCCACCAGAGTTTGCCCTCGGCGGCGTAATCGACAGTGGCGGCGAGTAAGGGAAGGGCGGTGCAGAGGAAGAGGACGGATTTCTTGGGAGAGAACACGATCCTTATAGAAATATCACGTCAGGTTACTGCGCCGCGACCGAACCTTACCGAGGTGCGTCCAGTTACAGAGCCGCGACCGCAAGGGAGCGGTGCATTTTGGGGCGAGAGAAAACCAAAGGCACCGCTCCCTCGCGTCGCGGTCGCGGCTCTGTAAGGTTGGGCCGGGCTCAGTAAGAAGCTTTGGCGAGCTTGCGCTCCTGCTTCTGCGCCAGCCTGCTCCAGCGCGCGATGACGCGGCGGCGATAGCGGGGCGCGGTGCGTGCGGCCTCCACGGCCCGGGCGTAAACCTCGCGCGCTTCCGCCGTCTGCCCGAGTCCTTCGAGCGCTTGCCCGTAATAATATAAGCCCTCGGGATCGTAAGCCCGCCGGTCGATATAAGTTTCGAGTTGCGCGCGGGCGTCCTCCAGGCGACCGGCCGCCAGATAGGCGCCGCCCAGTTCGCGCAGGATCTCGCTGAGATTGTGTTTGGGGTTCTGCTGGAGTACGATCTGGAATTCCTTCAGCGCATCATCGAGCCGCCCCTGCCCGCGCGCGATCCGCCCTAACTGGAAGTGCGCGTCGGTCTCGGTGGGGTCGATCCGGACGGCATTCTGGAATCGCTGGATGGCCTCGGTGTAATTGCGGCGCTGCTGGTAAATCAGCCCGAGCTGATATTGCGCCTCGCCATCGTGCGGATTCAGCGCCGAGGCCTCCAGCATGCGCCGGAAGTGCTGGCGGTTGCGCATCCCCGCGCCGAGGCCGGAAAACTCTCCACCTAGGAAATACCACGCATAGAAAAGGAAGAACGGCGATGCGATCCAACCCATCAGGAATCGGAGCGGCTGCCAGAGAAATGCCGCCGCCACCAGCGGAATCCAGGAAAGGCAGACCACCACGATCGACGCGCCGTTTCCCGCCCCGAATACCGTCCGGATGGCGAGGAACATCAGAAACGCGAAGTACAGATATGCCGCGCCGGCCAGCGCCAGAAAGACGACGGGAGGTACGAACCATCCGGCGATTGCCAGCGGGATGTTCGCCGCCGACCACGCCATCGCCGCGCACACCAGCGTCGGAGAATAATCGCGCTGGAACGAGACGAAGAATCCGCCCACACGCCCCAGGATTCCGCACAGCAGCAGGATCCCCGGTACGTAAAATACCGCCAGCACCAGCAGCGGACCGTAAAAGGGAAGGCGCACGTGAATGCCGGCGGCGGACCCTAAGCCGAAAGATACCGCCACCACGCAAAGGCTCGCCCACAGCAGGCTGCCGCGATCGAGAATGGCGCTCATCGCCGCCACGGGTTGCGAGAGCAGGCGAAAGAGCAACTGAAAGGTTTCACCCATGGTCACTGGGAGAATAGCATGCCTGTGGACGCTGCGGCGGGAACGAGTTACTGCACCCAGATCACGATGAGCGGAGCGCTATTCGAGCCTACCGCGAGTTCGAGCGGCGTGGCGCCGGATGGCAGATCGGGGCCGGGCACGATGAGATTCACCTGCAGCAGCCCCACCTCCCCGGGAGCGCTGCCGGCCCATACTACCTGCGCAGATACCCCGCTGATGGTCACGGTCACGGGCAGTTGCGGTTGGGGATAAGGCGCGGCGGCGGGCGCGCCGGTGAGGTTGGCGCCGTTGGTGAGACCTTCGCCGGTGGCGTAGATCGTCAGGTACGACCCGCTCGCTGCCGGGTTGGCGGCCGAATTGAACGTGCCATCCTGATTGACAGCCGTGGGGAACACGCCGGGCGCGGAGGAAGCGACCGCCGCGGAAACCGAATTCACCGCCGCGCCCTGGTACAACACCTGGATGTTCGTCGACGCATTTCCCGCCACGCCGTACGGCACCTGCGCATTGATCTGGCCGGCCTGCGCGTAAAATAGAGGCGCCGCCACGCCATCGAAAAGTACCTCGACTCCGTCCAGTTGCGTGGCCAACGCGTTCGGCGGATCGATCAATGCCGCCACTCCGCTCTGCGGTCCTATCCCCGAGCCATAAATCGTCACAACTTCTCCCGGCGAAACGGCGCCGGAGCTCAGGCTGGCGGCATTCACCACGTTGAGCGGAGTGAGGGGCGCGATCGGCGGCGGCGCGATCACGCCCGACGGAATCAGTTCGCGGACGCGATTGTTGTTGGTGTCGGCGAAATAGAGATCGCCCGAACCATCGAGCAGGATCCCGCCGGGCGTATCGAGCCATGCTGAGAGCGCCGGGCCGCCATCGCCCGCGAACCCCCCGACGCCGGTGCCGGCAATGATGTGAATGATGCCGTCGGGTGTCACCTGGCGGATGGCGTTGTTGCCGGTATCGGAAATGTACAGATTGCCGTTGTCGTCCACAGCAATTCCGCCCGGGGTGTCCAGGCTGGCCAAGGTCGCCGGCCCTTCGTCGCCGCCGCTGCCCGCGATGCCCGTGCCGGCCACGGTGGCGATACTGCCGGTCGCGTCGACTTTGCGGATGCTGTGGTTGAAGGTGTCGGCGATATACAGGTTGCCGCCGGAATCGACCGCGCACGCAGCAGGTTGATTCAGTTGCGCGATGGGGGCGGGTCCGCCATCGCCGGAGAACCCGCGCGCGCCATTGCCCGCCGCGGTGGTGACCGATCCTCCCGGTGGCGCGAGCAGGATTCGGGAGTTGCCGGTGTCGGCGATATACAGGTTGCCGGAACGGTCCAGGCATAGACCTTGCGGCCACCGGAGTTGGGTTTGGGTGGCGGGCAGGGAATCGGGGCCGAGGCCGGCCACGCCCGTGCCGGCAACCGTACGGATGAGGCCATCCGCCCCGACGGCACGAATGCGATTGGCTTGGCTTTCGACGATCAACAGATTGCCGGATTGGTCCACCGCGACAGCCGCGGGGTAAAACAGTGGCGTGGAAACCGCCGATGATGCCGCGCCGCCGGGCGAGGCCGTTCCCGTGCCGGCTACGGTCGAGATAACCCCCGCCGGGGACACCTGCCGCACTCGATTGGTACCGGTATCGGCGATGTAAACGTCGCCGGAACCATCCAGCGTCACTGCCGAGGGCATATACAATTCAGCGGCGGTAGCGGCGCCGCCATCGCCGATTCCAAAGAGATAATCCGCGCCCGCAGCCGTGCGGATGATTCCGGCGGAGTTGACTTCGCGCAGCCGGTACCCGTCGGCGATGAAGAGATTGCCCGCCGGATCGAAAGCGAGATCCTGAGGTAGCGTGAGCGTGGCAGCGGTGGCCGGTCCGCCATCCCCCGAGAAGCCGGTGCCGTACGTGCCCGCCACGACGCTCCACTCTCCGCCGCTGTATTTGTGGACCGCCAGAGAGCCGTCCGCGACCACGAGGTGGCCGGCGGCATCGAGTATCACGGCCACGGGCGTTTGGAGCGTGATCTCCGTGCCGCCGAGGAAGGTGATGATCGCGCCATTGGGAAGCACTTCGCGGATGCGCTGGTTTTGCGAATCGGCGATATAGAGATCGCCGCTGCTGTCGAGCGCCAGGCCCGCGGGGAACGCCAGTTGTGCCGCGGTCGCCGGCGCGTTGTCCCCGCCGAAACCCTCGATTCCCGTTCCGGCGGCGCTGGAAATGACGCCGTTCGGCGCGACTTTTCGGACGCGGTGCGCGGCGAATTCGGATATGTAGAGATTGCCGTTGGAGTCGATTGCCAGGTTGCGCGGCGAAAGCATCTGCGCGCGGGTGGCCGGTCCGCCATCGCCGCTCGATCCCTCCCCGCCGCTGCCGACGAAGGTTTGGATGATTCCCGCCGGGCTCACGCGGCGCACGCGATTGTTTCCCAGGTCTGCAATGTAGAGGTTGCCGCTGGCATCGAGCGCGAGCCCATAAGGGAAGTGGAGCTGCGCGCTCGTGGCCGGCCCTCCGTCGCCGCTGAATCCCGCCGTTCCCGTTCCCGCCACCGTGGTGATGATGCCGCTCCCGTCGATCCTGCGAACCAGGTTGTGGGTGGTGTCGGACAAGTAGACGTTGCCCGCGAGATCGGTGGCCACGCCTTGGATCGCGCCTATCTGGGCGTCGATGGCCGGGCCGCCATCGCCCAGGGAAGCGCTTCCGGCCACGGTGGCAACGTTATAGATTGCGCGGGGAGTATCGTCTGCCGCATAAGCGGGCGCGAGGGACAAGAAAAGCCCTAGATAAAGGTATTTCTTCACTTTATGAATATCGATTAGGTCGGATTGTTTCGGCCAAAGTCTCAGTTTTTGACGAAGAGATATTCAGAGTTACGAGCCTTAAATGCGGTATTTGAGAATCACACTGGTTCTGCTGCTCGCCCACGCCGCCTGGTCGCAGGGAACCATCCACCTGAAAACGCGGAACATTACGTCCGATGCATCCCAGCCGGCGCCTTCGCGTCTCACGTCGGCCGGCCCGAAACCCCAGCACTACCTGATTCTGTTCGGCTCCTATCCCGGGCCCAATGTAATTGCCGAACTCCAGGCGCGGCGCGCCCTGGTCCTCGCCTATGTGCCCGAAAATGCGCTCATGGTGTCGGCGGTGCGATTGGATTTGCGGGGTTTGGACGTCCTTTGGGCGGGGCCGATGGACCCTTCCGATAAGATCAGCCCACTCGTCTCGAAACAGCCTCAGGGATCGTACCTCGTCATTTTTCAACCCGATACGGATAGCGCCACGGATGCCGCGGAGGCCCAGAATCTCGGTTTCACATCCATTCCGAACAGCCATCTGCTCGCCGGCCAACTCCTGCTTTCCGGCCCCTACAGCTCACTCGTGGCGCTCGCGGCGTTAGACGCGGTGGCGTACGTCCTGCCCGCTTCGGCCGAACTGCAAGATGGCGACGCCATCATTGGCTGCGCCGGGGCCGCCACTTCCCTCGGCCCCTCGCCGCAGTATGTCGCGGCTGACGGCGGTTGGCCGCCGGACGCCAGTGGACACGTGGCGCTCGGCTACTTCCTCGATTCGTTGACTAGCGAGTTGCCGGAGAGCCAGGTGCGCAGCGAAATCGCGCGCGCGCTGGCGGTGTGGACCCAATACGCGAACATCAGCATCTCGCCCGCCGCCATGCCGGGGCTGGCGCGTTCCATCGATATCCTTTTTGCGCGTTATGCGCACGGGGACGCGTACCCTTTTTACGGCCCGGGCGGGGTGATCGCTCACACCTTCTATCCCACGCCGTCCAATCCCGAGCCGCTGGCCGGCGACATGCACCTGAATGCCGATGAAAGCTGGAGCGTGGGCGGTACGCTGGACCTGTTTTCGGTGGCTTTGCACGAGGCTGGACATGCGCTCGGCTTGGGCCATTCCGACGATCCTACCGCTGTGATGTACCCCTATTACCGGTTGCAGACCGGGCTTAGCGCGGACGATATCGCGGGCATTCACGCGCTGTACGATTCAGCGGCCGGCGCAGGCAGCGGTTCGGCCGGCAATTCCGGTACGGGAACAACGAGCCCCACAGGCTCGGGAAGCAGCGGCAGCGGTACGACGCCCCCGCCTCCGCCCGCCAGCTCCGCACCGGCATCCGGCTCGGACACCGTTCCGCCCGCATTGACCATCCTTTCCCCCAGCGCTTCTATGGTTTCGGTATCGTCAGACAGCATTTCGATGAATGGAACCGCCAGCGATAACGTGGGGGTCTCGTCTGTCCAATGGAGCACTTCCACGGGCAGTTCGGGCACGGCGACCGGCACCACAACGTGGTCGGCTTCCGTCCCTCTTTTGATTGGGAATAATACCATCACGGTGAAGGCATACGACACTTCCGGTAACTCTTCGTGGCGCGCGGTTATGGTGGTGCGCAATCAGTGACCGGGCAGATTTCGGAGGTCCTAAACTTCGCGCGTTTCCGGCCGATATAACTAACAGTGCCTGCTTCCACCAATACGTGGAATTCGATGCCGGAAGCCACGCGACTGACCGTGCTGACCGAACCCCATGGCGCCCGCCAGGCGGACCCGGAAATCAAAGGCCTCTCCGAAACCGAGATGATCTTCTTCGCCCTGGCTCAGGCGGTGGAACAGCGGGACTTACACACTTCGACCCATTGCGAGAGGTTGTCCTTTATCAGCGTCGCCATGGGAACGATCTCCGGTCTGAAACAGGACGACCTGCTGATTCTCTACCGCGGCGGCTTCATGCACGACATCGGCAAGATCGGAATTCCCGATTCCATTCTTTTCAAACCGGGAAAGTTGACCCCGGAGGAATGGGAAATCATGCGCACCCATACCACTCGTGGAGTGGAGATCTGCCGCCACCTGAAGAGCCTGGCGGCGGTAGTTCCGGTGATCCGCCATCATCATGAGCGATGGGACGGTTCCGGCTATCCCGATGGGCTCGCCGGCGAACAGATTCCCTTGCTCGCGCGCCTGCTGCAAATCGGCGATATCTACGACGCGCTCACCACTTCGCGCCCCTACAAAGAGGCGATCTCCCCGGCCAAAGCGTTACGCCTCATCAAAGAAGAAACCAGGCGCGGATGGCGCGATCCACGAATCGTGGACCTGTTTCTCAAGCTCCAGAAAGACGTCCTGTCGAAAACCGAGCAGTTCAAACTGGGAAGCGACCGGAGCCTGGAAGCCATGCGGACGGCATTAGCGCAATTGCAGGCAAACTAGCTGAAAAGGCAAATAGGGCCGCGGATAAACGCAGATGAACGCGGATAAGTTGTTTGTTTTCAATCGGCGTTTATCAGCGTTCATCGGCGGCTGGGTCATTTCCCGTGTTTTTCAGCATCCTGCTACGATTCCGCGACCACCGGATTGGTCAACTCGCCCAATCCCTGCACCCGCACCGTGACTTCGTCGCCGGGGCGCAGCCACCGCGGAGGCTTGCGCGCGAATCCCACGCCCGCCGGCGTTCCGGTCGAGATAAGATCGCCCGGTTCGAGAGTGAACACGCTCGACAGGAACGCGATCAGCCGCGGCGTCTGGAAAATCATGTTCCCGGTATTGGAACTCTGCATGGTTTCGCCATTCAGCGTGAGCGAAATGGCAAGATTATGCGGATCTTCGATCTCGTCGGCCGTCACGATTGCCGGCCCGAACGGGGCGAACGTATCGAAAGTCTTGCCCATAGTCCACTGCGTGGTGGCCATTTGGAAATCGCGAGCGCTCACGTCGTTGAGAATGCTGTACCCGAAAACGTAGTCGCGCCATTTCTCCTCGGGGATGTGGCGGCCGCGCTGGCCGATCACGACCACGAATTCCGCCTCGTAATCCGGCTTGGTGGAGTTCTTCGGCAGCACGATCGGATCGCCCGGTCCGATAATCGACGTCGCGAATTTGCAGAAAACCGTGGGCACGTCCGGAATGGTCATCTTGCCCTCCGCGGCGTGATCGCGATAGTTCAGGCCGATGCAGATGATTTTCGGCGGCCGGGCCATCGGCGCGCGCAGTTTGATATCCGCCATATCGGGCAGGGCACTCGAAGGCGGGGCGTGCAACCAGCGCGCCGCGCGATCGAGCGCTTCCGTACCACCGGCAATGATGGAGGCGACGCTATCGAAACCGGCGCCCCTGAGGCTGATCGCCTGGCCGCCGATCATGACGCCCGGCTCGATACCGTGGGCAGTCTGAAATGTAATGAATCGCAAGAAGATCTCCTGAACGACACTTATTCTAACGCTGTCACTCCATCGCGATCGTACCGAGCGTTACCCGGACATTACCGCTTCGGCCGACTTCCACCTTTTGCGCCGAAGGCAACAGCGCCAACAGTTTCGCGATCTCTTCCTCGGTGGCTTGATAGGGGTGGGTAAGTGCCAGCACCCGATACTTACCGGGCGCCAGAGTACCGGAGGTGAAATTCCCGCCGAGATCCGCAATTCCCGGATGCGCCGCGCCCGCGAATTGCGCCGCGGTTTCGACGCCCTCGGGCACAATTACCACGCCCGCTCCGCCCACCGGATGCCCGTCGCCATCCTCAACCTTCGCCGAGATCGTGCCGCCGCCCTGCGCGGCGACGATGCGCAGAGTAGCACTCGTGGCCGCCGTCAGATGAAGCATGCCATCGGTCACCGGCACGCCGCCGTACGTAATCTCTTTTACATAGCAGCCGGGTGCCAGTTGCACCATGATCGGGAGATCCCCGGCGGATGTTGCCACGGGCGCGGTATCGCTGTAGGGGATCTTCCCGCGGAACGGCACACGACCTACGGACAGCGTCACCTCCCGCCCAATCGGGAGTCCCAATCGCTTGCGGAACTGTACGTCGGTCATGTCCGCGATGTTCGGTGGCGATGGAGATTCGTCGGTAGCGGAGTCGGCGGCCGCCGGTTCTTCGGCGGCTTCGGCCGGCGGATCGCCATCCCAGACAAATTCCCGCCGGATCATGGC
>Ga0181521_10007590_pt1 | contig 11368 bp, 13 predicted proteins | sample PEATcosm2014_Bin_32_FD_119764 | JGI IMG/M metagenome (GOLD analysis project Ga0181521, IMG submission 119764) | Peatland microbial communities from MTU Mesocosm Facility, Houghton, MI, USA - PEATcosm2014_Bin02_60_metaG | ecosystem: Environmental > Terrestrial > Soil > Wetlands > Peat | place... | reverse complement strand
TTTCCGGCGCCGCTCGGTCCCACCAGCGCCACCACCTCGCCGGCCTTCACTGCGAGGTCGAGATCCTGAATCTGGAAGCCGTTGGGCGCGCCCGGATACCGGAACGATACCTTCTCGAAGACGATGCCGCGCTCGAATTTGTCGAGCTTGGGCGCGCCCGGCTTCTCGACGATTTCTTCGATGTGATCGAGGTGTTCGAACACCTTCTGCGAGGCGCCCAGGGCCTGCTCAAAGATGTTGTGGATGCCCACCAGGCGCTTGACGGGCTCATAGAGCATCAGCAGGGCGAACACGAAGCTGGTGAAATCGCCGGCGGTCAAGGCGCCCGCTATGATCTGTTTGCGGGCGTAGGTGAGCAGGCAGACTATGGTGATGGCGCCGAACATCTCGATCAGCGGCGAGGAGAGCGCCTGCTGCGCCACATACCGCAGATTGGTCGTCAACAGCTTATGCGAAGCTGCGCGAAACCGCCGGGATTCGTAGGGTTCGGCCCCAAACGCCTTCACCACCATGTGGCCGCTGAGGGTCTCCTGGAGGATCTGGTTCAGCTCCGCCTGGCGGTCCTGGGTGCGGCGGCTGGTGCGCCGGATGCGGCGGCCGATGCGCGTGGTCGGCACCGCCACGAACGGCAGCACGGTCAAACTGGCCAGCGCCAGCCTCCAGTCCTTGGTCATTACCACCAGCAGCAGCGAGACGGCCGTAAACGATTGCCGCAAAAGATCCGCCAAAATGTGCGAAGTGGCCAGTTGTACCTTGTCGATGTCGTTCATGATCGACGACATCAGGCGCCCGGTGGAATGCGATTCAAAGAACTCCGCGCCCTGCTTCAGCACCTTGTCGAACACCTCGTCCCGCAGGTTGGTTACCGCGGAGAAGCCCACGTAATTGACCAGGTAGTTGCCGAAGTAGTCGCACACACCCTTGACCAGGAAAACCGCCAGGATGGCGAAGGCCACCATGGTCCAGACGTTCCCGATGTAAGAGGGCACGAAATTGCTGAGATAGAAGTGGTGGTGAAAGACCGGGTCGGTGTACAGCAGCACCGGGGTATTAGGGGCGGCGCGGTTGAGCACCCGGTCGAAAATGGGACCGATGAGGAGCGCCATCATGGCGGTGGCACCGCCCGCGGCCGCCATGAGGACCACGGATGCGGCCAGAGACGCCCAGTAGCGGCGGGCGTAGGCCAGCAGGCGCACCAGTTCCGTCATGCGGGCACCCGCAGGCGCGCCAGCGCGTCGAGGACCTGCGCCACGCCGGCCGGCGCGATCACCACTTCCGACGTGGTGCGCCACGGCCCCCAGATGGCCGGATCCGAGGCGGTGAAGATCACCACCGCGGGAACTCCCAGAGCGGCCGCCATGTGGGCGGGACCGGAATCGTTGCCCACGTAGAGCGAGGCGCCGGCGATGAGCGACTTGATTTCGGAGAGTGGCGCGCCGGAGATGCCGCGGAACGCGCGAAAGGGGGAAAGGTCGTCGGTGGAGGCGCCGATGAAAACCGGCTCGAGCCCCGATTGTTGCAGATGTGCGGCGACCGCGAGAAAGCCGGCGGCGTACCAGGTTTTAGCGGGCGTGGTGGCAAAGGGGTGAATGATGGCGTAATTGTGGGGCGGACCCCCTGGTCCGCGGCCGACGCCCTCGTCGGCCTCCCGCAGGTCCAGGGGGACCTGCGCGGACCAGGGGGTCCGCCCCACCAACTTCGCCCTCGGAATCTCACAAATCGGCGCCCCCAAGTAGAACACCGCGCTGGCCAGATGCTCGGCCGTGTGCACCTTTCGGTCCACGCCCAGAATCTCCTGCGCGCGCGGGATGTGGACGTTGTACACGGCCTGATACCGGAAATGGCCAAAACCGGCGCGGTACCGGGCGCCCGAGAGCGCGGTCATCCAGGCGCTACGGCCGCCGCCGTGCAGGTTCAGGCACAGCATCGGGCGCCAGCGGCGGAGCGCGCCCAGGGCGGGGGGCAGAATCTCATCCAGGCCGGGATTGGCCTCGAAGACGGCACGGAACCGGTCTTCCACCATCACCGCGAGGCGCAGGTCCGGACGCGAGCGTTTGAGAATCTCGAGCGCGGGTGTAGAGAGCACGCAGTCCCCCAGGGACCGGAGCCGGAGAATCCCCACCCGGCTCGCCCGCGGCAAACATTCCAGAACGCTTTGCACAGCGCTCCTATTCTTCGATTTTCGCCTCGTCCACCAGCATCACGGGGATGTCATCGCGAATGGGGTAGACGCGATGGCACTGGACGCACTTCAAGCCGCTCTGGTCGGGCTTGAGCTCCACCGTGGCCTTGCAGACGGGGCACACCAGAATCTCGAGCAGATCTTTGCTGATAGCCATAGCGTACCTACAGTTTAGCAAGCCTTCAAAGGCGCATTTCCGACCGGGCCTTGGCGATGGCGGCCAGGTACTGGCGGGCGCGGTTCTCGATGATGTCGAAGCGGCCTTCCTTTACGGACTTGGCATCCACCAACTCGCCGCCCACGGCCACCGCGCAGGCGCCGGCCTTGAGGAAGTCGCCGGTGGTTTCGAGATTGACGCCTCCGGTGGGAATCATTTCGATCTGCGGGAAGGGTCCCTTCAACGCCTTGATATACTTGGGGCCGCCCACGTTGCCGCAGGGAAAGATCTTGACGACGTCGGCGCCGGCCTCCCAGGCGGTGAGCACTTCGGTGGGTGTCAGGGCGCCGGGGCAAATGACTTTCGAGTAGCGCTTGGCCATTTCGATGGTGGAAAGGCGCAGGCTGGGCGTGACGAAGAACTCGGCGCCGGCCAACATGCAGGCGCGCGCGGTTTCGGGGTCGAGCACGGTGCCGGCCCCCAGGATGAGTTTGCCGCCGAACCGGTCGGCGAGCTTTTCCAGCGCGTGGATGGCCCCCGGCACGGTCATGGTGATCTCGGCGGCCCGCACGCCGCCCGCGTAGATGGCTTCCACGGCCTGCATGGCGCCCTCGGCGCTGGAGGTGCGCACGATCGGGACGATCCCCACCTCAGAGATAAAGGCAAGAATCTCTTTTGATGTCATTACCTTTCACGTTATCATGTGGCTTGACACCCCAGCAAAATCCGGAGGGGGAACACCGGCCGCCGCGCGTGACGGTGGTGGTGGTTTCGCGCAACCGGGCGGCCCTGTTGCGGCGCTGCCTGGAATCCCTCGAAAAGTCCCAGGGACGCGAAACGCTCCAGATCGTGGTGGTGGACAATGCCTCCAGCGACGGCAGCGCGCAACTCGACGCCGATTTTCCGCAAACGCAGTTCATCCGGCTGCCCAAGAACTTCGGACTCACCAAGGCCATGAACCTCGGGTGGCGCGCGGCCGACGCGGAATACGTATTCTTCCTTCACGACGATACCGAGGCGGAGCCGGGGGCGGCCATCCGGCTGGCCGAGACGCTGGATGCCAACCCCAATGCCGCCGCGGCCTGCCCGCTGCTGGTGGATGACGATGGCCGGCCAGCGCCGCAACTGGGCACTTTGCCGCCCGACGGCGAGTGGGTCGCGGCCGAGCCTACGGGCAGCGAGCCGGGGCCGGTGGAGTATCCGCGCGGCGCGGCCCTCATGATGCGCGTGTATGTCATCCGGGCGGTCCGCCAGATCGACGAGCGCTACGGCCAGTTCGGCGCCGATGCGGACCTGGCGGCGCAAATCCTGAGGGCATCAAAGCAGATCCTCCTCGATCCAGCGGCGCGCGTGCGGCACCATGGGAGCGGGGCCTACACGGCCCTGGAGCGCGCCGATTTTCTGCTCGGCCGCGCGGTCTTCATGGGAAAGTACCTGGGGTTCGGGGCCGGTCTGAGGGCGCGGCTGGGGGCGGTCTTTGGCCCGCTCCTCTCCTTCCGCTTCGGCGAGCTGCGCTACACCCTGCCGGGTCAGAAGATCGACGGCACGCAATTGTGACTGGTAGGGGCCGGGCATGCGCGGCCCCTACGCCCCGCTGTTAACCTTTGATATCTAGTGCATGGGGTGCAGTGGGGGTTAACATTAACCCCATGGACACGCTGTTCTGGATCTTCCTGCCTGGCTTCGCGGCCGTCACTGCGGGCCTGCTGGCGTGGTTTGTCATGCAGTCGCGCATGGAAGTGGCGCTGGCGGGGCTGCGGGAGCAGTTGGCGGAGTCGCGAGGGGAGTTGCGGGCCGAAAAGGCGGCCATGGAAGGGTCGCTCGACACCGCCTTGCACGCCGCCGAGGAGAGCGCGCGCCGTCAGGCTTTCGACAAATTCCTGGGCGAATTGCGCGTCGAGCAACGCCACTACACGCGCGAGAACCGGATGTACACGCCAGCCCGCACATGCCTGGTGCTCCAGGAGCGAATGTTCTTCCGTAACATTCCACTTTCCGACTGGATCGAGCACGAGATTCTGCTGGGGGACGAGGCGGACGTCAACCGGTTGCTGCGGGACATGACCATCTTCGACCATGAGGTAGTCAGTATCGCCGACCTCCCACGGCCGAAGAAAGCCCTGGCCTGACTTCGCCTGATATCATGGTCGATATGGATCGACTCCGTGTTCTCGCCATCGTTGTGGCCTTGGCCGCGGGCCCGCGCGTGCTGCTGGCGGCCGATAAAGGCGATGTGTCAAAAGGGAAGGCCGTGTTCCAGCAGTGCAGCGTCTGCCACCGCGCGGACAGCGACGAAAAGAAGATCGGACCTGGTCTGAAGGGGCTGTTCAAGAAGGCCAAACTGGCCGACGGCAAGAAGGTCACCGAGGCCAACGTTCGCGCCAAGGTCGAGGGAGGCGGAAACGGAATGCCCGCCTATAAAGACATGCTGACGGACGGGGAAAAGAACAACCTGATCGCGTATCTGAAGACGCTGTAAAGAGGTCTGGGCAAGCTAAGGCATGCCCTACCTAGGCCTTCGCGCCGAGGACTTCCAGGGCTTTCTTCACCACCGGATCGTCTTCCGCCTTCTTCGGCGGCGGCGGGGCGGCCTCCGAAGGTCCGGGGATCTTGCCCGGCGCGGCCTCCGGCGGTTCGGGGATGGGCTCGCCGTTCTCGTCGACGTCCACTTGCGGTTCGGGCTCGTTGACTAGCACTCCGGGGGTCACGCCGGTGTCCTGGATGGCCTTGCCATCGGGCGAGTAGTACTTGGCCACCGAGAGAATGATCGCTCCGCCATCGTCCATGGTGATGGTGCGGCGCAGGGAGGCATCGCCGTAAGTGCGCTCGCCCACCACTTGGGCCCGCTTATTCCCCATGAGGGCGGCAGCGGCGATTTCCGCGGCGTCCGCCGTGCCATGGTTTGTGAGGACCGCCAGCGGCAAGCTGGTGACGGCCTTGGACGGGTCCGCGTCGAAGTTCTGCCGCGGCACGCGCTGGCCCTGCTGGTAAGCGATGAGGCCCTTGCTCAGAAACAGATTGGCGAGGGCGATGCCGTCGTCCGGCGTGCCCACGGCGCAGCTACGAAGATCGAGCACCAGTTTCTGCGCGCCCTCCGTCTGGAGCTTCTCGATGGCGGCCGCGGTTTCCTTCACCACGGCCGGGGAAAGCGCATCGATATTGATGTAGCCCACCTGGCCGTCCAGCATCTTGGCCTCGACGGGCGGCAGCGTGAGGATGGCCCGCGTCAGCGTCACGGTCTGCGGCTCGGGCCGCCGCACGCGCACCACGCTGAGTTCCACGGTGCTGCCGGGTTCGCCCTGGAGCAGCAAGCCGGCATAGGCCAGCGGCATGTCGCGCGTGGCGACGCCCTTGATGGTCTCAATCATGTCCATGGTGGAGAGGCCGGCTTTGGCCGCCGGCGATCCCGGCACGGTCCCTACGATCCCCACGTATCCGAACTTCTTCGACAGGATCAAGCCCACGTCGGCCCGCTGGAGGTCCTTGTTCTTGACGTAGTCTTTGTACTGTTCCGCGTTCAAGTAGCTGGCGAACGGATCGATGGCCTCCAGCATGCCGTTCAAAGCGCCCATGGTGACGCTCTTCATGTCGGGCTCTTCGACGTACTCGGACTTGATGCGGGAGACTACGTCGCTGAAGACGCCGATGTGCTTGTAAGCGTCGTCCGCCGAAGAAGCGCCCTGGCCGAGCACACTCCCGATCAGGAGCAGAACCGCGAGACACGAAGATGCGCTCACGATGAGATACTTGATACGGCTGTTCATAAATGTCGGAAACTCCGGAGGCCTAAGCCATTATACCTTGCTTATTGGACGCGCCCGCGGCCGGTTTGGTTGTAACTGTTATTTCCAGCCCATCCGCTCCCGCAGCCCGGTGATATGCGCCGCGTGGTGGCGGTTGTGCCAGGCGTACATGGCAAGGCAGGTGTCCAGGCGCATGACGCCGCGCTCGGGGTGAAGGAGGGTGCGGGCAAAATCGGCGCCGGACATGGACCGCAGCAGCAGCACCCACCGTTGGTGCAGGCTATCGATGAGCTGGAGCGAGGTTTCGACCGGGGCCGTGCGCGCGTCGGGGAGTTCGGCCCATTTGGACTGGTCATAGGGCTTGATGGTGGGTTCGTCCTCGGTCAGCGCCAGGCGAAAGCGGACATAGGCGTTGAGGTGGCTATCGGCGAGGTGGTGCACCACCTGGCGGACCGTCCAGCCGTCCGGGCGATAGGGGGTGTCGAGCTGCCGTTCGGTGAGCCCCTGGACCGCCGCGCGGAATTGCGCGGGGGCAGCCTCGATTTCGCCGATCCACCGCGGACGCATCTCCGGAGTGACGGATTCGGGGCACTCGAACCTTCCGATGGGGTAACTTAGATCCATAGTGACGATCTTACCAACCAGGCGGATCGCCGTGGCCGCGCTGCTGCTGGCCGCCGGCACGGAGTGCGCCTGGGCGACCGAAGTGCAGCCCAGACCGCGGCGGCCTTCGATCCGATCCGCGAACATCAGAGATCGGATCTTGGGGGCTCCGGGCTCTCCTGCTCTTCCACCAGGTGCCAGAGGCCGCGGCCGCACATGTTCTGGCAGTCGGGGAAGGGCTGGCCCGCGGTGAAGGCTTCGGGCAACTTGCAAACGGTGCACCAGTAGATGCCGGTGACGGGCACGATGGCGCCGGGACGATGGTTCATTTACTGCCTCCGTCTTGATTGAGAACCCAGTCGGCCAGTTCTTCCATGCGATCCACCAGCAGGTCTGGGGCGGGATCGGCCAGCGTTTCGGGCTGGAACCCGTAGGTGACGCCACAGCACGGAATGCCGGCGTTGCGCGCGGTTTGAACGTCCACGGAGCTGTCGCCGACCATCAGGGTACGGTCGCGGCCGATGCCGGTCTCTTTCCTGAGGGCTTCCACGCCGATGGGGTTGGGCTTCTTGAAATCGAAACTATTGCCGCCATAGACCTGGAAGAAGCGATCGTGGACGCCCAGGCCATCGACGATCGCCTGGCTGATGCGAACCGGCTTGTTGGTGAGCACCGCCATGCGCTTGCCCGCCGCATACAACCGGTCGAGCGATTCCTTAACGCCGGGGTAGAGGGTGGTGTAATCCAGGTAGTGCTCGCGGTAGTACTCGAGAAAGAACTCGAGGGCTTCCTCAACCTCCGCTTCGCTGGCCTGGCCTCCGAGCGCGAGCCGGATCAGCGACGGGGCGCCGTGGCCCACATAAGAGTAGACCCGCTCATTCTGGAGCGGCGCCATACTCATGTGGCGGCGGGTGGCGTTGACGGCCTGGGCCAGGTCCAGTTTGGTATCGACCAGGGTGCCGTCGAGATCGAAAATCAAGAGGTCCATTTCTAGGCGGCGCCCGTTTTCCGCTTCCGCAAGCGGCTTTCGCGGACTATGGGTTTGCGGCGGGCGCGAACGCGGCGCTCGCCCAGGCCGTACTCCACCATTTTTCTCTGCAGCGTGTTGCGATGGATGCCGAGCAGCTTGCTGGCGGCCGACTGGTTGCCCCGGTTGCGCTCGAGGGCGCGCTGGATCATGCCTCTTTCCAGGACCTCGATGGCCTCATGCAGCGGGATGTTGCCGCCGAGAAAATGTTCCACCAACCCCTCGAATTTTTCTTTCATTTTTTTCGAATCCCCTCTTCGAGCGCCTTCCCCCAGGCCGATCTGAGCTGGTCATACGTTTTCCGAAAGCCGTCCTTCAACTCGTGCGGCGCCATGGCGGCGAACGCGCGCGCGGCGTCCACCACATAGGGAGCCATGCGCGAATTCACCACGGATGAGGGCGGCTTATCCGCCGCGGAAAACGCCATGATGGCCATAACCAGTGCCACCGTAATCAAAAGCCCGCGCAACGCTCCGAAAACCGCGCCGAGCAGGTGATCGAAAATCGAAAGCCCCGTCACCTTCAAAAACTTTCCGATTGCGTAGCTCACCAGGTGCCCCAGCAGCAGCACGCCGCAAAACACCAGCAGGAAGCCCGCGAAGTTCGCCAACGCACGGGAACTGAGGTAGGGCAACAGGAACGCGCCTGCCGCTCCGTAGAACCAGATGCCCAGCAGGATCGCCAACACCGCCGAGGCCAGGCCGACGACCTCGCGCGTGAGGCCCTTGCGAAAACTCAGGGCCGCCGACACCGCGAGAACGGCCAACACCACTACGTCCAGCCAGTTCATAGCTCGCGACCGGTGAGGGCGCGATAGGCCTGGCGGTATTTCTCGCTGGTTTTCGCCGCTACTTCTTCGGGCAGCGCGGGCGCGGGCGGCTGCTTGTTCCAGCGAATCGACTCCAGGTAATCGCGCACGAATTGTTTATCGTAGGAAGACTGTGGCCCGCCGGGTTGGTAAGTGCCGGCGGGCCAGAAACGCGAAGAATCGGGCGTGAGCACTTCATCGCCCAGCACCAGTTGTTCGCCCACGAAACCGAATTCGAATTTGGTATCGGCGATGATGACGCCCTTAGTCTCGGCGTAGCGCGCGGCGCGGGTGTAGACGGCCAGCGTGAGATCGCGCAGCCGCTGAGCAAGATCCGCGCCGACCAGGGAGCACACGCAGGCGAACGGCACGTTCTCGTCATGGCCGGTCTGCGCCTTGGTGGCGGGCGTGAAGATCGGCTCGGGCAACTTGTCGCTTTCCCGCAGACCGGCGGGCAGCTTGATGCCGCACACGGTACCGTGTTCGCGGTATTCTCTCCAGCCCGAGCCGGAGAGATAGCCGCGCGCTACGCACTCGACCTCAATCATACGGGCGCGCTGGACCAGCATGGAGCGGCCTTCGAGCTGATCGCGAAATCGAGGAAGCGGGTCCGGATAGTCCGCGACTTGCGCGGTGAGGAAGTGGTTGGGAGTGAGGTCGCGCAGGAAATCGAACCAGAAGATGGAAAGCTGGGTCAGGACCTTGCCTTTATCGGGGATGCCGGTGCCCAGGATGTAGTCGAAAGCGGAAATGCGGTCGGTGGCGACGATGAGCAGCCGGCCGTCGATCTGGTAGACATCGCGGACCTTGCCGCGAGCGTAGCGCTGGACGCCGGCGAGATCGGTTTCCAGGATGATTGGGTTTCCGGTGGAGTTCACGCTGCCTTCAGGTTTCAATCGGGGGAGTAAACCAAATGATACCCCGTATGGCGGCAATGTCAATGCGGAATTATTCGGCGATGCGGGGCAGCCCAGGAAAACAAAGGACAAGCTAAAGCATGCCCTACCTTGTAAAATCGGGAGATGACGGACGCGGACCTGGTGGGGCACATTTCGCGATTGCCGCACAGGCGCGGCAATTTCAAGCAGTTGATTCGCGAATTGGGAGCGAAAGGCGCCCAACGCGCGGAGGTGGAGACCGCGCTGGCGCGGCTGGCGGCGCGCGGCGACCTGATCGAACTGCGCTCCGGTCATTACGCCGTCACCGCCGGCAGCCGCGAATTCGCGGTGGGACGGCTCAATATGCACCGGGACGGTTACGGATTCCTGATTTCCGACCGGCCCATGGAAGGCATTGCGGGAGACATTTTCATCCCGCGCGAATCCGCGAAAGCGGCCATGCACGGCGACCGCGTGGTGGTGCGCATCGCGCGCATCGAGGCGGACGGGCGCGCGGATGGCGAAATCGTCAAGGTGCTCAAGCGCGCTTATGCCACGGTGGTGGGCGAATTCCGCATCGGGCGCCGCGGGCAGTACGTGGTGCCGCACGACGACCGCATCCAGCAGTGGATCGAGATTCCGGAGGGCATGGAGTTCCCGCCCGCCGGCCCGGCGATCGACCGCATCGGCGTCGAGGCACCGCAGGTTTCTTCCATCGAAGAGTTGAACGGCATGATCGTGAACGTGGAGCTTCTGGACTACGAAAACCAGACAGGCCGCGTCATCGAGATCCTCGGCCGCCCCGACGATTTCGGCGTCGATGTCGAGATCGTCATCCGCAAACATCAGCTTCCGCATCGCTTTCCGCCCGAGGTGATTGAGCAGGCAGAGGGCATCACGCATGATATCGATATCCAGGGGCGCCGCGATTTTCGCGGCATGGACGTGGTTACCATCGATGGCGAAACGGCGCGCGATTTCGACGACGCCGTGTGGGTGGACCGGCTGGCCAACGGCAATTACGCGCTGCACGTGCACATCGCCGACGTGAGCCACTACGTGAGGCCCGGAACGCCCATCGATGCGGAGGCCCGCCTGCGCGGAACCAGCGTCTACTTCCCCGACCGCGCGGTGCCCATGCTGCCGTTCGAGCTTTCGACCGACATCTGTTCGCTGGTGCCGCACGCGGACCGGCTGGTGCTCTCGGCGCTGCTGGAGATCGACCATCAGGGCGAGGTGGTGGCCCAGGAATTTACCCCCGGCGTGATTCGCAGTGTGGAGCGCATGACCTACACCGACGTTCACCTGGTGCTGGAAGGGGTGCCCGGAGGGCACCGCGCCTTGCGCGAACGCTACCGGCCGCTGGTGGCGCGATTCGAACTGATGCGGGAGCTGGCGCTGGTGCTCAACCGCAAGCGCGTGCGGCGCGGGTCCATCGATTTCGACCTGCCCGAGCCGCTCATCGAATTCGACGAGTGGGGCGCCATGACCGGCGTGACGCGCGCGCCGCGCAACATCGCGCACCGCATCATCGAGGAGTTCATGCTGGCGGCCAACGAAGCGGTGGCTGGTTCCGGGGCGGTCTCGCTCTTCCGCATTCACGAGAAGCCCGACCCCAAGCGGGTGATGGAATTTGAAGAAATCGCCACGCACTTCGGCTACTCGCTGGGCATCGGCGCCGTTCCGGTGAAGAGGTTCGGGATCACCGACCGGCACCGCGACGGCACCAAGCGGAGGCGGGAAATCGTGGTGGCCGATTCGGGGATGAACATCGGGCCGCGGAACTACCAGCGGCTGGCGGCGAAGATCGAAGGCAAGCCCGAGGAGCGCATCCTGAGCTACCTGATGCTGCGCTCGCTGAAGCAGGCGCGGTACAGCACGGAAAACGTGGGCCACTTCGCGCTGGCGGCGGAGGCGTACACTCATTTCACGTCGCCCATCCGGCGATACCCCGACCTGGTGGTGCACCG
>Ga0181521_10007588_pt1 | contig 11369 bp, 11 predicted proteins | sample PEATcosm2014_Bin_32_FD_119764 | JGI IMG/M metagenome (GOLD analysis project Ga0181521, IMG submission 119764) | Peatland microbial communities from MTU Mesocosm Facility, Houghton, MI, USA - PEATcosm2014_Bin02_60_metaG | ecosystem: Environmental > Terrestrial > Soil > Wetlands > Peat | place... | reverse complement strand
CCAGCGTCGATCGGCTGGGCGAGAAATGGAAGTCTCCGTGCAGCAATAAAAGGATGAGCACGATCAGGCCGAGCCAGAGGTGCGCCGTCATCCAGTGCTTGGTACGCCCCAGACGCCGGCCACGCCACAGATACTTGCGAGGGACGAGCAACATCTCGAAAAGAATGATCAGGCCCCCGAGAATTCCGAAGGTGAATCCAGGGGGACTACTTCCACCCGGCCGGTGCCACTGTCCTTGATGACCCAGGAACCCGTAGAAGCCGTACCACACAATCGCGGCCGAGGCCACTAGCGTGGCGGTGTACGCCCATGGCCGATGTTTTGGCCAGTTTTCGCGGTCGAAGATTAGCATTTCCTGGTACTGCCTCTCTTTGAAACCCTTCGTCTGGCATCTGGGGTCGGGTCGGGAATCCTGATCGATTCGACGAGCGGTCCGGAGTGACGCCAAACTCGTCACGACCGATCAACCCCGTCATGATAGTACATTGCCGTCCTTCTCGTTTTCCATCACTCTCCGGTCAAAAGTCCTCGATCCAGTCATCAGAAGCATCCTGATCGTTGTAAGACGCGCGGCAGGGCGACCCCCGCAGCCAGCCTATCGTGTTCGCGTATCTGGCTTGGACGATAACAAAAGTCGCCGGAATGTCGCGCGTGTTTCAGGAATTCGGTGTAAGATTAGAAGTGAACCGGTGGGAGCCGCATGGCACGACTGTTTTCACAGTGACTAATGCGACGAGGATTCGGTTTAGCGTCGCGGCTGCTCGGCCCGCGTCCGACTCTTTCCTTTGTGTTTTGGGGAGATCGACGATGGGCCGCGTGACCTGGGCAGTGTTCAGACTAGCAGCCGGCCCGGCGATTGCGTTGGGGATCGTTTTCGCCCAGGTTCAAAAGCCGCCCGCGGCGAACATTCCAGGACCACGTCAAGCACCCATGGCGTCGAGAGCCCGAGCAGATCGAGCCTTCGACTATACGGGAACCGGCTCATGTGCGGCAGTTGCCTGCCACGGAGGTATCGCGCCTCTGGCGGGATCTCGGATTCTGCGCAATGAGTTCACGACCTGGGCCTCCGACGATCCCCACTCCCGTGCTTTCCAGGTTCTCTTGAGCGGATCTTCGAAGCAGATCGTCCGCAAGCTCGCCGGCAACAAAGCGGGCGAAATCCCGGCGTACGAGGACCAGCGGTGTCTGGCCTGTCACACCACGCCGCTGCCTGGCGGTACATTGAGGGAACGGTCCGGCCTCGGGCAGGATGGGGTTGGCTGCGAGTCGTGCCATGGTCCGGCCGAAGCCTGGCTGGGCAAGCACACGACGTATGAATGGGCTCAGAATCCGGATCAAAAAAGCTCTCTCGGCTTCTCGGAAACCAAGAATCTCGTACGCCGCGTCTCGCTCTGCGTCGAGTGCCACGTGGGGCAGCATTCCAGCGCGGACGCTCGATTTCCTCGTCGGGATGTCAACCATGACCTGATCGCCGCCGGACATCCCAGGCTGACATTCGAGTTCGCCTCCTACCTGGACAATTATCCCCACCACTGGAAGCCCGATGGTGATGAGAAGGCGGGAAACTACCCCGCGAAGGCCTGGGCGATTGGGCAGGTAGCGACGGCCCGCGCTGCACTGGAACTGCTCCGCGACCGGGCCGGCTCCTGCCTCGACCCCTGGCCCGAGTTTTCCGAGTATGGCTGCTTTTCCTGCCATCACAGCCTGCAGGACGAAGCCTGGCGCCGCCAGCGGGCAACCGCCGGGGTACCAAGCGGCGCGCCCGAATGGGGCTCCTGGCCCTTCACATTGAGCCGAGAGCTGGGCGAGACGCTAGACCTCGGAGAGGACTGGAAGGCATTCGTCGTGAGTCTCGATCAGCTCAAGGCCGAGATGGTGCGGCTGGATTCGGATCGCACGAGAGTGATCAAGCAAGCCGACCAGGCAGCCTCTCCTCTGAACAGATCCCTCGATCGGCTGGATTCCATGTCCCTCAACCAACGCACGATCGAGCGGCTGATCCAAGTGATCGATGGGAAGGAAGCTTGGAAGGGCGTGAACGGCTGGGATCAAGCCGCGCAGCGCTACCTGGCCATCGTGCCACTGCGACAGGCGTTGATCAGGCTGGACCCCGGCCGTAGGCAGGCAATGCAGCCGCTGAAGACAAGGCTCGAGTCCTTGCTGCGGAAGTTAAGATTCCCGGAGGGGCTCGATAGCCCACGCGGCTTTGATCCCACCCCGCTCTGGGGCCTACACTGATCAGCCCACGTCGGCAGCCAGGCCGTGTGCCGAATCGAGGGGAAAGCCATGCCCGCGGAGACCGCCGAGCATCGACGGCTGGCCGAGATCCACGACGATATCGGCTCTTGGAGGCGGTGGGGGCCCTATCTCTCGGATCGGTCCTGGAGCACGGTGCGCGAAGACTACAGCGCGAATGGCAACGCCTGGAATTTCTTGATGCACGACCAGGCACGAAGCAAGGCCTATCGCTGGGGCGAGGATGGGATCGCCGGGATCTCCGACCGTTATCAGCTTCTCTGCTTCGCCCCGGCTTTTTGGAACGGCCGCGACCCGATCCTCAAGGAACGCTTTTTCGGGCTGTCGCACACCCAAGGCAACCACGGCGAGGACGTGAAGGAGTATTATTTCTTCGTTGACAACCTTCCCTCGCACGCGTACATGAGATTCGTCTACAAGTACCCGCAGGCTGAGTTCCCCTACAGCCTGCCGGTCGAGGAAAACCGGCGGCGTGATGGATGGGAATGTTTTGCCTGAACATAAAATGCGAATTGCCCTGGAGTTGGCCAAGGATCACCCGGTGTACGAGGGCCTGGCCACCAAGTTCTTTCAGCATTACGCTTATATCGCCGCGGCGATGAAGCACATGGGCAACCAGACGTATTCACTTTGGGACGACAAGGACGGGTTCTTCTACGACGTACTCCGTCGGCCCGACGGGAGCTTCCACAAGTTTCGCGTGCGATTTCTGGTGGGCCTGGTTCCGCTGTTTGCCATCGAGCGGCTGGAGCAGTCGTGGATTGAGCACTTCCCCAGCTTCCGGTCGAACCTCGAGTGGTTCCTCCGCAATCGCCGAGACCTGGTACACGACGTCGTACACACCGTCGATCGTGGCGGCGAGGTGACCCACGTGCTCACAATCGTCGATCGCTTGGATCCAACGTCTCGGACATGGCCCGCGACCGGCGGCTCAGCCGCTCTTTCGCTCGCTCTCAAACGCTCGAGAGAGTTTCGCAGGACATCGTGGCTCCTGACCGCATGGTACACTAGACTCATTCCATCTTGAGTCTCCGCCGGCGGAGGGTCCTCCGGCAATTCAGACCAAGGGTTCTCGCATGCCCAACATTGCACACACTAAGCTTGGGTTTTTGACCTGGGTGTACCCGACCGTCTTGGTGTTGGGCGTCATCGCTCTGGGACATGGCCAGGAGCAGCGACAAGTCGCACCGAACCCGAACCCGCCGGGCAATCAAAGGGTGCCCACGGCTGGGGTCGTGCGCACGCCGAGCGTGATAGGTTCGCTCTATTGCAGCAATTGCCACAATCATCCTGAAAACGACCCCGATCAAGGGTTGATTTGCCAGATGGTCGAATACCCTGTCTGGAAGACGAAGGACAGGCACCAGATCGCCTTCGATGTCCTGTTCTCCCCCCGCGCTCAGGATATGGGCAGGCGCCTGGGAATCAACGTGACTGACGATAGAGGCGCGTGCTTAAAGTGTCACGGGATCGTCGTGCCCAAGGGAGTCGAGCCTTTCAGGTTCGTGGCCCGAAACGATGGCGTCACCTGCGTGGTCTGCCATGGAACTCAGCAGGAGTGGATCGCGGAGCACCCGATATTCAATAACCCCCGCTGGCGCGACCTGACCCGCGCTCAAAAGCAAGACCTCAAGGGCATGCAGGACCTCTGGGATCCGAAAACTCGCGCTGAGACCTGCCTGTCCTGCCACGTCGGCAAGATCGAGCAAGGCAAGGTATTGACACACGCGATGTACGCGGTGGGCCACCCGCCGCTGCCCAGCATCGAGGTGGCGTTCTTCAGCGAGGAAGAGCCTCGCCACTGGCAATACTTGAGGGAGAAACCCGCCGCGATCCAGCAGCACCTTGGTTTTAACTCGAACCGGCTGGAACGGACGGAACTGGTAGCAGTCAGTGGGCTGGCAACACTCACGGCGTCTCTTGAGTTGCTAACCTCCTCAGCCGCGGGCGGCTCGCCCGGCGCGGAATGGCCGGATTTTTCCCGCTACGACTGCGCCGCCTGTCATCACGAGCTGAGCGTGGCGAATCGTTCCTGGATGCAGAGCCGCAGCACCAAGGGTGCGCCGGGCCGGCCCACCGCCCCGGCTTGGCCGCTGGCACTGGTCCAGCTTGGTCTCGAGGCTGCCGACCCCGACCGCGCAAGTTCTTGGTACCAGACCTTGCAGCAAAGACTCCACGACTTCGACGAAGCCATGACGGAGCGTCCGTTCGGGAATCTCGCCAAGGCGGGGACCATCGCCAGGGAGATTGTCACCTGGGCGAATGAGCCGTTGGGAGTACTTGTCCAGATGGCCCAAGCCAAGCCGGGTGAGAATCGGCAAGTCGTCGATCGGGCTCGGGCGCTGCGAATGCTCCGCCGCCTTGGCTCGATCGCCACTGAGAGCATCCCCGACTACGACTCGGCGCGGCAGATGGCCTGGGCCTTCCGAACGATCTACCACGAACTGGAGCCCAACCCAGAAAAGCGTAATCCCCAGATCAACACGATCCTCGATCGCCTCGATCAGAAGCTGCAACTGAGCCTCAACCCTCGCCTGCCGGCTGGCCGCAAGCCGATCATTGACTCGCTCGCCGAGCGTCTCCGGGCAGCCGCTGGATACAATCCGGTCGACTTCCAGAAAGACATGAGCCTGCTCGTGAAGCTCCTGTAAGACCGGCCTCGACCCGAGGACCGCGTCTCGCGCCGTGGGCTTCTTGTCGATGGTCGAGGTCCCGCTCTACCGCCATGAGATCGGCCGACAGGGCGTGCGAGCACATACGCTCACACCCTCAAGAAAGTGCGCCTGCGGTAAAGATCTTGAATAACAGCGACGCATAATAATTCTAATATCAACATCAGACCAGAACTACAGGCCCAGGTGATTGACGCAAGTATTTTATTAACAAGATGTTATGCATTATGTCAATGACATTCGTGACATTCGTAAGTCTCTTGGTAGGTTGAACGATCCAGGAAAACCGGCTCTCCGCAGACTGGGCTTTTTGCCTCAACAATTACGAACGTCCCCATTAAGCCGGTGGGCCGGGTCGCTCCAGGGATTACTCCCTGGAGCTCCCACAGGAGGGCCCCAGTGGGACATACTGAATTACCCTCATAGAGCCGGTGGGGTCAGGTGGACATCGTCCCCGCATCCGGCCTCAGTCCTTCTTGAGCGAGATGAAGGACTCGTGGTGCGGGTGGTAGAACCGGATGTCGAGCGTCCTCAGATAGGTATGCAGGCCGGCGTCCTGGATCGGGATCAGGTGCGCCGGCACCCCCGATTCGTTATAGTGCGCGTGCCAGAGGCCCGGCGGCGTGACGAACGCCGATCCCGGCTCCCAGTCGGCCCGCTGCGGGCTGATGATCTTCCCGTCGTCGTCGAGGTCGCGTCCGATCAAGGTGTAGCAGCCCGGCCGGCAGTCGATGATGAAGTCCAGCGCCACGGACTCGTGGCGGTGCGGGAGCTGGATGGCGCCATTCGGCAACACGCCGAACATCGTCCAGATCACGTGCGTGATGGTCCGGGTCTGGTCGAAATTCCGGTTGGCCAGCAGGACGCTGACGCGGCTCCGCTGGGCCGCCTTCGGGTCCTGCTCGATCTCGTGCAGCACGGCGAGCGCCTGCTCCCGCGGGTAGAGAGTTGGCTCGAACCGGGGCGCATCGGCCTTGACGCCCAGATAGCGTAGCAGGGGCTCGTCGTGGACCCAGTAGAAGGCCGCGTCGGTCTCGGCGTGATGTTCGGCCCGGCTTCCGGCCGGCAGGGCGAAGAAGTCACCCTCTTGCCAGGGCAGGTCCCCGCCCCCGAGTCGACTCCGGCCGCGGCCCCGGATCACGTAGTAGACCTCCGACGTGGCATTGGGCTGCGTCCCGAGGCGTTCACCCGCCAGGATGCGGATGAAGTTGGCGCACAGTGCGGGGCTGGTGGCCGGGCCGGGGCAGCGGAGCTGCTCGCTCAGGTCGAAAGGGATGATCCGCGTCGGGCCCTCCTCGTGGAGGTGGTGCGGGAAGTCGGCCAGGGGCACTTTGCTGGTCAGCCCCGACCCGATCGGGTTGGCCGCCTTGCTGTATTCGAAGAACTGCGCAGCCTCGGTCCATCGGTCGATGGTCGTCTCGTCGTGGGTCGTCGTGGACATGATTCCGTCTCCTCTCTCAAGTTAGACCCGCCGTCGTCGATTCGACTAACGGCGGGTGCGTCCCGGCCCGCGTCGCGGCTCTTCCGGAGCGGGCCACATCACGTTCACGGCCTTTTCCTTGGTCCTCAATCTCAGTATACTGGTAAAACCAGTGAAGCCAAGAGGCACCATGCGAATTTTCCTTTTTTTTCGATTGGCGCCGGGAGGTGGGTATCCCGATCGGTCGGATTGCCAACGGAATGTCGGACCAGTATACTGAGCATCATGTCCAAGAAGACGCCGTCGCCGATCTTCGAGCCGATCAAACCGACCCGCGCCCACGAGGCGGTGCTGGCGCAGCTACAGGGCAAGATCCTTAAGGGCGAACTGGCCCCGGGCGACCGTCTGCCCTCGGAGCGTGAGATGATGGAGAGCTTCGGGGTGAGCCGGCCGACGGTCCGGGAGGCGCTGCGGGTGGCCGAGAGCCTGGGCCTGGTCGCGGTGCGGCACGGCGACCCGGGCGGCCCGCGGGTGCTGGGCCAGCCGAGCGTGGGGGTGACGCGGGTCCTCGACGGCCTGCTGTCGGCCGAACGGACCTCGGTCGCCGAGCTGCTGGAGGCGCGGATGGTCCTGGAGGGGGCTGCGGCGCGCCTGGCGGCGGCGCGGCCGGCCGCGGATCTCGGCCCGCTGGAGGAAGCGTACCGGGCGATGGAGCAGGCCCCGGACTTCGCCCGGTTCGTCGAGGCCGACGCGGTGTTCCACCGCCGGGTGGCCGAGGTCGGGGGCAACCGCCTGCTGGTGGTGATCCTGACCGCGTTGCGCGATCCGATCGTCCGGCTGATCACGGCGGGCCTCTCCGGCGAGACGGACGCCCAAGCCCGAGCGAAGATCCTCCGCGCCCATGGTGAGATCCTCGAGGCGATCCGCACCGGGGACGTCGCCGCGGCCGATCGCCGATCGCGGCGTCATCTCATCGACCTCTACGCCGCGCTGGTCGCGGCCGACGAGCGGCCGCGCCTCGAGTCGCTACTCGGCTGACCGGAGAGCCCATCGCCTCCCCCGGCCGCCCCCCTCTGCGACCGCCCCCCAATCTTCCAATAGGTCATGCGAAAAATGTCCAAAAAAACCTTGATCGTTCTCCCTATTCCGCATTTAGTGCCAGACACTCAGGACTTCTCCATGACATTCCAGTGACGTCCCTTTTTCCAATGATGGCCCGGAAGGAGGAGGGGGGCAACCTCGGAAACGGGCGGGTTGCCTGCTTGGGTGACTCGCCGGTAAAATTCCAGCGGAAACTTGAGACACGGTGTCCAAGTCGTTACAATGAACGCCGTTGGTGCTTCATATGGCCTCGAGCGTCTTTGTCTTCTGCGGACCGGGACGGGGTTTTATGCGGATCAGTAGAAACAAGAGTTGAACGAATCCTTGCGGTGGACCCTGCAGCCGTTCGGCTCTTAGTACTACTCCGTTAAATGTTTTAAGTGCCTGGTAAAACAGCACTTATGGCATCGGCGGGATTGCGGGATGATGACGGCTGCATTTATGCGACTTCGCGCAAAGCCTTGAAAACAAGGCGTTTGCAGAAACAAACCTCATCCATGCACGCGATTCCGTCAAGAAGATCTAACGGAGTAGTATTAGGCGTGCCATAGCTCGCTTGGCATTCTTGGTTCTCGTCTTGACTGGTTCATCAGGTTGCTTAGGGGGGCCACAAAGCTATGTCGCCCAGCAGGCAGGAGCAGATCCTCTCGTACATCAGGACTCAATCCCAAGTCCACGGCGGCCTTGGACCATCTCTCATCGACATTCTGGAACACTTCAAGCCCGCCGATGAACAAGATCGCCTCGTAGTCTCTGGCGAAATCAAAGGGCTTGAGAAAGAGAGGCTGATCAAGAAAGATGACAGCCGGATGCGAAATTGGATCGACCACGAGAATATCTACTTCAAGCCGGTTCCAGCGGCAATGAGCATGACATACCCAGCCCTTTGAAGGTGGCCACACGTATACTAGATGCGCATAATTTGATCTCACCTCGGTAATCTAAGGAGAATACGAGCGACCGGGTAAGATGCTAACGACAAAAACTCGTTCCGAATCGGTCTTGACAGTCCAAACACAGGACAACAGATAAATGAAATCCTCTCTTGATCCGAATTCGCATCTTTATGAGAGATGTCGTAATTCCTTACGCACAAATGCCTTACGAGATTGTTAAACCACCTTCAAAGGGCTGGCTCGACCGACCCTACCCTGGGCTCGCGCGCGAACCGCCGCCCGACCAAGATGCCAACCCGAAAAGAACCTGTCACCCGACATCAGGTTTCACGCGAATTCCGGGCGGCGCCTCCAGCAGCTTCTTCATCGGCGCGGGAAAATGTTTCCAGGTCGCTTGATACGTGGCCTCCAACGGCGCCGGGACGTAGAAGCCGGGCTTCAGGAAAATCGGCATGTCGGGCGCCAAATCCCCGACCTCAACAAACTCAACGTAGGCCACGGGGGGCGGCCCCGCATCGTATGCGGCGAGAGTCAGTCGCTTGTCGGCCGGCAGCTCGAGGTCCTCTTCGACAAATTGATCCCAGATGGCCTTGTGAATGCCTTGGGGATCGCGCTTGCTGGACGGGAACAGGTCGATCACCAGCAGGTGAACGCCCTGCATGATCAATTCCGAGGACTTCTCGACGAAGGTGCGCAGCTCATTCCTGCTCGCCTTGTTGCCGGGCGAGACGATCTCGACCACGGCAATGATTTGCCCGTGTCGATGACGCACGGCGACCCGACTCGCCTTTCGCACGTAGATCCGATCCTCGGCCTGCCGGACCAACCGGGTCCGGGGAGGGACCGCGGCCACGGCCAGACCGGCAGCAGTCCGGTTCGTCTCTCCGCCATCCGGTGCCAATTCCAGAGTCAGGACGTCAGGGATTGGACCGCTGATCGACTGCTCCGGCAGGGCGAAGTAGTCAGCGGGCAGCCGATCGGCGTTCAGAGTATCGCAGAGCTTAATGATCCAGCTCTGATGGAAAGCATGGAACAAGCCCCCATCAACACGGGTCCAGTCGTGAATTGGCATAGCTTCTCCCACCACGGGGGAACCGAGATCCGCGGATACCGATTATACCCGCACGCGGGCTCCTGATTCGACGGTTCTTTCGACACTCCCAATGGCCGTCACTTCTCCCCGGGCCTGGAGCGGTTTTCGCTTGCGTTGTATCCGGCAAAGGAAAATGGGGACTGGCTCCCGGCCCGCACTGGCCGGGTTTCCAGCCCTCGAGAGCGGCTTGGGCAGGCTGCCCGTCGTGGCCACACAGCAGGGTTTGATCCCGGTCGTCCGTCCGGTGCTGGAAGGGTTGAAGCAAGCGGGATGTACATGCCCGATCGGCTGGAGAATCAGATCCTCGCCGTGGCGGGGAGTCACCGTGATGCCCAAGCTCGAGCCCTGGTTCCAGGTTGGCACCCCACGCGAGGTCGGAAAAGGGATCCGCAACCGACCTCGCGCCCCTTGGCAGCAGAGGGCGTGACATCAATGGTTCCGACACCTTTTCCCCGACCCGCCTCTAACTTCTCTCGAATTGCGCCGTCCTCTGCTTGCCTCGACTGCTCTTCACGCTTCAGTGCATCATTTGTCTTCTGAAACTCTTCATCCATTTCTTTCTGCGTCTGACTGATACGTTCATGGATGGAGGTTACGTTTTTCTCAAGGGCGTCGAGACGAGCCTCGGTAGTAGGGCAAAGCTAACCTGACGCAAGGACATCACTGATTTCGGTGGCTCGCTCGGGTCCGTTGAACGCTCGGCGCGGCTTGACGCCTAGAGTGGTTTCCCCGGCCCGGGGGCGAGCGGAGACGGCTCAATACTCGGATCGGCCGACCGGTAGTCGTTCTTGACCCACTCGCGAAACCTTGCGGGAGTGTGAGCCAGTCCCTGCGAATCGAGCCACTGCGCATATTCGTCCAGAGGCTCGTGCAGGCGTTCTGTGCCGAAGAGGGGAATATGGCCATGATAGAGCGTGAAGGCGCGGATCGCCTGTCGAGGAGGCTCGTTCTGTTGCATCATCAGGTAGAGCGCCGAGGCCAACCCGGTTCTGTCCGCGCCCGCCTTGCAATGGATCAACAAGGGATACTGGCAGCGGTCGAAAAAGTCGATCAGCGTCAGCAACTCGCGCCGGGTGGGTCGCCTGGTTGCATTCAAGGGAAAATCGAAGAACGCGACGCCGCTGGCCTGTGCGGTACGGACCTCGGTCGCGTACCACGTGTCCTGCGACGATCCGCCCCGCAGGTTCAGGATCGAGGCCAGGTGATGATCCTTGATGAGCTGGGAAAGCTGAGTGGTCGGTTGCGCTGCGCGGATCACCCGGCCTGGATCGACAGTACCCAGATTGCTGCTGACCAGTGGCCGCAGCAGCAGAGAAACCGGCGCGGCCGCACCCAGCAGGACGACCGCGATGCCGATTCTCAGGATGCGCCTGCCAAACCGTCTCCGCGAGGCGGATGAGGTGATGGAGACGGCAGGGTCGGTCTGTCTCGTCATCGTCGCCAAGGGCAGCGTCTCCAGGATTGTCGAGTTCCTCTGGCAGAAGGACAGGCCGGGGCAAGTCCGGTAGCGCAATATCCCTTACGAAAATCTAGCGGCCTCGGTGGGAAGGTCAACCCTGATCAACGACACTGCCGGTCGGACAACTGGAAACAGGATTCATGCATCGAGCCGAGCCGAGCCGCCTCCCTTTCGGAAGCTGCGGCTCGGCTCGGCGACCATCACGCCCGATTGATATTCGATCGTGCCATCACACGCACGGCTCAAGCTGTCTCAACGTGCACCCGGCTGGGTAGGCAAGGTGGGTGTTGTGGTGGTTGTTGCAGCAGTCCGGGGGACGCCAACCTGCAGGAACTCGAGGGAACGGGCCGTGAAGGAGTACTGGAGGATCGAGTTCAGGACTGTCTGGAAGGGGGCGGCCAGCCGGTCGATGAAGATCGTCGTTCGCACGATCGGGTCGCGATAGACGACGATTCGGTCTCCGGGCATGAGT
>Ga0181521_10007586_pt1 | contig 11370 bp, 23 predicted proteins | sample PEATcosm2014_Bin_32_FD_119764 | JGI IMG/M metagenome (GOLD analysis project Ga0181521, IMG submission 119764) | Peatland microbial communities from MTU Mesocosm Facility, Houghton, MI, USA - PEATcosm2014_Bin02_60_metaG | ecosystem: Environmental > Terrestrial > Soil > Wetlands > Peat | place... | reverse complement strand
GCTGTTGCCATAGTTTGGTTTACCTCCGACCGAGAGAATCCGGTTTCGCTCATCGGGAGCTCATCAGGGAGGATCGCTTCGGATGGTGCTTGGACCTCTCGCGGTGCGATGCCCGTCCATCCGCCGTAGGAGGGATCGCCCAAGTAGCTCACCAACTCCGCGCACTCTTTGCGCCTAGTCTCAGCGAGTGCCCTGCCCTGGCGCCGTTCCGCCTTGTCAATGCCGTCACGCTCGCAGCGCGACTGCGCCATCTCAGGGTTCGATATGACCGCGAACAAGTGTGCCGCGCGCTCCACACGCTGTTCCGGGGTGCGGAGACGAGTGGGACAGCTCGCCCCATGCGCCTGGAAGAACCCGCAGGCAGAGCAGAATCCGTCGGGCAACATTTACGCTGCCTCCGCGGGAAAGAACGGGTTCGTCTCGGAGCTTGGCGGAATCGGCGAGGGAAGCAGCTGGACCTCGCATTCTGCTGCACACGCCGGGCAGCAATGCAGCGGCCTTTCCGTGCCATCCGGGACGGAGACCAGGTGGTCGATGCAGAAAGTCTGGCCGCATCCGTCGCAGTGAAACTGATCGCAGCAGGAGCAGAGCATCTTGCCACATTCGGAGTCTGCGCACGGCCGAACTTCAAGGACAATGCAAGCCAAGCCATCTTCGTCGTACTCGACCGGAAGGCGCTCGAAGAGCGTGTCGCAGGTGAAGCAGGAGGCGGAAGCGAATTGCATTCTCATGTAAGTATGCTATTATAAGAGCGTACTTATGTCAAGAGCAAAGTGTGCTATCATGCGAAAAAATGCCGATTCCAAAAAGCATGATATGCGAGTGCTTGCGGTGCGGTCATTCGTGGATTAGGCGGGTGGCCACGAGGCCGGTGCGCTGTCCGAAGTGCAAGCAGCCTAATTGGGATATCGCCGCGGGTGAGCTGCCGATGGGCAGACCGCCGAAAAGGAAGAAGCCGGCGAAGGAAGGTTGAGCGGCGAAGTGTCTACAAGTTTCGAGTCGTTGCTATGATTCCTTGTCTGAACCAACCAATCGTCGGCAATCTCACGGTCCAAATTCTGTTCCCGAACCGCGAGACGTTCCAGTTGCACCCGAAGCGATTCGACCCGGTTGGCCACGAGGTGCTACAAGGCTGCGGTTCCTATCTACGGACGCTGGTATTGCTCGGGGCCGCGAGTCTTGTAGCCCGTGTTATTTGCCTACCGCGGCTAGCTAGCTAGGAGGCTGGTTGGTCATACAGGACCTGCTGAAAACCGCCGACGCAATCATCGTCCTGGGCGGCAATCTACCCTTTCGCTCGCAGGCTGCATTGCTCTACCGGCAAGGTTGGGGGAAGCGGGCACTGTCATCAAAAGCGGGAGAGAACGCGCAGATCGCAGAGCATGCAGACCAAGGGATGATACTGTATGATCGGCTCAGCAACTCCGCCGGACCGATCGACAGCCATTCTCGACCGCGCCGCCCTGCGACTCGCGAACGGAGAAAACGCCAATGACGCCAAACACGAGCCTACAACGAAGTCCGGGACTACCTCACCGGCCAGATCCGTAAATTCGCCGGAGTTCCGCCAGGAAATGATTCAGCACTTGAAGGACTGCGTCCGGGACGGAGTGACGAAGTTGGCGCCGGGCAACAAAATCCATTGGACGCCCGAGGAGCTGGCGGCCATGACTCCGGAGCAGCGGGCGCGCTGCCAGCCGGCGAAGTCCCCCAAGTAGAAACCTCCATCCCGCGCCCTCAGATTCCCTTACTCACAGGCGACCGATCGCAGCCCTACGTGTTAGGAGCGGACCGGTTCCATCACGAGCGGCTGATGCGCATGGAGGAAATCCCGCTGGACGAGGCGGACGGCAAGCGCGCGATCGCCTTTGTGGTTAACCCGAATGCCATGGAGTGGCTTTCCCGCCTAACAGGGCCGCCCGCCGACTGGGGAGCGAAACACATGGGCGGCGCCCACCTGGGAACCGAGGAAGCCGGTAAACTGTGGCGCGTGGCCAGGGCGTTCCTGCATCGCTACAGAAACTCGACGGGCGGCAGAAGGGCACCGCAGGGTCTGATCGACAGGTGACAGCGGCGGAGCGGGCGCACCGCGACGGCAAAGACCTGATCCTGATCATGGATCACCCGGGACTGCCGGAGAAGATCAAGCGGGACGCGCTGCGCGAGGAACTGGATCACACGCTGCAGGCGCAGCTCAACGGCAGCCCGTCCACTCACCTGACGAATTACGGCGACTTCATCATCACGGACCTGCTTGGGCTGAAGGCGATGCAATACCTGCAGAACGAGCACGGCTACGCCGGCGTGCCGGAAAGCACCATGGCCGCAGAGGTCGGAGTGCGTCTCATGCGCCCCGGGGGCTATGTAGAACTGGGCTTAAACGTGCGCGAGGCGGGTATCCTTGCGCACCGATATGTGCAATTGTTGAGAGAGGAGCACGGCGATGCCAACATCTCAGAAATCGTCGAATGGATCGACGACGCCCAACGACGCAACCGCGGCGAAGAGTCCCACGTCGTTTCACCGCCAGCCACTCGGGCCGCGGTTCCCGAAGAGCTTCGCCTTGGTGTTCAATCAGCCGGCGAATCTGGCAACCTCTTCAGCGCCCAAGCCGAGCGGCAATCGCGCTTAGACGATCAACGCGCCAAAGATAAACTGCTCGGCGATCAACTCACCGCGCAGGTGAAATCCGGCGGCGCCGTCAAGCCGCCGAAACTCAAGCCCGCGCGGAGCCGCCCCCTGTTCGACGAACCGGAAGCAGAGCAGCGATCTCTCTTCGACGCATACAAACTGAAGGGCCCGTGAGCGCCATGGGAACGCCGATGTGAAGGAGATGAAAGAGCTGAGGGCCAACCGCGACGCGGCCCTCGAGCCAAAGCAGTGGCGGCTCGCCGGCGAACAACACCAATTCTTCGCGCTCCGAGTTCGACATAGGCGGTTTCGCGTCCTGGAGTGGGGCGCTTGGCGAAAGTGACCCAGTAATGCTCAGTCTGAAATCACTCGCGGTGAACTCCGAGGCGTCCGGAATCTGGCCCGCACCGGCGGGCCGAGAGTGCTCAACATTGAGCGATGAGGCTCGCCAAACATGCCTGCGGTGTATCCGTTCCATCTGGAGAGGGTCCCTTTGGACGGAGGTTACCTTCGGCAGATCTCGGATCCGGTCACTGCCGCCCTGCGGCTTGAGCCACGGAGCACAACGAATCGGCTCTTGCGACCCGGCGAATAACCTGTTTGGCGGATGCTTCAGGCGTAAAACTCGCCGACAGGCAAGAAACGGCAACACCAGCTGGGCTCCGCGCCCGGCAGTCCGGCCCGAATCCTCGTAGTGCCGCAATTGCTCTTGCCCAAAAAGGCGAATATCCCACCATGAGATATTCATCCAAGCCGCGTACAACGCGTGGACCATTCGCGAAGCGCACAATCGGCCACCCGTTCAGTAGCCGTGCGGCGAACCCGGGCCGGGGCAAAGTGACCGCCCCAAATTCTGCCAGACATTTTGGCGAATAAGGATGTAGGGGGAGAAAATGTCCACTAGACGAACCGTCAAAGGGCAATTCACAAAGGGCGCGAGCGGCAATCCCAATGGCCGGCCACCCGGAAGCCGAAATCGATCCACGCTGTGGGCCGAGCAGTTCCTGGAGGGCGAATCCGAGCAGTTAGTGCGAAAGGCCGTTGACCACGCCAAGAAAGGGAACATCCTCGCGCTGAAGTTGTGCTTGGAGCGTGTGATCCCGATCCGGAGGGATCGATCGATTGAGATCGAGCTCCCGGCAGTTCACAGCGCGCAGGATCTGGCGGGTGCCTTCGAGTCCATCATGAAAGCGGTAGCCGAGGGCCAAATCACGCCGGGCGAGGCGCAGTCCTTGAGCGACGTGCTGAACAGTCAATCGCGGGTATTTGAATTAGGGGATATAGACCGCCGTGTCCAGGAACTTGAAGATCGCGAGCCGGAGTTTCACGCGCTTCGCGGGCAACTACAGGCCTTGATGGGTAGGATTACCAATGAAAAGAGTGACAACCCTTAGACGAATCGAGGGCCTCGAAAAGGGCTACTCTGCGGAGAAGAGTCGGGCGGTTCGTGGCAGGGGGCGGAGGACCCTCGTGACCTGGGAGGAGTTTCAATGCATGGCCGCGGCGAGAACGAAATGCCAAGAACTCGACGAACCGGACGCCAAAGTTCTCAAGCGCGCTCACTATCTTCTGACGGGCCTGCGGTTGTAAAAAGAGAAGCCAGAAAGGCGACGATTGCGCCCAAATTCATCAATCTCCGTGCGGTGAGGACCAAAAGGGAAGAATGGGTTCCAAAGGGAAAGAAACCGCAGGTTTCGTTCCCTTTTTGGGGCTCGGTCAAAAATGTCGCGGAATCAGAACAGCCGCTCTGGAGACGCTAGCAAGTACGCCAGGAAAGGAGCACTTGGCTGTGTCCCCCGAAAACCTGTATTTCACCTGTTCTTTACAGGGCACAACCGAAAGCTCCTCTCCGGTCAACGACCACGCAATCAAACCCCCGGCATTCTCTTGGCATCGCTGGCAGCGCAACCTTGATGTGGGCCATACTACCTCTATAGCTGTGCGCCGTCACTTGACAGTCACGCTCGCCGCCGGAGCGTTGCTCCTGAGCGTGCTTCCTCGCTCGGCCTCGCAATCTCCGCCCCCCACATTGCCTTTGCCCCGAATGCGCGTACCAGCGACGACCCATCCACCAGTCATCGATGGAGTCATGGACGCCGGCGAGTGGGACCGGGCGGCCGCGTGCACCGGTTTTGTCACCGCCTTCGAGGGCAAACTGGCGAAGATTCAGAGCACCGCTTGGCTGACATACGACAGCAACTACCTCTATGTGGCCTTCCGCAATTTTCGAGGCCCCGAATTGTCGTTCATCTCGGCCCGAGCGCGACGGAATGATGACGACGCCATCGTTTACGACCCCGCCAACGAGATCTGGTTCTCCCCACCCGGGAGTCCTCAAACTACGTACCAGTCGATGTTCAACGTTTACCCCGCGGTGCTGGACACCAAGCTGATTCCGTCGGTGGGATATTCTTCGAAAGCGTGGTCGGGTAAATGGGAAGTGGCGTCCATGCCCGTCGCCGAAAACATTCTTTATCACCAGGTCTTTCCTTATGTAGTGGACGGCTCGGTTCGCAGACCCCCGGCGACGATTGCAACAAAAAACAAGCCGAAACCGCCGCGCCGATCCCGTCCAAGACGAGGGGATAGCTTACTCTAGCGACTCGACCTTCAGGATCTCCGCGACTTGCCCTGCAAGACCGGTGCGTGGTCAACTGCAGTTTGCCAGACAAGCGGCCAGTGGATACCGAAGTACTCGTGAACCAGAATGTTCCGCAGTCCGACGATGTCCGGCCACGGCACCGCGTTGTGCCGCGCCGTAAGTTCCGGGCTTAGCCGAGCAACCGCTTCACCGATGATCGTCAGCTTTTGGGCGACGGCGTAGCAAAGGGTTTCATCGCTGAGGAAATCGGCTTCCGTTCGCCCGGCTATCGCCTTCGCAATCCAGTCCAAGGCTTCCAGGATGTCGTGCAATCGCTGCCGATCACGCCGCATAGATCAACCGAGCCTCGGCGAGCACACCGGATCGGATGAGGGGTTTTAATGCAGGCTTGACGGCAAGATCGACGCGGCGGCCGAGCAGGGCAGTGAGCTCACGCGTCATTGCCGCAACTCCCAATAGCCCCGGTCTCGCGGCGGGCAGGAAATCGACCAGCAAGTCGATGTCGCTGTCTGGCCGCAACTCACCGCGGGCAGCCGAACCGAACAGGGATAATTCGCGAACCTCGTGGCGACGGCAAATCTCATCGATCTCAAGTTGGGGCAACTCGATACCAGTCGCTATACTCATAGCCTCTCCTAACTCATTATCCGTCGTTCTCGTGCAAAGGGTAAGACGATGACTCGACAGCCTGCGGGTTGCTCGTGGTAGGGGCTGATCCGTTCATCCGCTCAATAGCTTCAAGAACATCACGGAGCCGCTCCCGATCATCCCTCATAGGGGCACTGCCTCTCGGAGTACACGATCTCGAATGCGGGGACGGAGGCCTCGTTCCGTGACCACGTCGACGTGTGAGTGGAGCGCCGCCTCGAGATCGATCAGCAGCCCGCTCAGATCGAACAAGCTGCGGTCAGGTTCCAAGTCCACTAGAAAATCAATGTCGCTTCGCTCATCGTTGTCGCCGCGTGCCACAGAGCCGAATACACGGACGTTTCGCGCACCGCGTCTGGCCGCAATCAGAAGGATCTCGTCGCGTTTTGTGGTGCGGAGCTCCTGCAACGTCATTTCCTCTCCATTCTCCCTCGAAACAAATTCCTGCGCACAACCAGTTACCCGCATGCCCGATTGCCTTCCTCACATACGGACTTGTCGAGGAAGTCGGCTGGAGAATGGCGGCAACTGCTTTCACGCCGCCCGCTGCTGTTTCCACTCCCGGCATAACCGCGCCGCAATCGAGGGAAATCGTACGCCATACACGCGCTGGAAGGCGCGCTTTCCGATGCGGTGGTATGCCAGTGGGCCGCGCGTGTGGCAGTCCGGGCAGAGCGGCACGCAGGAATAGTCGGAGGCCTTCAACGACTTTCCCCCATCCGTTCCGGTGTGTGCGCGGCCTCGCTACGTCCGGGAATGCCGCAAGCGCAGCAAGCCAGGGTTCGGATCCAAGCCTTGTATTCCTCGTCGCGAGCCGGGCCTTTGCGCGGCGGGCCTGGGCGGCGGCGGCCAGCAGGCGGCGGTGCACCGAACTCGGTGAGGGCGGCAATGGTGATGATCGTCACGCAACACGCGCCGCACGGCGGCGCTGGCGAAACGCATCGCGTTTTTGAGGCCTCTTGGCTTCACGCGGCGGTCTTCTTGTAACGCGCGACGCGAATCTGCTCCGCCGGAATACGCGCTAGATCGTAACTAGCCTGAAGGCGGAGCCACATCTCGGGGCTGCTGCCGAAGGCCTTCGAAAGCCGTACGGCCATCTCCGCTGAAATGCCTGCTTTCTCATTCACCAGGTTGTTGAGGGCCTGACGCGTTACGCCGAGCACTTTGGCAGCTTGGGTGATGCTCAGTCCGAGCGGTTCGATGCATTCGCGGCGGACAATTCCGCCCGGATGCGGAGGATTCTTCATCATCATGACGTTCTCCCTAATGATAATCGAGCAGATCGACATCTTCGGCGTTTCCGTTCGCGAAGCGGAAGGTGATCCGCCAATTTCCGCTTACCGTGATTGACCAGACACCCCGGTCCTTGCCGTGCAGTTGATGTAACCGAAATCCGGGGAGATCCGCATCAGCAGGTGTCGCGGAGGCGTGAAGCACCGCAAGGATGTCAACCACGCGTTCGCGCAAGTCGGCGCGAACATAACGCGCTTTTCCGGTCTCGAACATCAGTTTGAGGCCCTTATGCCGGAAACTCGCGATCATGGTCCTATCTTATTGCTGACAAGTATCGCTTGTCAAGTATTTTGCACATATACTTTCTGACGTTGCCCGCATCCGCCTCTTCCACTCGCGCTTCAGCCGCGCCGCGATCGACGCGAAGCGCAGGCAGCGCACGCGCTCGAAGGCGTGCTTGCCGATGCGGTGGTAGGCAACCGGCCCTCGCGTGTGGCACTCCGGGCAAAGAGGCACGCACGAATAGTCCGAGGCTTTCATCGACATGCCGCCGTCGATTCCGGTGTGCGCCGCTTCGTTGGGCGCGGGATGGCCACAAGCACAGCAGGCTACCGGATCATTTGATCCGGCGTGGTCTTCGGGAGAGGGTAATGTTTGTCGTCGTAGTCTTGGATGAGCACCGCCAATGTGGCGGATACGCTTCTTCTTCCGGGGTAGGGTTTTCCTTGAAGTCGATGGCTTCCATTTCAGCTACCAGCCGGTCGAATTCTTCATCCGTTTCGATTGCCTTCGGTACGATTTCGCCGCACAGGCGACCGTACTCGATAGGGTTGAGAGTGCTTACGCCCATCTTTGCCATTCCTTTCGATCATACTCTTTGTGGGTGAGCACCGCTTTGACGTACAGCTTCTGCTTGCGGAAGTCTACCAGACGTATATCAAGATGCTTCTGCATGAAGCGATCGAGAAGGAACGCCGATCTGCATAGTCAACTCACCAGCGTCCCGCGGTTGGATCGGCTTTCGCCATCCTACTTTGCCGGGAGCGCCCTGGGCTGGTTCTGGCTTAAGAAATTGCACGCGACGGAATAGACCGCACAGGGCAGCGCATACACTTCGTCGTGGTATCCCCGGAGACGATTCGCGGATGCAAAAGAATTCTTGCGTCGGACGGCTGGTGCTGGCGTTCGGCTAACAATCTCGCGCAATCGCCTCTCAATGGAATTCTGAGAAGGCGCAAATCGCCTTAAGGTTTTCGGCCAGGCACGGAAACCGACGAGAGGCCCTTAAGGAGTAGACACTGGAGAGCGGAATGGGTTACGCGCCCGAACCTTGCCGTACTGTTGTCCATTGTTCAAGTCCTCGGTAAACAGGACCTCGCTACCTCCCGATTCCGCAGCAGCCAGAATCAGGCCGTCCCAGAAGGAGATCTGATACCGCTCCTCGTTTTGAATGGCCGATGTGATTTCTGATGGGCCGACGATCACGAGCGGACAATCCAACAGCGCAGCGGTAGCATCGCGCAACTCCGTGCGGGGCATGCAGAGTTTTCGGGAGCCGGCCGCGTAGAACTCCTGCACTACCTGCGTGCTCAGCAACAGACGGCCAGCCAGAGCATACTCGCGAAAGAGTTCCTTGGCGCGCGCCTGTTTGCCTCGCTCGCTACCATACATATAGAGCAAGACATTGGTGTCAAAGAAGGCTTTACCGCCGTTCATACAAGTCTTCGCGCCGGATCGAGCCGGGATCGGTTGTGAAGTAGGGCCCATGATCGGCGATAGCCAGTAAGCGGTCAGCGGCAATCCGTGCCCGTCCCTCGCGAATTAGCGCTTCCCGTAAGAGTTCGCGCACCAACGCATTGATAGTCGTGTCATGCTCGGCGGCATACACCTTGGCTTGGCGGACGAGATCCACGGGGAGGCTCAAAGTAATATTGCGGACTTCCACGCAAATAAGTGTAACACATAATTATGTGATACGACAAGAGTGAATCCTTATTGCTGTGGCTGCCGAAGATCATCGCGCCAGCAAATGGGACTAACGGGCCCCAAAGGGACTGGTGGAGTATGTCAACGCGTAGGCGCTGGGGCAGGACACGCGGATAGGCGCCAAGCGCCACACTGGCCTTCCGAGCTACGTCGTCTCACGCCGCGTTCGACTTCAGTTCCTCGCGGATAATGCGGCGCAGCGTATCTTCGAATTTTGGCGCCTTCCCATCGAGGTATTCTCTCAGCGCCGCGTTGATGAGGGTTTGGTAGCCGGTCGCACCGCCGGCTTCTTCGGCCAAGGCGAAAAAACGATCCACTATGTCCTGGTCGAGGCGGATTGTGATCCGAGTTTTGCCTTCAGGCTCGGGTTCGACCGGAAGAACCCTGCCGCGTTTGCCCTTACGGAAATCGTAGCGATCTCTCATTGTTCTGCCTCATACTCCTCACGTTCATGCGGTTCGGCAGGACGGGCAGAAATAATCCGAATGTTCTCACCGCGCCAGGTATAGACGACCACGAGCAGCCGGCCAGTCGCTCCCATGCCTACTGTGACAAACCGCTGCCCAAGGGATCGGAATCGTCATCCGTGATCGTGATGGCGCAAGGGTCGTCAAACACCGGGATTGCTTCGGGCATCCTTACGCCATGCCGCAGAAAGTTGATTCCGGCTTTACCTGCCTCATCCCATTCGAAGGCCACGACTAAAGTGTACGTACTCCATGTACATACGTCAAGCGACCGGATTCGCCCTATTGGGCCTTCCTGCGGATGACCGCCGGTAACAACCCATTCCGTTGGAACAAAGAAGAAGGAATGGATGAAGAGAACACAGGAGCTTCTCCGGCTGCGCCGGGAGCGTGCCCTTTCGGCAAAGTTGGAATTGAAAAGAAACGCACAAACCTGCGGGTCCCGCTCGGCTAAGCGAGCTCTTTGAATGGGTTAAACACTTTGATTCCGGGACGCCTGAAATCCCGGTCGTTGCCTGTCGCGATCGTCAGTCCGTGCCGTCTGGCGGTCGCAGCGATGTAGCCGTCTTCGACCGGCATCCGCTGGCCCAATTTGTCGAGCAGTCGCTCTTGGTCGGCCCACACGTGCGCCACGGACACGTTGAAACCGTGAATTCGTCCCTGGAGTGATTCCACCAGCCGTGTCATCCAAGCCTGAAGGAGCTGACGCTGCCGTCCCTCCTTGGTGCGCACCCAGTACGCCAGTTGGGCAATGACCACAGCGCTCGTGTAACATCGATCTTGTTCTTGTTCCAGCCAGGTGATGACCCGTGCATCGCCGCGCCGCTTGGCCGGCTGGCAGATGACGTCGGTGTCAAGCAGCCAGCTCATATCTTCCGGCGCTGAACTGGGGCGCGTCGGCGCCGCGGCACATCGTCCGGGCTGACTGGGCAGGCTTTGAGCACGCTGAGCCAATTCTCCTTGCCCGGGAGGCGTCGAAACACCAGGGTGTCCTCTTCGGGGTCGAAACGCGCCTCAAAATAGTCTCCGGGCGAAGCCGGAGCAAGCGCAGCCGGGACAGTGAGGCGCCGCTTGGCATCGAGCGTAACGATCATAGTGGGATTATCCCACCACACGCCACAGGTGTCAACGCCCCCTCTCCCCACGATGGAATGCAACCGGGGGCTTCTTCCGCTCTCACGTCTCACGCCGCCCGCTGCTGTTTCCACTCCCGACGTAACCGCGCCGCAATCGAGGGGAACTGGACCCCATGCACGCGCTCGAACGCCCGCTTGCCAATGCGGTGGTAGGCGAGTGGGCCGCGAGTGTGGCAGTCCGGGCAAAGCGGCACGCAGGAGTAGTCCGAGGCCTTCATTGACATACCGCCATCGATCTCGGTGTGGGCGGCTTCGCTACGCCCGGGAGTGCCGCAAGCGCAGCAAGCCAGGGTGCGGAGCCCTTTTAGATGAAGAGACCGGGCTTCACATGAAACAGCTCGCCGAGTTTCCGGGCCTGATCGGCACTGATGGAGCGCTTTCCGCTCAGGGCCTCGCTCACGTGGCTGCGCTGTCCGAAGACGGGTGAAAGGAGCTCGGTGGCAGGCTTGTCCGACTCGTCAACGAGGAATTGCAGCAGTTCGGCGGGGGAGCAGCCTTCGCGCGGAAGAGCATTTCGCCGATCGTAGTCCTGAATGAGCAGGCCGAGCAGGTCTTTCAGCTTGGATTCCGCGGCGGTGAGCTGGCGACGGCGCGAAAACAGTTCTCCGAAGCGTGCGTGAAACACGTCGTACTGTTCGTGGTTCTCGATTCTTGCTGGCAGGGTCTC
>Ga0181521_10007585_pt1 | contig 11371 bp, 4 predicted proteins | sample PEATcosm2014_Bin_32_FD_119764 | JGI IMG/M metagenome (GOLD analysis project Ga0181521, IMG submission 119764) | Peatland microbial communities from MTU Mesocosm Facility, Houghton, MI, USA - PEATcosm2014_Bin02_60_metaG | ecosystem: Environmental > Terrestrial > Soil > Wetlands > Peat | place... | reverse complement strand
TTCAGTTGCGCGTTGGCGAACAGACCTCTGCCGTACCTGCCGCTCCAGCCGGCCTCCAGGAATATACTGTGGCCCAGGTTGCGCTGGATGGTGAAATCGGCCGTGTAAACCCGCGGATCCTTGATGTCGGGATCGACGCCGGGCGAGTAGAGCTCGCTGTAGTAGGAAGTCGGGATGTACGGAGTGCCGATGGTTTGCGGAAATGTCGGAATCGGGATGGCGCCGTCCACGCCGATCCGGAAAGCGCTCAACCCGGAATTCGACGTCGCCGAGGCATTGCACCCCGTGCCGCCCGCGCCGTTCGCGTTGCACGCCGTCAACCCGGTGGTAATGGTCGAGTTGAAGCCGGCGGACAGCCCCGCGGAGACGACGCTCTCTTCGCCGGAGAGACGGCTGTAGTAAATCCCGAATCCGCCGCGAAGCACGGTTTTGTTCGCTCCCAGGATATTCGGGCTCCATGCCAGGGAGACGCGAGGGGCGATGTCGCCAAAGTCCGTGTTGTAAACGCTGGATCGGCCCGATTGCGCCACCGGCATGTATCCGAGCGGCGGATTGTAAATCTGGCCCTGAGTCGCGGCGGCCAATTTCGCTTGCAGATAGGCCTTCCCCGAGATCACCTGGTTGTTAGCGGTGTCGACCAGCACCGTCTCTTCCTGGTTGGAGAAATTCTCGGGCGTCTGGAAGCCGTATGACAGACCGTAGGTGAGCGTCAGCGTAGGCCGGATCCGCCACGTGTCCTGCGCGTGGAAGGAGGCGTAGTATGACAGCGCGTCCATGTCGATGGCCGTTCCAAATGGCTGCGGCCCCAACTGTTTGTTGCGGACCAGGAACGTGTTGTCGTCGTTCATCATCCCGAGCACGGTCGAGTAGAGCGAATCCCAGGTGGATGTGGACGAAGACGCCAGGCAGTTGGAGGTGACGGAACCGCCGCAAGTGGGCGGACGGTTCGCCGCGGGGATCGTCAGAAACGACGAATCGGCGGTGGTGGTCGCGTTCAGGGAGTTCACCGCGCCGCCGACCTTGCCGGTATGAATGTGAAACATCGGCAGCCGCTGTAAATTAGCGCCGGCCTGAATGAGATGCGTCCCCCTGTTCCAGCTAATATCGTCGACGAACTGTTCGTTGAGGTCGCGGTTGTACTGCGTCCGGACCGTGTTGGCCATGGTAATCGGCGCGGTAAACACGTTCGGCGATACCGCAACAAAGCCATAGCTCCCGTCACTGGTTCCGGGCAAGTCGAGGGTCGTGGCGACGGCCGACAACTGCGGGCGGATACCGCCGTTGCGGTTGCTGACATCTCCGAAACGGAATACATTCACCAGATTGGGAGTAATCTGACCCGTGACTCCTAAGATGCCGGCGGCGGTCCAGGAGGGGGTGAAGTCATCGTTCAACACGTCGTTCGCGTTGCGGATATCCAGCACCAGCGGCGAAGGATCGTAAGAGAGATCGCGCGAGTAGCTGAAGCTGGCGTTGAAGTGCCACTTCGAGCTGAGGTTGTGGTCCAGGCGGGCCGTTAGGAAATCGTCTGTCAACGGCGACCGGGCGTTGGCGGTGAAACCAGTGGTGTTCAATCCGTCGCCGATGGTCGAGTTGTTCCCCGCAGGCTCGAGCGCCATCATCGCCGACATGGTGGGGCTCGCGCCGATGCCGCGCGGATCGCAGGCCGAGTTGCCCTGCGCGCCGCAAAGCGCGGACGTCGCCAGGTTGTAGGAGTCGACGGTTCCGCCCGAGTCCCGGAAACGGAGAATTCCCTGCTTTAACGACGCGGTGGGGACCGTCGAGCTAATGAGGAAGGTTTCCGGGTAACGGCGCGCCTCGTACTCCAGGAAGAAAAACGTTTTATCCTTCACGATCGGCCCGCCGAATCTACCGCCGACACGATTGTCCTCCACCTTCGGCTTGCCGAGCTTGATGTAATTGTTGTCCCATGAGTTCGCGTTCAGGTCGCTGTTCTGGGTGTACCAGAACAAGGACCCGTGGAACTGGTTCGTTCCGCTCCTCTGGATCAGCGACACCTGGGCGCCCGAGCCGCGCGTGAAGTTGGAGTTGGCATTCGCTATGGCGACACGAAACTCGTCGGTTGCCTCCACGGATACCATCAGCACGGGCCGCGATCCCTGGTCGGAGTTAATCGTCGAGTTCGTGGAGTTGTCGGTGATGTCGATTCCATCGAGCGTGAAGGTGGTTTGGTCATTCACCGCCCCGGCGACCGATCCGCCGTTATCGCTCCCCGTTCCCTGCGTGGCTCCCGCCTGCAGAAACGTCAATTCCTGCGCCTGGCGCAAGCGCGTGGGAAGCTGCAGCAGCGGCTTTTGCCCGATCACATCGCCGACGGTCGAATCCGAGCGCTGAAGCTCGACCTGCTGCGCCGCGCCGCTCACCTCCACGGTCGCGGTAACCTCGCCGACCTCCAGACTCACGTTCACGGTCGAAGTGCTATTCACCTCAATGCTCACGCCTGTGATCGCGGTCGTTCGAAAACCTTTCGCCGAGGCGGTGACCCGGTACGTCCCCGGCGCGACGCTCGGAAAGGCGTAGCTGCCCTGCGCGCTAGTCGTCGCCGGGTTTTTCGCCCCGGTCTCCATGTTTATCAGCTCGATTTGAGCGGAGCGGACGACCGCTCCGGATGGATCCGTCACGGTGCCCAAAACGGCGCCGCTCGCAGCGTTTTGCGCATGGCAAGGATTCGGAGCGAGCCCCAGTACAACAAGAATGCCTAGCACGCAGAGAACACGCGTATATGTCATGATCGATCTCCTTGACTGCCCGATTTCCCGCAGAACAGCAATAGCGCGGGAAGCGCTTTTATACGTCCCACCCCTATTTAGAATGAAGCCAGGTAGGCCCACCCAGCTTTTCCGAAGTATCTGCACAGGGTTGTTCCGGATACCTCATTTCATTCGCATGCCCCGGTTCCCGCAAGCCTGGCGGGCCAACAAGACAACTCACTCGGTTTACAGCGGAAGTATGGCACAAGTCGGCCACCCCTACAAGAGAAAAAGTCGGGAACATCTGCTTTTCATTCCGCTAAACTGTGCCCCTGGAAATCACCGTAGGAACGTGGCAAACTGCGGACGGTCGCCCTTCGTCCGAAGCCGGCTCAAGCCATGGCGATGCAGGCCCGCATCGTGCTCCGGTGTGCTGCAGGGATGAGAAACTCCGAAACGGCTCACCAACTGCGCATCACGGGCGCGACGGCCGGTAAGTGGAGGGAGCGATTCGCCGGTCCCACCCGGAGGGCCTGGAATCGCGCCCGGCTTTGCCGTCCTTGTTGAAATGCGCGGGCAGCTGAGTGTGCGTCCGGTCCAGGCGGCGTCACGATCTGCACGCTCAGATCGTAATTTCGCATGGAATTCACTTCGATTTCGCTGCCACCGCGGCGCCTCGGCTGGCATTCTTATATACTCGACCTCCTTTCATGACGAATACTACTTTCCGCACATTCGTGATGTCGTCGACAGGATTGCCGTCGGTTGCCACAAGGTCGGCATCCATTCCGGCGGCTACTGTGCCGATCCGCTTTTCGAGCCTAAGGCACTCCGCCGCCCTGGATGTCGCGCTGATGATCGCTTCCATCGCGGGCTGGCCGCCGTTCTGCACGCGCATGATGAATTCTTCGGAGTTGTGCCCGTGGAGTCCGGCTACGGCGTCGGTCCCAAACACGACCTTTACTTTCTTCGCCACCGCGCGATGAATCATGTCATAGCGGATCAGTAAGTCCTTCGCCATCTCCTCGAACCCTTTTTCGGTGAAGTTGCCGAGCCCCAAATAGGCGTCTTTGTGGTTGATGTAGTTGGGCACATTCGATACGTTCGGGTCCAGGTAGGTGCCGTGTCTCACCATCAGGTCAAGGACTTCGTCATTGATGAACGTTCCGTGTTCGATGGAGGTGCATCCGGCGAGCACGGCGGTTTTGGCGCCGCTCGATGCGTGCGCGTGGACGGCGGAGCGGTGCGCCAGCGCCGTCGCCTCCCCGCAGGCCGCCTGAATCTGCTCGTCGGTCATGGTTTGCGCGCCGCCGTCGCGGCTACTGGCAGTTGCGAATAGCTTGATAACGTCCGAACCGGTGGCGACGAGCTGCAGGACCTTGGCACGAATCTCGTCGGGTGTCCCGGAATGTTCATTCAGCGTGTTGCCCGAAGTGAGGATTCGCGGCCCCGGCACCACGCCTTCGCTAATCAAATCGCGCAGGATCTTGTCGCTCTCCGCACCCAGGCTCTGCACCGTCGTGAAACCGCCTTGCAGCGTTTCCCAAGCGTTGCCTTCGATCCGCAGAGTGGATTCCGCCGGCGATTCTCCCTGAGTGTCGGCTCTTCCGGCTTTGTTGAAATGCCCGTTGATGTGAACGTGCGTATCGATCCAGCCGGGCATCAGCGTGAGACCGCTCAGATCATAAGTCACCGCCCCTGCGCCGCTGGGCTCGACTCGCAGGATCTTCGATCCATCAATTGTGACCTTGACATTTCTCTGGATCCCGCCTCGGCCGTCCAGCACGGTGCCCGCACGGATGGTAATCGGCGTCTGGGCCCAGCCGAAAGCGGCCACGGCAAATACCGGAACAATTTGCCACAACCATCGAACCGCCACGCGGGGTAGTATAGCATGTCGAACGAATTGAATTCATCGAGCTTTCGCGAGGCGATGCCGTCTCGGGTTGGCTATTGGCAGCACCAAAACGCATTAGTTGGCGGGCATGGTCCCAGTCCGGTCAGGCTCAATGCTTACACTTCTCGGGTGGACCTTCGGATCGGCGGCGCCGATGGTTGTGAGGCTCATGACTCCGCGACTTCAGCACGCGCTGTTCTTCATCGGTGGATCAGCGGGCCGCGGCAGGAGGAGCCTTGTAAACCTTCCCGCCTTTCATCACAAAGACGACGCGACGCAACGCCGTGATGTCCCTCAAGGGATCGCCCGCGACCGCGATGATATCTGCGTCCATTCCCGGCGCGATGGCGCCGATCCGGTCGGACATACGGATCGATTCGGCGGCCAGGGAGGTGCCGGAAACGATGGCGGCGGCCGGGTCCTGTCCTCCCGCTTGCACGCGATAAATCAGCTCTTCGGCATTGCGGCCGTGCGCGCCGGCGACCGCATCGGTTCCGAAGACGATCTTCAGGCCCGGGGTCGCAAGCGCCCGTTTGAACATCTCGAGGGAAGCGGGAATGAGCCTGGTTTCCGTCCCCTGGAGGCTTTCTGCGGTGAATCCGCCGACCCCGATGAACTTTTCCTTGTTGAGAACATAATTCTGCGCCACGACGCCGATGTTCGGATCGAAATACGTCCCGTGGGAAGCCAGAAACCGCAGCGCCTCGTCGCTGATCAGCGTGCCGTGTTCGACCGAAGTGCAGCCGGCCTTGGACACGGTCATAATCGCCTGCGAACTGTAGACGTGAACCAGGGTTCGAAGATGCTGCGCCTGGGCTTCCTCGCAGGCGGCAAAGATCTGCTCGTCACTGAGCGTCTGTGCGCCGCCGTCACGGAAATTCTTCGACGCGAAAATCTTGATGACATCCGCGCCCTCGGCTTTCAACTGCCGGATCGTCTGGCGAATCTGTTCCGGAGTCAGCCTCGTGTCGGTGATCTGCCGCAACGAGGTCAGCACGCGCGGGCCGGGCAGGACGCCGCGGTTGATCGCTTCGCGCGCGTCGCGATCGATCGGGCTGCCGACGCTTTGCACGGTGGTAATTCCCGCCATCAGGTCGGCGTACGCGTTTTCGAGCGCGTATCCCAGCGCGGATGCCGGCGAATCGTCGTGTGTCTCCAGCTTGCCATCCCGACCGAAGTGCGAGCCGAGGTGGACGTGCGTATCAATCAACCCGGGCATAAGTGTCAATCCGGTCAGGTCGTAGGTCGCCCGTGGCGCCGATGCGTCGATTCTTAGGATCGTGCTGCCTTCGACAACGACTGTCGTGTTATGCCGCACGCCACCCTTACCATCGAGCACGGTGAGGGCTTTGAGCAAAATCGGCTGACCCTGACCGAAGAGGTCCGCGCAGCAAGCGGCTAGGAATATCAGCGAGCGTATGCGCACATCGTCAACTTCGCGAAAGCTAGTGTATCACGGAGGAGTGGAAGTTATTGAGATCTTCATGAAGAATGCAATAGACAGCGCAAAGCACGACAACGCAAACCAGTCCGATTCGCAGAAGCATCTAATTCTCATATCATCTGGCTACGCCGTCCCGCTGCCCCTCTCAAGGGCGCGAAGTTCGCAAAGGCAACGAAATTCGAACCAGCCCTGCTTTGCACTGCGATATGATGAATTCCGCTCCGCGCTGTTAGAGGCAAGCACTATGACTCGCAACCGAACCTCAATCCTTTTCTCCGCCGCCCTCGCCCTGCTGGCGGCTTCTATTCTGGCCAGCCCACCGCCCGACACCTACCCGTCCACCCTCTGGTCCGGCATGCGCTACCGCCAAATCGGCCCCTTCCGCGGCGGCCGTGTCACCGCCGTCACCGGCGTGCCCTCCGAGCCCTACACCTTTTATATGGGGTCCACCGGCGGCGGCGTCTGGAAGACCACCGACGCCGGCCACTCCTGGACCAACATCTCCGACGGTTTTTTCTCCGTCGCCTCCATGGGCGCTATTGAGGTCTCCCTGTCCGATCCCAACATCGTGTACGCCGGCACCGGCTCCTCCAAGATCCGCAGCAACGTGTCCATCGGCCGCGGCATCTACAAATCCACCAACGCCGGCAAGACCTGGACCTTCGCCGGCCTCCGGGACGTTGGCCAGATCGCCACTGTCCGCATCCATCCCTCCAATGCCGACATCGTCTACGTCGCCGCCCAGGGCAATCCCTTCGTCGCCAACAAGGAGCGCGGCGTCTATCGCACCACCAACGGCGGCAAGACCTGGAACCTGGTCCTCCACATCTCCGATACCGCCGGCGCCACCGATCTGGAACTCCAACCCGGCAACCCCAAGGTCGTCTTCGCCTGCCTCTGGCACGCCCAACGCAAGCCCTGGACCATCATCAGCGGCGCCCGCGAAGGCGGCATCTACAAGAGCACCGACGGCGGCGACACCTGGTCTAAGCTCACAGGCGGCCTCCCCGGCGACCTTTTCGGCCGTTCCAATGTGGCCCTCTCCGCGGCCGCTCCCAACCGCGTCTACGCCCTCATCGAAGCCAAGCCCGGCTCCGGGCTTTACCGCTCCGAGGACGCCGGCGCGACATGGAGCCTGATCAACGGCTCCGCCTCCATCATCACCCGCCCGTTCTACTACACCACCCTTGGCGTCGACCCCACCAACCCCGAGGTCGTCTGGATCGGTGACGAAGGCTGGTACAAAAGCACCGACGGCGGCAAGACCTTCCGCTCCTCGCCCATTCCCCACGGCGACAATCACGACGTCTGGATCAATCCCAAGAACTCCCAATTCATGATCCAGGGCAACGACGGCGGTGCCAACGTCTCCCTCGATGGAGGGCGCACCTGGAGCACCCAGGCCAATCAGCCCACCGCCGAGATCTATCAGGTGGCCACCGACAATCAGTATCCCTACCTCGTCTACGGCGCCCAACAGGACAATACCACCGTCATCGTCCCCAGCCTGCCGCTCGGCAACGGACAGGACTTCCGCGTCGGCCCGGGCTGCGAGACCGGCCCGATCATCCCCGACAAAGACAATCCCCAAATCGTCTACGGCGGTTGCAAGGGCCAGTTCAGCCGGCTCAACCTCAGCACCAATGATGAAGAGCGTTACTGGGTGGGCGCCGAGTCGCTTTACGGCAACGCCGGAAGCGATCTCCTCTACCGCTTTCAGCGAGTCTCACCGATGGAGGTTTCGCCCTTCGCGCCACACACAGTCTACTACGGTTCCCAATACCTCCACCGCACCCGCGATGGCGGCGTTACCTGGCAGAAAGTCAGCCCCGACCTCACCGCCCACCCCGAGGGCACCCAGGGCGCCAGCGGCGAGCCCATCACCCGCGACGCCACCGGCGAAGAGGTCTACTCCACCCTCTACGCCATTCGCGAATCGCCGGTGCAGAAGGGCCTCATCTGGACCGGGTCCAACGACGGTCTCGTATTCGTCACCCGCGACGATGCCCAGACCTGGACCAACGTCACTCCCGCGGGTCTCCCTCCCGGCGGCCGCGTGCAGAACATCGAGCCTAGCCCCCACCGCGCCGGTACGGCCTACGTCGCCATTTATCGTTTCCTCCTGGGCGACTTCGCCCCCTACATCTATCGCACCGACGACTTCGGCAAATCCTGGACTCGCCTCACCGATGGCTCGAACGGCATCGCCGCCGATGAGCCCACCCGGGTGGTGCGCGAAGACCCCGGCCGCGCGGGCCTGCTCTACGCCGGGACCGAATTCGGCATCTATATCTCGTTCGATAACGGCGCCCACTGGCAATCCTTCCAGATGAACCTGCCTGTCACGCCGGTCACCGACATCAAGGTTACGCACCAGGATCTGGTGCTCTCCACCCAGGGCCGCTCCTTCTGGATCCTCGACGATCTCGCGCCTCTGCATCAGCTCAACCCACAGGTCACCTCCGCGCCCGCCACGTTGTTTACGCCGCGCGAAGCCACCCGCAGCACCGCGCGCGGCGGAGGCGGTGGCCGCGGCGCCGCCGGCCCGCAGTATCCGCTTTCCGGCGCGGTCATCGATTACTACCTGGCCGCCGCGCCGTCCAGTGACGTCACGATGGAAATCCTGGACGCCTCCGGCAGCGTGGTCCGGGGGTTCACGAGCGCCGCACCGGCCGCCGCGGAAGCCACACCGGCCGCGGATGCCGACGCCCCGCCCAGCGAAGAGGGCGACGGCGCGCCCCGCGGCCGCGGCGGCCCCACGCGTCTCGACAAGTCCGCCGGCATGCACCGCTTCACCTGGGACCTCCGCTATGCCGGCCCCTGGCAGAGCGCCGCGCGCCCCGATGGTCCCAACGGCCCCATGGCCGTGCCCGGCGCGTACACCGTCCGCCTGACTGCCGGCTCCTTCAGCGCTACCGCGCCGCTGAGGGTCAGCGAGGATCCGCGCGTCACCCAGGACGGTGTCACCATCGCCGACCTCCGCGAGCAATTCGAGCACAACATGCGCGCACGCGACCTGGTGAGCGACGTCAACCGCACCGTGGCCCGCCTGCGCGCCGCACAGGCACAGTTCAAAGGCGTCCCCGGAGCCCAGGCCGATACCATTCTGCCCCGCCTGAACGAGCTGGCGTCGCACCTCATCACGCCAGCCATCCGTTACAGCAAGCCGGAACTTCAGACCCACATCACGTACCTGTACGGAATGACCACGTCCACCGACCAAAGGATCGGCCGCGATGCCATCGAGCGCTTGACCACCCTCCGTCAGGAGTTGGACACGCGCATCGCTGAGCTGAACAAAATCCTCGGTCAGTAATCACGCCGGGAAGAACGCTACGGCGCGCGTTTGAGATCGTGGTCGTCGGCGCTACGGTACCTTCGGCGACGGGCGCGTTTGCGCGCGGACGCGAGAAGGCGCGTGGCGCAGCACTTGTGCCGAGCCGGCGAAGAGCACGAGCAGCGCCGCGCGTGATAAATTGTCTCCAGTATGACTCACCCGTCGATTCTTTTCCCCCTCGCGGTTCTAGCCGTGGCTGCGGTGGCGCCACTCGGCGCGGCGTCAGGCGCGGGGTTTCTGGTGGTTGCCAATAAGGGCGACCACACGGTCGGCTTTATCGATACGGAATCGGGCATTCAAGTGGCTACCGTGGAGGAGGGCGGCGTCACAGGGCACGAACTGACCGCATCGCCCGACGGACGCACGATCTACGTTCCGATTTACGGCAATTCCGGGGTCGGCAAGCCGGGCACGGATGGACAAACCATGGTGGTGATCGACGCGGCTTCGCGCAAGGTCACTGGAAGGTTCGATTTCGGTAAGGGAGTGCGGCCGCACTGCGCGGTGTTCGACGCGAAGAACAATCTGCTCTATGTCACCACGGAACTGGAGCAGGCGATTACGGCGATCGATCCGGCGAGTCTTCGGGTGGTGGGCAAGATCCCCACCGGGCAGGCGGAATCGCACATGCTGGCCATCACGCGCGACGGTCGCCGCGGCTACACTGCCAATGTCGGGCCGGGCACGGTTTCGGTGCTCGATCTGGCGGCGCGGAAGCTCATCACCGTGATACCCGTGTCTGGAGAGACGCAGCGCATCGCGCTTTCCGTCGACGACAAGCTGGTTTTTACCGCCGATCAAAAGAAGCCGCAGCTGGCGGTGATCGACACGGCGACCAACAAGCTGACGACGTGGGTGGCGCTGCCAGCTACGGGCTATGGCACGTCGCCGACACCCGACGGACGCTGGCTGCTGGTAGCGGTCCCGGCCACCAGGCAAGTAGCGGTGGTGGACCTGAAGAGCATGAAGGTGGCCCGGACCATCGACGTTCCGGCCGCGCCGCAGGAGGTCCTCGTCCGGCCCGATGGGCGCGTGGCCTATGTCTCCTGCGATGCCAGCGGGAAGGTGGCGGCGATCGACACCTCCACGTGGAAGGTGGAGCGGGTGATGGATGCCGGGAAGTCGGTGGACGGACTGGCGTGGGTCGCGGGAAAGTAAAAGTAAAGGATGGGAAGTGCGGGGTGTCCCGCGCTTGCGCCGAGCCGCCGCGAGCGCGGGCGGCGGCGAATAGCACGAGCAGCGCCGCTCGTTCCCGCCTCGGGTCGGGAGCGACACTGTTGACTCGATCCTCACGGCGCGCTACCGTTTGTGACGCATGCCAAACTCGCCATCTGCTTCCCGATATCGATCTACGCGCCGGCGTTTTCTACTGGAAGCCGGCGCCGCCACGCTGGTTGCGTCCGCATCCCTTTCCGACGCGCGGCCGCAGGAAAGCGCCGCCGCCGCGCCTGGTCGCCCGGACCTGATCCGGCGTCCGTGGCGCGCCAGTTGGATCGCCGTGCCGGGCGCTCCGGCCACCGACTACGGTGTGTACCATTTCCGCCGGACGTTCGAACTGACAGCCAGGCCGGAGCGGTTCCTGGTCCACGTGAGCGGCGACAATCGCTATCAACTGTTCGTGAACGGCCGCCGGGTGTCCTGGGGACCGGCGCGCGGCGACCTGTTCCATTGGCGGTACGAAACGGTGGACGCGGCGCCCTACCTGGAGCCCGGCAAGAACGTGTTTGCCGCAGTGGTGTGGAACTTCGGGGAAATGGCTCCGGAAGCCCAGGTGACTTTCGAAACCGGATTCCTGGTGGACGGAGATACCCCGGCTGAGAGCGTGGTGAACACGGGCACGAACTGGAAATGCGCGCGCGACGAATCCTATTCGCCGGCGCCCAACCGCGAGGTGCGCGCCTATTTCGTGGTGGGACCGGGCGACCGGGTGGCGGGCGCGCATCACCCGTGGGGTTGGGAGGGCAGGGAGTTCGACGACTCCG
>Ga0181521_10007582_pt1 | contig 11372 bp, 9 predicted proteins | sample PEATcosm2014_Bin_32_FD_119764 | JGI IMG/M metagenome (GOLD analysis project Ga0181521, IMG submission 119764) | Peatland microbial communities from MTU Mesocosm Facility, Houghton, MI, USA - PEATcosm2014_Bin02_60_metaG | ecosystem: Environmental > Terrestrial > Soil > Wetlands > Peat | place... | reverse complement strand
GCTCGTCAGCCAGGTCAAGTAGCCTCTGAGTAACTACGCCGTCAAAGACGATAGTTTCCACGCCCTGATACTCTGCAAGCTTCCCGGCGAGTTCGCTAACGGGCAGTCGAGCAACTTCATGCGCGTTCGAATCTAAGAGTATTCCCTCAAGCGTCCCCCTGAGTTCGCGGGCCTTGCTTACTATATCCGGTGAAAGCTGAACAGGCGGCGGGCGGGGAGCTTGGATAGGTTCAGGTCGGGCTATCGGCCTCCCGACTTCGACGGGCACTTTTTCACGAAGGCACTTCAGAATTTCTTTTGGAATTAGGTCTTCTACCTCTTTACCTAACGGTGCGCGAGCAACGTAGTCGACTGGGGCTACTTGCATTAGCTCCTTGAGAATGAGATCGCCTCCCCTGTCTCCGTCAAGGAATGCTGTGGTCTCCTTGTTCTTGCTTAGTTCGATTATGGTCTTAGGGATCTTGGTTCCTTCGATCGCAACTGCGTTTCTAATTCCGCATCTCAGCAGGTTGATTATGTCCGCGCGTCCTTCCACGAATATGATCGAACCGCTTGTTGCTATATCAGGGCCTGCGGGGAGATGATCAGGTCCATACTCGGCAACGTCGGATGAGCGAATCACGCCGGAGACGTCTTTCACCATCTCGTCTGTGCTGGGTGATTCCTCGACCACCCAAGTTCTCAGGATGTCTTTCGCCTTGTCGAGGATTTGCTTGCGCTTATCCTCTCGTATGTCCGCCACTTTTTCGAGACTGACCTTGGCAAGGCATGGGCCGATTCTGTCGACGCTCTGGACAGCGGCTGCTATGATTGCGGTCGATGTCTTGTCCAAGCTCGACGGTATCGTGATTACTCCAGACGTCTTATCTTGTTTAGACTCTAATTGAATTTCTATACGGCCGATTCGACCGGATTTTTGAAGCTCGCGTAGGTCCAGGTCCGGCCCAAACAACCCTTCCGTTTGACCGAAGATGGCGCCTATCACGTCAGGCTTCTCTACTACGCCCTCCACTTCGAACCGGGCAACAATCATATACTTTGTCGTAGCTGCATATTGAGAATTTGATCCCAATTACGAATGAACCTCCTGTTCTGCTCACGTTTGTATGATTTCGAGACATGAGCATTCCAAACCGTACCTTCGGAAGTTCCCAATATAAACTGTGTGCACTCAAACGGTTTCATATCGAAACTAAGAAAACATCTTATTCTCACCTTGGCTCCTCCAGAAATGGAGTACAAGTTAATGGCGAAGGTCGGCATAAACGGGTTCGGCAGAATCGGCCGCTGTTTCTTCAGGGCCGCTACTGAAGCCGGGCTTGAAGTTGTTGCGGCAAACGATATAATGGATCCAAGAACCGCCACGCACCTGCTCAAATACGACTCCGTCTTCGGGAAGTTCCAGAAAACGCTCACGGTTCAGCCTGACGGATTCAAGGTGGACGGAAGAGACGTCAAAATTCTCTCTGTGAAAGACCCCAGTGAAATCCCTTGGTCAAAACATGGCGTGGACGTCGTTGTTGAGTCAACGGGGCTTTTTACAAACCGCGAGGCTGCGGCCAAACACCTGAAAGGGGGAGCCAAGAAGGTTCTGATCTCCGCCCCAGCCAAGAACCCTGACATTACGATAGTGCCAGGCGTGAACATAGACAAATATGATTCCACGAAGCATGATGTAGTGTCGCTCGCGTCCTGCACGACTAATTGTGTAACGCCCGTCGTCAAAGTTCTGCACGATTCCTGTACCATTAAACACGGTTTCATGACGACGGCCCATGCGTACACAAGCGATCAACGCCTTCAGGACTCACCGCACAGCGACCTTCGGAGGGCCAGAGCTGCCGCACTCTCGATAATTCCCACATCCACTGGTGCAGCAATTGCAATTACCGAGGTAATCCCTGAACTAAAGGGCAAGGTGCATGGGGTAGCGCTTCGTGTCCCTGTCCCAGACGGCTCGATCGTCGACTTTGTAGCCGAAGTCGAACGTGACGTAACCGTTGACTACGTGAACAAGGCTTTCCAGGCTGCTTCACGTGGGCCTATGCAGACGGTCCTGGAATACTCGGAAGATCCGCTGGTCTCGTCCGACATCGTAGGTAACCCGCACTCCGCAGTATTCGACTCTCTCTCCACAATGGTCCTTGATGGCAGGTTAGTGAAGGTCTTCGCTTGGTATGACAACGAGTGGGGATACTCGAACAGGTTGGTGGATATGGTTCGAACAATGGCCAAATCTCTCTGACGATGCCTACACCTCGGAGTAGCGTCTTAGTTCTCGACCGGAAGGGCGGTGGAAATAGACTTCAGCTTGAAGCCTTTGGTAAAGCCTCGGCAATTCCTGAATGCTTCTGAGTTCTGATCGAGTAAGGCCGCGAAGTTCGCGCCACAACGTTAGGTTTGCATGGATCTTTTGGGAGTTGAGGATGCGGGTTAGTCTGTTGGCCAGGAAGACTCCTTCACGGTCAAAGTCAGTCAAAACTATCACCTGACTCTTGCTGTCAAATTGTTCGGCGAACCCAAAGGTGTTCTTCCGGCTGCTTTGTAGGCATAGAATCCTACCCTCGATGCCCATGAGTCTAAGGGACTCTTTATCGCGCGGTCCCTCTACTACAATGATCCCGCCCTTCTCCGCTTCGTCGTAAAGCCTTTCGATGAGTCTCTGAAGCCGTTCGAACCTAACCTGGACTGGGGCGCGCATCGCGTAATGTTACCTTGTTATTTCCATCTGTTCCATCTTCTCTAGCAGCTCCGGGTGCTGCCTGAATTCTTCCCGGACAGGTTCTAAGATCTTGACCAGGCTTTCAGCCACCGCGTTCTTCAGGTCTAAGGGATGCACTTTGCCTGCTCCATACTCCCTTTCCAGCTCTTCCGCGGTTGCGAAGGAAGCAGGGCCTCCGTACTTACTCGGTCTATCCACAGTTACTGAGCCGGTCCATGGGAAAATTATGTAGCGGGCGATCTCGAGTACCGGGTTATTCTCAACGTCTTTCTCGGGGCAGTAAGCCGAGCGGAGCTTCTTTCTGATGATGTCCGGTTCGTCATGGACGATCACCCCGCTACCAGCCACGCTCTTTGACATTTTGGAGGTGATCTGAGCGTTGAGTTGCTTATCTTCGTCGAAGCTTGTTGTCTCCATTCTCTTCATACCCCCTAGCCCGGGTAGGAGGTGCGTGTGAAGGCTAGTCGGTTTATACCATCCAAGCTTATCGCCCACGTCCCTTGCTAGCGCGTGGGCCTTTCTCTGATCCATGCCTGCGCAGGCAACATCTAACTTCATCTCGAATATGTCAGCGACTTGCATGCACGGGTAGAATGCTGACGCGGCCTCAAGATCGGTAGCATTCATTCCCCTGCCCATGATCGGGAGTGCTCGCCATATTCGGTTCACGCTAACTGCTTTTCCAACCCTGATCACCCGTTCCCAGTATTCTTTCTTGGAGGTAAGTTCCGAGGCCCATAGGTACGTGGCTTTTGAGGGTGGGATGCCGAGGGCGGTGTAACATTGTTTCAGGTATTCTCCGCAGGTTTGAATGTTCTCCATTCTACCTCCGAGTTTGTTGTTGATCCATGAATGCCAGTCGGCTAGGAATACTATGTAATCGAAGCCGGCTTCAATCATATCTATGATCTTCCTTCCGCACACCAGGCCCATGCCGATGTGCATCATGCCGCTGGCTTCAAACCCCCAGTAGGCACGCGGCCGAGTTTTGGTCTCCAGAAGAACTTTCAGTTCTTCGCGTGTGATGATTTCTTCCGTGTTCCGGGTAACTAGATCTAGCCTTGTTTCAGTATCCAATCTTCCGTTCTCCCTAGGCAGATACGCCTTTTCTTGCAGTCCCTCTTGTTAGCCTATATGCTAGTCTCATTTCGCTGCAGCGGATTCGCCGCAGGACTGATAGTTCGGACAAGCCGACTTCTCAGTCCTTGTCGCCCACGACACTAACACGCAAACTTCACTGGAGGGCTTCGCCCCACTCAGTTGGCTCTCTCGGAGGTGGGCAGGCTTTGGTGCCGCCGAGCGCTGTTGGTTCGCAGCTTGAACAGTCGGTCGATTTCAAGTTCCATGGCCGCTACAGGGTTTTGGAGTTTCCAGTTCTCGATGACTTGAGGATGTACCTCTCCTATTATGCCAACCTCTTCGTCTCCGATATGAATACTCCCGATTCTACCTTCCAGGAAGCTTGGGTGTTCGATGGGGTGAACTGTGAAATCCAATCCTAGGTTCGTCATGAGGGGTTCGAGGTGCGATTTCATTTCTGTGAAGTTTGCCTTTGAATGGGTTGAAACGCAGGCAAGTTCTCGTACGTCCCTCGTACGTGTTGGACGCGCGGGATCCCAATCAACATAGTCGCCAACCTCAAACAGTTTTTGTGGGTACTCGACGTGTGTGTTGTTGGAGAGGAAGTCCATCAGGCTGGGCAATAGCCAGGAACGGAGGCAGGTTAGCGTTGTTACTTTCGGGTTTGCAACTTCCACCGCTCGCCCGTGCTGGCGGTTCATCTTCTCAAACAATTTCTCGGGGCTCGTCATCATGAAGCTTAGGACTTCCTGAAAGCCAAGCCCTACTGCAAGCTCCCTAACTGTGTCCGAGAATTCTTCAATTGGCGAGAGGCCGCCGATCGTCAGATCAGATGGCCATCGAGGCTCGATTCTGTTGATTCCGTAAGCTATTGCAACGTCCTCGATCACATCTACCGGGTGTAGGATGTCCAGTCGGTAACAGGGTACTCGAACATTCAAGTCTTTACCGGACCCTGGGCGTACGTCGAATTTTGCTCGTCGAAGTAGTTTCACGATTTCAGCTCGGTCTAAACTCAAGCCGGTTAAGTTCTTCACTTCTTCCTGTGGCACTTTCACAAGTCGCTCGTTGAAGTCGGGTGTTGTCACGATGCGGGCCTTTCCATACGGGTAGTGTATAATTGCTGAGTTGATTTCGGCCCCACGGTCGGCTAGACAGGTTGCCAGGATTGTCAGGGCATTGGACACAGTCTCCTCGGACGTTCCGGTGATCTCCACGAGAATGTTCCTCGTCTCTGGTGTTATGCGGCCAAGGTCATTGGAGTTGATGATGGGTGGGAATGAGAGCACCCTGTCCTTGGAATCTAGGATTATGGGCATCTTAGGATACTGTTTCACTATTCCGCCATACTCGACTCCTTTGGGATGTTGTTCCAGGATTTCGCGGAGCGAGAGAGGGCGGTCCCATTCGAGAGGAACGAACTTCACCTCATCAAGTCCAGCTGCACCATATCGGAGAGGTGGCGTGATTAGGTCGAAGTCGTAGAATCCGATTGACGACCGCTTACGGTTTCTTCCGTAAGTCTTATCGAGTTTTTCTTGGAGTTGTACGAGACCGCGAATAACCGTATCGTTAATTTTGATGTTTCGAGCTACTGCGCAACAGAAGAAGGGCCTTATCTCAGCAAGTTCCGTATCCACTGAGATTTCAACGGCCGCTTTCCGGGCCGAGTATCTCTTGAGCCCAACCTCTATTCCCTCGTACCCTCTCAAGGCACGGGCTATTCCTTCCGGACTCCATGTGTCCGGCCGATTAGTGTCCTTGTTCTCTAGTTGAAGTTCGGAATCGTCAGAGATCAGTTCGGTTTCGGTTGAGCCGGATAGCTCGCATTTGACCGAGTAAAGTAACTCGGTCAATTGGTTTTTGTTTCGGGGGAGTTTCTGGCCGAAGAGATGTTCTAGGTCACCTAGTTGTGTAAGAACTGTGACCATTTCATGGCACCTTCTGCTTTCGTAGCCAGTCGAGGTCTTGGGCGAAGAGCAGGCGTATGTCCTCGATACCCTCCCGCATCATGTACAGCCTGTCCGCTCCAATGCCCCAGGCGAGTACCGGGACCTTAATCCCCAACGGTCGTGTGACTTCAGGCCGAAAGATACCTGACCCGCCGAACTCAAGCCACCCATAACCCTCCTTGTACGCCTGCAGTTCTATGCTGGGTTCGGTGAATGGGAAGTAGTCGGGCCTGAACCGAACCTTTTCAGCCCCTGCTATATCTATCGCGAATCGTTCGAGGACTCCGAGTAGGTCCCGAAGCGAGAGCCCAGCTCCTACCACGATCCCTTCTACTTGGTTGAACTCTGTGAGGTGCGTCCGGTCTACTTGATCGGGCCTAAAGCACCTGGCCACGGAGAAATATTTCCCGGGAATCTGCAGTTCTTTACTTAGAAGTGCTCGCACGCTTTCTGCAGTGCCTTGGCTTCTGAGTATGAGTTTCAGGGCTTCCTCTCGAGAGTAGGAGTATTGCCAGCCGGTCGATCCTGTCTTCCAGCCGTTCTCGTGCGTTTTGGCGACGGGTTCCATGAAAGCGGCGTCTTCAGCCAAGTCACCCTTTTCTTCCGTCTTGATGAAGTATATGTCGTGAATTTCTCGTGCCGGGTGATCTTGCGGCATGAAGAGGGCGTCGCAGTTGAAGAACATGAGCTCAACTGTTGGCCCGAGCATTTCCTTGAAACCCAGGTTGACGAGTTTCTTCTTCAGATCGTCAAGGAACAGACGATAGGGCTGTTTCTTCCCCGGCCAAGACGGAGTTACGGGAGCGGCAATGTTGTATTTTCTGAATGTGGCTTTCTTCCATTGTTGTGACGTGAGAAGATCGGGTGTGAGGTCACTCACTTCCATCGGAACAGTGATGCCTTCCTCGAGCGCTTTCCAGCCTTGTGGGGAGAGTTCGATGTAACGCCTTGTACGTTTTCTGCTCTCCAGAAGTCTGCGGCGCCTGAGTGTTTCCACTTCTTTTCTTAGGTTGGAAGGCAGTTCATCTAGGGAGGCCTCGGCGTTCGCTGATAAGGCCTCAAGCAGTTCTTCGGCGACTGTCTTATCAGGAATGCCCCTAGCGCGGAGGACGACTTTCTGCAGTTCAGACGCGACTTCGCACCACCTCGTCACCTTGATCCATCCCAGAGCGACGGACGCCATCGCTGGCTGAATGCCGGCGCGTCTAGAGGCCTGTTCCAGTGTTGCCTCGCCTCCTAACTCCAGCACCGCCTGGACAAGTCTCCTTTCGGGTAGGCCAAGTTTGGCGTATTCGGCTCCTTCTGGAGTAAGTTTGAGCAGAATCTGTTCAGCCTCACGAACGTGTACGAGCTGTTTTTCCTGCAGTGTGGAGAGGGCTCGAGTGGCTGCAGCACTTTCCTGCTGAGAGCTCGTCACCAATTCCTCGAAGGAACAATTGCCTCCCGAGGACTGCAGAGCTTTCAGGACTGCTGCTTCGTTTTCACGCAGTTGAATCAAGAAAATCTTCCTCCCTTTCGGGACGTTGTATGAGGATTAGGTGGTTTATCGCTGGTAGGCTATTGGCCGCGGCTAGAGATAGGCCGTCGCCTGAAAAGGCAGTCACTTGCAATCATGGCTTCGACCTTGAATGTTGGCAGGTAGCTTCGCAGGTGTATATTAGACTGCCTAGATTTCTTTCTAGACGTCCTTTGGGTTGAATAGGTATTCCTCGTATCTATCCTTCGCTTTCTCACGTTTCTCTTGGTGCTCCACAAGGAATTTCTTTACGCGCTGGGCTAGGATTTGTTTGCATTCACCGCACATGATATTGCCGGCTAGGCAATTGTATCGTAGATCCTCGATTTCCTTCTGATCCATGAAGAGGAAATATTCGTAGGCGAAAACGGAGCAGACGTCAGGGTTGGCTCCAAGTCTGCGTTGTTCCTCGATTGTGGTCCTCCCACCTGTGAACGCTCCCATGATCTTCTTCTCTGCCACGACGGGAGAATCTACTGTAAAGATGGATGTCTCAGGCATCGATGCGGACATCTTTCCGCCTCGCCCCAGCCCAGGCGTGAACCTGCAGTGGATTTGTGCCGGCTTGTAGTAACCTAGCTTTGGAGCGACGTCGCGCGTTACTCTCCAATATGGATCTTGGTCTATTGCGGCCGGGATTAGGCAAGGAACATTTTTTCCGGTCAGGTAGGATTCGAGGAATGCAGGCACGGCCTGAATGGCGGGGTAGAAGAGCATGCCAATGTTTGTGCTGTCCTGAAAGCCGAAAACTGCGCGGACGGTGGAGTAAGTCATGCGTTTAGCAATGTGGATAGCAAGGTTGTACAGGGAATCTATGTTCTTTGTGTCTAGGATAATCTTCGTTTTCTTAGGGTCAAAGCCTAGCGCGATGATGTCGAGTGAATTCTCGTAGGCCCATTTCTGGGGGTCTGCAATCGAGAACTCGTCGTGGTAGAGGAACTTTTCGTCATCGGTCATTTGAAAGTACAGTTTCGCGCCGAATTTGTCTTGAAGATACTTCGTGAAGATCCATGGTGCGAGATGGCCTATGTGTACGGGTCCGGATGGTCCCCTACCTGTGTAGAGGACGAATTTTTCTCCAGCCTCATACCGTTGAAGGATCCAATCCATGTCCCGGTGCGAGAAGAATATGCGTCGCTCTAGTTGGGGATGCAATGTTCCAGTGAATTTCTTAATGCGGTCGAGTAATTCTGGCGTTAGTGGTTGGGTTCCGAAATCCCTGACCAGTTTCTCGTAATCGATTTTGCCTCGGACTTCCCAGGGCGTTACGACCATTTCTTCATTGTTGGTTGACAAAACTTTGACTCACCGGCTTGGGACAGGGGTTCCAAGTATTCTCCTGAGATTCATGCTAGCTCTGAATCCTAAATAGATGGCTAGAGAAATGGTCGTTGTCTAAAGAAGGTTTAGCCCAATTTGAGTCAAGAGTTGGAGAAATTCACTGAATCAGGAAAAATCCTCTCTCGAGTTCGTGGGTATGTGAAAGGAATGCAGGTTCGGGAGAGGAAGGTCTTGGATGTTTGTGAGGAAGTTGAGGGAAAAATTCGAGAGTTCGGTGGTAGACCAGCTTTCCCTTGCAACGTTGGGATCAATGAGGTCGCGGCACACTATACTAGTCCTTGGGACGACGAAAGCGTTGTTCCTGATGGGTCTATTGTTAAGGTTGATTTCGGTGTTGAGTTGGATGGGTTCGCGACTGACACCGCGATTCCTATCTCTCTTAACCCGGCATACGATTCCATGATCATTGCCGCAGAAGCAGCGTTGCACGAGGCTGTGTCAGCCGTCGCGCCTGGCCGCAAACTTTCGGACGTTGGTAACGTAGTAGAACATTGCATCGAACGATATGGCTTCAAGCCGATCAGGAACCTTACGGGGCATAAGATAGTTCGTTACAACCTACATGCAGGTAAGTCTGTTCCGAACGTGTCGGGGATGGAGAGCGGACGCTTTGAGGTTGGAGAAGTCTACGCTATAGAACCCTTTGTAACTCTTCGAAGCGCTGAGGGAGCGGTAATGGATGGTGACTCGACTTACATTTACCGGCTTGTGAAGACAAAAGGCGCCAAGTCGAAGGCAGCGGTCCAACTTACTGAGTATGTCAAGGACACGTACAAGACGTTGCCTTTCGCATCTCGTTGGATTCACGATTCATGGCATCAAGGCGACTTCGCTGCTTTCGAAGAGTTAGTTTCTCAGCGATGCGTTGTGGGATATCCAGTACTCGTGGAGGCGAGTGGTCAGCCAATCGCCCAAGCAGAGCATACCATCGTGGTTACAGAAGCCAGCTGCAGGGTCCTAACCGGTTAATCCTTCTTAGGCTTGACATCCTCTGCGTAGATTACGTCGACGCGCATGCTGCCCTTACATTGTTGGCATTGGCCAACTTCCTTGGAGACATAGTCTCCCGTGCTGAACGTCCGGATCACTTTGAACCCGCAGCCTGCGCAGATTACTTGACTGAGCACCTTCGCAGCTACGTGCTGTAGGTAGACCATTCGTTGCCGCATTCGTGTGATGGAGGAGATTGCGAGGACAGTTCCTACCGATGCCATGAGGCCATAGACTATGAACTGTGTATATTGACCGGCCTGATAGTTGTTCAGCGCTTGAATCATCGCGAACATGGATATCGCTAGGATGACGAGCGAAAAAGCGATCATGAGGTAACCCCAGATTGCTGGTGATTTAGCGCTCAACTCTTATCGCCTATGGTGCTATACCTGCAGTATTGCCAATACCCGCAATTATGACTAATTCGCCTTCTTTGGTTGTTTCGAGGATTAGCCGTTTGATTTTCTCGATGGTTGGATCAACCGCTTCCGCAATCTCCTTCTTCATAGTAGTGACCGCTTCGAGGATGCTTTGTTTGATTACGATGGCGTAGACTGGCACGCCGAATTTCGTCGCTTCCTCTTCAATCTTGAACCTTTCAGTTCCGATTCCGCCGATTGCGGCGCCGATTCCTTCGGCCACTTCGCCCGTTTTCTCACCTTCAAGTTTGAGGGCTGCATCTACCATGATGATTATGGAAGCCTTTCCATTATTTTCTTCGAGTACTTGACGAATTGCGTCGCCCGGCTTACCCACGTTGCCCCCAGGTCCCTCAGCTTTCAAAGCGATGACTCTTCTTCCTTCCAGTGTCGTTTCTGCGGCGACCATATCCTTTTCAACTTTCCTGCTCTCGTGGCCGCGCATTAGCCTGTTAGCGACAAGTGGACCCGCGCCGTCGCCTATGGGATGGCCTTCGGCGAACGCTTTCGATGCGCCCGTATACGCCTCAGCCTCTTGCATGATTAGGGGGAGGAATGCTTGAAGTTGGAATATGACCAGAATGCTGAACGTCTTCTTACCGAGCAAGTATAAGTGCCGAACTATTTTGAACATGTAGTTTAGAGCCCAAGTCGCCTCGACAAGGTTTTCGAGGTTGTTCACCTGTGTCGCGTTAGCCTCGGGTGCTATTCTCGCAACATCTGACTTGAACTTCGCTTCCCTGACGTCGAGAAGGTGGTCGAACTTATTGATGATACCTGCCGGGTCCATGCTGACTGGTTCAATGAGAAATTGCTCAAGTAACGAGTTTAACCTCGGCGTCGGATCATCCTTAGCTTTTCCTACATCTCGAAGGGTTTTGATGGTAAGTGACTTAGCGTCGTTCTTCATATTCTCAAGTTTTCTTACCGCCCCATCAATCTGCATAAGCGCTAAACGACTTTGAATCTGCTGTCCGAACAAGAAGAGGGCGATGAACGAACCCACCCAAACTATGTTGATTAGGTTAGTGAACAGATTCTGGCCGAAAAGGCCGGGGCCGTTTTCTAGGACGATGCTGACAAGCGAAGGAAGCAAATAAGATTCCTCGAAATTCTAGTTGATAGCGCCGCCTTGCAAGTAATAAACATTCATTCAATTGACTACACGTCAATCAACCAAGTCACAAAAATGGAGTCGGCAGCGGTCCGGGGCTCGCGTGGCCTTTCGGAACACACTACTACCCGAATCGCCTGAGAGATTCACTTCCGTGTTTCCGGTACGAGTCTGCGCCCATTTAGCTGCCCGCACTTTCGGAATGGGAACGGGTCCTAGCCCTCAGCTATGGCCG